>Ga0181582_10003512_pt1 | contig 12616 bp, 12 predicted proteins | sample 071ome_32_FD_132438 | JGI IMG/M metagenome (GOLD analysis project Ga0181582, IMG submission 132438) | Coastal salt marsh microbial communities from the Groves Creek Marsh, Skidaway Island, Georgia - 071405AT metaG (megahit assembly) | ecosystem: Environmental > Aquatic > Marine > Intertidal...
GGCTCCGGTCGAGTTCATCGGTCAGCTTCAGTATCTCATCTCATCCTATTTTCCAGTCAGCGATGCCTTGAGTCACGACAAGCAGACGGATGCGGCGAAGGCGCTGGAGATCTTCGAGGAGATGCTGGGCAAAGTGGACATGTCCCTGTTGGAACATGAAGCACACATGGCTTGGATGAAGCACCTCAAGCAGGTCAAGACGGGCGTCACGGCCATGAAGGAGTCCACGGAGATCAAGGCCATGCGAAAGGGATTTGAATCGATTTCGCAGGGGGTGATCGCTGCTGCGGATGCCTTTGGAATCAAGGGGGACCATCCGCTCTATGTCTATCACTGTCCTATGGCTGCCGGCGGCAAGGGTGCCGACTGGCTACAGATGAAACAGGGAACCGAGAATCCCTACTTCGGCAGCAGCATGTTCAACTGCGGCGATGAGGTAAGGGTGTTGGGGGAGGGAAGAAGGGGCGAGGGACTTGGGACGATGGACAAGGGAGGTGGTAAATGAGTCAGGATTCACTGGAAAGCTTTGAGGGATACCGGCTTTCGATGGAGTTGTTTGATCTCGTGGTTGAGGATCTGACGCCTTTGGCGAACAGGCCTGCATTGCCTAAACTGGTGTCTCAGCAGTTGGGGAGCGCCGATTCCATAGCTGCGAACATCGAGGAAGGGCATGGCAGAGAATCGACGAAGGAATACATCCGTTTTCTGGTCATTGCTCGGGGTTCTGCCCGCGAAACCCGAGGGCGATACATTCGTCTTCGGCGTTGGTTCACCAAAGAACTTGTCGAAGACCGAACGGCCAAGTGCGATCACGTCATAGCCATCCTCACAAATACCATCTTTGCTCTCACAAGGAAGGGAGGAAAAAATGGCTAACGATTCAACCAGAAGTGACGAGCCCACGCCCCTCGCCCCTCGTACCACACCCCTTTCCTCCCTCATCCTGTTCTGCCTTCAGAACAAGGTGGTGGTGGTGCTCTTGTTCGCGCTCGTGCTTTTCATGGGATTGCGCAACGCCCCCTTCGCCTGGCGCATGGGAGAGCTTCCTCGCGATCCGGTGCCGGTGGACGCCATTCCGGACATCGGTGAGAACCAGCAGATTGTCTTCACGGAGTGGTCAGGCCGTTCACCGCAGGATGTGGAGGACCAGGTCGGTTACCCACTCACCGTTTCCCTGTTGGGGATCCCTGGGGTCAAGACGGTGCGCAGCTACTCCATGTTTGGTTTCAGTTCGATCTACATCATCTTTGAGGAGGACGTCGACTTCTACTGGTCGCGTTCGAGGATCCTCGAGAAGTTGAACAGTCTTCCGGCCGGAACCCTGCCGGAAGGGGTGAGGCCGATGCTGGGACCGGATGCCACCGGCTTGGGCCAGGTCTTCTGGTACACCATCGAGGGAATGGATGAGCAGGGTCAGCCGACCGGGGGGTGGGACCTGAGGGAGTTGCGTAGTGCCCAGGACTGGTATGTGCGTTACCTGCTGCAATCGGCCAGGGGTGTCAGCGAGGTGGCCTCCATCGGGGGCTTCGTGCAGGAGTATCAGGTCGATGTGGATCCTGATGCGCTTCGCGTGTTCAACATCAAGCTGACGGAGGTCTTCAATGCGGTGAAGATGGCCAATCTGGATGTGGGAGCCCGCAGCATCGAGATCAACAGCGTCGAGTATGTGATTCGTGGCCTGGGCTTCGTGAAGTCCGTCAAGGACCTGGAGAACACGGTGGTGGCCGTTCGCGACAACGTGCCGATCTACGTCAAGAACGTGGCCACCGTCCAGTTGGGCCCCGCCTTGAGGCGAGGCGTTCTGGACAAGGGGGGCGTTGAGGCCGTGGGGGGGGTGGTTGTGGCGCGCTACGGTGAGAATCCCCTGGAGACCATCCAGTCGGTGAAGGAGACGATAGCGGAGGAGATCGCCCCCGGTATGCCGGAAAAGGTCTTCATCGATTGGAGTCGAGGTGATGTGAAGGAGATCGAGGCGTTCCTTGGGTCACATGATCTTGGGAGGGACCCAACGCCAGATGAATTGCTTCAACTCCATCGTTCCCTCGGTGAGTCGGAGAGGCCCAACTGGTTGATCTTTTCCAAGCTGGTCATCGTGCCGTTCTACGATCGCTCGGGATTGATCCACGAGACGCTTGAGACCCTCAATGGGGCGATCACCGGGGAGATTCTGGTCACCATCATCGTGATTCTCCTGATGGTGCGGCACCTGGTCAGCTCGGTGCTGATCTCGGGACTTCTCCCGCTGGCGGTGCTCATGACCTTCATCGCGATGCGTCAATTCGGAGTGGACGCCAATATCGTGGCGCTTTCCGGAATCGCGATCGCCATCGGCACGATGGTCGACATGGGCATCGTGATCTGTGAGAACATCCTGCAGAAGTTGAGAGGGGCAAGGGGTGAGGGGCGAGCGGCGGAGGGTGGACACAGCTCGCTTTCACTGATCTTTGAGGCAACGCGCGAGGTCGGAGGGGCTGTCCTGACGGCGGTGGCGACAACCATTATCAGCTTCCTGCCGGTGTTTGCCATGGAAGGACCCGAAGGAAAGCTCTTCAAGCCGCTGGCCTTTACCAAGACCTTCGCTCTGGTGGCTTCGATCGTGGTCGCCCTTGCGCTGATCCCGGTACTTTTTCACCTGGTGATACGACTTCGCGGCTACGACCGGTCTGGAAAGGGTGCCTCATCCGATTCCATACTGACACGGGTCCTGGATGTCGTGGCGGTTCTGGGAGTCGGCTGGTTGCTCGCAAGGCATTGGCGGCCTTTGGGACCGGAGCATTCGCTTTTCTCGAACTTCCTCTTCGTGGCCGTCGTTGTCGGCGGTCTGTTGGCGTTGATCTACCTTTTCATGAGAAGCTACAGGGGAATCCTGATCTGGGCACTCGACCACAAGGTCTGGTTTCTTTCGCTGCCCACCCTGCTTGTGATCCTGGGGGCGATGGTCTGGTTGGGCTTTGGCCGTGTCTTCGGTTGGCTGCCTCAAGGTGTCCGGACCACCGGACCTCTTGCGTCACTGGCCCATGCCTTCCCAGGGATGGGCAAGGAATTCATGCCTTCCCTGGATGAGGGGTCGTTCCTTTTCATGCCCACCACCATGACCCATGCCTCGATCGGAGAGGCTACGGATGTGCTTTCGAAACAGGACCTGGCGATCCAGTCGGTTCCCGAGGTGTCTCAGGTGGTTGGCAAACTGGGTCGTGCTGAAAGCCCGCTGGATCCAGCGCCCATCTCCATGTTTGAAACGGTGGTGAACTATCATTCCGAATACCTGCGTGATGAGGACGGGAAACGCGCGTTGTTCCGTTATGATGAGGGCGGTGAAGACTTCTTCCGCAATGCAGCCGGTGAACCTTTGCTGGCACCGGATGGAAAGCCCTACAAGGTGAAAGGGCGCTTTGAGCGTGATGAGTCCGGCGCCCTGGTTCCGGATGAGGGAGGGATGCCCTTCCGGCTTTGGCGTGCGGCCCTCGATCCGGCGCTGAATGAAGGCAGGTCTGCGTGGAGCGGTGTTCGCAGTCCGGATGACATCTGGGCCGAGATCGTCCGTGTATCGGAAATTCCAGGGACGACCAGTGCCCCCAAGCTCCAGCCCATTGAGACAAGGCTCGTGATGTTGCAGACCGGCATGCGGGCGCCCATGGGCATCAAGGTCAAGGGGCCGGACCTGGAGACCATCGAAGGCGTCGGCCTCCAACTCGAGTCCCTCTTGAAGGAGGTGCCGGGCGTCGTGCCGGAGACGGTCATTGCCGATCGGATCGTTGGGAAACCCTACCTTGAGATCGAGATCAACCGAGAGGCGATTGCCCGCTATGGTCTGCACGTGAAGACGGTGCAGGATGTCATCCAGATTGCTGTGGGAGGCATGACCACCACCCAGACGGTCGAGGGCAGGGAACGCTATCCCGTGCGGGTGCGTTACCAGAGGGAACGGCGCGACAACATCGAGTCGCTCCACCGCATCATGGTGCCTGCGCCGGATGGAACGCAGATCCCGTTGACCCAGCTTGCTGAAATTCGGTACAGCCGTGGTCCGCAGTCCATCAAGAGCGAGGACACCTTCCTTACGGGATATGTGACCTTCGACAAGAGACCGGCCCTGGCGGAGGTCGATGTGGTGGAAAGGGCACGTGCCTTCCTGGAGTTGGCAAGGGAGGAAGGTCGACTCCTCCTGCCTTCGGGCGTGAGCTATACCTTCAGCGGTAATTTTGAAAACCAGGTGCGTGCCACCCAGAGGCTGAAGGTGCTGGTGCCGCTGGCCCTGTTCGGCGTCTTCCTGGTGCTTTACCTTCAGTTCCGCAGCAGCTTGACCTCCATGCTGGTGTTTACCGGAATCCTGGTGGCCTGGGCAGGGGGCTTTCTCCTGCTCTGGCTCTACGGACAGGACTGGTTCCTCAATGTGCAGTTTGCTGGAATCAACCTGCGCGAGCTCTTCCACATCGAGCCCATCAACCTGAGCGTGGCCATCTGGGTGGGCTTCCTGGCGCTCTTCGGCATCGCCACCGACGACGGCGTCATCATGGCGACCTACCTCAAGCAGAGCTTTGATCAGAACCCGACCGAAAATCGTGCGGGTGTCCGGGCGGCCGTGGTGGAGGCGGGGCTGCGGCGTGTGCGACCCAGCCTGATGACTTCCGCAACCACCATCCTCGCGCTCTTGCCCGTGCTGACTTCCTCCGGTCGCGGATCGGACATCATGATCCCCATGGCCATCCCGACCATGGGAGGCATGCTCGTGGTGACGCTCAGCATGTTTGTGGTTCCCGTGCTCTACAGCTGGGTCCAGGAACGGGGGCTGCCTGTTGGGAAGAAGGAATTATTGGAAGAAACAAAGGGGGCTGAACAGAACCCCGATCATCCGAAATCAGAAAAGGAAAACACATGAAGAACAAAAACAGAACCATCATCGCCATCACCCTTCTTGGACTTGGGCTCCTCATCCAGGGCTGTTCCGAGAAGAAGGGTGAGGGTGTCGTCGCTGTTGAGCCGTCGAGCGCAACCGGATCCGCCCCGACCGTGGTTGTTTCCCCCAGTGAAGAACAACTGGCCGGAACCAAGGCCTATACTGCCGAGACCTGTGTTGTTTCCGGAGAAGAGCTCGGAGGCATGGGTGAACCCGTTGTGGCCCTCATCGGGGATCAACAGGTCAAGCTCTGCTGCGATCACTGTGTGCCTGATCTCAAGAAGAATCCCGCCAAGTTCCTGACCAAGGTGGGAGAGTAGTCTTGTAGCGACGTCTCTATGGAGCGCCGCATTTCAAGGCGTGATCGAAGTGAGGCGCTCCAGTTCGAAAGGTAGGGCCCGTCGCTCCGCGCGGGCCTTTGCTGGGGTGCGGGGTTGGAGGATGTGTATGTGCGGAACGATACCAAGCTCGGGCGCTCACGGAGTGATAGCCCTACCTCCTTACGCATCTTTGCGGAACCAGAGTGAGGCGCTCACAGAGTCGCCTCTACAGGGCAGCGGAGGTCATCACGACAGGTTCCCCCAGGAACTTGGGGCCGCGGTTGAGGATGTGGACATCGAGGATGGTCTTCACTCGGGCGAGGTATTCACGGAGGTGGGTCCGGATTCCATGTCGTCCCAGTACGTCTGTGGCGATCGATCCCACCACATCGATGTCCCGTGCCTTGCCGATGTAGACCGCCCTTCTTGCATGGAACTCCTGTGAGATGACAATGAACCGGGATTGCTTAAAGACTTCCTTGGCCCGGACGATGGAATCGAGGGTGCTGAAACCCGCGTAGTCGCGATAGATGATCCCTTCCGGTATGCCTTGTTCGACGAGTGCGTCACGCATGTCGGAGGGTTCATCGTAGTCCTTCCGGGAGTTGTCACCGCTGACGATGATCTGCTGGATCTTTCCTTCCTGGTAAAGCTGGACTGTTCTTGCCATCCGGTTCTTGAAGAAAGGGTTCTCTCCGCCGTTGGAAAGATAGCGCGAGCAACCAAGGACAAGTCCCACTTGACGTTCAGGATGATCCTGAATCTCGGTGAAGATCTCATTCCTGGTGGTCTTTTCGATCAGGGCATCGGAACCCAGGATCAGGGCGGATGTCATCACGACACTCGCGAGGGATAGTCCGGCAAGGATTCTCAGTCTTTTGGCGCGTGTCATGATGGGCTTGCCGGGAGGTCTTGTTCTCAATCCGCCCTCTTCAGTTGAGCTACTGAGACCTTTTCGGATTCCTTGAAGGTCTTGTTCCAATGCGCCTGGATGTGGGTCTGGCCAGCGAAGTCCTCGTGGGTGAGGAAGGCGGTGGGGTTCTTTGCCAGCTTCTCCTTGGAATCGAGGTAGGTCTTGATGAGGTACTCGCCTGGCTTGAGAGTCGGGTCAGCTTTGTCCCACTGGACGAGTTCTTCATTCTCGCTGGAGCGAAGCAGGATGAGCGAGCCGACTACGGCGTGACGCGGTGTGACGGATCCCTGGGTGAAGGCGACGGGTTCGGGTTCCCACATCTTCTTCTCCTTGTTCCATGGGTGAATGAAGGCCTGGACCTTGGCCATGGCGGGCCAGCTTTCCGGTGTCTCGCGCAGCATCAGGACGTGCTGGGAGGTATACCAGTTGTCCTTGGGTAGTTCCTCAATGGAGGTGTATTGGCCTCCGACGACCTTGGAATAGTCCTCGATCCATGCGAGCCAGGACTTATAGGTGAAGTCATCCTTGTGCATCTTGAGTCCGCCCAGATGGGAAACGGGTTCCGCTGAGGAAGGCCTACGCTTGCCGTCGTCGTCCTTGGGGGGGGAGCTTGGCGGTGGGCTTCAGGATGATGAGGCTCTTGGCAGGGTCCTCGAGGTTGATCAGGGGCAGGCGGTCGGGATCCTCGTCCTGGCTGCGGTCGATCCAGTGCTGCATGGTTTCCTCAGGGGTCTTCTTGAAGAGGTGGAGGCGACTGGTGAAGCGGATGCCGAGATTCTGCTCCATCTTCTCCATGTTGTTGTGGGCGTTCTTGTGCTTGGGATTGTTCTCGTCGATCTCGTGCGGGGTGTGGCATGGGAAGCAGCGCATGCGGTGCGGCCAGACCTGCCGGACAAAGGAGTCCACCACGCGGCTCTTTCGGGCATGACGGATGACCTCATCGGGATGCTCCGGTCCAGCGGCCTTGGTGAGGTCGAGTTTCAAGTCTTCAGTCGGGAATCCCTGGCGCAGGCCTGGATCCAGTTGGAGAAGGCCTCGTATTCCGCCTTGCGCATCTTCTCATGAATCATCACGGCGCCCTTGTCGTAGTCGCGCTCGCCCATGCTGATGAGTTCAAGGATCTTGGATTTGCTGGGTTCCTCCAGGTTGATCAGGCCCTGTTCCCTCAGTGACGCGAAGGTCTGGTCGCTGGAGGGCAGGATGTAGTCCTTGAGATCCACGGAAGACAAATGGCATTGGACACAGCTGCTGGGATCGGAGGATCGGAAGATCGGAAGCAGGCGGTCGTTGAAGACATCCTCGTGGGATGCGGCTTGGGAAGGTGACGAAGCCGCCGAATGGAAAGCGGTCAGGCAGAGCAATACACGTAAGGCATGGATACCAGGTTTCATACTGGAGGTTGTCTCATCCGGGTGAGGAATTGGCAAGAAGGATGGGGAGGGTGACGTTGGTTTTCGTGCGCCCCTCTAGGGCGCGGATGGGTTTCGAGGCGTTGGGTTCCCGGGGTTACGCTTCGCTTCACCCCGCGCTACATGCGGTCACCACTCCGTGGTCGGTGCGCGTCATTTTCTTAGATTTAGAATTATTCTAAATCTTGACGGTTGGGAAATGGGCCTTATTTTCCACCGCCCGATGAGCGACGCAGTCGACAAGGACAAGCAGTTGAATGAGAAGCTGGCGGCGACCGGCCTGCGTTTCACGCCCCAGCGGCAGCACATCTTTGGCGTCCTGACGGAAAACAAGGACCACCCCACGGCGGAGGAGGTCTACCTGCGCGCCAAGAAGGGCAAGCCCGAGATCTCCATGGCCACGGTCTACAACACCCTGGATGCCCTGGTGAAGACGGGCCTGGTCAAGCAGGTGAACCACGACCGCAGTGCCACCCGGTTCTGTTCCAACCTGGAGCCCCACTGCCACTTTTACTGCAATGACTGCGGCCGTGCCTTCGACATTGACCTCAAGCGGAAGCCCCGCGTGCCTGAGGCCGTGATGCCGGAGGGATTCGAGGCGAACGAGATCGACATTTCCATGAAGGGCCCGTGCCCGGATTCCGGCTGTCCCTCCTACGCCGATCATCAGAAATAGGATTTTTTCATGAGTAGCGCTACCGAGACCATCGAGAACTTCGTCAAGAAGGAGTACAAATACGGCTTTGTCACCGACATCGAGGCGGATTCCATGCCGCCCGGGTTGAATGAGGACGTCGTCCGGTTGATCTCCGCCAAGAAGAAGGAGCCCGAATGGTTGACCGAGTTTCGCCTGAAGGCTTTCCGCTACTGGCAGAAGATGGAGACACCTGAATGGGCCCATGTGGATTATCCTCCCGTGGACTTCCAGTCCATCTCCTACTATTCGGCTCCCAAGAAGCCGGATGAGAATGCGCCCAAGAGCCTGGATGAGGTGGATCCCAAGCTGCTGGAAACCTACGAGAAGCTGGGCATTCCCCTGCATGAGCGTGCCAAATTGGCCGGCGTCGCCGTGGATGCCGTGTTCGACAGTGTTTCGGTCGGCACCACCTACAAGGACACTCTGGCCAAGAAGGGAATCATCTTCTGTTCCTTCTCCGAGGCGGTGCAGGAACATCCCGAACTGGTGAAGAAATACCTGGGGACGGTGGTTCCCTACACGGACAACTATTATGCCGCGCTCAACTCGGCGGTCTTCAGTGACGGTTCCTTCTGCTTCATTCCCAAGGGCGTGCGTTGTCCGATGGAACTTTCGACCTACTTCCGCATCAACGCGGCCAACACCGGCCAGTTCGAGCGGACGCTCGTTGTTGCCGAAGACGATTCCTACGTCAGTTACCTGGAGGGCTGCACGGCGCCGATGCGGGATGAAAACCAACTGCATGCGGCGATCGTTGAGCTGGTGGCGCTGAACAACGCCGAGATCAAGTACTCAACGGTCCAGAACTGGTATCCCGGTGATGAGGAAGGCAAGGGAGGCATCTACAACTTCGTGACCAAGCGGGGGCTTTGCAAAGGGGACAACTCCAAGATCTGCTGGACGCAGGTGGAGACCGGGTCGGCCATCACTTGGAAGTATCCCAGCTGCGTGTTGAAGGGCGACAACAGCGTGGGTGAGTTCTACTCGGTGGCGCTGACCAACCTGAAGCAGCAGGCGGACACCGGAACCAAGATGATCCACCTTGGAAAGAACACCAAGAGCACGATCATCTCGAAGGGCATCTCGGCCGGGCGCGGACAGAACAGTTATCGCGGACTGGTGCAGATCGCCAAGAATGCAACCCACTCCCGGAACTTTTCCCAGTGTGACTCATTGCTCATAGGAGACCAGTGCGGTGCCCATACCTTTCCCTATATTGAGGTGAAGAACACCACCTCCAGCGTGGAGCACGAGGCGAGCACCTCCAAGATCGGTGAGGACCAGATCTTTTACTGCAACCAACGCGGACTGGAGACCCAGGACGCGGTCAACATGATCGTGAACGGCTTCTGCAAGGAGGTCTTCAATGAACTTCCCATGGAGTTTGCCATGGAGGCCCAGGCGCTTTTGGGCGTGAGTCTCGAGGGTAGTGTGGGCTAGTCCCGCCTCGGGAAACCTTTTCTTAAACCGGATCTGAAAACGACGATGCTGAAAATTGAAAATCTCCACGCTGGCGTGGAAGGAAGAGACATCCTCAAGGGGCTGAGCCTTGAGATCAAACCGGGTGAGGTCCATGCCATCATGGGCCCGAATGGCAGCGGCAAGAGCACACTTGCCTCCGTGCTGGCCGGACGTGAGGATTACGAAATCACGGACGGTACCATCGATTACCTCGGAAAGGACCTGCTCGACATGGGACCTGAGGAACGCGCCCGCGAAGGCGTCTTCCTTGCCTTCCAGTATCCGGTCGAGATCCCCGGGGTGAACACCACTTACTTCCTGCGTGCCGCAGCCAATGAGGTCCGCAAGCACCGCGGTGAGGAGGAGCTGGATGCAGTTGGTTTCCTGAAGCTGGTGAAGGAGAAGATGAAGATCCTCGAGCTTCCCGAGAGCTTCCTCAAGCGACCGGTCAATGCCGGTTTCTCCGGAGGCGAGAAGAAGCGGAACGAAATCTTCCAGATGGCCGTCCTCGAGCCGAAATTCGCCGTGCTGGATGAGACCGACTCCGGGCTCGACATCGATGCCCTGCGCGTTGTCTCCGAGGGAGTCAACAAGTTGAAGAGCGCCGACAATGCCCAGCTGGTCATCACCCATTACCAGCGCCTGCTCGACTACATCGTGCCTGATTTCGTCCACGTCCTCGTCGACGGGAAGATCGTGCGTTCCGGCGACAAGGGCCTTGCCCTCGAGCTCGAGGAGAAGGGTTACGACTGGATCATCAACGAGGTGGTCGAAACCGCCTGATCACTTTGCCATGTCTGACATAGCGACCTTAAGTCCATCCGAAGACCCGCGCGTCATGGCCTTTGAAGAACTGGAGCCCAACGCGTTTGCCGGCGAGCCGCAGTGGGTGTTCGACCTGCGCAAGGCCGGAATCGCGCTCTTCTCCACGGTGGGTTACCCGACCAAGCGGGATGAGGACTGGCGTTTCAGCAACGTCAGTGCCATTGCCGACCTGGAGTTCCTTCCTTCGCTGAAACCTGCTGTGGAGGGGGATACCGGATGGCTTCCCAACCTGAAGGGACTCGCTGACAAGCTTCCCTTCCGGGAGATCGACACCCATCGACTGGTTTTCGTGGACGGGCATTACGCCCCGCATCTTTCCGACCCGGGTTCCCAGAAAGGGGTGAAGATCGCTGCCTTGAGCCAGGCGCTTGATGAGGATTCCAGTTTTCTGCAAGACCACCTGTGCTCCCTCTCGAGCAACGAGAAGAACGGGTTCTCGGGACTGAACCAGGCCTTCTTCTCGGATGGACTGGTGCTTCATGTTCCCAAAGGCGTTCAGGTCGAGAAGCCGATCGAGGTCGTGTTTGTCGGTTACCGCGAAGGCGTGACGGCCCATGTCCGGAATCTGGCGGTGGTTGAGGAATCCGCCAAGGTGGTTGTGATCGAAACGCATGTCTCAGACACCAATGGTGTCCATATGACCAATGTGGTGAATGAGTGGTTTGTCGGTGACAATGCCAACGCCGAGCATGTGAAGGTGCAGGACCAGAACAAGTCCTCCTTCCACATTGGAGGCTTCCACAGCCGGTCCGGGCGCAACAGCCATCTGGCCCACCATTCCATCGCGCTTGGGGCCCTTCTTTCCCGCAACGATCTCCGCACCTGCCTCGATGGGGAGGGACAGAATTGCGTCCTGAACGGCCTCTACATCACCCGTGGTGTCCAGGTCGCGGACCATCACATGGTGGTGGATCATGCCAAGCCCCACTGCGAGAGCCATGAGTATTTCAACGGCATCCTCGATGATGGTTCGAAGGGTGTCTTTCACGGACGCATCCATGTGCGGCAGGTCGCCCAGAAGACGGATGCCAAGCAGACCAACAAGAACGTCCTGCTTTCCGATTCGGCCACGGTCAACACCAAGCCCCAGTTGGAAATCTACGCTGACGATGTGAAGTGCACTCATGGTGCGACCATCGGGCAGCTGGATCCCCAGTCGATCTATTACCTCCGCACGCGCGGCATCGGTGAGAAGCGTGCACGGCAGATGCTGGTGCATGGATTTGCCGGAGAGATCATCGACCGGATCGAGTATGTCCCGGTTCGTGAGGAACTGGATAAATTGGTCTGGGAACGCCTTGAAGATCAGAGTTTCGCCTGAGTCATTTCCATCGAATGTCACGCTACGAGTCAGTTGAACTTGCCCGCGATGTGGAAGCCACGATCGTGCCTGTGGGTGATCGGGTGACCCTGCTCAAGGGCGAGGAGGCGACCATCACCCAGTCGCTGGGCGGGACCTACACCGTGATGGTGAACGGCAATATGTTCCGCATCGATGGGCGGAATGCCGATGCCCTTGGCAAGGAGGTCCAGGCATCTCCTCTGGACAAGGCCGGCAAGGCCGGGAGCAAGGAGGAGCTCAGCAAGCAAATCTGGGATCAGATGCGTACCGTCTATGACCCGGAGATCCCGGTCAACATCGTGGACCTGGGTCTCGTCTACCGAAGCGAGATCAAGAAGATCGAGGATGGTGGTGGCTACACTGTCGAGGTGGACATGACCCTGACTGCGCCCGGCTGTGGCATGGGGGATGTGCTCTGTCAGGATGTGCAGACCAAGGTGCTTGAGATCGAGGGCGTGGAGCAGGTGGATGTGCAACTGGTCTGGGAGCCCCAGTGGAACCAGGACATGATGTCCGATGCCGCCAAGCTGCAGCTGGGTTTCATGTAAGCCGTTGGATCAAGCCGGACCGGTTGATCCTTTCTTCCTAATTCTTCCCCAGATAGAGCCGGAAGGCGTAATCGATCCGGTGCGCGTATTGGGGCCGGTAGTTGCTGTTGTCGTTCCAGTCGTAGACGTAGACCCATCCCGTGCCCTGTCGATAGGGTGATCTGGTCTCCGGTCCGGGACGCGAGGAGTACCAGCGCACATCCA
>Ga0181582_10003516_pt1 | contig 12607 bp, 6 predicted proteins | sample 071ome_32_FD_132438 | JGI IMG/M metagenome (GOLD analysis project Ga0181582, IMG submission 132438) | Coastal salt marsh microbial communities from the Groves Creek Marsh, Skidaway Island, Georgia - 071405AT metaG (megahit assembly) | ecosystem: Environmental > Aquatic > Marine > Intertidal zone...
TCGGCGCGGACAAACTCTCTTCGGAGTTGCACGAGGTGAGCGAATACTGCAACGAGACGTTCACGAATTTGGCCCTGGACTACACATACAACGCGCCAGACGACCCCAACCGCTTCTACTACCGGAGCGACCATTACAACTTTGCCAAAAACAACATCCCGGTCATTTTTTACTTCACTGGGGTTCACGAGGATTACCACAAACCCGGCGACGATGCGGACAAAATCCTGTACCCGAAGATGGCGGAGATAGGAAAACTGGTCTTCCACACAGCCTGGTACCTCGCCAACATGGACAACCGTATTGAGGTGGATCGGGTCAACGATTTTCCGAGCGACCGCTAAGCCGATCCAATTCGGCGCGGAACACCTCCACCTCCACTTCGTAGCCCTGGCCCGTGGCGGGGCCGTTAAATCCGTTGTGCACCGTCGGCACCCCTGAGCCAGCTGCCGGCCAAAACAAGGTGGTCGGGAACGAGTGCACAGTGTCCAACGCGCTGATTGCCGCTGCGGCGTCCCGCTTGCTCGCCCTCCCTCCGAGAACAACTTCCCAAGAGAGGTTCATTTCACGGCGGAATTGAGCGAGGCGCCTGAGAGCCTGTTCGTCGTCTCTGCGCTCAAAGGCTACGCTTACAAATTCGAGTTCAGGGTAATCCGATGCAAGGGAAGCGAGCAACCGTGTTTCATCCATGCAGTTGGGGCACCAGGTGCCCATAACATCCACCACAGCACCCCTTTTCCCTCGCAGAGCAAGCCCCTCGGAGGACCAACGCACCGTGTCACCTCGGGTGTTCACCCCCACAAACGACAGAACGCTGTCCACGGGAAGCTGGAACGAACTTTCCCATTTGGCGGGCATCTTTGAGGAAATGCGAGCCCCTCGGAAGGAGGTTCGGTAATGCGTCCCGGACAGGAACGTGCCGTCCACCAGGGAGTCGCCGTCCACCAAGGCGTCAAACCGAAACAAATGAGACCCATCGAACGTGCTGATAGTCAGTAAGTTGTTACGAAGTGTTCCAGCCAAGTACCGGTAGTCGCCAGTCGGGGTCGAAATGGTTCCCCACGCGGAATCTCCCCGGTTCCGCAAATGCAGAGTTCCCTCCGTGGTTCTCCACGTGCTTGTTGCCACGGGTCTGTCGGGGGAAGGCGCCGCCGCTGCAATTGGGCGCATCACCAAGGGGACCTTGTAGTCGTTGGGCCGAAGGGAGTCCACCCAAAAGCCACTCCACCAACCCCCCTCCCACTCCCCAACCCACGCGCCACCAAAGACGGGCACGCGAAACACCCCCTCCCCTTCTTGCGGCATCACGATGCGCTCCGTTCCGTTCCGCACCTCCCAGGCGTCGGGAAGGCGCTCCACGAGGATGCGTGTTGGCGGCTTGGTGCCAAATTCCGCTTCGTACAGGCGTTCGTGTGTGGCGGGGGGCTCACACCCCAGCGCGACCGCCGCAAACGCTCCAAACACCGTCCAAACGCGACGAGAGCGGCTCATGGCCGCCCTCGACGAAACAGAATCACGTGCCTTCATGCACGCAAAGTACGCGGGAAAGTCAGAGGTCAAACTTGATCCCCTGCGCCAACGGAAGCTCGGTTCCGTAGTTGAGGGTGTTGGTTTGGCGACGCATGTACGCCTTCCAAGCGTCGGAGCCGGACTCACGGCCCCCTCCGGTTTCTTTCTCGCCACCAAAGGCGCCGCCAATTTCCGCGCCGGAGGTTCCAATGTTGACGTTGGCGATTCCGCAATCGGAACCTGCGCAAGAGAGGAACAACTCAGCCTCGCGCATGTTGGTCGTCATGATCGCTGAAGACAAACCTTGCACCACGCCGTTTTGCATGGCGATGGCCTCGTCCAGCGCGTCGTACTTCATCAGGTACAGGATGGGTGCAAACGTCTCGTGTTGCACAATGGCTAAGTCGTTGGTCACTTCCGCAATGGCCGGCTTCACGTAGCACCCACTTTCGTAGCCAACGCCCTCGAGGCGCCCTCCTGGAATCAAGAGGCTTCCCCCCTGCTCCACCACTGCGTGCAGCGCATCTTCGTAAGCCTTGACCGCGTCGGTGTCAATGAGGGGACCCACATGGTTGTTCTCGTCCAAGGGGTCGCCAATGCGAATCTGCTTGTACGCCTGCGTCAGTTGATCGCGAACCTTGTCGTAGATGCTGCTGTGGATGATCAAGCGGCGCGTGGAGGTGCAGCGTTGACCGCACGTTCCTACGGCGCCAAACACCGTTGCCGGGATGACCATCTTCAGGTCTGCATTGGGGGTGATGATGATGGCGTTGTTTCCACCCAGCTCGAGCAAGGAACGTCCGAGGCGAGCGGCCACAGCTTGTGCGACAATCTTTCCCATCCGAATGGATCCGGTGGCTGAAACCAAAGGAACGCGCTTGTCGGCGGTCATCATTTCTCCAACGGTGTAATCACCGTTGACAATGCAGCTTACACCGGCAGGCAAGTTGTTGGCTTCCGCAACTTCGTTCCAGATGTGTTGGCAGGCCAAGCTGCACAACGGCGCTTTTTCAGAAGGCTTCCAAACACAAACGTCGCCCGCAATCCAAGCCAGGGCGGTGTTCCAGCACCACACGGCCACAGGAAAGTTGAAGGCGCTGATGATGCCCACAACGCCCAGGGGGTGGTACTGCTCGTACATCCGGTGGTTGGGGCGCTCGGAGTGCATGCTGAGGCCGTACAGCTGCCGAGACTGGCCTACCGCAAAGTCGCAGATGTCAATCATTTCCTGCACCTCACCGAGGCCTTCTTGGTAGCTCTTTCCCATTTCGTACGAAACGAGCGCGCCGAGGCTGGCTTTTTTGGCGCGCAAGGCGTCGCCGTATTGGCGAACCACTTCGCCGCGTTGCGGCGCGGTCCATTTTCGCCACTCGACAAAGGCTTCGGTAGCGGCGGTCATCACGCGCTCGTAGTCGTCGGCGCTGGCCGTGCTCAAGGACGCAATGCGTTTGCCGTCTACGGGAGAGTGGCTGTCAATGGAGGCCCCGGAGCCGAAGGCTTCTGCGCCAATCATGACGCCGGGGTTGTGATCTTGGATGCCGAGGTCGGCAAGGATGTCGTGAATGTTCATGGCGCCGCAAAGGTAGTCCTTAGCGGCCGAGGTAAACCATGAGAACACTCAAGTCCGACGGGCTCACTCCCGAGATGCGCGAAGCCTCGCCCAGGGTCTGGGGTCGGCGGTCGGTCAGCTTTTGGCGCCCCTCGAAACTGAGAGACGTCAGCCGCTGAAAATCCAAATCTTCGGGAATCACCAAATGATCCAACTTCCCCAAGCGATCCGCCATGTCTTGTTCCTTGGCAATGTATCCCTCGTACTTGACTTGAATTTCCACTTGTTCGAGCACTTCGGAAGGGTGGGGCAGGCACAGGTCCGCGACGGAGGCAATGCCGTCCGCCATGTTGCTTAGCAAAAGGTGGGGTCGGGCCAAAATCTCGTGCGCACGCACCGCGTGTTTCAGGGGAGAGGAGGCCGCGGCTTCCAACACGGGCGCAGCTTCGTCCGGGGTGACGCTGAGGTTTTCCAAGCCCTTTCGCAGGGCCTTCACGCCACCGGCTTTTTCTTCCAAGGTCCGCATGCGCACGTCGCTTGCCAAGCCCAAATCGTGTGCCAGGGGCGTCAGACGTTCGTCGGCGTTGTCTTGCCGCAACAGGATGCGGTACTCTGCACGGGACGTGAACATGCGGTAAGGTTCCTCCGTTCCCTTGGTGACCAAGTCGTCAATCAACACTCCGATGTAGGCTTGGCTGCGGCTGAACGTGACGGGCTCTTTGTTCCACGTGGAACGTGCGGCATTGATGCCCGCCATGAGGCCCTGGCACGCGGCCTCTTCGTACCCTGTGGTGCCGTTGATTTGGCCGGCGAAATAAAGGCCCGGGACAAGGCGCGTTTCGAGGCTGTGTTGAAGTTGGGTGGGAGGGAAGTAGTCGTATTCCACAGCGTACCCCGGTCGAAACATCTTGGCGTGCTCAAAGCCCGGAATCTTGCGCATGGCTCGAAGCTGGACGTCTTCGGGGAGGCTTGTGCTGAATACGTTGACGTAGATCTCGCACGTGTTCCACCCCTCGGGCTCCACAAACACTTGGTGCCGGTCTTTGTCTGCAAAGCGGTCGATTTTGTCTTCGATGCTCGGGCAGTAGCGCGGTCCGAGTCCGCGGATTCGGCCGTTGAACATGGGAGAGCGGTCGAAGCCTTCGCGGAGCAGGTCATGCACCTCTTGTGAGGTGTACGTGATGTGGCATGGAATCTGGCGGGTGATGGGGTGGTGGGGGAGGTAGCTGAATCGGCCTGGCTGTTCGTCGCCGGGCTGCTCGACCATCTTGGAATAATCGAGGGACCGGCCGTCGACCCGAGGGGGGGTGCCGGTTTTCATTCGACCACTTTCGAACCCCAATTCAACCAACTGTTCGGTGATGCCTTGCGAAGCACGTTCGCCGGCTCGCCCACCGCCAAATTGCTTTTCACCAATGTGGAGGAGCCCGTTCAGAAACGTGCCGTTGGTGAGCACGACGGCTTTGGCCCGGATTTTCATTCCCAACCCGGTCTCGACCCCGACACAGCGCCCGCCTTCGGTGAGAATGCCGACGACGCTGTCCTGCCAAAAGTCGAGGTTGGGCGTCGACTCCAACATCTCGCGCCAGGTTTGGGCGAAGAGGTTGCGGTCGTTTTGGGTTCGAGGGCTCCACATGGCTGGGCCCTTGGATTTGTTGAGCATCCGGAATTGTATGGCGCTTCGGTCGGAAACCAGGCCGGAGTATCCCCCGAGGGCGTCAACTTCACGAACGATTTGGCCTTTGGCGATGCCTCCCATGGCCGGGTTGCACGACATCTGACCAATGACCCCCATGTTCATGGTGACAAGAAGGGTGGAGGCTCCGAGGTTGGCCGCCGCGGCCGCTGCTTCGTTCCCGGCGTGGCCCGCGCCAACCACGATGACGTCGTAGGTCTGAATCATGGGTGCAAAGGTCGTTCGGAACAGCGTCAGCTGCCATGTTCCACGTGGAACAAGGCCAAAGCTTGGTCCTCAGCGGCGCGCATCGCGAGCGCATCTTCGGGGGATTTGTCCTTGAAACCAGCGAGGTGCAGCACGCCGTGGACCACCACCCTCCGAAGCTCCTCATCAAACCCAACACCCTGATTAACAGAGTTTTCCAACACTCGTTCGAACGAAATCAGGAGGTCGCCTGAAAGGGTCTGGTCGTCGCTGTGGTCGAAGGTGATGATGTCGGTGTAGGTGTCGTGGTCGAGGTATTTCCGGTTGTATTCGAGCAACCCTTCGTCTGAGTGGGAGACGATGCTGAGGTCACCCAACACAAATCCGTGGGTCGTCGCAACGGCTTTCAACCAATTCTTGACAGCCCTTCGCTGCTTGACGTTGCACGGGACGTCCCCGTCGACAAACACGACCATGGGCCTCAGGCCAACACGTTCGTGAAGGTCAATTCCACGATGCGACCGTCGTCTTCGAAGGCACATTCGTCGGCAAGGTGACGCATGAGGAAGACTCCTCGGCCGTGCGGCTTCTCGATGTTCTCCGGAGCGGTAGGGTCGGGGAGGTTGTCGTAGTCGAAGCCGGGCCCTTCGTCGCTGATGCGGAACACAAGGTTCTTGTTGTCGATGGCGCAACTGACGGTGACGGACTTCTCCGGATCGAGTTTGTTGCCGTGAACGATGGCGTTGTTGACTCCTTCCGTCATGGCGATGAGGACGTTGCCGTAGTGCTCAGGAATGATGCTGTGCTCTTCGCTCAACCGATCGATGAGGCGTTCCACAACCGCAATGTTTTCAGGCTTGGAGTCGAATCGCATTTCTGGCAGAGTCGTCGTCATGGCTTCAAGTCGGGTTGTGGATTCTCTTGATCGAGGTCCAAAGTATTGAAATAATCGTTGACACGCTCCCGATAGTAGGGGAGAAGTTCCGCGGGGACGGTGCGCATCAATTCAAGCTCGTTCATCTTTTTGCGGAGGTATTCCGACGCCTGGGGCGGTGTGGCCTTGAGGGCGTCGTCTCCTGTTTGCGAAGTTCGTTCTTCTTTTTCACCCCGAATGCGCTCCGCGTTCTCAGCTTCCAACAATCGCGTGATTAAATCTTGTTGGCGCTTCAGGGTGGCCTCGTCGATTTGCTTGTTGACCAAATCGCGTTCCATTTCCTCCATTTCCTTGGCGATGTCTCCCATTTGCTTGCCATTGCCGGAGCCATCCTCGTTCAGTTGCTTGGCCTTTTCCTGGGCCATTTTTCGAAGGGCGGCTTGTTGGGCAGCCATCTGGGCGAGCTCCTTGCTCATGCCGCCGGGCTTTTGTTGCCCGACCTGACCTTGGTTGGCCCCCTTGCCCATTTGCTCCTTCATTTGTTCGAGCTTCTTGCCGAGGGCTTGCTGCATTTTTTTCATGTCTCCCGCCTTGGGCGAAGGGGAGGGGTTTCCGGAACCGCCGGGTTTTTCGCAGTTGCCGGAGCCAGGCTGCTTTTGGGCTTCTTGCTGCTGCATCTGCTGCAGTGCTTCGTCGAGCAACAGCGCCAAGTTGTTGAACGACGTCATGACGTACTGTTGGTTCATGGCGATGTCGGCCGTCAGGCGATCCCCAAACCCGTCCAACGCCTTGGTCATGTGCCGGTTCACCAACCCGATTTCGCGGTTTACCGCGGAGGCAAGTTGGGGAATGCGCATGCTGAGTTCGAAGAGGCTGTCCTCGACCATCACCGCGTCGTCCTTGAGCTTGCGCTGGGCTTGTCCGTGGGCCACGTAGCGCGGGTCTTGTTCGTCGGTGAGCTTCAGCTCGGCCATAAGCCCTTCTTCTTCGAACGACAGCGTCAAGATGTTTTCGAGCAGGGCGCGAAGGGCGTCCATGTCTTCGCTGGCCGATTCGGATTCGGACTCCATTTGCATCTGCTCCATTTGCTGTGCGAGCTGTTGCATTTGCTCTGCGGCGTTTTGCTGGCTTTCCGACGCTTTCTTCTCCTTGCCTTTTTCGAGTTGCTCCGACCCCTTTTGCATTTCCTCTTCAATGGACTGCTCTTCTTCGGAACTGTCCATCATGGGGTTGGGGTTTTCAAGTTGTTTGTTGTCCTTTTCGAGTTGGTCCAGCTCTTTCCTAAGCTCGTCAAACGCTTGGTTCAGGCTGTCTTGCTTCGCTTTCAGCTCCTCCGTATCGCGCAGGTTGAATTCCGTTTCTTCCGCCAACTTGCTTTGTTCCTCCGCCAGTTTTTTGAGGTCTTCAATCGCCTCGTCCATCTTGGTTTCCCACTCGAGCTGCCGGAACTGTTCAAGCGCGCGGTCGAGCTCCTTCTCCATCGCGTCGTGGTTGAGCTCCATCTCGTTCAACTGTTCTTGGAGTTTTTCAGGGTCCATTTCCTGCATGAGCTCCTCCATCTTTTCGTAGATCTGGCGGAGTTCCTCGCTCATGAGGTTGTCCATGATTTTTTGGAGTTGCTCTTGCTTGTCCAAAATGCGTTCCTCCTGGGCGTCAAACTCGTTGGCTCGTTCGTCCTTGCGCTCGTTCTCTTCGCGCATCTTCTCCAACTTCTCTTGCAGGGTTTGTTGCTGTTCCAGGAGGTCCTCCATGGCTTGGCGATCTCGCCACGTCATCTCCCCCTGTTCGCGCAAGCGCTCTTGCATGGCCTCCATGGCCTCGCGCAATTCGGCGGCTTCGCGGCTCGCCTCCTGGAGGTTTTCCTCGATGGACTCCGATGCTTCTTCGCGTTCTTGACGGATTTCGTCTTGGCTGGGTGCTGCGATTCGGGTGGTGCCGGAGCGCACCATCTTTGCTCCGTGGACGCCGTCGTTGTCCCAAACCTCGAACCAACACTCCAGCACGTCGCCGTCGCGCCACTCCAACTCGGCCATGTCCCAGGTGTGGAAGAACGCCCCTTGGCGTCCCGAGGGAACCTCGAGCTCGGCGCGCCCGCCTTGGACGTCAGAACCGTTGGGGCGTTGCGACGCCACAAGTCCTTCGTCGGCATCCGGGGTTGCGGGCGCCGGAGTTGCGGTTCGACCGCGCTCGGCGTACTCCCAAACAAACGCGAGTCGGCTGAAACCGTAGTCGTCTTGGACGTCTCCAGTAAAGTGCCGGAGCTTTCTCGACGTGCTGTCTTCGGCTTCCGTGACCCGGATGGTGGGCTTGCCGTCTTGGATCACACGGATGCGGTGCCGCAAAGAGTCGCCGGTCGCCTCAGAGCCGAGCGGCGTGACCCAGTACAGGGTGTTGTTCGAAGCCACCCAGTTCGCGTGGTGAACCCCGCCCGCCCCTGGACGCACATCAAGCGGGTCGTCGCCGAGGGTGAGGCGCATGCCCTCCCCGTCCTGGACGCGCACGGACCATTGGATTGGCGTGCCTTCCGGAACCACGAGGTCTCCTTGGTTGCGCTGGTCGAGTGCGGGAAGGCCGGTGTACGAGGGCGGAGTCGCCACCACGCGAAGCTCGGCGAGGGTGGGCACGGCGTAAGGCGAGAGTCTGTGGGCTTGAGAACGCCAACCGTTGGCGAGGAATTGAAATTCGGTGGTGTTTCGAACGGAAGGAAAGGTGTACCTGTAGGTGTTGCCACGGGCACGCTCCATTCGGAACCTGCCTCCCATGGACTCCACCAAAACAACCGACGGAAGTTCGTCGCCAACCACCTCCACTTCGACTGTGAAAGGGTCTCCGGCAGCCACCCTCAAATCGTCGTTTCTCAATTGAAACTCAAACGGGGCAGGCTCAACAAACTCGGTTCGGTGTTGGACAATTCTCGTGGCCGGCTCGGTCACCCAAGCGGGGCGAAGCCACAACAAAGCACCCACCACCAACGCCACGGGTGCGGCGACGCGAAGGGCTTTCACCGAGGCGCTGACGTCGACCGCTTTCGCAAACGGCAAGGGCCGGAGCGCCGCCGTTCTTTGGTCGATGCTTGCGGCAAGAAGGGTGACGTCCGCACCTTGGGCGTGTTCGACCTGCTGTTGAAGTTGGAGGGTGTTCAGGAGTTTGTCCTTGACTTCTGGGAAATGGTCCCCCACAATGCGCGCGGCCTCGTCGTAGCTCAAACCTCGACTCAGCCGGAACACTTGCAGCACCGGCCAAAGCACCTGGGTGACCAACACACCCAGCGCAGCTGTGGAAAAGGCGTAGAACAGGACGGTGCGACCGGCCACCCCAAAGCGCCCCACGTTTTCAAGCAGCGCCAACAACAGCGCACCCAAGGTCAGGGTGGCAAACGACAACAACAGGCCCCGCAGGGCCTTGTTTCTGTGGTACCGCCGGATGAATTCATCCAACTTTTCAATCAAGGAAATGCTCCGCTTCATCTCTGCACAAGAAAGGTACGCTACCTTCGACCTCCATTCACAACCTACGCCATGAAAGGAAAAAGGACGCCCTTGTTCGCTGCCGTAAGCATGATTTGGCTTTTGCTCGCGGGAACCTCCTTGACCACCTCTGCTCAAGACCTGGTCATCAACGAAGTCAACCTCATTGTGGGTCCCAATTACGGGCAATTTGTTGAGCTCCATGGAGCGCCAGACACTCCGCTGGACGGGCACTCGTTGGTGGTTGTGAAGTCGTCTTTTCTCTCGGGTGCGTGGACGGCGGTGACCCAGGCTGTGGTGGATTTGGAAGGCCAAACCCTCGACTCCAATGGCTTTTTGGCGCTGTACGGAGAAGGGTGGCAGAACACGATCGCCGCAGTGGTTTTGACGAGCACGCCCGCCTCGGAGCTTGAAGTGGACACAGCTCCGGCCCTGGGTGGAATTCTCGACGCCGTCTTTTACGGAGGCTACTTTTTGACGAGCCCGCAATGGCAAGCGATTGTCGACGCGGTCAGTCCCGGTGCGGAAACCGGGGTGGTGGAAGGCGGCACCGGGGTCAATGCCGGTACGGACGGGCTTTCTCGCGTTCCCGACGGGGGAAGTCCACTCGACCAAGGCTTCGTGATGCAAGCGCTGAGCCCAGGGGCGTCCAACGTGCTTTCGTGCGAAGGCGGTCACCTCGCGGCCAACAACCCCAACGTCAGCACCTACTGCACCGACGTGGGTCCGGTCTTGGTGGGTTTCACGCATCAATCGGATGCGGCCTCGGCGGCCACGAGTTTGGCTGTGGTGGACGCGACGAGCTCCGAAGTTGTCGCCACGTACCTCGGAACATCCATCAACATGGAGGGTCTCGGAGACGGCACGTACGAGGTGTACGCCATTTCGCACAACCAACCTTTGGCCTTGGGGTGGACCTCCCTCGACTCGATTGCAACGGCGCCCGAAGGTGGGTGCGTCAGCGTGGCGACCGAACCCGTCGTGCTCGTTGGCGAGACTTGCGAAATTCCGTCGTGCGACGGCGGGACCTTGCTTACGGCGGGGGGGGAGCCCGACGCCGAGGCGTGCTTGACGGAGGACGGAGCGTTGGTGTCGTTTGGGTATTACAGCGACGCCGTAGAGGGAGATTACGTGTTTTTGATTTGCGACGAGGACGACGCAATCTTGGCCACCACAGACGAGCCCTACTTCGATTTTGCGGCCTTTGGGGAAGCTGGAAACTACCACGTTTGGGGGTTGAGCTACCAAGAGGGGTTGGATTCCGCCACAATTTCTGAGGGAGCTTTGGCCTTCGGGGCCTCCGCCTTGGGTTGCGACAGTTTGTCTTCCAACGCGCTGTTGGTGAACATCTTGCAATGCGGAACGGCGGGGTTGTGCGACGACCTCATCATCAGTGAATACGTGGAAGGAACGAGCAACAACAAGGCGTTGGAGATTCACAACCCCACCCCCTTCGACGTGGACTTGACACCGTACGTCATGGAGGTGTACAACAACGGATCCGACGTGCCGATTCAGACGCTTGATCTCGAAGGTTTGCTGCCCTCAGGAGGGGTTCACGTGATGGGCAACCCTCAAGCTTCGGCGGAGATTGTCAACGTCAGCCAAGTGCTGAGCACCGTGACTTGGTTCAACGGGAACGACCCCATTGTGCTGCGCAAAAACGGCGAAATCATCGACATGATGGGCGTCATTGGGGAGGACCCGCTGGGGGCTTGGCCGGTGGGAGAGGGGGCGATGGCGGAATACACGCTCGTGCGGAAGCCCAACATTGGGCAAGGGTCCACAAATTGGAACGAGGGAGCGACTCAGTGGGATGTGTACCCGCAGGACACGTTCAACTTCTTGGGCGACCACACGGCGTCGTGCGGAGGTTTGGGCACCATGGTGGTCGGTTTTGCGGCGCCGGAGTTGTACGTGGCCGAGGGAAGCGGGGTGACTTTGGAAATGCTGGTGAGCTACCCCTTGGAAGACGTGGAAGTCCAAATCTCCGTCTCCGGCGGCGACGCCTCGCCCGGCGCCGATTTCCCGGCCGTGTTCCCCTTGAGCTTTGACTTTGACGCGGGATTGTTGAACAGCCAGTCCTTCACGTTTGCTGCGGTGGACGACGAGGACCCCGAACTTCAGGAGGACGTTGAGTTGACCATGACAGTCACGTCCGGGGGGGCGGTGCTGGGCATCGAGACGGTGGTGGTGCACATCCTGCCCTCGGATTTGACCTACCCGGTGTACGACATCATCCAGGTGCGTGGCACCACCAACCAAGGCGTGTTGGACAGCATCAACACGGCCTGCGAATTGCGGGGCATCGTGCACGGCTGGAACGACTACCCCCAAGGACTTCGCTTCACCCTGATTGACGAAACGCACGGCATCAACGTGTTCAGCGCGATCAACAATTTTGGGTACGAAGTGCAGGAAGGGGACAGCGTCCGGGTGCGGGGTGTGGTGGGCCAGTTTGCCGGCCTCGCCACGCTGTACGCCGACACGTTGATGTACGAGGGCAGCGGGTTTGCCACCCAAGTGCCGATCCAGGTCCAGGAAATGGGCGAGGAGACGGAGTCGCGCGTGGTGAAGCTCAAATGCGTGAAGTTGATTGACCCCGCGCAATGGACCAACAACTTCCCGTACTTCGACGTGATGGTCGACTACGGGGTGGGGGACGTCCAAATCCGCATCGACGGCAACACCGACATTTGGGGCACGGAGGCGCCTTTGGGCACCTTTGGAGTCACAGGCATTGGCGGACAGTCGGACGGCACGCTGCCACTTTTCGACGGCTACACCTTGCTTCCTCGAAGCTTGGACGACCTCACCGACCCCGTCCAATCCATCTTCAGTGTTCCCGACGTGTTGGTGCTCGGCGGGGACCCGGTCTTCGCAGAAAACCAAAGCTTGAACGCGGATTACTACCAGTGGTCGTTTGGCAACGGGTCCTTCAGCAACGCGGAAGAGCCGGAATTGAACTACACCGAGCCAGGCACGTACAACATCTATTTGACGGCCACAGACGCGGAAACGCAATGTTCCGACCAGTCGAGCGCGACGTTGGTGGTGGAGGCGGAGGACGCGGTCTCCGAGTCTTCAGGTTGGCGCGCAACCGTGTACCCCAACCCCGCTTCGGATGCGGTGCGCGTTGCCTGTCCGGAGTCGGTGCATTACGAGGTCCTCAACGCTCTGGGCCAAACTGCAACGCAAGGCCAATGGCCTGCCGGAACCCACGTGATTGACGTGACGTCGTGGCCGGCCACGACCTACACCATGCGGTTGACTCCCCTGCGTGACGGCGCGACCACGCGCACCACGCGGTTCGCGGTGCAGCGCCA
>Ga0181582_10003517_pt1 | contig 12604 bp, 6 predicted proteins | sample 071ome_32_FD_132438 | JGI IMG/M metagenome (GOLD analysis project Ga0181582, IMG submission 132438) | Coastal salt marsh microbial communities from the Groves Creek Marsh, Skidaway Island, Georgia - 071405AT metaG (megahit assembly) | ecosystem: Environmental > Aquatic > Marine > Intertidal zone...
ACTGGCCAACGATGGCAAAAATTGCGGCGAGCTGGGTGATCTCACCCGTGATCGGTGGGCTTATCGCCGCACTGATGCTGTTCATAATTAAAAACCGGATCCTTTATCGACATGACCGTCTCCAGAGCGCAAAGACCTGGGTACCCATCCTGATCGGCATCATGGGTGGTGCGCTCGCGGCCTACATGGCGATGAAGGGCCTGAAGAAGATATGGAAGCCCTCGAGCGAGACGATCATATTGACCGCTGCCTTGTCGGCGGTCGTCGCTTGGGCTTTATCGAAGCCCTACATCGCAAACAAAGCAGCCTCTCTCGGTAACCGCAAGAAAGACATCTACAAGCTGTTCCATCTGCCGTTGATTATCGGGGTCGCGCTCCTATGCTTCGCCCACGGGGCCAACGACGTCGCGAACGCGGTAGGGCCGCTTGCTGCCATCGTCTCGACTCTCAACGACACCAACACGTTGCAGGCCAAGGTAGGGATACCGCTATGGGTAATGGTAATAGGCGCCACAGGTATCGCGCTCGGCCTGGCCCTTTTCGGTCCCAAGCTGATCAAGACGGTCGGCGAGAAGATCACGAAACTAAACGCCGCACGGGCCTACTGTGTCGCACTTTCGTCCGCGGTGACGGTCTTGATCGCGACCACGCTGGGGCTCCCCGTGAGCTCAACACACATCGCCATCGGTGCGATCTTTGGGGTCGGGTTCCTGAGGGAATTTCTAGAGCACCCTAAACGCGCCGGGCGGTTCGTGGAGCGCGCACCGAGCGAGTCGGTTCAGGCCAAGCAAGCCAACCCAGAGGGTAGATCGAAGCGGCGCCTCGTCAGGCGTCAGTTCGTGGTCTCCATCGCGGGCGCCTGGGTAATCACTGTGCCGGCCTCGGCCAGCCTTGCGGCCTCTCTCTACTGGCTCGCGAATCAGTTCTAACCCTTCGCTAGCTCTGCAAGGAGTTGTTCGGTCTCATCCCAACCGATGCATGCATCGGTTACCGATTGCCCATATGTGAGTTCTGAAAGATTCGGTTTCAACGGTTGATTACCGGCCACTAAATGACTCTCGATCATCACGCCAAAAATACCGTGATCAGACTCTCTTCGTTGCTCGATCACGCTCTCAACAACCAAATGTTGCTTCGTATGGTCCTTCAGTGAATTCCCGTGGCTACAGTCCACCATTAAATACGGCGGCAATGATTTAGCATGCAATGCTTCAAGTACAGGGGCTACATCATGACGCTCATAATTCGGGCCAGTCTGACCGCCCCTTAAGATCACATGGCAATCTGGATTACCTGCTGTCCCAAAGATTGCAGCAACGCCTTGTTTGGTAACAGAGAGGAAATGATGCGGATGACTAGCCGCCTGCACGGCATCGGTCGCGATCGTAATCGTACCGTCCGTTCCATTTTTGAAACCAACTGGCATCGACAAACCTGATGCCAGCTCGCGATGCACCTGACTCTCAGTAGTCCGAGCACCAATTGCCCCCCAGCTCACTAAATCAGCGATGAATTGTGGACTGATAGTATCCAGGAATTCACAACCAACAGGAATGCCCTGCTCGACTAGATAGCACAAAAGACTTCTCGCCTTATGCAAACCCTTATTCACTTGGAAGCTCTGATCCAAATTTGGATCGTTAATCAATCCTTTCCAACCGACAATCGTGCGTGGTTTTTCAAAATACACGCGCATCACGATCTTTAAGGTGTCTCTATATTTTTCGATCAGTGGTTTTAAACGTGCGGCATAGTCTTTAGCAGCGTCAGGATCATGGATCGAACACGGCCCTACCACCACTACCAAGCGCTGATCGCGACCATGCATGATGTCAGAAATTTCAGCGCGGTCTTTAGCAACAGCTGTAACCATTGCATCTGACATCGGCAGTTCTTCCAACAAAATAGCCGGTGTAATTAAAGGTTTCATTTGCGCGATTCGGGTGTCATCAACGACTAAAGGGTTTTGCACGATATATTCTCCTACTAAGCGCACAGTGTGACTTGTCACCGGTGGTTGCGTAAAGAGCGCGAACGTGCGGAAATCAAATCATGCAATGTGTCTTTTCTAACGATCTCAATACCCTCGTCGAAACTGTCGCTGGTGTCCTTTCGGCTGAGAGTTTTAAGTCGCCGCTCGCGCCTGATTGGTTAATCGTTCCTAACCAAGATACGGGCCGTTGGTTACAAATTGAGCTGACTGATCGTTTAGGAAGTTTGGCCAATACCAAGGTCACTACGCTGTCTGACTTCGTATGGACGATGTCTGACGCACAACCAGACAGACAATTTGAGTCTAGTCTGTATTGGGCTATCGCCACAGTCTGGCGGGAAACATATCCGCAACTTTCTGAACCCGAGTATCTACAACAGGTCCGTCACTTATTCGAGATATTCCAACGGTATTTGACTGAACGACCTGACTGGCTAGTCCACCCTGACAAAACCACGTTGCCCATCCAGCAGTCTGACTCTTGGCAAATCGATCTCTGGAAAGCAATCGAAGCTCAACTGACAGCTGCCCCGCACCAAAAGCTGATTAAAGCGCTAACAGAGCCTAATTCAGAACGCTTAGACTCTATTGCGCGCATCATCATTTTTAATCCAGACCGCGTATCAATCCTCGCACTCAATGCCCTGAAAACATGGACACATCAAATCCCATGCTTTCTTTGTATCCAATCGCCATCGCCAGAGCTATGGTTCACACAAGGAGCGCTCGAACTACCTGAGACACATCCCTTCCTCGCGGATCTTTGCCGGGAAAAAGCGAAAGTCTTTTCGATGCTCAGCGATGACAATCCTGTCGAAGGGTTCGTACAGATTGAACCAAAGAGTGCACTTGACGACCTTAAACTTCAGATCTTCAACAATACAAATACACCCATCACGATTGATCACTCGGTGGCATTGGTCAGCGCGACAAGTCCGACCCAAGAAGTCATCGAGTTAAAGCGGTGGCTGATCGATTGGTTGAATGTAGATCCGAACAGAAACCTTGACCAAGTGCATATCGTCACACCAAATCCAGCGCTGTATGGACCCATCGTGCAGCGAGTTTTCCACGCATCCGATCTGCTTCAGCGGCTCCCAACCTCGCCAGACCCCATCATTATTCAATCCATTGAAGTTGCCGCAATCAAGCTCTTGGCTGACACCTGTCGAACGGGCTTCAAAGCTGGGGCTGTCTACACGTTTTTATCAGACACCACTGTACGCGAGACGCTCAAACTGAGTGATCAACAGTTGAGGCATATCCGAGACTGGATTATCGAATCAGGTGCACGGCGTGGCTTGTCAGGCCATCGCCATACACTACAAGCTGCCAAAAAACGGTTGCTCAAAGGACTCATGGCAGATCCCGATTCTGCTTTTTTAGCTGATAGCACCACAACTGAGTCAATCGAACAAACTGAAGGACTTGATCGGCTGATTGGCGTCCTATCAGCCATCGAACAGATTCTGTTCGCTCCAGACATCATGCAATTGCAACAAGCCATTGAAATCGTTGAGCGTGCAGTCAATCGGCTCACACTAGGTCAAGTCCAAAGCCTCAACCTCACTCCTTTCATTACTCAATTTGCAGATGCCGAGGTTAGTAAAACATCCGTGTTGCAGTGGATTGAATTACGCCAACACACGGGGCTCTCTCGGCCGCTTGCACTAAATGACCAGTTGTCTGTTACAGCACCGCAAACGATCCGCAGTATTCCAAATCAAGTGGTCGCCATACTCGGAGCAAACCATGATACGTTTCCTCAGGAGACCAATGAACACCCTTGGGATTTAATTGCAAAGAATCCTCGGCCTGGCGATCTAATCGAATCTGAAAAAGAGCGCCAAGTGCTTGCTGACATTGTGCTAAATGCAGAGGATCAATTGTGGATCAGCTGGATTGGAAAGCACCCTATCCACCAAACTGAAGAACTCCCTGGTCCTGGAATCGTCTCGTTAATCGACTGTTTCAAAGGCGCTGATACAGCATCGCCAATTTTCAAATTACCGTCAGGCATTAACCTTGTTAGCGAGCCACTTCGGGACCCCGACACCAATAGTGCTGAGCATAGGATCCAGCACACATGGACGATCCACGACTTCCTTTCCGTTGCCGCAGAGCCCGCAATCGCGTTCCTAAAAGAAAAAGGTGGCCGTATGCGTTCACCCGAATTTCCAGAGTTGAATATCGAGCCTTTGAGTATCGATACATTGAATGCATTCAAAATGAAGCAAGGTTTCGTTGAACAAGCGTTAACTCGAGACATGCTCATCGAATTTCTGACACATTACCCTGAACTCCCAGATGAAATCGATTTGAACGAAGCGTTGCAAAACTATGCCCCTTCTCTCGTTGCTGAAGCCTCTACATTAAGAGCAGATCTGGTCGAGCCATCTGAATTAATCCTTGGTGAATTCACACTGCAAATTGATGGAATCAAGACGATCGAAACACCCAGAATTGTGATCAAATCTTCGATTGACGGCGTCCGCGGTCTCCGCACACTTCTCGAAGGGCTCGTACTGTTCGCAATGAAACCAACAGAAGAATGTTTTCGTTTGGTGACCTTTAATAATCGCGTCACACCATTCGGGCCGATTCCCGTCGATGAGGCGAGACAGCTTTTAAAAAACTGGTTAGAGGCCATCTGCGATCGACACGCTCCTTGCCCACTGATCGCACCACTTGCTCTAAAGACAGCGAAAGCTCTCGCCAAAGATGACACAACACACCCCTGGATTCATTGGAGTGACGAGGCGCTCGTGCATCAACCTGAATACCAGCGCGTATTTCAGGGTGATCCAAATATTTCAGAAAAACACTCGGATCTCTCAAAGCGTTTAGTCAAACCACTCCTTCAATACATTGGAAAGTCTCGTGGAACGCTTTAAACCAGAATTACTCCCAGGATCTGGGCGACATCTGATCGAGGCAAGTGCCGGAACGGGCAAGACTTACGCTCTGATGTCACTCATGATCCGCGCTCTCGCGGTCGATGGTCATCAGCCCGAACACTGCCTATTGATGACATTTACCCGGGCATCAACTCGAGAACTCAGAGCCCGCGTCCGGGAACGACTGATTGAAGAAGTTGATCTACTCAGACGCGGCCAATCAGAACTCACGTCAACCTATCCTGAATTTTCAGAGGGCATCGGTATCGAGCGACTCAGTCGCGCGCTTCGACGCATTGATGCCATCGAAATACAAACCATTCACGGATTTGCAATTCGCTTGATCAATGACTTTGGACCAAGCATCGGTATTCCCAGTTTTCCTGTGGAAACGGAGGTCGGAAGTATCCGTCAAGAAGTTGCTATCGATTGTTACCGACAACTCATCAAAGACCAGGGTATGCAGATTGTGAGGTCTCTCACGGGTGGACTCAAAGCATTCATCGGCCATGCTGAGCTTGCATGGAAACCGATCGATGACATCAGGCCTTCCCAAACAGTCTGCCCTGATCTCAGTGGAATCGGGTCCGAATTCACTGAGCGAAAGGATGCTTTGTTATCAGATATTGACTCTCTCTTCGCTCTCAAAGGGATGACTCGTCAATCACTCGAAACACATTGCGCCAACATCAAAACGGCAACAACCCGTCAGGATATCCCTGAGAAAAGTGCCAAGTATTTTCTCGAGCGGGAAGATAAGTTCACTGGCACCGTCTTCGATCAATGGGTCGAACTTGTCAAACCGTCAGACACCGAAATCAAATTTCGGGCGTATTGTCTTTATCAGTTACGGAAGCAATTTCGGTACCGACTCAATGAACTCGGAATTACAGACAATGATCAGGTGATTCGTGATGCGGCTAAAGTCGCAAACCGTCTCAACAACGAAAGTCCCATACACACGCTCATCTTGCTCGACGAATTCCAAGATACAGATTGTCACCAATGGTCCATGCTCGATCAGTTGTATCCGGATGAGCCTGATCGTTTGATGGTCATGGTGGGTGACCCAAAACAGGCCATCTATCGATTCCGCGGAGCAGATACTGCGTTCTATCATCAAATCCGCAAAACTCTTCCAGAGCAAAGTCTCTGGTATCTCGACACGGTCTATCGTTCTTCACAGACTGTGGTTGACGGTCTCAATGCACTATTTGATGGCGATTACCCTGTGGGTAGGGATTTACAATACCACCCACTCAAAGCTGGACGGCCTCAAGACATTCCACCGTTAACCTTGAATCACCGCGAAGTCTCCGGATTTCAATGGATTGACTCATTGTCACCTGAATCCGTCGTTGGGCTCACACAATATCTCATAGCGAGTGGCCTACAGGGTTCCTGCAAAATCGGCTCACAACCCATCACTGAAAAGGATATTTGCATCTTAGTTCAGAGCCGTGGGACGGCACAGAAGATCAAACACACTGGTGAACGATTTGGTCTTGCGTTTCATTACCAAAACAAGGCCAGTATTTTTAGTCGGCGTATCGCCAAAGAGATGGTGTTTATCCTCGACGCGATTGCCAACCCCGATGATCTCTCGACCGTTACATCGGCCGCCTCAACGACACTCATGGGATTTGATCTGAAAGCACCTGGACAATTAAGTGAGCAACCTCGATTTGTTGAATTACAAACTGAGCTATTCAATGCACGAGATCTTTGGAAATCGGATGGACCAGCTGCCGCAATCACACGTTTGTTTGAGGCCTGCTTAACAGCTCAACGCATCCCACATACTCTCAATGGCATTGAAGATTGGAATGTTTTGACGCAGTGCTTAGAAATATTTGGTGAAGATGCAAAAGGTTTGTCACCGCTCGAAGCTGCCCTGTGGTGGTCGCAACAAGCAGCCTCAAAAAAAGATGCTGATGATCGGACGAGTCAAAGACCACCTGTTGAGGCGGGAGTCGTAAACATCAACACCATCCACGGCTCAAAAGGACTCGAATATCGTGTGGTCATTTTGGCTGACGAGATCAAGGGGAAACCTATTCCCAAAAACACGTGGGGCCTTGATTACTGTGATCACAATGGCTCTGTCGTCGATCTCAACGACCGAGCCTTTGAGCCCGCGCTTCACGATCAAGAGCAAGATCTCAACCGCCTGCTTTATGTTGCACTCACCCGTGCAAAACACGCGATCTTTTTAGGATGTTCAGACACTGGAAGTGCGCTCCATCGTCTGCTTTACGATCGCAATATCCAAAGTCTCGGAACTGATCACCAAAGCATTGAGATTCCCTCGATCGATGGCGCTATTCCTCCGTTTAAAGTGCCAACTGCTACCCATCCATATCTAAAAAGACCACACATCCCATCATGGTTTTTCAGAAGCTTCTCAGGATTGATCAAACATGATGGTGGCCATGAAATCGTATCCAGAGCAGCCGATGAAAATCATGAAGTGGTTGAGACAAACTTCAACGAGAAATGGCATATGGTTCCCGGTGGTACTGAAACCGGTAACTTTATCCATGCCATTCTCGAATGGCATGCTGGTGAACAAAGAGAATCTCTTGCGATTGAGCAGTTTATCAAGAGCAATTGGCCACTCCATCTCGATCCGAATCACCAACCGGTTGTGCATGATTGGATTCGACAGATCCTTTCAACAGAATTAGCCCCACAAATAACACTTGGGACGTTGTGTTCGAACAAGAAAAGACCAGAGCCTCAGTTCGAACTGCCGTTAAAGACAGGATTACATTTGCAGGAATTGTTTAAAGCATGTGAAGGCTTTTCATGGTGGAATCCCCTCGCTCCACCAATCGACCAAACCATTGATGGCCATTTAATTGGCTTTATTGACCTCGTATTTGAAGCGGATGGCCGATTTCATATTGTGGATTACAAAACCAATCATCTTGGGCCGAATGATCACGCATATTCGGATGCGCGCATTGAGCTTGCAATGGAACAGGCGTTTTATCCGATTCAAGCAGCTATTTACTCGCTCGCATTGCACCGATGGCTTAAAAGCCGTCTGACAAACTACGATCCAAATAAGCATTTGGGTGACGTGATTTATCTCTTTTGTCGTGGCATTAACGCGCCCAATCGCGGCATCTGGAGACGGCCGATTGAAGCACAGGGAGTGTTGGCTATAGAGGAATGTTGCCTATGCACCCAATGACATCGGCAGACGTTTTAAAACTTCTTGAATCAGAGGGACTTCCAGAGGGCTTAAAGGCATCGGTTATACAGCTATTTGAAGCGATTCAACAAGGACATACCGCACAGCAGTTATCCAATGAAGACACTGATTTATGGATACAGACTCTTGCTAAATCAGATCTCTCTACGCTATTCGCTATCAACCATAGTGCTTTGCAAATTCGCCGTCACTTCGCACAAGAATCGCGAGTTGCTGAGGCGCTTAAGAAGCTATCGAGTCATCCTGCGCTCAACATCAGTATCGACCCGATGCAACTGATGCCACATGCCGATGCATCACAACAAAAAGCAATTACCGGTGCGGCAAGTCAACGCTTAGCCATTGTTACGGGTGGTCCAGGCACAGGGAAAACAACGACCGCAGCCGCCATTGTGGCTGCTAAACGAACCCTATTCCAGAGACTGCCAAGGATATCGCTGGTCGCGCCAACAGGAAAAGCGGCCGCCCGATTGACGGAGTCATTTCAAGCCGCTACGGCAAAAATGCCTCTGATTGAACTCGAACCTTTAGTGGCGACTACTATTCATCGACAACTGAAAGAACTCAATTCAGCTGACATCGTGCTGGTCGATGAAGCATCGATGGTGTCGCTCGATTTGTTTGATCAATTACTGAAATCGCTGGCTGAGGACGCACATCTGATCTTGATGGGGGACCCCAATCAATTAGCCAGTGTTGAAGCCGGCAGTATTCTCAAAGTCATCACCGAATCAAGGACGTTGTCCGGCCATTGGTTCCAATTGACTCAACGCCATCGAATTCAAGGCCAGGAGGCTCTGGCACAACTGCAAGATCTTTGCTTATTGGGCGACTCCGATCGCTTTATTCAAGGTTTAAAGGATCTGGGTATATTTTGGGAATCTAAGCAACGGGTAGACCACCTGGAGCAAACGCTTCTCGCAGGATATCGAAAATACTTCGATGACATACAACGGACTGTGGTCCCTGCATCGCCCAACTTTCAATGCCTCACGGCGATTAGTGAAGGCACCGGGGGTCGGCGGATGATCAATCATCTCGCGCAAGCAGAAACTCAGCGTTTCGGCCTCAATGGTTTTGGGGAGCGGTTGTTAGTTACAGAAAACCAACCCGGGATCGGCGTGTTCAACGGGGACATTGGCGTGGTCATTGATGCCTTTGATTCAGGAAATCCGCGCGTTCAGTTCGACAACATCAATCAACCGCTTCGAAAAAATCAATTGGGTTCTGTTGAATCGGCCTGGGCTATTAGCATCCATCGATCCCAAGGATCTGAATATGAATCGGTATTGATTTGCTTACCTGAACCAGCGTCGATAAGTTCACGATTTAAACCCAGTCGTGAGCTTCTTTACACAGCGCTCACGAGAGCCAAGAAATCTGTGCAACTTTTTGCAACCGAAACCATGATTGATCAAGCAATTTCTCGGAAAACTCAACGGGTGACTTGTTTAGACCACTTCTTGAATGTCTCTTGACCATGTAGACTCAAAATCACAGATTAACAATAAGGAAGTGTTGTGGAGCTTGATGAACAGGATCCCAATCCGGAAGGCGAATTGATTCTTCGAGTCATTGCGCACCCACGGTTCACAAATGCACTAGGTGATATCTATGCAGGTTGGCTGTTAGACCAAATGGATCAAGCAGCTGCTCAGATTGCGATGAAAGCCAGTGGTGGTCGGTGCGCAACAGTATCACTTGATAACGTGGATTTTATTGCGCCTGTTCCAGTTGGATCTGAAGTCTCTATTTACGGTGAGCTCGAGGATATCGGCCGTTCATCGATGCAAATTCGAATCGAAGTCTGGATTACAGAACAAGGTGCTGAAAGCTACAAATCGACAGAGACACGATTTGTGTTCGTAGCAATTGATGCCAATGGACGAATTCGGCACGTTCCGGGTTCGTAGTTATCCGAGCGGGACAAGTTTCGCGTATTGGAGCACAAGCCACTTTTTCGAACCGTCATCAAAACGAACATGGACTTTCATTTGCGGTCCCGAGCCTTCAAAAGCCAAAATTGTGCCCTCTCCGAAAAGACCATGATCAACACGAGAGCCAATTCCTAAGCCCGTATCTTCTCCAAACGCATCATCGTAATCTTGGAATCTGGGATGGCGATGCGGACGATCTACCGGGCGGGCGCCAAATGATGACGACACAAAAGGCCGACTGATTTGTGATTCAAGTCGAACTTCTTCGATACAGTCTTGAGGGATCTCTCGCACGAATCGACTGAGCAGACCAAAGTGATCACGACCATTCAGTCGACGCGTCTCGGCATAAGTCACAACCAGATGCTGCATTGCACGGGTGATGCCTACGTAGGCAAGCCGCCGCTCTTCCTCGAGACCACCGGCTGAATCGAGACTCATCACATGCGGAAACAGCTCCTCTTCAGCGCCCACTAAAAACACCCGAGGAAATTCTAGGCCCTTTGCGGAATGAAGCGTCATCAGCTGAACTGCATCGGCATCAGGATCTGCTTGAGTGTCACCTGCATCGAGACTTGCTTGAGACAAAAATTGGAGTAATACCGATGATTCTTCATCTTCGGGCTCAAACGCTCGGCATGCACTGACAAGTTCGTTTAAGTTATCGACACGCGCTTGGCCTCGCTCACCTTTCTCCGATCCGTGGTATGCAAGAAGACCTGCGGTGTCGATCACATCACGCGCGAGATCAGATAATTCAAGATCAGTTGCTTTGCCATCGAGGTCATTAATTAAATCGATAAATGCGACAACAGCGGTTTTCGCTCGACCACTTAATCCGGCACCGCGCGTTAACTGAAGGGCTGCATCCCATAATCCTTTGCCTTCATCTCGCGCAGTTTTCCGAATCTGCTCAACGGTTCGTTCACCGATGCCTCGAGGCGGGACATTGATGATGCGCTCGAACGCAGTGTCATCGAATCGGTTTTGAATCAGCCGCAGATACATCAACGCATTTTTGATTTCGAGCCGCTCGTAGAAACGTTGGCCACCATAGATCCGGTATGGAATACCTGCGCGCAGCAAAGCATCTTCAAGAACTCGCGACTGGGCATTACTGCGATAAAGAATGGCCTGCTCTCCATACAGGCCACCTTGATCAACGTGTTGGCTGATGCGATTGGCAACAAATCGCGCTTCATCTTGCTCATTGAAAGCGGCATAGAGCTGGATCGGAGTCCCTGCACCTTGGTCGGTCCACAACTCTTTTCCAAGGCGGCCTGAATTGTTCGCAATTACCGCGTTGGCTGCCTTTAAGATAACGTCTGTGGATCGATAGTTTTGTTCTAATCGAATCGTGGTAACCGGTGCGAAGTCAGATTCATACCGATGAATATTCTCAATCCGTGCTCCACGCCAAGCATAGATAGACTGATCATCATCTCCAACGGCCATAACGTGGGTATTCGAGCCGGCCAATAACCGGATCCAGGCATACTGAATCGTATTGGTATCTTGAAACTCGTCGATAAGTAAATGATGGAAACGGTCCTGATAATGTCTTAAAAGCTCTGATTTGTTTTGAAGTGTCTCGAATGTACGCAATAAGAGCTCTCCAAAATCAACGAGATTTTGTGCATTACACCGTGCGTCATACTCCGCATACAAACGGATCAGCATGTCGTTGTAATAATCACGACCTGTTTGCAAGTGATGCGGCCGCTGCCCCTCATCTTTGCAACTATTAATAAATCCGGCTACGGCGCGCGGTTTGAACTTCGCATCATCCAACTGAAGATCTGCGATAATGCGCTTAAGCATCCGCTGCTGATCATCAGAATCAAGAATCAGAAATTGCTCAATCAAACCCGCATCTCGCCAATGCGCTCTTAGGAATCGGTGAGCTAATCCATGAAATGTCCCAACCCACATCGTGTGAAGCGATCGGCCAAGCGTTCCCTCAAGCCGCTCGCGCATCTCGCGCGCTGCCTTATTCGTGAACGTTACTGCCATCAGTGCGTGGGGAGACAGCCCTTGGTCGCGCATCAAGAACGCCATACGCTCAACAAGCACACGCGTCTTTCCAGATCCTGCACCAGCAATGACCAGTAGATTGGATTCAGGTGCCGTGACCGCCTGATGCTGAGGAGAATTTAATTGCATGCCAAGAGTGTAACGGGTTTTGGCATCTGGGCGAACGCTGTTTATACGCGAATGGTTCTTATTCAAATAAGTAAATGAATTATCGAAACTTTTATAGAGAAAATTTATCGAACTTATTTATAAATACACTTGGAATTAAATTACACCCGTCCCCATACTCATCATCGACACCGGTAATTCGGTGCCACATTAATGTGAAAAACGCATGACTCTTTAAAGGAGAAATCACATGCAATTGAAGGGTACAAAAACTGAAGAAAGCTTGAAGGCTGCCTTCGCTGGCGAGTCTAAAGCAAACCGTCGTTACCTCTACTTCGCAAACATGGCGGACATCGAAGGCGCTCCAGAAGTTGCTAACGTATTCCGTAACACTGCAGAAGGTGAGACTGGCCAC
>Ga0181582_10003518_pt1 | contig 12603 bp, 9 predicted proteins | sample 071ome_32_FD_132438 | JGI IMG/M metagenome (GOLD analysis project Ga0181582, IMG submission 132438) | Coastal salt marsh microbial communities from the Groves Creek Marsh, Skidaway Island, Georgia - 071405AT metaG (megahit assembly) | ecosystem: Environmental > Aquatic > Marine > Intertidal zone...
AACGGCTGGACGTGGTGTGTCGGGAAGAGTGAGAAACGACCAAACGTCGGGTGGAAGAATGATCGAGAACGGATTCGTGAGACAGGGCGTGGTGTGCTGCCTGTTTGCGTTCAGAGCGTGGTTGTAATGTAACTCACAATATTTATTGTCCTGGATTCGGTGGATGTTGGATGTGCGGTGTTCGTTCAGGAGGAAGCGACGACGAGGCGTGATCAGCGACTGACCGAGCCGTTCCCTTCAGCGTCGTGGTATCCGGGGCTGCAGGCGGGCGGGGGGCGGTGGGATCCAGTGTCCGTGCTACGGCGTGCGGCGTCCTTCGTACAGGCGTGTGATGCGTCGGATGCGCAGGTGAAAGACGCGGCGCGACGCGACGCGACGGCGTGACACGACGACGACAGACGCGGCCGGCCGTCGTCGTCGGGAGGTACGATCTGACGACTCTGACGGGGACGTGTGCGTTAGTGTGCGTCTGTGCGTGTGCGTGTGCGTGTGTGTGAGTTGGCGTGGTTCGGACGCGACATTGTTCGAGCGTTGGGTGGAAGCCCCACCAATCTGCATCATCCGAAAATTTCCTCTATCGGCGCGATCGGAGCGTATGTCCACCGATGGCGACCATATGTCGCACGGGTTCCAAGGATTCCAGGATTACACGCAGTCGTCGGCGCTCGAGCGCTTCGTCGATGGCTTGGAACGCGCAATAAAGGAGCTCACCGACGGGAGAGGGACTCCCCGGTCCGTCTCCGTGACCCACGCTCTCCCGTTCCGGAGGGATGCGTACACACTGACATGGATTCCCTGCGTAGGTAACCCGTCCAGCCGGTCGGGTCGGTCGAGCCAGTCGAGCCAGCCGGACGGGCCGACGGTGGTCGACATGGTCTCGCACGAGTTCAAGTACCACGACTGGTTTCTTCCTGAAGACTGTATCGTGTTGGAGCCAGAGAGCTACTCGCGGCGAATTCTTACGAGCGAGGAGTATCATACCGTGCTGTCCGCCGTGGCGTTGGCACTCGACAGCCTCGACAGTCTCACGGGGGCCGGCAAGCTCGCGGCGGCCACGCTTCCGGCAGTATACATACCTCGACATGATGCACGTCGGGATGCGTGTGGTGGAGTTCGAAAGGTGGCTGTGGTCGGTAACCGGAACGATGATACCGGGGTCGACAGGCGAAGACAGACTCGAACGCAGTGGTTCGATTGCGACAGCGTGCACGGGAGGGTCAGGGAGGCGAGCATGTGGATGAGAGACCTTGGGAGGCGATTGGACATGTTTGCCGGGAGGTTAGAGGGCGCGGGCCGGGATCGGGTACGTCGGGCGGCAGAGGCGGTGCGGGACTGCGAGGCGGCGGGTGAGCCGGGGATCGGGCCGGGACTGGAGCGTGAAGGGGTGGTATGCAGCTCGAAACGGACGTATCACGTGTACCGCAAGGCGTTTGTCGCCGACGGCGCCGGATGCCCTCGTGATGCGCACGATGTCGATCAAACCCAAGGACGACTCCAACGCGAGTGGGACGCGGGCATGGCGTGGGCACCCTGGGTCGCACAGGACGACCCAGTCGGCGGCATTGAGGTGGACGTGATCGGCAACGACGCACTCGAAGATACACGACTCGCGTTAGGGCCGGGAGACTGCGCCGATTCGACCGCCTCGTCGTCATCGCCGTTCGCAGACGCGGTGCTCGAGGCGGAGAGGAACCACGTACGACGAGCCTATCGCATCTACGCCATGGATGCCGAGCACACGACCGATACCGGCAACCGATCGTTCCTTCCTTTGCAAGTCGCGGACGTGTCGAGAAAGTTCCTGAGGTGCGTGGACGTAGAGTCGCTCGACCGGGAAGCCGTCTGCGCGTTCCCGGTGCGGCCGGGAGTGCAGTCGGGCCGGGACGGCTTTGCGGCGAGACTGCACGCATGCATCCGCTGGTATCGCATCTTCCTGGAGCACGAGCTGGAACGCGAGGGCGAGGACCAGCGCGTCGATCGTGAAAACGACAACGACGCCGACAACGCCGACGGACGAGGCGCGTTGACTATCGAGGACGTGCTGGTCGAGTCGTGGTGGGTGGCGCGGGCGGACGAGCTCGGTGTGGACGTCGAGCCGCCCGTCGCTGCAGATGACGTGCAACATATCATTCAGAATGTGGTCGCGTCTCAGGAAGCCTGGGACGCTCGGGGCGTCTCGCTTATTGACGTTGCCGCGTTGCACGCCACGACCATACCCGATGCGTTGCGCGGTGTGATGCAGGTGTGGAAGGCGTTCGCGGACAGCGAGGCGCTCCCGACGATGGGGCCGCGCGAGGCGATGGGTCGGATGATCGCCGGTCTATTCCGGTCCGCGTGTGCCATCCTCCGGCAGTCGCAGAGCGAGCGAGTCCGGCGTCAGGTGGATGCGCTCCGTTGTCACAGCGATCCGGTGCTCCGTGACCTCGTCGATCGGGCGAGCGCTGCTGCCAAGTCATCCGGCGCTGACGTCTCGCCAGTGTACGGCGTCTCGAACGTCCTCGGGTGCATCGAGCACACGGCAGCCGCGGCGTCCTCGCTGTACCAACGGTTGGAGGGACTGGACGCGCGCGTTGCGCAAACGATCGTCGAAGGCATGCTCTCGAACGCGACAATGGACTCTCCGAACGTCGGATGTCCCCTCGCCGATGAGGACGTCGACGACCTCGCCTGCGCGGATTGCGATAAGGGGGGTCCCGTCGGCTTGGACGGCCCGGTGAGCATCGAGCACGTCATCGAGGTGAACGACGTGACTGCGAGCGGACGAGGAATGGTGACGGGAGGAGCGCCGCGACATCGAATGTACGTGAATCGCCTGCCGAACGAGGTTCGGGTGGCGACGTCGGTGACCGACGGGTGAACTCGACGCGATGTTGTTCAAACTCATGAATGAATGACCATTCAACGGATCAGAGAGACTCGAGCCAGGCAAGCAGGTCGGCGGCGACGACGTCGGCATCGGCGTCCAGCATGACATCATGACCCAGCCCGGACCAGATTCGCGCCTGCACCCCAAAGTACCGGGCGAGTTCCTCGACGGCGGGTGGATCCACGACACAGTCCGCCGACCCACCCCCGACGAACGCCTTCGAGTTGAACGTGGCGGGCATCGGCTTGGGGATCGGCAGCTCGGCGTTCAGGTTCCGCACGTCGAGGAGCGGCACGGGCGACGCGTTTTCCTGCAAAAGTCGCTGATACTTGAGCACCGACGATTCGTCGAGCTTGTCGCTGAAGAAGAGAAACCGCGTGTCCGCCGAAGACTTCAAGAAGGACTTGGTGATGAAGCCCCACGTGATCTTGGCCGAGTCCACGAACGACCGTTTCGTGATTCGTTTGATAATTTCCCCGTTTCCCGTGGGCGGCACCGAGGACAGGCATGCGATGCCTGCCAGCGGCGACCGGGGCTGCGAGGCGTACAGCTCCGCGACGAGCCCCCCGAAGCTGTGCGCGACCATCACCGGCGGCTCGCCCATGCTCTTCACGACAGACTCAAGGTCGTCGGCATGCGATCGAAGTGTACCCGCAAATTTCATACCCGCTGCCCGTTCGCTCTTTCCCTGCGCCCGAAAGCTCACGCTCAGGGTCCGGAACCCTCGCTCGGCTAGGTATGGTTGCCACTTTTCTGCCCAGCACCACGCGCCGTGGTACGAGCCGTGTACGAACAGTAAGGGAGGTCGCCCGCTCGCCGGCGCCTCGGGCGCGATGGCGATCGTCTCCAGGGCCAGGCCGTCGGGGAGCTGGTGGTCGGCGCGGACGACGCTCAAGTTGAGCGATGCGGAAGTCGTCACTCGTCGCCGCCTTCCTTGCGCCATCAAGCGCGGCGCGCGACGACGCGCAGACAGCAAAGCACCTCTGCTGCGTGTTGTTGCCTCTGATATCGTCATGTGGAACGGATGAAGACAAAATCGTACTGGAAGTTGCAAACCGAAATGGCCTTTTAAGGCCAGGAACTTCCTCCCGCCAAGCACTCAATACAAGACGCAAGCCACATGCGCATTCCCACGAGGTTGCGCCATCGGCTGGTAGGCGCGACGATCGTCCTGGGAGGCGCAACGTCGTTCGCGTCCGACTCGGAGGCACCCACCATATCGACGTTCCGCCCCGCACACTGCCGTGCGTCGCAGCCATCCTCGACGCCGTCGTCTTCTAGCACGAAGGAGCACCAGGACAGGAGTGCCGGATACGCCGAGTGGCTGGCCTCGCGAGGCGTCCAGGGCGTCGAGAACATCACGCTCTCGGACGACGACGGGGACGCTTCGCTCTCCGATCGCGGCCAGCACCTGTACCCTTCGCGATGGAAACGACTCGGCCGAAACCCAAACCCGGCGGTCGTGATGACGTTTCCGCTCGACGGGGGCCGGGTCGTCTCCGAGTCGACTGTCGCCGCCGATCCGACGTACGCCGCCTGCGCAGAAAAGGGATACGACATATTGATATTGTACCTGATGATCGAGCGCATGAAAGATGAACACGGGCAGGCGGATGCGTGGATGCACCGAGTTGCCCGCCGGCAGTTGTCCGCGCCCGTCACGTGGGGCTTCAACGAGATCGACTGGCTGCGGGGGACGTCGTTATATAGGGCTGTCATGCACCAGCGAGATGCACTGAAGCAGCAGTGGGAGCAAGGCGGGGTCCGACAGGCGTGCACAGATCTGGCCAGGTCGGCGGGGCTCCGGTCGCCCACGTTTGAAGACTACACGTGGGCCACGGCGGCGTTCACGCTGTTTGCCGTTCCGCTCGAAGGCGACGGCGATGGCGATGGCCAGAACCCACACGGGGGCCGCCATGACCTTCACAGTCTTCACAGTCTTCAGATTGTGCCCGGCCTCGAGGTGTTCCGGCCCGCCTCGGGAAGTGCCACGGCCACGAGCTGCCACCTCGACGTGGACGAGGCCAAGCAACAGCTCTGCGTCGTGTGTCCGAAGCCGGCGCCCGGGTCCACCCTCGTCCTCTCTCATAGGTCATCTCCTGGCGATGATGATGACGGTGACGACGACGGCGAGGAGCAGTCTGTCGAGCAACTGCTGTTCACGTACGGGGTGCTCGACGCCGACCCGTCTTGCGAGGTCCTGATGATCGAGTGTCCGATTCCGCCCGTCGAGCAGTGGGACGCCTCGATCAAGAGAAGATTTGCCTTGCTCCTGGAGGACGACTTGCGTCCCCAGCTGTTCCTCTCGCGGCGCCGGGTGGGAGGCATCGCGAAGACGGCGGGGGAAAAGGCGGGCAACACGTCGGCACGGCAGCGGCGGTTCGAGGACATGTTTCCGCCCGGCGTGCGCGAGACTATCTCCATCTTTGTGATGGACGATGACCAGGTGCGTGATCGCATCCAAGGAGGGCGCGCTGGCGATCGCGCCGGCGCACGCGCAGACGGCACGCACGTCGACCCGGTCGACCCGGTCGCGGCGTCCGGCATGCGGATGGCCGTGCTGACGACGGTGGTGCGATTATTAGAGCTCAAGCAGTATGAACTGGAGAGCGACGAAAAGGGCACGGGGTCGCTGGAGGCCGACCAGCGCCTGTCGGAAAGCATTGATGCCGAGCAGCGGGGCACGACGGCCATGCCGCACTCTGGCCCGACGACGCGGCAGCGCGCCGCCCTCCGGCACAGGATGAGCCAGAAGCGTCTGGTCCGAGAGTACCTCCGCGTGTATGGAGAGGCCCTGCAGGACGAGATGGCGTACTTGCGAGCGTTGGTGGGGGACGGTGGTGGGGGGTGATCGGGGCAACAAACTCCCAACTCTCAAAAAGTTCGACGGCAGTTTGACAGCGCATTTCTTCGTTGATATTTTCTGCTGTAGTCTGTCGAACTTGACCACGTATAAATAAATATAGGCGGTACCATGCAAGGCGAGGACAAGCTGAGAATCCGGCGGGTGTCTCCGACGGCAACCACGACGGATCGGAAGCCTCTGCTCGACCACCACGCCAGACAGGCGACGGCGAAACCCGACAAGGCGGGACGACGCGGCGAGACGTCTGGTTGGAAACGGCACGGGGCGCTGGCGTCCCTCTGCATGGTCGCCCTGTTCGTCGTCGCCCTGTTCATCGCTGCGTCCGAGGACGGCTCTGTCACTGAGACCTACCGCCTGCCCGAGCCAGAGCCCGAGATCGACCCCCTGATGGACCACTTTGTTCGCGTCGTCGACGGTAAATTCGTCGTGGGTCCTTCGTGCGATCTGTTTTATGTCTCGGGCTGGAACCAGTGGGAGACTGTCGAAGCGGCTTCCGGCGTTTTGAAGCTGTATGGGGCCTCGCTCCCCAAGAACATGACGGGCCAGGAGCTCGTCAAGTCGCAGCTCCGCAAAGCTTCTCAACATGGATTCAACGTTGTGCGCACGTGGGCGAATCCCGTGGTGCTCGAGCACGCACTGCTGGAAGAGCCGGGCGTGTACAACGAGGCCATGTTCAGGGGCCTGGACTATTTCTTGGACGAGGCTCGCAAGAGCAACGTGCGAGTGATTCTCAATCTCCTGGATAACTGGCAGGAGGCCGGCGGAATCCCGCACATGCAGACGCTGTTCCCCTCGCTCGAGACGCACGAGCACTTCTTCTTCGAGAACGATGGGTGGGTCGGCTACGCCAGCCACGTCAAGGAGATCCTGAACCGTCGCAATAGCATCAACGGTCGACTGTACCGGGAAGACCCGACGATCTTCAGTTGGGAGCTGCTGAACGAGCCTCGCTGCGGCGGCTGCCCGAAGGAGATCCTCGACGGGTGGATCGAGGCGATGGGAGGGTTTGTCAAAGATATCGACCCGAACCACTTGCTCACCGTCGGCGAGGAGGGCTTTTTCGACAACGAGGACGAGGCGTGGTCGGCGGGAAACCCGTCTGGCATGGGGTCGTGGGCGGGGGACCAGGGTCAGAGTTTCTTCGACAACCACAACCACACGTCGATCGACTACGCTGGAATCCACATGTGGATCCAGAACTGGGAGGAGGCCACGCCGGAGTTTGCCGAACGATGGTTGCAGTATCACGTCGACCTCAGCGCCAAGCTGGGCAAGCCGCTCATCATGTCCGAGTTTGGGGCGTGGGGCCACTCGGAGAAGATGGTGCGGGAGCGCGACGTCTGGTACCAGCGCACCTACGACTATATCCTGGAGAATGCAAAGGCCGGCGGGCCGTTCCAGGGCGGCCTGTTCTGGCAGTGGTTTGCGATCGGGCAGAAAACGCCGCAAGAAGAGGGCGGCGGCGACGGCGGCGTGTTTGGAATCTTCGAGACGGTGGGTATTGACCTCGACCGACGTGCGCTCTTCGCACGCCCTGACTCTCTCACTCGCGCTACGCGCTTCGCTCGTTCGCCAGGATGCCAGCTTCAAGATCGCCAAGCGGTTCACCGACGAGATCCAGGCGATCAACCGCGGGTTCAACTTCTCGGAGCACTCGACCGGCGCCAGTTGCCCGGCGTCGGTGGCCGCAAATCCCGTCGCCAACTGCACTTCGACTCGTGTCCGGAACCTCCCGGGCACCGGCTACGAGGGCCTCGACTGCGATATCAACATCAACGAGTGTTCGCGTGGATCGCACGACTGCCATCCGAACGCCGAGTGTGTTGATCGCGAGGGAGGGTTCCTGTGCGGCTGCAGGGCCGGCTATACGGGCAACGGGCGTTCCTGCAAGCTCGACGCCCGCGCCATGCGCGACATCCGCAGCTCCTTCCAGTCGCTGGGCCCCACACATCTCGCCTGCAATCCGGGTAGAGTCCTCGACTACAAGCCCGGATACCCAGGCTATATGTACGACGGCTCGTTGAACCTGCAGACGGTAGACGGGCGCCCCCATGACGAGATCTTCTACGAGTGGTCCACGAGGCCGGTCGACGAGGAGGACTGCATGATCGCGTGCCGAATGGCCAAGCTGGACAAGTGCAACGCGTTCACCTTCGACAGCCTCCTGAGGAAGTGTCAACTCCACCACGTCGACGAGTTGCCCTGGGGCCGCGACACCTGCCCGCAGCCGGCCGGCTACTGCGTCGCGCTCCGCGGCCAGCCGTACGAGTGCAGTGTACTCGAGACGTACTTTGACACGTCGAAGTTCCCCGACGGCCGCCAGGAGACCAAGCCGAGAACGGTCCGCGACACGGTTTTGAGCGAGTACGTCAGGTTCGCTGGCTGAACTGATTGGTCGGTGGACTCGCCTGTCGGGAACTCGAACACTCAATTCTCGAAGAATTTGTCACAGCGCGCATCATAGTTATACCAGCAGCACAAAACTTACGGATAGAGACACACGACGCGTGGCTGCGACGCGCGAGACAGCCGGCGAGAGACAACTGAATCGAAGATCGAAACGAAAATGCCCGCGTCGAAGCGGCCGCTCGTCGCGCGCATCCTCATGTACGTCCCAGAGTTGGGGTTCATATGGTACTTGAAATCATCCTATGCGCGCGCCTAGACTGCGCGCGTTCGGTTCTCGCCTCTCGCCTAGACGTCGATCTCTCTCTCTCTCACGTTCCCACGTTGATTTTGTCGACGAGACCGCAGGGCGACCGCCGTCGTCGCCAACCCAGCGCAGGCGATCAACTCGAACGGGAGCAAGTCGAAACATGCAACTGATTTGAAGGGCGCGTCGACCGTCACGTCCGGCAAGGACGATACGGTCGGCGGCGGTCCGGCTGGCCTGGCGTCGGGCCGGGCTGGCAGCGACGGGAATGGCAGTGATGGGAAGGCGCCTTCGAGCGTCCAGGCTTTGGATCGAGAGGATTCTCCGGACCTGCCGTCGCGCGCGACGACCGGGTGCTCGCCTCCCGAGGCGCTTGAATGCGACGAGGTGGACGTGTCTTTCGGGCGGGCGACTGCGGCGGGCAGGGGAGAAAAGAGCGGGGAGGGTACGACACGGCGCAACGAGGGGCTTCCGGACGTCGGCGCGCGGCTTAGCGTGTTCTGGGACGGGGAAGGGCAGTGGTTTCAGGGCGTGGCCGAGCACGTGGACGAGAAGAACGGGCTCGTGTACGTGGTCTACGATGACGGTGATGAGGCGTGGGAGTCGCTCGGGGCTGGCGGCAAGACGGCTTGGAAGTATGCCGTCGACACCCGCGATCGCGAAGATGATGGTCATGGTGGCGGCCGTGGCACGCACGACGAGGTCACGCCTGTCGTCTTCAAGCCAGTGGCAAAGCCGACGGCGGTCGCCGCGCCCATTAAGCGGAAGCGCAAGTCGCTGGTCGGGGTGGGCGATGCCCTGCGCATGCGCCTCGGCTCTTACGCCAAGCATCCCGGTGCGATCGTCTCACCCACGTCGGTGGCCGCCGGCTCGTCGCCGACCTCGACCCGATCGGGCCCCGAGGATGCCATCCCGCTTCCGACACGCCCGGCGCAGCCCGCACGGCCGGCCCAACCGGCGCAACCGGCGCAACCGACGCAACCGGCAACACGGGCCCAGACGGCCCAGACGGCCCAGACGGCACAGCCGGCACCTCCGAAGCGTCCGGCGCCTCTGGCGCCTTCTGCGCCGCCGAAGAAGAAGCACAAGCGGCTGCAGGCGCTGATCGGCGACCAGAGGCGGAAGAGCCTCGTCGAGTCCCCTCAGCCAGGAAATGTCATCAACCATCCCCGAAGGGCGCTCGAAAAGGCCACGAACACGCCCGATTCCGGGCCTGGCGGTGCCAAGACGAACTCCGGCATCGGGCCGAGGAAGGGCACCGTGGCCAAGACCGCGTCCAGGATGGCGGCGACGGCGCGGCACGCTCCAGTGGCCGTCAAACCGATCGAGAAGCGGTCTGCAAGGACCGCCACCAAGCCGGCGCCCGCCAAGGTCGCCAAGGTCGCCGAGGTCGCCAGCGAGCCTCCTCCCAGCAGGAAGCGGGCCCCCACGCTCGGCGACACCCACGATCTTTCCAGCAACCCGAGCGACGACGAGGACGACGAGAACGACGGACACGCTATGAATGACGAGAACTTTGGTCTCGAGTTCATCGCCAACCACAACGCCAACGCCAACGTCAGCCCTGCCGCCCCGAAAGCGGCCTTCACAGCCAGGGACCCCGGCGACGACGATGACATCTTCGCCCTCGATGCGCTCAACCAGGCCATCTCCAAGGCGGTAGACAGCCAGCACACCCTTGCCAACAAGATCTCCCACCAGAAACTCTCCTTGCTCAAGCTGGAGATGAAGCACGCCTTGGAGGAGGCCCATGCCAAGGCCAAGAACAGGCTCGCAGAGGTGACCCACACGTCGCGCGTCAACTGCGTCATCGCCACGGACACGCTCAACACGAAGATCGTAGAGATGGACTCGTTCATGAACAACCAGAGGGAGGCCTTCAAGAGCCTGCGCCGCCAGGCGCAGGCCCTGCAGAAGAAGGCAGAGGAGACGGTGCGGGCCGGCGAGACGAGGATGATGGCCGTGCACGAGGCCGAGATGGGCTCGCTGCGCAAACTTCACTCGTCTCTGAACGAGAAGTTCGTGGAAGGGGTGGCGTACATTCAGAACTACAAGACGAGAATGGGCGTCTCGGTCAACTGATGATCGTCTGGTGGTGGCCGTGGTGGACCTTCTTGTTCCAAAAATCTCTGTCAGCGAAACGGTACACTTCTCGTCCGTCGGCGACCATCTACAGAGCTCGTGTGTGCATATATATACACAAAAAAGCTCCAGCGATGGGAAGCAAGACAAAAGCGGACCAGCAATTTCGCATCAGAACCTCGGCCCGCCGGCGAGGGGGCGTCGCGTGCGGCACGTCCTAGCGCTCGCGCCACCCGGCCGTGCCACCCACCCGCCCACTCGCTCACACGCACGCACGCACGCCACCCATTCATTCTCCAGGCGAGCAGCTCAGCACCTTCTTCTCCTGCCTCAGCAAGGCGACCGGCAACGCAAACGTCACGACCGTCTGCGCAAACGAGATCGCAGCACTCAGAGCATGCGCGGCTTCTGTGGTACGTCTGCGTCGGACCAGGAGCGCGACCACGACTCGATGTCGCACTGGCTCACCCGCACTCGCCCGCTCGCTCGCTTCGCAGGCAAAACAACCAAAGACGGTCAACACGATCAACTACCACTTACAGCGGATTTCCAAGCTCATGCGGTAGGTTGACAAAAGACATATCATATCATACCATATCATGTAACCCTAGTGACTGAACATCCCTGCCACCGGACTGCATACAACGTCCCGCTGCTCGTAGCTCGGGTCATCTGCCAACCTGTAGCTCGCGTCCGAGTCGAAGCCCCGCAGGTCGCCACACGCCACGAACGGCACCGACCGCCGGGCCTCCTCCATGTCCACCTCGTCGAGCAGCACCTCGTACTCCTTGCCCTCCAGCAGCCGGCTCAGCGCGTCGGGACTCATCCCACCGTCGACGTTCGGCGGCCGAAAGTCTTGGCAGACCACAAACGCCTCGATACTCGAGTTCCGAGAACTCTTCGGCTTCACCACCGTAACGTTTGTGAACAGAAGCTTCAGCTGCGAGTACAGGATGCTTATGTCGCGACCCCGAAAGATCTTGGCGACGAATGTCCCGCCGTGCTTCAACGTTGCGGTCACGATGACCAACGCGGCCAGGATCAGCTGCGACTGCACGTATTCGTCCAGGTCGTGCAGTCCCGTCACGTCCGGCGCCCCGTCGCTGATCACCAGATCCGCCTGGTTGCCGTCAAAATGCGCGATCACCTGCGTCGCCGTGGATGCCGACGTGATGTCGCCCTGTAGCAGTGTGACGCCCACGATTGGGCTCATCGGTTGGAGGTCGATCGCGACGATCTTCGGAAGCTCCTCGGCCGGCACGCCCGCCTCGACCGCCGGCACGTACAGCCTCCGAGATAGGACCTGCGACCAGCTCCCGGGCGCAGCACAGAGATCGATCACGCGACGTACGCCTGGCGGATGCGGTGGGTGAGGTGGGTGCGGCGGGTGAGCGGGCGGGGCGTTGCGGGTCGGGAACAAGAGACGATTCGCGCACCGTGCAGGACGGCAAACATGTCGTCAATCTGCAGAAGCTTGTATGCCTGGCGAACGGGGGGAAGCGCGAGTGAGCGAGTCGGGGCGTGCGACCGCACGTCGGGGTGAACACATACCGATCTGGCCCGCCACCCCTCCTCCTTGGCTTTCCGATAGTAGATGTCTCGCTTGTCCTTGGACGACTTGCCCATGGTGATTTCGCAATCCAAAACTCCGCCGACATATATACTTTCGTTCGAAATGACGCATACCCACGAAGGCAGATCGGGCGCACGCGTCCGCAAGGGCCACCCGCTGCCCCTCATCTGTGTTGGAGACGCGTACATACCTCTCGGGCAGGACGGCTGCCAAGCGACGGACTCTCACTCCTGTGGCGTGCGCAAACTCGTCGTCCCAGAGCCACCGGAACCAACCACTGTCCACCCCTCGTTCCTGACGGTCCCGTTGTCCTTCGGCCTCGAGACGGTCGCTTGCTTTCCGAAGAGCTACAGGTGGATGTCCGAAGAGGCACGGTCTCGGAGTCTCGACAGTGGGACCGCGTCCTCGTCGCCGACTGCAAGCGTACCGACGTCCTCGTCGCCGCTCTCCGACGTCACGGTGGGCATTTGAACTCGCAATTCCCTCGATCGCACGACCAGACTCGACGCTCACTCGTGCTACGCGCTTCGACCGCCCGCTCGTCCGCTCGTCCGCTCGTCCGC
>Ga0181582_10003521_pt1 | contig 12598 bp, 10 predicted proteins | sample 071ome_32_FD_132438 | JGI IMG/M metagenome (GOLD analysis project Ga0181582, IMG submission 132438) | Coastal salt marsh microbial communities from the Groves Creek Marsh, Skidaway Island, Georgia - 071405AT metaG (megahit assembly) | ecosystem: Environmental > Aquatic > Marine > Intertidal...
CCACGCTGGCGCGCTGGGTCGAGACTGAGCGTGGCGCGCCCGAGAGCGACCCCGGACAGGCAGCCGCTCCGCCGGGCGATTGGCCGGAATTTGACTATCTGGACGCGCGAACCGGTCTGCAGATGGCCGCGGGCAGCGAAGCGCTCTATCGCCGGTTGCTGATGATGTTCATCGAGGAATACCAGGACTTCGAGACGGGCTGCCGGGACGCGCTGGAGGGCGACATTGAAGGCGGCATGCGCCTTGCGCACAGTCTTAAAGCCGCCGCGGGCACCGTGGGGCTGCAGGCCTTGAGTGCGGTCGCGGCCACGCTGGAGTCTTCACTGCGCGAGCGAGAAAGTCTGCAGATCCTGATGGGTGATCTCGACGCGGTCATAGCCGAGCTGTCGCCTGCGCTGGCCGCGCTTGGTCGCTGGCGCCGTCGAATTGTCCTGACCTCGAGCGATTAGCGCAGCACGAACTCTGCGGCCTGGACTGCCTAGTCGCAAGGGAAAGCCAGACGGAAGGCGCTGATCACCTGCTCGCTCGCCGGCAGGCGCAGCATGCCCGGGTGTGCTTCAAGGTAGCTCACCGCCGCATCGCGCAGTTCAGATCCGGTGACGTTAGCGGGCACGCAGAAGTTGGGCGCGGCGTCGGCATCTCCCAGGTGTGAACGTCCATGCCAGTTTTCGGTCACGCTGCTGAGATAAAAGAAACACATGCTCTCCGTGAATGAAGCGGGCGGAGCCTTGCAGGTTTCGAGCAGCTTTTCGCCAGTGATGTAGGCATCTTCCTCGGCCCCGGCATGGGACAGTACGAACAGGGACAGCAGCAGGCAGGCTCTGCGCATGGGTTTTGGTCCTGAGATTGGATTAGCTGCTGATGACGCTACCGGAGAGAGCCTTTCAGCGCCAGTCTGCGACACCTCCTTTGCGCTCGGGCGCTGCTGCGATCGGCTGGTCTCTACGAGAAGTGAAATTGATGACCAGACCGGCAAGCCGCTTCAACGCGTGCCGAAAAGGATCCAGGGGTGCATCGGTGCGCGCTGAGAGGATGCGGTCACCAGCAGGTATCGCAGAAAAGATTCCCGTGACCCATGCAGGGGCCACGGGATGTGCGGCAGGGGAACCGCCGAAAATCGATGGGCTGGCAGGAGGACAGTTCTGCCAACCCATCGGTGCGCACAATGCCTCCGGGCTCAGGTACCCAGTCGGCGCATGGCGGCCTGGGTCATGTACTTGTCGTACAGGTCGCCGGTGTTGTACTCAGACCTGTAGCCGCCCTGGACCGTCTCCACCTGTGAAAAGCGCGACATGGTGCGACCCTGCATGTCATGGTTGTGGTATCAGGTCCAGCTCCAGGCCGGCTTGCCGTTGTCGAGCACCTCGTTGCTGTTTGTCTTGTACTGGCCGAAACCCGGTTCGCCGGTTTTAAACAGCGTTCCGCGACGGTCGAAGGTACGCATCTGCGGGAATACGAAGTAGCGTGCGTCGACATAGGTGCGGCGCTTGCTGTAGGGGGACCGCGCATATCCCGTCGGCTCGGCTTCAAGCACGATGACTTTCGGAATGAGCTCTTTGGTAACTGTGAAGAAGGTCTGATCCATCTTGCCGCCATGGAAGTCAGGTCGCCATTTGGGCATGTCGCCCATCCAGCCGCCCTGCGAGCTGCCCAGGAAGGGCTGCCTTCCCACAATCTTGTAGTTGCCCCAGGTCAGGTAAGGGTCGCCGGCGGCCCATGCATCGGAGAGATAGAAGTTGAGTCCGGACACCAGCGGCTCGAAGCGCTGGTTGGTCGGAAAGCGTCTGACGCGTTTGAATGCCGGTAGATAGCCGAAGGTATCCGGGAATTGCCGCTGGTCGTAGGGCCACACGCTGAGAAACGCCGTGCCCTTGATGTCGTTCGGCATGGTGAACCAGGTTGACTGGTAGCGCAGTTTATTGTCGCCGCGACCGCTGGAGAGCATCGTGCCGTTGGGGTCATTCACGCGTCCGGTAGCGGCCTGCTCGGCCCAGACCAGGTTGTATTCATACTGTCGTTCGCCGTCAGCGCTGATGGCTTCAGCCATGACTGCGTAGGTGGACTCGTCGTGACGCCCTCAGCTCAGCGTCTGATTGGCAATGACGTGCAGACCTATTTCGGCATTCGGAAAGGCGAGACCCCCGATCCACGAGCTGCCGTCATCGGTCCATACGTTACCGTTCTCGCCCAGCTTTGCCCGTCCCTCGTTGCGCATTGTGGCCTCGAGGAATTCGTAGGGGAACATCTTGGTCACGTCAGTCGTGGTCGCCTGGATCTGGAACTTGCGCCCCATCTGGGTGACCTCTTCGTACAGACCTGCGTCGACCAGGTCCTGCACCAGCTCGATATTGTCTTTGTCGATCCAGTCGCCTGTTTTTACTTTGCCTTTGGTATAGGCCTGCGATGCTTAAAAGTTCTTCCGGATAGGCTTTGCTGATATCACCAGCGTTGCTCATGATGGGCCAACGCGCGCCCAGTACGCCCGCGGTGCCAAAACCCCGTGCGGTTTTCTCCATGAAATGCCGCCGACTGTAGTCGAAGTCGTATTTCCTGATGTGGACCATGGTTTCCCCTTTCCTCGCCTGGCTTGACTGCCCGGAGTCATCAGAGGCTCAGTCCGCCTGGTGGCGCTCTGACCGGGCATACTCCACTACTTAACGCAGCCGGTTCCCAGAACCGACGCGACCCGGTTCTCGGTGAAAACACCGAGCTCCTTACAAAACTTATTTACAGATCGCGGTTTGCGCCCGTTCGTTTGATGACGCGGGGTGTTATTTCTCTGTCAACCCGAGCTGCCCGCGAGGCAGGTAGGTCATCCGGGTTTCACGCAGGCTCAGTCGAAAAAAGAACCCGCAGCCCAGCCGGGCTGCGGGGGATACGGCAGGGGAACCGTACTCAAGAGTTGAACGTCCCGCTGCAAGGGAAAGCGGGACGCGCAGGCGTCCTGACCTGAAAGGATCAGGTACCCAGACGCCGCATAGCCGATTGGGTCATGTATTTGTTGATGAATTCGTCGGCAGATCCAAGGCTCTCACCGACGTTGGATTTCCATCCGCCCTGACAGTACTCAGAGTGACAGAAGCGGGTGATGCGTTTGGACTGGATGTCGTTACTGATCAGCCAGTTCCAGCTCCACTCCGGTCTGCCATCGGCAGCCTTCTTCTCGTAGCCGGCTGCTTCCGGGCGCACGGCCGGGTCGACCTTGTACTGGCCGAAGCCCGGTTCGAAGGACTTCCAGATGTCGCCCCGCCGGTCATAGGAGATGGCCTGCGGGAACATGAGGTTGCGGGCGTCGAAGTACACGCGGCGTTTGGACAGCGGCGCGCGCGGGAAGCCGGTCGGCTCGGATTCGAGCACGATGACCTCCGGTAGCAGCGATTTGCCGACGTAGTAGAAGGTCGTGTCCTGCGGCCCGCCCTGCGTCGGGTGCTGCCAGTTCTCGCGGTCCGGTCGCCAGCTGTGGTGCATGGCACCGAGGAACGGGCCGCGGTGAATGATTTTCCAGTTGCCCCAGGTGAGCATCGGGTCACCCGCCGCCCAGGCGTCGGACAGGAACAGGTTAATGCCCGCAACCAGCGGCTCGAAGCGCTGGTTGGTGGGGAAGCGGCGCACGCGTTTGAAGGCCGGCAGGTAGCCGAACAGATCGGGGAATTTCGCCTGGTCGTACCACCATTCGTTCATGAAGGCGGTGCCTTTGACGTCATTCGGAGAGGTAAACCAGACCGACTGGTAGCGCAGGCGATCTTCGCGCCCCGGAAGGTAGGGGTTGCCATTGCTGGTCGGGTCAACCAGGCCGATGGTCTGCTGCTGCACCCACACAAAGTGGTATTCGTACTCGACGTCACCGTCCGGGTTCAGGGCGTACATGGGGATGGCGTACATGTCGTGGTCGTGTCGACCCCAGGACAGCACCACGTTGGCCTGCACCTCTTCCGGCGTCTGCGGGTCGGGAAAGGGATGCCCGCCAATCCAGGGTTTGCCGTCCTCCGTCCAGACATTACCGTCTTCGCCGAAGCGGGCCTTGCCCCAGTTGCGCAGGGTCGCGTCAAGGAAGAAGGGTGGAAACTGCTCTTCGATGTTGGTCTGAGTCGGCAGGATGTAGAACTTGCGGCCGTCCTGAGCGACCTCCTGGTAGACCATGGGGTCGAGCAGGTCCTGCACGAGTTCGACGTTGTCTTTGTCGATGACGTCGCCGACTTTTACCCTGCCTTTGGTATAGGCCTCGATGTCGGTCAGCTCTTCGGGATAAGCGCGGTAGGTATTCCCAGTCTCCGCCATGATCGGGAACAGGGCCCCGAGGATGCCGGCGGAGCCGGCGCCTTTGGCTACTTTTTCCATGAAAAAGCGCCGGCTGTAGTCGAAATCGTATTTGCGGATATGCATGCAGGTTCCCCTCTTTCTAACTCGGTTTTATGGCATTCCTCCTGCCGGTTTGTAAGGTGCTGGCTTCCTGCGCACCTGGGTTGGTTAAAGCCACTGTCGTGCGGCAGACACATGAAACAGAGCCGCTCTTGGCCGCTCACTTTTAAAAGGTAGTCGTTGCGTCCGGATCCGTTGGGCAAACTGATGACAGGAAGTGTGATTTTCATGCCATTAAGCCGGTCAGTTGACGTTGGTTCCGTCGCTTGTCGTCCGTGACCGTGAGGCGACAGAATGCGGGCAGTTGTTACTTTTCAGAAGAGAGGCTTCGCCATGCTGTCCTTACCCCGACCTGGCGTCATCGCGGCGGCAATGTCTCTTCTCTGTGCAGCGTCTGCCGTGTCCGCGGCGGCCGAGGAGCAGGCGAGCGTCGGCGCAGCACTGTATGCCGAGCATTGCACCAGCTGCCATGGCGCCGGCCTCCGCGGTTCGGCGCACGGCCCGGCCCTCAGTGGTGAGACGTTTCTGGGGCGCTGGGGGCAGCGGGGCACGACTGACCTGTTGCGCTACAACGAGGCCAACATGCCGCCAGGCGGCAGCCGGCTGACGACAGGCGATCATGTCGCGCTGGTCGCATTCATCGCGGCGCAGAACGGCGCGACGCTGCCCGCCGACGGACTGACGACCGAGCGGAACCTGAAAATCGCGAGCGGCGAGCCGCTGGGCGGCGGGCAGGCGCTCGATTCCTGGTCCGGGGCCGGGAGTATCGACGCCATCGCCCGCAGCCGTTCAGCATTCAAAAATCGCGCGCTCAAACAGTTTGTCCCGGTGACCGAAGATCTGCTCGCGATGCCGCGGCCTGCAGACTGGCTCAGCTGGCGGCGAACCCGGGACGGGTCGGGCTACAGCCCGCTTGAACAGATAAACCGCGGCAACGTCGGCCGGCTGCGGCTGGCCTGGGCGTTGGCCATGCAGGAGGGCAGTAATCAGGGGACGCCGCTCGTGCATGACGGCGTGATGTTCCTCACCCACCCCGGCAACCTGATCCAGGCGCTCGAAGCGGATAGCGGCGAGTTGATCTGGGAGTACGCCTACGACTATCCGCCTGAGTCACGCACGCTGGGCGGGCCGCAGCGCAACATTGCACTGTTTGGGAACAGCCTTTTTCTGGCCACCTATGACGCGGCGCTGGTGGCGATCGACGCGCGCACCGGGGTGCAGCGCTGGCGCACGGTGAAAGCCGACTATCGCGAGGGGTATACCCACACCGCGGGTCCCATTGTTGCCGGCGGCGTGGTGGTGAGCGGGATCAACGGCTGCGAGCGCTATAAGACTGACGGCTGTTTCATTACCGCTCATGACCCCGAAACGGGCCGTGAACTGTGGCGCACCTCGACCATTGCGCTGCCCGGGACGCCGCAGGACGCCAGCTGGGGCGGCCAGCCGCCCGAGTTCCGCGCCGGCGCGGACAACTGGATCGCGGGGAGCTATGACCCGGCGAGCGGGCTGGTGTACCTCGGTACCTCGCAGCCCAAGCCCTGGGTCGCGGCGAGCCGCGGCATGTCGACGGCTGATGCGGCGCTGTATTCCAACTCAACGCTCGCCATCGAGCCGCAGAGCGGACAGATCCGCTGGTACTTTCAGCACATCCCTGGCGAGACCATTGACATGGAAGCCGGGTTTGAGCGCGTGCTGGTGGACGGAGACGGACAGCGCTGGCTGTTTACAGTGGGTAAAGACGGCATCCTGTGGCAGCTCGACCGGGAAAGCGGGCGCTTCCTGCGTCATGCGGAGACCCTCCCGCAGAACCTGTTCGAGTCGGTCGATCCCGCAACCGGTCGCGTGCGCTATCGCAAGGACATCGTCGAGGCGGGGATCGGCGATCCCATCGACGCCTGCCCCGGGATTTACGGCGGCCATAACTGGCAGTCGATGGCGTTCAGTCCCGAGACGCGGCATCTGGTCATTCCGCTGCATCAGATCTGCTCAGAGCTGGTCGGCCGCGAGGTCGAACGCACGATAGGCGGGGGCGGCTATGGCGGTGATTCCCGCTCCTACCCGATGCCTGAGGCCAACGGCATGCTGGGCAAACTTGCCGCCTGGAACGTGGATACCCTGACGCCCGTGTGGGCCCATGAGCAGCCCGCGCTGTTCATGACCGGCGTGCTGACCACCGCCGGCGGGCTCGCGTTCGTGGGCGATCTCGTTCGTTACTTCAAAGCCTTTGATACCGCGACCGGCGAGCTGCTGTGGCAGACCCGTCTGGCGGCGCCCGCCCACGGCTATCCCATCAGCTATGCGGTCAACGGCCGCCAGTACATCGCCGTGCCGAGCGGCATGGGCGTATTCCGCGCCATGACGGCGGTGATCAGCCCGGCGATCTACCAGCCCGCCAACGGGCAGGCGCTGACGGTGTTCGAGCTGATGGACGACTAGACTGCGCTCAGATCCCCAGCCGCCGCAGGGCCGCCTGGGTCATATATTTCTCGGCAATGTTCTCCTCCGGATCGAGCACTGAGCGGCCCGAGCCGCGGCAGGTCTCGCCGTGGTGGAAGCGGGTCACGTCGTTGCGCGCGACGTCGTGGCTGATTGCCCACCACCAGCTCCATTCCGGGCGGCCGTCGGAGGCAAGGATGGATTTACCGTCCTTGAGCGCCTGGCCGCCGCCGCCTTCGAAGCCTTTCCACATGTTGCCCTGGCGGTCGAAGGTAATCGCGCAGCCGGCGCCCATATTGCGTACGTCCATGTAAATACGGCGCTTGCTGACCGGTGCCCGCGGAAAGCCGACGGGCTCGCCCTCGAACACAATAACCTCAGGGATCAGTGACTTGCCGACGTAGAAGTAGGACTGGTCCTGCTTGCCGCCGACCACGGGCGGGAGCCAGTTCTCGTTGTCCGCGTGCCATTGGAAATGGGACGAGCCGAGGAACGGGCCGCGGTGGATGACCTTGAAGTTGCCCCAGGTGAGCATGGGGTCGCCTGAGGCCCAGGCGTCCGAGAGATACAGGTTCATCCCGGCCATGTAGGGCTCGAAGCGCTGGTTGGCGGGATAGCGGCGCACGCGTTTCACCGTTGGCAGGTAGCCCCAGAGGTCGGGGATCTTGCGCTGGTCGTAGTCCCAGTAGCTCAGGAAGGCGTGACCGCGCACCTCGGGCGTGTAGGTGAACCAGATCACCTGCATGCGCGCGAGGTCCTCCTTGCCCGGCAGGTAGGGCCCCGGCGCGTCGGGGTGCACCAGACCGCAGCACTGCTGTTCGGACCAGACCCAGTCGTACTGGTAGCGGATCCCCCCTTCAGGCTCGACCGTGACTGCTGGGATGGCGTACATCGCCTTGTCGTGCCGTCCCCAGCTCAGGGTGATGTTGGCGATCGCCTGAAAGCCGTCCTGCACGTCGGGAAAGGGCAGACCGCCAATCCAGGGTTTGCCGTCCCGGGTGACGACATTCCCGTCGGCGTCGAACTGCGCCTGGCCCTGATTGCGAATGGTCGCATCCAGGAAGTAAGGCGGATACATCGTCGTTGCATCGTGCTCTGACGGCAGGATGAAGATCTTGCGCCCGTCCTGGATGATCTCCTGCAGCAGGATCGGATCCACCAGATCCTGCACCAGCTCCACGTTGTCCTTGTCGATCACATCCCCGACTTTGACCTGGCCCTTGGTATAGGCCTCGATCGACAGCAGCTCCTCGGGGTAGGCCGGGGCCGTGTCTCCAGCTTCGCTGATCTGGGGCCATAGGGAGGTCAGCACGCCGGCGCCGCCAAGGCCCCGCGCGGTTTTCTCCATGAAAAAACGACGGCTGTAATCGAAATCGTACTTGCGGATGTGCATGAAATGCTCCTGTGGGCTCAGGTCTTTGCGTTACACCGGCAGCGAGCTTGTGGTTCGCGAGCGGGACTCTCACCATAGCAAAGCTTTCTTATCGTCCATAACAGCCGCGGAGCTCCCTGATGCGACTGCCCTGCTTTGATCTCGTTAAGGTCTGTTTCGGTGCGCTTCTGGTGGCGGGCAGCGCGACGGCGGCCGAGCCGCAGCCGATTGAAGTCGTTCCGGTGGCGCCCGGGATCGACATGCTCATGGGCTATGGCGGTAACGTCGTGCTGTCCACTGGCGACGACGGCGCGTTCCTGATCGATGATCAGTATCCCGAACAGCGCGAGCCGCTGGCGGCTGCAATCGCGCGGGTGACCGACGCACCGGTGCGTCTGGTAGTGAACACCCATTGGCACAACGACCACACGGGTGGCAACGAGGCGCTCGGGGCCCGCGGCGCGGTGATCGTGGCGCATGACAACGTGCGGCAGCGTCTGAGCAGCGCGCAGACAATCGCGTTTTTCAAGGCGCGACGTGAGCCGGCGCCGCCGGCCGCGCTGCCGGTGGTGACGTTTTCAGAGACGGTCGCGCTGCATCTGAACGGCCAGGATATCGATGTGTTGCATGTCGCGAACGCGCATACCGACGGTGACGCTGTGGTGGTCTTCCGTCAGGCCAACGTTATCCATACCGGGGACGTCTTCTTTAACGGCCTGTACCCGTTCATCGACGCGGGCAACGGCGGCTCGGTGGCCGGCATGCTTGCCGCCTGTGATCGCATCCTGTCGCTGGCCGATGCACACACGCGGATTATTCCCGGCCACGGGCCGATCGCCGATCGGAACGACCTCGCGCAGTTTCGCGCCATGCTCCATGCGACCTATCACGCGGTCGCCGAGCTCATGATCACCGGGCTTGACCGCGGGCAGCTCATCGATGCCCGCCCGACCGCGGTGTTCGATCCACTCTGGGGTAACGGTTTCCTGAAGCCCGACACCTACGTGCGCATGCTGCACGACGCTATCACCCGCGCGACGCTGCCCTGAGCGGACGCCGCGAGCGCGCTGAGCCCGGCCTCAGGCCAGGCGCCAGCGCATGCCGCCGAGCGCCAGCGTGTCGTTCTGGACGCTGATGCCGCGCTTTGATGCCCAGCGTTCGACGCTCCCCCGGTCGGCGCAGGTCAGGGTGATCCCGGCCAGGCCTTCGGGTCGGCCGTCCTGGCAGGGGACAAAATCGATCCGGCCATCGACCAGAGTGAGGTGACGGCTGCTCTGCGTGTCCTGCTCGATGGGTAGTCCCGCGATCGCGGCCCAGCGTGCCGCCGTCGCTTCGGGATCAGCCGCCTGGATCTCGACGCCCGCGATCCCGGTGACCCGGCGGGTGTCGCGCCAGCGGCGCCAGTCCGGTCCTGCGGGAACCCAGGGATCATCATCCCCGCGTGATCCGCCGCCCGTCTGCTGGTCGATTTCAAAAAACGATCCGCCGGTATCCCGCGGATGAAGCTGCATGTTGAGAAATCCGTCGGCCTTGAACTCGTGCGCGATTCGGACACCGAGTTCTGCGACCCGGCGTCGATACGCGTCATGGTCATCGCATTGGGTGATGACCATATAGCCGCCGTCTCCGTCGCGGCGCTCGAGGTAGCGTTCGGCGGCCGTGTTGTCTGCTACCGGTGACACTATCTCCAGGAACTGGTTGCCGATCGGCAGCAGGATGTTAATCAGACCGAACTCTGCGACGGCCGGATCACGGAAGCACGGCTGAATGCCGAAGATTTCGGTCAGCGCCATTTCAAGCGGGCGCAGCTTTCTGGCCACCAGGGCGATCTGCCGCAGTCTGAGCGTCATCATGGGTATCCCTTTGCCTGAGTGCGCGCCAGTCTAGCGGCTGACGATGGACGCGTGTGCGTCGCCGGTGAAATACTCCCGAAGTTAGCAGCGAAGGGAGAGCCGACATGGGGATCAGAATTGAAGCGCTGGCGGAAACGGCCGGCTGTACGCTGGGCGCGCGTGTCTTCGGGGTCGATGTGCGGGCGCTGGATGAGACGGAATGGCGCGCGGTGCACGCCGCTTTTCTTGAGTACGGTCTTCTGCTGTTTGCTGACCAGGCGCTGAGCGCCGCGGAACAGGCAGATTTCGCATCCCGTTTTGGCACCATTGAGGTGCTGGTCGAAGACATGACCACCATTCCGCTTTCGAACAAGGCTCTGGCGGGCGGAACGCTCGAGACGGATACCTTTCAGATGCAGCTGCTCCGAGGCAACGAGGGCTGGCACACCGACAGCTCCTACATGCCGCTCGCAGCGAAGGCCTCGGTGCTGTCAGCGCAGGTGGTGCCCGACGCAGGTGGCGAAACTGAATGGGCGGACGCTCGCGCGGCCTATGACGCGCTCGATCCTGCGCTGCGCGAGCGCATCGCCTCGCTCAACGCGTATCACTCGTATTTCTACTCGCAGGGACGCATGGGCCACGAGGTTGAAGCAGGTGCCGGCTATGGGTTCTTCGAAGGCGAGCCGCCGCTGCGTTCGCTGGTGAAAGTGCACCCCGAGACGGGTCGTTCGGCGCTTTATATCGGGCGCCACGCCTGCCGCATCCCGGGGATGGACGAGGCCGAGTCGGAAGCGCTGCTCGATGAATTGACTGCTTTTACCTGTCAGCCGCCGCGGGTCTATCGTCACCGCTGGACTGTGGGCGAGCTGGCGGTGTGGGACAACCGCTGCCTGCTGCACCGGGCGCGGCCGTATGACTACCGGACCACGCGCGTGATGATGCATACCCGGGTCGCCGGCGAGCGGGGCTCCGAGCTGGCATTGAACGCGGCCTAGGTCGACCGCTCGGGTTCAGTCTTATGCAGAGCAGGACCGGCGTTCAGCCGGTCCTGCAGGTAAAGACTCGCGCTCACAGGCCCTGCACGTAGGCTGCGATCTCGCGCACCGCCTGCTCATTCAGCGGGGTGGGGTAGAGGCGCACCATCTTGGCGGAGGGATTCTTTATCCATTCAATGGTTCGCTCGAGGTCCATGCGCTCGGCCAGTCCGGTCAGCGCGGGACCAACCATGCCCTCGCCCTGGCCGCCGTGGCAGTTCGCGCACACCTTGGCGTAAAGCTCTTTGCCGTTACCTGGATCCAGGGTGCCGCCCCCGGCGGGCGCTGCGACCGGTCGGGTGGCGCCGCCGGCGGCATCGAGCGCGTAGATGATGAGTGTCGGGCTGCCGGTGACGCCAAAAGTCAGGCGCGAGACGTTACCCGAGGCTGCCGCGACGTACTGACGCCCGTTGCGCATGTAGGTTGTCACGCCGCCGGCCATGGCGCCGCCGGTCTGGTTCCGGTAGAGCAGCCTGCCGTCCCGCGCGTCCAGGGTCAGAAAGTTCCCCTTCATGTCGCCGGCAAAGATCACGCCGCCCGCTGTCGGGGTGATGCCGGAGACAACCGGCCCCTCGGCTTCGTATTTCCAGCGCACCGCACCGATATCCGCGTCGAGCGACACGATCCAGCCGCGGCTTAGTTCGGAAAACTTGATAGTGCCGCCCAGATTGAATTGTCCGGGCTTGAATACAAAGCCCTCGTCAGCCGTGAGCAGCGCGCACCAGTCCACCGCGCCAACCAGAACGGCTTTGTTCTGCCGGTCGAACGCTGGTCCGTTCCACTCCACGCCGCCGAGCGGGCCCGGGCATACCTCGGTGCCGCTGGTGGTCGGCGCGACACCGGCGTTCTTGATCGTCGTGATGGCCGTCTTGAACACGCGTTCCTGGGTTTCGCGGTTGACGCCGTAGACGTAGCCATCCTTGCTGCCGATGGCGACCATGCGCTCGCCCTGGCTGTTGTAGTACAGCATCGGCGCCGCGCCGAGATCGAGGTCCTGACCGTCATTGGACAGCAGCTGGTGATACCACTTTATCTCGCCGGTGCGCGCGTCCAGCACGACCATACTGTTGGTGTAGAGGTTCTCGCCTGGGCGCAGCTCCGGCAGCATGTCGGGCGCCGGGTTGCCGACCGGAACGAAGAGTTCGCCGGCGGCCATATCAAGAGTGAAGGTACTCCACGTGCCGCCGCCGCCGTAGCGCGCGCTGTCGGCTTCCTTCCACGAGTCTGCACCGGGCTCATCCCCGCGCGGGATGGTGTTGAAACGCCAGACCTCGCGACCGCTCATCGCATCGAAAGCGCTGACCCGGCCGCGGATCCCCCAGTCGCCACCGGCGGCGCCGATGATGACCAGCCCCTGGTAGATCTGCGGGGCTGAGCTGAAGAACTCGCCCTGGTAGGAATCTCCGACCTGGTAAGCCCATACGGTCTTGCCGGTGGCGGCGTCGATCGCCAGCAGCCAGGCATCAAGCGTGCCGCGGTAGAGCATGCCGTTGGCGTAGGCCAGCCCCCGATTGACCCTCAGCGGTGTGCCGCCGGCGTCATTGGCCTCGTGATGATGACGCCAG
>Ga0181582_10003524_pt1 | contig 12595 bp, 10 predicted proteins | sample 071ome_32_FD_132438 | JGI IMG/M metagenome (GOLD analysis project Ga0181582, IMG submission 132438) | Coastal salt marsh microbial communities from the Groves Creek Marsh, Skidaway Island, Georgia - 071405AT metaG (megahit assembly) | ecosystem: Environmental > Aquatic > Marine > Intertidal...
CCGAGGCCGACGCGTGCTCGCGTGTGTCGCCCTGATTGACGCCTCGCGCACCCGGAGGACTCGCCATCGCTCCCGTCGTCCCGCCGACCTCCGTCAGCTTGTTGCAGAAACCAAGCCTGCACGCCATCGATATTCCCACCTTGACCTTCTCTACGCTGGTGTCGAGGATATCGGCGAGCTCCGAGACGGTCACGGACTCTGACGCCGCGACGAAAATCTGATAGAGCAGCGTTTCCAGAGGATCGATCGATATCGACGCCGTCTTGTTGGACACAAACCCTTCGAGCGGCGGGATGGCTACGTGGTCCCCGGCATCGATGGGAATGTTGAACCAAACGAGCCCCCTCGCGTACAGAGACGTCGCAGCGGCCTCGTTGACCGCACTAAACGGGACGCCGTCTGCGTGACTCGCCGCCATCCTGCACGCCTCGGCCTCGCTCTTGGATGGCAGCGAACAACGGATACCGGTGAGTGAGTGTGTGTGTGTGGGACAGATAGATAGATAGATCACGCCGACAACGACGACAGCGCCGACAGCGACGAGCGACAACCACGACGGCAATACCAACGACATACCGAGCTCATCGTCCGGTACTCGACTTCGCCAAGATTGACCAAACAAACCCGCCACCACGGCTGGCGCGGCCGCGCATTCTGTGGGAGCTCCGGCAACAGGTCGCGAACGAGCCCCTTGTTCACACGCCACAGCATCTTCGACTTGGCCTGCTGCATAATCGCGATGTACTCGTTCCGTCCGATGCCGACCGTGCCGGCGATGTCCGCCGCCGTAAAGTTGGGGATGACGTCATACGCCGAGTCTTCCTTCATCGTGTCGACCAGAACGTCGCAGTAATACGCGAACGGGGTCACCCGCAGGACCCGACACACGTACTCTCCCAGATGGTACGGATACAGCCGCTTTTCGCTCCGGAAGACGGCCAACAGACTTTCGTAGTACTGCCGTTCGTCGCAAACGGTCCGTGCCGGGGACTCCCACGGCAGGCCGTGAGCGATGCAGTGGTCGATCACGTGCCTTCTCCATTCGTCGAACGACACCGCTGCTTTCACCCGGGGTGGGAGGGACGCGTAGTCGATGTTCGGCGTCGAGCCGATCAGCTTGTCCAGGACCTCCCGTGTCGCCATTTCCGGCCGAAACGTGCTGGCCCGGATTCGTTCGAAAGCCTTCCGGTCCTGCGCTCTCTGCGTGCGTCGAGCTCCCCCGCTCTCCTCCAAGTCTCCGTCCTATTCGATGGCGAGGCGGCTGCGCGCGGGGTGAAGCTGGTTCGCGAGCGGAACTGATAGTGGCAGGGGAAGTGCGAATTCGCAGAAATATCGCAATGGCGCTGTCGTGGAAGGCATTCTGGACGACGCGGCACGGCTATCCGGCCCTCTACGTACCGCAGCTGCTGGGGTATGCGCGGATCGCGCTTGCGCTGTATGCCTTCGCCGTCGCCGGGGTGCGCCCCTCGCAGACCGTCTCTCTGTACGCGCTGAGCTTTGTGTGCGACGAGTTGGACGGAAGGTTCGCCCGTATGCTGGGGCAGTCGACGCAGTTCGGGGCGCTTCTCGACATGGTGACGGACCGCGTCGCGACGACGGGGCTCGCCGCCATCGTGTACGCCCGGGCGGTGGCCGTCTTGGACGCCGACACGGTCTGTCCGGTCGCGCTCGTGCTGTTCAGCCTCGTGGCGCTGGATATCTTCTCTCACTGGATGCATATGACGTCTGTCCACGCTGGACACGGGATCAAGACGAGTCACAAGGAGACGCGGTCGTCTCAGCCGGTTGGTTCTCGCGCCCTCGCTCACCGTTGCCTCCTCACTGCTCACCGTCGCCTCTCACCGCCTCCTCCTCGATTTGCTGCTCGTCCAGTGGTTGATCCGGCAGTACTATAGCAAAAGGATGTTGATGGGCGCGTGCTGCGTCTCTGTCGAGGTGCTGCTCCTCTCGCTCTACGCGCTGAGCTTCAACCCAACCGACACCGTGCTCCAGGGCGTGATTGCCGCGAGCCTGCCCGGGTTCGTCCTGAAACAAGTGGCCAACTTCTTGCAATTGGTCGACGCGGCCAAGGCGCTGCTCGCGATGGACGCGCGATCGCCCGCCAAGAGCCCGAGCCGGAGCCGGAGCAAGTCTTCGGGCCGGAGCCGACGGTGATTGATTCAAAATGTACGTAAGATTCCTTCGACTGCTGCCGAGCTAGAGCGCGCGCTCTCGCCAAACGCACCAGTCTTCTCCGCTCAACACGACCTCCCACGATTTCCCGTCGGGAGCTGCGTCACCCATTTCCCACTGAGGACCGAGTTTGACCAACAACCGGCTCTCCAGCCCGGTTATCTGCGCGACGTAGATTGCGTCCGACGCGCAGAGCACTTCAAGCTTGGCGTCGGCGCGGACGCGAGCTCGCCGGCGGATGTCGACGAGTTTCGACAGGGTGCCGTCTTTGTCGGCCAACACATCCGTCCAGTTGATGCATGGGACCCCCGGGTGGGTCAAGATGTAGGCATAGCCCTGCCACACCTTGTCCGCTGGGAACGGCCAATGGTTCTGATTCGGTGACCTACCTGGCGAACGAACGAACGAGCGCGCAGCGCGAGTGAGAGAGAGAGTCAGGGCGTACGAGCGCACGATGGTCGAGTTCAATACGTACCCGTGTCGTGGTTGTCCGTGAACGTGACGGCTCGCGACGGCCAAAGCCCGGCGACGCCCGGCGCCCTTCCTTGATCATCCACGAGCCGCCAATACTGGCACTTTGACATTGCCTCCTGCAGAATGCCCTTGAGCGTGAAGTCGTACGCGGCGCACATGCCTCCCGCGGCATCGATCCAATCCACGATCCGCTGTCGATGGTGGTCCTGATTTCTCTGCATCATCCCCGTCGCCCTGTCGTAGTCCAGAGAATCCCACCCCTCGGCGACGACAAAGTCGCCGACCAATGCGCCGTCGACGAATCTGACTTCCAGCGCCTTTTCAATGTAGTTCTTGGCCACCGCACCGCTATACCCGAAAGCAAAGTCCAGCCGAAACCCTCGAAACCCGAGGGACCGCACCCAAGAGAGCCAGTCTATCTGTCGAGCGAGCGAGCGAGCGGAGCGCGTAGCGCGAGTGAGAGCGTCAGAGCGTCAGAGCGTGCGAGCACACGGCGTGCGAGGCCGCCTTGCGTGGAAGTCACCACGAACCAAACCCTCCACCACAATCGCATTCGAATGATCAATGTCGCTCGCGGCCCCATAGTCCCAGCCACTGTCCGCGCGGCCGCGACCGCGGAACCCTGGCGAGCGAGCGTAGCCCGAGCGAGAGACAGTGAGAGACAGTGAGAGACAGAAGTCGGAACTGGAGTTCAATACCCACCTGGACCGTCTTCTCTGGTGATGGCGCTCGCATCCCACGCAATCGACCGCCCTGGATGGTCGACCAGATCGAGGAACACGTTATAGAAGCCTTCAGCGTCCTTCGCATCCGCACTCCGATGGTTGATGACAATGTCCGCCACCGGCACCAGACCAGCCTCCGACAGCAGCTGCAGCAGCCTCTCGAGACTCGCCTGGGTGCCATACCTGGAGTTCAAATCGTACAGCTGCGTGGGCATATAGCCTTCTTTGCTCACGCTTCGGGTGAATGGCGGGAGCCAAACATGCGATGCCCCCACCTGTTTCGCGAGTCCTGGCAGCGTCTCGGACAGGTGATCCCACCACCCGCCCTCCAGGCTAGAGGACTGCCAGTCAAAGGCCTGCATCATGACAATGTCCCTGGAATCACAGTCCCTGGAATCACCCGTTGATTTTTTCCGAACGGAAACTCGTCCCGTGCAGGTCGATCCGATCGATTGGACTGCCTGCACGCGGCCCCATACTTGGTTTTTCGCCACGAGGTTGACGCAGAGCATTGGGTTGGAGGCAACAACGTGAAAATTTGCCGAAAGGGTCGGAGCCTCGAGGTCCTCGAGGCTCCGACAGATCCGCCTCCCGGCGGTTGACACACGCGTGAGTCAGCCTTCCGGGAAGTTCACTCCATTCACACATTTACCGTGGAATTCACACATCGCAGGGTACGTTACAGTCACCAGTACAACAAGGTCTCGTCTTTGGTCTGATCGGCGCGAGGGGGCCGTCCAATTGGCCCGTCCATTTCTCTCCGAGATCTGATTTCCGGGGCCACCACGCGCTCGTTCCGGTGCCGTGACGGACTCTCCGCCGCTGCGTTCGGGATAAAATGATTCTGTGAGAGCCATATGCGCCTTTCGGACCGGAATTCGACCCGTTCAGCCAACGCGTCGTCGACAGCCGAGACGCTGGAAAATCACCCACGCACGACGCACGACGCACGACTCACGACGCGCTTCGCCCGTTCCCGATTGCGTCCACGCCAGATGCCTCGCCTCCCTCTTCTCGCCGCAGCCCTCGTGGCGACATGCGCGACGGTCGCCGCGCAAGACAAGCTCGCTTGTGGAACGGTGCCCGACATCCAGGCCCAGTGTTTGCTGGACTGTCCCGACAGCCTCGTCAAGTCCGACTGCAGCTCGTACGGGGTGGACTGCTTCTGTAAGAACGACCAGGGCGAGATCGAGAACACCAACATCGAGGCCCCGGTGCTGTGCGGAACCGAGTCGCTGGAGGAGGCCTGTGGGAAGGAGTGCGGCGGCGCGTCGTTCATCGAGTCGTTCAGTTGCAAGAAGGACAAGCCGGACTGCAAGTGCGCCAAGGACGATGGCATCGAGGGTCTCGGTGACGATGCGCTGAAGGAAGACTTGGAATACGTTCTTTTGATCGACGAACTTGCGGCAGAGATCGAGGCGGAGTTGGTCAAGAACCCGAATCCCGCTCCGCCATCGCTCCTCCCGAACGGTACGATCATCCCGAGTGTTGCGGATGCTGCCGCCTCGGCGCCGACGGGCGATGTTGCGGCGGCCCCGTCGTCGGCCGTTGCCGCCTTTGGCGGGAGCGTCCTGGCCGTTGCGGCCGGACTGGCGCTGATCTGATCGACGAACGGATACGCTTCATTTTCAATGGAAAAGTGAAAAAAGTCAAGTCAGTCAGGTCAGGTAAAGTCAGGTAATTACTTTGGTTTGATCCACTCCCGCTCGACGAACCACGCGTACAGCCGCAGGGCGCGTTCGTAGTCGACAGAGTACGGCAAGGCGATGATGTCCTGCTTCGTCACGTAGCCCTGCGTTTGCTGGATCCGGAGGACGTCGTCCTTGATGGAGAGATACTGTGCCGGCAGGTAGCGCTCGTTGCAGCAGAGGCGGCGCTCCTCCATGTTGAGCGGCTCCGAGTCGGGCAGCGAGGTGACATCCAACGTGACGCCCCGCTTGGCCCGCCACAGCTGAAGACCGTTGACGCCCTTGCCCTCCGGCACAGATGCCACGCTGTCACGGACCATGTCGGCCGCCAGGTCCGCCCCCATGCCCCGAAGCTCTCGCTCGAGGACGTGCGAGTCGACGAGGATGCGCTGCAACTTGCTGCGCCCAGGCTGGTTGTTGATCGACGACTCCTTCTTCTTGATGCCGCCCGCCTCGATGAATGCGTCGACTTCCTCGAACGTGCGCATGCCCAGCGATCTGTACTCCTTGAGCTCCTGGATGCGCGACCGGAGCCGCGCCTCGACCGTCAGACCGTCGGCCAGCGCCTCCCACTGCGGGTGCGGCATGTAGCGCGCGAGCACGCGGAGCCTGCCGACAATATCCTTCTCCGCGGGCGTTCGCCGCCGGTCGATCAGCTGCTGGCGCTTGACCTTAACGAGGCCGCGAGAGAGCACAAAGTTCCTCCGCTTCTCTCGCTCGTCGAGCCGCTTGTTGTAAATCTCGATCAGGCGGAGCTTCTCCTGAACCTCCTCCGGCGTGTCGTCCTCTCCAAACTCGAGGTCGGCGATCAAGTGCTCGGCCTCGTGGTCGTACTCGGTCTCGAACTCGTTCCGCTTGATGTGATAGCCGCTCTGCTGCGACTCGGCCATCGCCACCGGCGCGCCCTCCGTGACACCTCCCCCTGCCCCGGCCAACGTTTTGTTGCCCGTCTGCGCCTGCGCCTGCGCCTCTCGTCCCTCCAGGCCCATCTCCCCGACCCCGCCGACCCCGCCGGCCGCAGCGGCCGCAGCGGCCTCCTCCTTTGCCTTCTGCTTGGCGAGCTTGGCCATGGCAGTCTTGGTCAGTTTTCTCGGCTTTTTCGTCGTCGTGGCGTCAAACTTCGGCTCGATCTTCATGTCGTCGTCGGCGGCGGTCGGGTCAGTCGTCGCCGTCTTGGCGGTGACCCCAGCCGCCCCGGCCAATCCGGCCGTCACGCTCGGCGTGCCGCCCCGCGACGACTCCCCCTCCCACTCTTCCTCCTCCTTGACCACCGGCAGCTTGATCCCGCTCTTCATTAGCGCCATCTTGCGCGCACACGCCACCCGCTTCTCCTCCATCATCTGATTGATCTCTTCCGCCGTCATCGACGCCATCTCCGCCTTGCACGGCTTTGGAAACGACTCGGTGTCGATGTACACCCCGAAGTAGTGGTCCTTGCAGTCCTCCGCCGGCCGCCCCACGTGATTTGCCACCTGCTTCCAGTGCAACCCATACCGCTCGATCCCCTCCAACAGCAGCATCTCCTCGTCGATGCCCCAGTCCATTGTGTACACCGGCATGGACAGGTCGTCCACGATCCGATACGCGTGCGTGTTCTTGTGCGGATTCAGCTCCACCCCGACCGCAAAGCACTCCAGACACAGATCGAAATCCTGACACTCGTTGCACTTGACCCGCAGCGACGTGCTGAGGTCCTTCTGACAGTAGTCGCACACGTAGTGCCCGTTGGCGTGCGCGCGCGCGCGCTTCGTCCGAGTCCCATTCTCGCCACCCTTCTTTCGCTTGGCGTTGTTCCTGTTGGTAGTGGGTGGGTGGGTGGGTGAGGTGAGGTGCGGAACCGCGAGGAGGACTGAGTGAGGAGGGAGAGAGACAATCAGGGCTCCCCCACAGCGTCTCGTCGTCTCGTCGACGTGTCGTCTCGTCTTCTCGTCGACGCGCAGCGCTACCAACGGAACACTGGAACATAGAACATCCACGAGACGGAGCGGTGGCCGCGGGGGACGCCCGCACGGCCCCGTCGTTTTGGAATCATTCACGGCAAAAAAAGCACCGCACGTACCTTCCCATCGACGCCATGGTGGCTGGCGATGTGTACCCTACTACCCTCCTTGTCGTCGTCGTCGACCGTCGATCGATCCTTCGGATCCTTCGGAATCGCTCTGGTCGTGAGAGGACTGGCCCCCCCTTCCCAGTTCAGTCACCTCCCCAGTTCACTCCCCATCGCGGACACTTTTTGACAATTCGATCACAATGAACTGTACTACCGTCTCTGCCAAGACCACCCAGGTCACGATGGCCGCTGCCCGCGTGGGCGCTGCCAGGACGAGCGCTTGCCTGGTACGTTTCCATTCCCCAGTCGCCGATTCCAGGGCCCTGCTGGCTCCATTGGCGCGATCCGGCCCTGATATGTGGCATCGGGCGACCATCGACCCAAGTGGTCGCGCCGTCGGCGGCGGGCCGTCGACGAGGTGGCCCTGCCCTGCAGATTCGCTGGCTCTTTCTTATCCTGGGCGTTCGCTCCGCCTGGCTGCTTCCGGGAGGGGCGGATTCGCGCCCTCGCGCCGCATTCGTGCATTATATGTATGGCCCGAGGGGAAATGGGCGCCGCCTGGGGGGTATCCGGCTCTGGCCCGGCTCTCGTGTCGGCTCTCCACCCACTCGCCCACTCATCCACGCACCCACTCACGCTCTCCGAACCTCCGCCCGTCGCCACACCCGTCTGCAGAACAGGGCCGCGTTCTTCGGAAACGCCAAGACCCTGGCCCCGGCCTCCTCCAAGGCTGCGATGGCCGCCAAGAGGCAGGCTGTCAGGGGAGCCGTTAAGGTCAACGCCAAGATCGGTGACACCCTCGAGGAGTTCCTGATGGAGGCCACGGGCGATGCCAAGCTGAGGCAGGTGATGATGTCCATGTCTGAGGCCATCAGGACCATTGCCTTCAAGGTGAGGACTGCCTCGTGCGGTGCCACCGCCTGCATCAACTCCTTCGGAGACGAGCAGCTCGCCGTCGACCTGCTTGCCGACAAGTTGCTGTTCGAGGCCCTCCGCTACTCGGGATGCTGCAAGCTCGCTTGCTCCGAGGAGGTCCCGGAGCCCCTGGACCTCGGTGGCTCTGGATTCAGCGTGGCGTTCGACCCGCTGGACGGATCTTCCATCGTCGACACCAACTTCTCGGTCGGAACCATCTTCGGAGTCTGGCCGGGTGACGAGCTGACGGGAATCACCGGGCGCGACCAGGCTGCCGCCGGAATGGGAATTTACGGACCGCGTACCGTGTTCTGCCTTGCTCTCAAGGACGCCCCGGGATGCCACGAGTTCCTCCTGCAGGACGATGGCAAGTGGCTCCACGTCAAGGAAACGGTGGGTATTGATCTCGACCGACGTGTGACCGCTCATTGCGGCCCCCCCCCTTCTGACTCTCTCACTCGCGCCACGCGCTTCGCTCGTTCGCCGCAGACCCACATCGGGGAAGGCAAGATGTGCGTGTTTATCCGGCGCTCACGCATTTGCCCACTCCTTCACTCCTTCACTCCTTCACTCCTTCACTCCTTCACTCCTTCACTCCTTCACTCCTTCGCTCACGCATTCGCCCGCTCGCTCTCCCAGGTTCTCCCCGGGTAACCTGAGGGCCACCTTCGACAACCCGGAGTACAAGAAGCTCATCGACCACTACGTCGAGGACCAGTACACCCTGCGTTACACGGTGGGTATTGATCTCGACCGACGTGCGCCCGCTCATTGCGCCCCTCTCACTCGCTCACTCGCGCTACGCGCTACGCGCTTCGCTCGTTCGCCAGGGAGGAATGGTGCCGGACGTTTTCCAGATCATCGTCAAGGAGAAGGGTAGGGTACTGACCTCGGGTATTGATCTCGACCGACGTGTGCTCGCTCGACGTGCGCCTGCTCATCGCGGCCCCCCTCCCCCCTTCTTACTCTCTCGTTCGTTCGTTCGTTCGCCAGGGGTGTTTACCAATGTCATTAGCCCGACGACCAAGGCCAAGCTCAGGCTGCTGTTCGAGGTCGCCCCGCTCGCCCTCCTCGTCGAGAAGGCCGGCGGCGCTTCCTCGTGCGATGGCAAGTGCGTCTCAGGGCTCGACGTCACCGTCGAGAAGCACGATCAGAGGACGCAGATCTGCTACGGTTCGACCGGCGAGGTCGCGAAGTTCGAAAGGTATCTCTATGGGTCCTCCCCGAGGTTCGACTGACGAGGGAGCACAGTTTCATTGTAATCACGCCCAGATGGCTTCAACGACCTTGTAGACGTCCTAGTTGATGGACCAGGCCGTCCCCCCCAGCGCGTTGAGCGACTCGTAGACGGGGAAGCACCCGTTGCGGGTGCCCTCGATCATCTGCGTGTCGGCCTGCTCGGGCAGGCCCAGACAAACGGCGGGTACGACCCTTACTACGCGAGTCTGTTTTCGGGCGGCACGAGCTTCAAGGGGCAGACGCCGAGCATCTCGGCGAGCTACACGTTCGACCTCAACTAAAAACGTCCTGGCTAGAAGAAGACGCAGACGGTGCCGACGCAGCTTCTGTGTGTGTGCCGAGCAGTGCCTCGCCCGCCGGACGACTCTTTCCCTCCTAGTTGAGATCGATTCGACTCATTTTCATTCACCACTACCGTCGATCGATTCAGAACATATCATCACGCATCGTCACTGGCAGTGAGACCATGGTCGTGGCCAACGGAAAAATGGCCAATAACGGTCGCACAACCGCCGACTGCAATAATTTGGACGTCAACGAACCGAGCGCACCTGGTAGACTGGAGAAGATGGACGAGCTCGAGACCCGCTGGCAACGACTCGACACGCAAATCCGCGTCTCTCTCGAGAGCATCGATCTCGACGGCCTGAGCCCCCCTCCGACGACCAAGCTCAAGGCCGATCCGAGGAGCGAGGGCATCTGGACCCTGGCCTCGTTCCCACCAGCAGCTAGAACGGACACGCCGAACGACGACGAGGCGGTCGAGCATATGGTCGTCGGCGCACGCCAACTCAAGACGGACGTGAACGACCTGCTGTCCGAGAGGTCGGCGCTGCGCGAAGAGGTCGAGCGGGAGCGCCAGCTGCTCGAGCGCTGCCGGCGCGATCGGCTGGACGCCGAATCGACGATGGCGGAAATGGCCGCCCTTGAAGCTCGAGAGGCTTCCGTTGCAGCGCGTGAGCTGGAGGTGGCCGATATCGAAGAGCTCATGCGCGAGCTTGAGCGCGAGACGGAAGATCTCGACGCCCGACTGGACGAGGCGAGCGCTCGCGAGGCGGCGTTGGACGCTCGCGAGGCAGCGTTGGGCGCTCGCGCCGACGAGCTGGCCCGTCGGGAACGTGACGCCGCAGACCAAGAGCGCGCGATCGAGTCGTCGGTCGCTGCCAGCCACGAGGCGGCCGAACGGCTGCGAGCCGAGGCGTCGGCGATGATGGCCGAGCTGGACGGGGACAGAGCGACGCTTAAGGCCCGGGAAGACCGAGTGATCAACACGGAGGAAAATCTCGCGGCGCTTCAGGACGAGCTGACGGCAAGAAACATTGACCTCATGAACCTGAAGGAGGAGGTTTTGGCGCGCGAGGCGTCCGCGTCGGCGGCGCAGACGGCGGCCGATGCGCGCATGGAGCAGGCCGAGGCGCTCGAGCTCGAGGCCCTGGCGTGGAAGCAGCGATCGGATGATGCAGACGCCGTCCTGAGCGAGAAGGACGTCGTCAAGCGCCACGCTGCCGCCCTCCGCGCCTACAACGACGCGCTGTCCGAACGAGAATACAAGCTGCGGGAGAGCTGGAAGGCCTGCGCCACCCAAGCGGCCTCGCTTGTCGACGCCGACGACAGCGCGTTGCGCTGGGTGCTGTCCGAAGAGTGTACCGAGTCCATCCGCCTGGACGCCAAGCTCGCCGAGGACCTCGCGCAGTTGTCGAGCCCATTCCCGTGCGCCACGTGCGCCAGGCACGAGACGAACCTGCAACGGTGGGCCGTCAACCTCGCGCTCGAGAACAATCACCTCAAAGCACGTGCCGAGCGCGTCCTGCACGAAGAGACGCGCTTCAAGGCCGAGGCGGCCGAGGCGAAGGCGAATCGTGCCGCCGCCGAGGCGCTCATGGTCGAGATCCAGACCAAGGAAGTCGAGGTCAACAGCGCCCTTGCCGTGCTCGAAAACAAGGAGGCGCTCGTGTCGAAGCGCATGGCGTCGACCGCCGAGGGCGAGCGGGATCTCGAATCAGCGAGAGGGAAGATGGCCGTCGACGCCGGCGAGTTAAGGACGCGCACGCGCGCGCTGAAGTCTCTGGAGCAGCGGTGGGAGAGCCGTCACGCAGAAGTCGTCCAGCGAGAGCACCTCGCCAGCGACATGCAGCGGCGCATGATGGAACAGCGGAAGGCCCTGGAAATGAGGGAGTTAGCCGTGCACGACGACGAGGAGCGGATCCGCGTCGAGGCCGTCGAGCTGGCCGCCAAGCGCCTCCAGTTGCGGGGACTCGAGGAGGAGGTGCGGCGACGAGCTCGAGAATTGGGGGACAGGGAACAGGACGCGACCAGGCTGCATGTCGAGGCGCGGAAGGGACTGCTGCTGGTCGACGAGTTCGAGCGGGAAATGAGCGTTAAATTCGCGTCGCTCAGTCACATTGCGCTGCAGCTGGAGCAGCGCGAGGAGCTGGTGTCCGCCAGTGGCGACCTGATGTCGCTGTAGTTGACGGAAGCGGCCCCCGAGGAGACGTCTCTGGCGGCGACGAGTCGGCGCGACGCGTCACGGACACGGGTGAGGTTGGTTGCAAGCTGCTGATTGTAGGATTGATTGCACGATAGCCTCTCGTCATCTCACGGCTTCGGAACTCCGTTTCTTCTTCAGTTTTTTATCACTCGCTCTCTTTTCCACACACACCTACACGTATTCTTAGTACTCGTTCGCGTAGTGGCGTATCTCGCCGTGTATTTTCGTGAACATGGAGTTGTGATTATTCCCACAACTCTCTGAAATTTTCTTCGCGTCGTGACGCGCCGCTGATCAGCGGAGACAGTTTTCCCTTCCGCTGAATTACGAATGAGTGGGCCATTCGGAAGCGGCATTGCGGTGCGAAGTTGTCGCCCTCGCCCTCGCCCTCGCCCTCGCCCTCGCCCTCGCCCTGGCCCTGGCCCTCGCCCTCGCCCTTACTCCCCCCCCCCCCCCCCCCCCCCCCCCCCCCCGAGGCCCGCCCCCCCCCCCCCCCCCCCCCCCTCCGTCCCTCCGTCCTGTGCCGTCCTCTTCTCCTTCTGGATCATGAGGTGTGCCCCCCCTGTCTGCCACCCCCCTTGCATCATGGCGTCTGGCTCTTCCTCCGCCCCCTTCCTTTTCGCGATCCTTGTCTGGATCGTGAGAAGTCTGGCCCTTCCTCTGCCCCCTTCCTGTTGTCCGCTCCCGTCCCCCCCGGTCGTGGCTGTGCCGTGCCGCCAGCGCGGCTGCGGACGGGCACCGCAAGCTCCCCGCCTGTCGCTTCGTGCGATTGGCGCGCGTGGGGTGTGCAGGTGTGGGGGTTGGGGCACTGCGCGGACGCGCGCAACTGGCGGCTCAAACCCCC
>Ga0181582_10003527_pt1 | contig 12590 bp, 12 predicted proteins | sample 071ome_32_FD_132438 | JGI IMG/M metagenome (GOLD analysis project Ga0181582, IMG submission 132438) | Coastal salt marsh microbial communities from the Groves Creek Marsh, Skidaway Island, Georgia - 071405AT metaG (megahit assembly) | ecosystem: Environmental > Aquatic > Marine > Intertidal...
GATGGCCGGATAATAGTCGGGAATCCAATCTGCGGCAGCACCTGATGTGCTTCTTCCATTGAATGTGCAATCGCTGAATTCGGCATATCAAGGCCGATCTTGCGCATGGCTTTTCTGAACAGGTCGCGGTCTTCGGCTTTATCGATGGCCTCACGCGAGGCACCAATCATCTCGACGCCATATTGTTCGAGCACGCCTTCACGGACAAGATCCAGCGCGCAGTTTAATGCTGTCTGGCCGCCCATTGTCGGCAATAATGCATCAGGGCGTTCTTTTTCAATGATTTTTGCGACGGTTTTCCAGTTGATCGGTTCAATATAGACCGCATCAGCGGTATCCGGGTCTGTCATGATGGTAGCCGGATTAGAGTTAACCAGCACAACACTGAAACCTTCCTGACGCAATGCCTTACAGGCTTGAGCACCTGAGTAGTCAAATTCACAGGCCTGGCCGATAACAATCGGGCCGGCGCCGATAATCAGGATTTTATGCAGATCTTTACGTTTTGGCATTACGGTTCGCTTTTGAAAAGTATTACTGGGATTTCTGTTGAATAAGTTCGATAAAGTGATCAAACACGGGCGCTACATCATGTGGTCCGGGGCTCGCTTCAGGATGTCCCTGAAATCCGAATGCCGGCCTGTCAGTGCGATGAATACCCTGCAAGGTGTTATCAAATAATGATTTGTGCGTAACCCGCAGATTAGCTGGCAGGTTAGCTTCATCAACGGCGAAACCATGATTCTGGCTGGAGATCATTACAGTGGCGTTATCCACATCCTGTACCGGATGGTTTGCACCATGATGACCAAATTTCATTTTTACGGTTTTTGCACCACTGGCCAATCCTAGTAACTGATGTCCGAGACAAATCCCGAACACCGGCATGCCGGTTTCAACGATCTCGGCGATCGCTTTGATCGCATAATCACAAGGCTCTGGATCTCCGGGGCCATTTGACAAAAACACGCCATCGGGATTCATTGCCAATACCTCGGCGGATGGTGTTTTTGCCGGTACTACGGTGACTCGACAACCCCGGTCAACCAGCATTCTGAGAATATTGGTTTTGATTCCGTAATCATAGGCAACGACATGATACGGCAATTCACCTGAGGCTTGCGGCAATCCGCCTTGCAGTGTCCAGCTTCCCTGAGCCCATTCATAGGACTTGTCGGTGGTGACTTCCTGAGCAAGGTCCATACCTTTGAGGCCTGCAAACCCTTGAGCCATTTCCAGCGCTTTGGCTTCGTCTATCTCGCCAGCCATCAGGCAGCCATTCTGGGCGCCTTTTTCTCGTAGAATCCGGGTCAGTTTGCGTGTATCGATATCGGCAATCGCCACTATGCCATTGTCGCTTAAATATTCTGACAATGTTTGTTTACAGCGCCAGTTGCTCGCTATCATCGGCAAATCTCTGATGATCAAACCTGCCGCATGGATGGCACTGGATTCAACATCTTCGTCATTGACGCCGGTATTGCCAATATGCGGATAGGTCAATGTTACGATTTGTTTACGGTATGACGGATCGGTCAAAATTTCCTGATATCCGGTCATTGATGTATTAAAAACGACTTCTCCGACGGTGGCTCCGTTAGCCCCGATGGACAGTCCTTTGAAGATGGTACCGTCTTGTAGTACCAATATGGCGGGTTGTGTCACAAAATCTCCCAAAAAGGCGCACAATTGCACTGACAAAAGCAAATTTTGACGGTGTCGATCGTGAAATCCCGATAAATTAATGCTGCTTTCTGGAATCAGAATGTTACGGCATTCACCTAGGGGATGTCTATGCGTCTGATGATTTTTTTCATGGTTTTTAACATCTGCCGGCAGAATCAAATTTCCGGATATCGATCATTCGATGCGAATAATGCTGTGACGAACATTTAATATAATGAACCTAAGGCCTGACGCACCCATTGCACAATCCCGGCGGCATTAGTCGCACCGGCCATGCGATTTATTTCACGACCATTTTTAAACAACACCAGACTAGGAATACTGCGAATAGAAAACTGCGCCGAAAGATTTTGCGCCCGCTCAGTGTCGACCTTGGCGAGCTTGACATGCGGAGATAACAAACCGGCCGCTTCAGCAAAAGCCGGCGCCATCATTTTACAGGGACCACACCATTCAGCCCAAAAATCCACCAGCACCGGCTGATCGGACTTTTGGATGTAGTGGGCAAAATTATTTTCGCCCAGATTAACCGGCTTGCCGGTCAACAACGGTTTTTTGCATTTACCGCATTTACCACCATCCTGCAGACGCGCCTCAGGCACACGATTAACCGCCATACAGTGGGGACAAACAACTTGAACAGCATCAGACATGAAACAGACTCCACAAAAAAATTTTATTTTAGATGGTAATGAGATCATGATTTTCAAGATACATACCGTTAAAATCCTTTCGATTAAAACTTTTTTAGGATGATTTATGAGTTCTCCCTATAGTTTCGACGTATCAGATACCGATTTCATGCAAAACGTTATTGAAGCATCGATGCAAACTCCGGTGCTGGTCGATTTCTGGGCAACATGGTGTCAACCCTGTCAGATATTGAAACCGCTGCTGGAAAAAATTGCCGATGCTAATCAGGGACGTTTTCTGTTAGCCAAAGTCAATACCGAAGAAAATCAGCAGATCGCAATGCAATTTGGCATCCGCAGCATTCCTGCCGTAAAGCTGTTTATCAACGGTGAAGTTGTTGATGAATTCATGGGTGCGCTGCCTGAAAATGACATTCTTGCTTTTCTGGATAAAAACATTCCACGCGAATCAGATGCGCTGGTCGATCAGGCAGATACACTTTTGTCGGAAGGTGACCTTGAATCCGCCATGGACATCATCAAACAGGCGAATCAAATGGATCCGGCTAATACCCGCGTTCTGGTTACCTATGCAAAAATCTGTGTTGCACAGGGTAATCATGACGAAGCTAAAGCGGTCATCCAGTCACTCTCGGAAGACCTGAAAGCCTCGGCTGAAATTGTCGCATTACAAACACAGATGGAATTTGCCGAACTGACAGCGGACACCCCTTCAGCAGCAGAATTACAACAAATTCTGCTCGATAATCCGGATGATCATGATTCCCGTTACAAACTTGCCGCACTGCAGATTTCCACCGGTGAAGTCGAAAGCGCGTTGGATAATCTTCTGGTCATTATGCAGAAAGACCGGAACTATCAGGATGACGCCGCCCGTAAGTTGATGCTCAAAATTTTCGATGCACTAGGCGCTGACAGCCCGCTGGTGACTATTTACCGGCGCAAAATGATGAATCTGATGTTTTAAACTCTGACTTTGGAACCTGTCACCTCAGGTGGCAGGTCAACCATGCAGAATTTTCTCTTCGGCATGCTGTATCATCTCAACGATTCCCCTGAGAATAATCACGTCCCCTTCGCCGACCATAAAACTCTCAGGCAGATCTTCAAGTCTTTCACCGTCGCGGGTTACCGCAATAACCTCAACCTCGAAAGCAGTCAGATTTAATTCTGCAAGTGTCTTGCCATGTGCATGACGGGTAACGGTCACCGAGTGCATCTGTTTATCCAGAAAGAGTTTCTTTTCCGTGGTTTTTTCGCCACGAAAGACACCGCGCAACTGCTGATAATGCCCGTCACGGGTCTTGTCGATCAGACGTTTGATTTCGTCCTGATCGACATTTAGCTGCTCTAAAGTGCGGGCAGCGACATTCAGAGAAGTTTCCAACGATTCAGGTATGACCATGTTGGCACCGGCTTCTTCGAGTTCTTCAATCATGTGATCATCACGCGTTCGCACCACAATAGGCAGATGCGGATTCAGGCGTCGGGCCTGCTCGATGATGCGCCTGGCCAGTCGTGCTTCATGAAAAGTCACCACCAGAATGCTGGCCCGGTGTATACCGGCAAGCTCCAGAATCTCCGGATGTGTGGTATCACCATAGCGTACCGGCTCTCCGGCCTCGAAGGCATTACTGATCAGGGTAACGTCAAGATCCAGAGCCAGATAATCAAAACCTTCTTCACGCAGAAAAGAAGCCAGATTTTGGCCAACCCGCCCAAAGCCGGCAAGAATAACGTGTTGGTTATGTTGCTCACCTTCTTCGCGCAGCGACATTTCCTGTTCAGTGCGGTGCTGAGTATAAGTCGAACAAAAAGACTTGGCCCATTGGCCGTTGTATTTAACCAGCAATGGCGTCACTGCCATACTTAATACGATAGCCGCAAGAATCGGCTGCACTTCTTGTGTCGTGGTCAGATTTTGCGTGACTGCCAGGGTTAAAATCGCAAAACCGAATTCGCCACCCTGCGCCAGCACCGTGCCGGTTCTAAAAGCGACCCCGGTTTCCTGACCGGAAAATTTCACCAGCGCAAAGATCAGTCCGCCTTTACCCAGAATGACGCCCACTGTCAAAATCAGAATCCAGTGCCATTGATCAAGAAAAGCGTCGATATGCAATTGAGTGCCGACAAACACGAAAAACAAACCGAGTAACACATCTCTGAAAGGCCGGGTTTCGGTCTCGATCTGATGTCGAAACTCGGTTTCCGCCAGCATCACACCGGCTAAAAACGCGCCCAAAGCTAACGACAGTCCCATCGACTGTGTTACCCAGGCGGCGGCCAGCGACAACAGTAAAATTGTCAGGGTAAACAACTCAAGCGAGTACATCGCCGCAATCTGATGCAATAGAGGGCGCAATAGCCAGTGACCAACCGCAAACATAATCGCAAAAGCAAACGCGGCTTTGAGAAACGCCCAGCCAAAAGCTGTCAGCATCGCGTCACCACCACCGGCAATAATCGGAATGGCGACCAGAAACGGCACCACTGCCAGATCCTGAAACAATAAAATGCCTAATGCATTGCGACCATGGCGCGAATGCATTTCCAACTGCTCCTGTAACTGTTTGACAACAATTGCGGTTGATGACAAAGACAATGCACCACCCACGGCAAAAGCCACTTCCAGTGGAAAACCGACCAGATACCAGGCAATGAAAATCGTCGATAAGGTCGACAAAACCACCTGCAAACCACCTAAACCCAGCAAAATAGTGCGCATTGCCATCAGATGCGGAATCGAGACTTCCAGGCCGATCATAAATAATAGAAAGACCACACCGAGTTCTGCCAGAAACTCCACAGCATGACCTTCAGGCACCCAGCCAAGTGCGTGAGGACCCGCCAATACTCCGACCAGCAGGTAACCGAGAATCGGAGGCAAATTAATCCGGCGCATTAAAATCACTGCAATCACTGAAAGCAGCAACAAAATTAAAATACCGTCTAATGCATGATGTCCCATGAAGTATCCCGATCGGTTAAACTTATCTCTGTTTTAAAAAAGTTGGCCAAATTATGTTTGATATTGTTTATCTATTTCGCGGACTGGGCATGCTGATGCAGCCGGGTCTGAAACGTTATGTACTGGTACCAACCCTGATATCAGCGCTGATACTAGCAGGTCTGATCTGGATTGCGACTTTACAGTTTGAAGTTTTCATGAACTGGGCTCTGCCTGCTGAAGATAGCTGGCTTTACTGGTTGCGCTGGCTGTTATGGCCGCTGTTTGCTTTAACCTTTATGTTGCTGGTCTTCTATACCTTTACAACCATCGCCAACCTCGTCGGCGCTCCGTTTAACAGTCGTTTAAGCGAGATTGTATCCCGCCGCCTGAATAACGATCTCAGCGAATTACCGGCTCTGCCGTTACTCAAGGACATTCTGCAAAGCATGGCTTCAGAGCTGAAAAAGCTCAGCTATTATTTGATCAGGGCAATTCCTTTGCTGATTCTGATGCTGTTTCCTTTGACCAGTGCCATCGCTTCACTGCTCTGGCTGTTATTCACGATCTGGTTTCTGGCACTTGAATATATTGCCTACCCTCTGGAAAACAGACAGCTGCGGTTTCAGGAGCAAAAGTCCTGGTTAGGCAAACGACCACTTTCCGCGATGTCATTTGGCGGCGGAGTTTTTGTGTTAATGCTGATTCCGTTGATCAATCTGCTGGTTATGCCGGCCGCCGTTATCGGCGCCACTATGCTGTGGCATGATAAGTCGAAATAAAGGTTTTTATCCGGCTGACAGCCTTTTGCAGATTTTCGACTGAGGTCGTATAGGCAAAGCGCACATGGATGTGCGGCAGATGACTGCCAAAATCAATACCCGGTGTAATCGCCACGCCCTGCTCTTCAAGCAAACGGCTACAAAAATCAAAACTGTCATGACTAAAAGCACTGCAATCCATGTATAGATAAAATGCTCCGGCCGGCTTATAACCGGCTTTAAAGCCAATAGCTTCCAATGCCGGCAAAAGATAATCACGACGCTTTTGAAATTCCTGACGACGGCTTTCCAGTTCCTGCAGTACCTGCTCATCAAAGGCCATCAATGCTGCATACTGCGATATTGTCGGAGCCGCCAGGTAAACATTCTGTGCCAGTCTTTCAGCCGCATCAATAAAAGCCTCGGGAACAACCAGCCAGCCAAGTCGCCAGCCGGTCATGCCGAAAAATTTGGAAAAACTGTTAATCACGAAAACATTATCCGCATCGTGCTGCAATGCCGTCAGCGGCGCAGAGTCGAAGTTCAGTCCCTGATAAATTTCATCGATAATCAGTGAGGCATTCTGCTCTGCACAGTAAGCCTGCAGTTGCCCTATAGTTTCGAGCGACAGACAACTGCCGGTCGGATTAGAAGGTGTTGAAAGCAGCAAGGCACAAACATTATCCTGCCAGTACTGCCTGGCAAGCTGCTCGTCTATCTGGAAATCGGATTGGCTATCAACCTTGATTGCCAATGCCTGACCTTCTGACAGACGCACAAAATGTCGATTACAGGGATAGCCCGGATCAGTCATCATGACCGCATCACCGGGGTTTACCAGCATTTGCATCAGCAATTGCAAAGCCGCTGAAGAACCCGGCGTAATGATGATACGCTGCGGGTTGATATCCAGTTGCCACTGTTGATGATAATAATCAGCAATAGCACGTTTCAGTTCAGCAATACCGGTCGAAGCCGTATAGCGGGTTTTGCCCTGTTGCAGCGCAACAATACCCGCATCCGTTATGCCGTCAGGCGTTGGAAAATCCGGTTCGCCGACTTCAAGATGAATAATATCCCGTCCCTGTGCCTGCAACTCCTTTGCCCGGCCCAGTAAACGCATGACATAAAACGGCGCAATATCCTGCATGCGCTGTGCTGCCTGAATCGTCATGGCTTGAGCTTTACCGGTCATTCACAAAGTCTGGGCATCAGCAACAGTCAGGTAATTTCCCGACAATGGCGTTCCACTGATGACTGTCGCTGCTGATTGTTCGTCACCCATTTGATCAAGCACCATTTTTGCACCGTTAAAATCATGATCTTTGGTGTAATCGTTAATCGTGACAATGATATTTTCAATACCGGCATCCCTCGCCGAGATCACGCCGTTTTCAGAGTCTTCAAAGGCAACAACCTGATCAGGCTTAAGCTGCATCTTATCCATGACCCAGTTGTAGATATCCGGAGCCGGTTTTTTAGCCGGTACGATATCCCCGGCGCCAATTTGTTCAAACCAGCCGATAGACTCTTCACCTAGCGTATTTTTCAGCAATGCCGTGACATTTTCCGGTGTTGTCGTGGTTGCAATAGCCAGACGCACACCCTGCTGTCTGGCGGTTTTGATAAGACTTTCGACACCCGGTCTTAAAGGAATTTTGCCCTCGCCGAGCAATTGCGTATAAAAGCTGGTCTTGGAGGCATGCAAGGCAGCAATGGTGGCGGCAAGATCATCGGTTTGCGGTGGTTCGACGTTATACTTGTCCAGATAGTAACGCATTCGCTCTTTGCCTCCGGTCACGCTTAGCAGATCGGCATAGATTTCCACCGTCCAGTCCCAGTCCAGTCCGGCTTGGGCAAATGCCGCATTAAACGCCACCCGGTGGCCATCGCGTTCGGTATCTGCCAGTGTGCCGTCTACATCAAAAATAAATGCCTTCATAAATTCATACACCAATAATACTTTTAAAGATGCCAAATCTTATCAGCAGACAGCCTCCTGCCCAATCAATACCGATCAGCCAAAGCCCAATAATCGCCACGGGTAAAACCGGCACTGCATCATGCTATGTGTCATAAGTTGTTGCCCTACCTGAGACATTTTGATATAGATAGCCGCCTTAAAAATTTCGCCATTTATTTCCGGAGCGTTTAAGCCATGGCAACAACCAAGAAAAAGAACAGCAACACCATGAATTCATTGGGTTTTGAACCCTATAAAATGAAAAAAGGCGAAGAATACATGAGCGAAGCCATGCTCAAACACTTCGAAAACATTCTTACCGCCTGGAAATCTTCTTTGATCGAAGGCGTCGGTGAAACCGTGCATCATATGCAGGACGAGGCAGCTAACTTCCCGGATCCTAATGACCGGGCTTCTCAGGAAACCGATTTCAGCATCGAACTGCGTACCCGTGACCGTGAGCGCAAACTGATCAAGAAAATCGACCAGACACTCGATATGATTGCCGATGAAGATTACGGTTACTGCGAAACCTGTGGTGTGGAAATCGGTGTAGCCCGACTTGAAGCACGACCCACTGCTGACCAGTGTATCGACTGCAAGACCCTTGAAGAAATCAAGGAAAAGCAAAAAGCCTGATTATCAACACCTTTCAACAGGCTGCTGATTGCAGCCTGTTTTGTTTAAATAGGACGTATGTCCAGGATTCCAGATTCCGCCATACCTACCGGTCGATTTGCGCCTTCGCCTACCGGCCCGGTACATCAAGGCACGCTCGCAGCAGCGCTAGCCAGTTATCTTGACGTCCAAGTCGATGATGGCCAATGGCTGTTACGCATCGATGACATTGACCAGCCTCGGGAAGTGCCCGGCGCTGCTGATCAACTTTTATCCTTTCTTGAAAAAAGCGGCTTTGAATGGCATGGGCCGGTCGTTCGCCAGACGGCTTGTATTGACACTTATCATGAATATCTCGAGCAGCTAAAGCGGCAACAACTGACTTTTGCCTGCACCTGCTCACGTAAACAGCTTAACTCAAGCGATCGTTATCCCGGAACCTGCCGCAGCAATGCAGGCCGGCACCTCAAGGCCCCGCATGCCATCAGAATGCTGACTGATGATGCCCGCATCCGTTTTGTTGACCGGGTTTATGGCTTACAAACTCAGGATGTTCAATTGCAAGTCGGTGACTTTGTGGTCTTTCGTAAAGACGGCTTGTTTGCTTATCAATTTGCCGTTGTCATCGATGACGCTATAGCCGGCATCAATCGCGTTACCCGTGGTAAAGACCTGCTTGACTCGACCCCAAGACAGATCCTGCTGCAGCAAAAACTGAATCTTGCCACGCCTCTGTATGCACACATTCCACTGATTTATGATCAGCAGGGACAAAAGCTTAGCAAAAGCTCACCAAATGCCACTGCACTCAAACCGGATTTGGCCGCATTGACAAAAGTCTGGAATCACTTGCAGCCGATCAATGTTTCTACGGCTGATTTTGATACTATTGACGGTTTCTGGAAGTGGGCCCGACAACACTGGCAAACGCAACTGATTCGAGATATGCATTATGACTGACCCCAATACTACCGCCTATGAGATTATTGGCGGCGAAGCCGGCGTTCGAAAGCTCGTCGATATTTTTTATGACTATATGGACAGTCTGCCCGAAGTCACTGAAATTCGTCGCATGCATGCCAAAAGTCTTCGTGTCTCGCGCGAAAAACTTTTTCTGTTTCTCAGCGGCTGGTTAGGTGGACCGGATCTATATGTTCAGAAATACGGCCATCCGATGTTAAGGCGACGTCACCTGCCATTTAAAATCGGAATACAGGAACGTGACCAGTGGATGCATTGTATGCAAAAAGCATTAAGCGACATGCAACTGGATGAAAAAGTTCAGCAACAACTCACTCAGGCATTTTTCCAGACGGCTGACCACATGCGAAATCAGCCGGAATATGATGCTTCTCAAGCCGGCCTGCGCATTGTCGGTAAACCCATGAATTCGGAGTAAGCCATGATTCAGACAATCCAGACGAAAGCTTTTACTGATCAGAAACCCGGCACTTCGGGACTTAGAAAAAAGGTCAAGGTTTTTCAGCAAAATCACTATCTTGAAAACTTTGTACAATCTATTTTTGCCGCAATCGGCGGCATTGAGCAGGCAACGCTGGTGATTGGCGGCGATGGCCGTTTTTATAATAAAACCGCCATCCAGATTATCGCCCGTATGGCGGCTGCCAATGGCGCTAAAAAATTAATCATTGGCCAACATGGCATTTTATCAACACCGGCAGCATCCGCTGTTATCCGCAAATACAAAACCGATGGTGGCATTATTCTTTCAGCCAGTCACAACCCTGCCGGTCCCGATGAAGATTTCGGCATTAAATTCAACACGGCCAATGGCGGTCCGGCTCCGGAAAAAATTACCGATGCCATCTACGCGCACAGTAAAACCATCCGTGAATACAAAACAATCATTGCGAACGATATCGACCTGTCAGAAACAGGCACCACCTCTATGCTGAATATGCAGATTGAAGTTATAGATGCGGTTGATGATTATGCCGAGCTGATGGCATCACTATTTGATTTTGATGCGATCAAACAACTTTTCAATAATGGCTTTACCATGTGTTTTGATGCCATGCATGCCGTCACCGGGCCTTATGCCAGGCGTATTATCGAAGGCCAGCTCAACGCACCTGCCGGTTCTGTGATCAATGCTGAGCCACTAGATGATTTTGGTGGTGGTCATCCGGATCCCAATCTGGTTTATGCCAAACAACTGGTTGATATCATGTGGTCAGATAACGGCCCTGATTTTGGTGCGGCCTCGGATGGCGATGGTGATCGCAACATGATTCTTGGCAAACAGTTTTTTGTTACACCTTCGGATTCACTCGCTATCCTGACCGCTAATGCAAAACTGATACCCGCCTACTCACAAGGCATTCAGGGCGTTGCGCGTTCCATGCCGACTTCTGAGGCAGCCGATAAGGTGGCTGCCAAACTGGGACTTGATTATTACGAGACTCCAACCGGCTGGAAATTTTTTGGCAACCTGATGGATGCCGACAAAGTCACGCTTTGCGGTGAGGAAAGCTTTGGCACCGGGTCTAATCATGTGCGTGAAAAAGATGGGCTGTGGGCGGTTTTATTCTGGCTCAATCTTATCGCCGGGACCGGCAAATCAGTAAACGCGATTGTGTCTGATCATTGGCAAACCTATGGCCGCAGCTACTACTCGCGACATGATTATGAAAACCTTGATGCAGATCTTGCCAAAACATTTATGCAGGAACTGGAAGCGAAGCAAGCCGGCCTGAGTGGTTCAAAGCTGGGTAATTTGACCGTCACCTATGCCGATAATTTCACTTATCATGACCCGGTTGATCAGTCAGTCTCGGCCAATCAGGGTTTACGTTTCGGCTTTGATGACGAATCACGTATCGTGTTTCGTTTATCCGGTACCGGCACCGTTGGCGCCACACTAAGAATTTACTTTGAACGCTATATCAATGACCCTGCAAGGCTTAACGAGGATACTCAGCAGGTTTTGGCTGATCATATTGCGCTTGTAGAATCGCTGATTGACCTGAAGCGACGTTCCGGTCGTGAGCAACCAACGGTTATCACCTGATTTTTATCAAAAGACTCAGCAATTGTTTACATAGCTGACGTTTTCGGGCCAGGGTTGGCCGAAACTAAGCGAACAAGGATGTCTTGAGCGGTCAGCGGAGTAAATAATGCTGAGACACAATTTATTATTAACTGCGGCAAGCAGCTGTCAGGAATGCTCTGGCTATCTCTGCAATGTCGTTTTTATATAACAGTCAGTTATTCTTACGGTCTCAGCAATTGTTTACATAGCTGACGTTTTCGGCCAGGGATGGCCGAAACCAAGCGAACAAGGATGTCTTGAGCGGTCAGCGGAGTAAATAATGCTGAGACACAATTTATTATTAACTGCGGCAAGCAGCCATCAAGCCCCATGGATGGGTTCACGCGTCTTCAAAAAGTTTTAACGCGACTGACAATAGGCGAAGTCGATATAACTCAGGACTTAACGATAAAGAATGGATTTAACAAAGATTCCTTAGTGTTATAGCGCAAAGGCTCCCCGGACTCGGCGATGACGACCTGACCGCCGGCCGCATTGACCACTGCATGCGAGGCCGCCGTATCCCACTCGGAAGTCGGTCCGAGACGCGGATAAATATGTGCCACACCCTCAGCAACAAGACATAGCTTCAAAGAACTGCCCATAGAAACCATCTCATGGTCACCTAACTCTTCAAGATAACTAACCAGCGAGTCACCGGCATGTGAACGACTACCGACAACCTTCCAGGTTTCACCGGCCTGGTGAGGTTTAACCGAAATCTGCTGCGCCTCAGAGATATCCCGCCCTGCCAGCTTCCAGGCTTTGTTGTCGTCAGTGTAATAAGTCACATCCAGCACCGGAGCATAGACGATGCCAAAAACAGGCACATGATTTTCAATCAGCGCAATATTGACGGTGAATTATCCATTAAGTTTAACAAATTCCTTGGTGCCGTCTAGAGGATCAA
>Ga0181582_10003529_pt1 | contig 12590 bp, 14 predicted proteins | sample 071ome_32_FD_132438 | JGI IMG/M metagenome (GOLD analysis project Ga0181582, IMG submission 132438) | Coastal salt marsh microbial communities from the Groves Creek Marsh, Skidaway Island, Georgia - 071405AT metaG (megahit assembly) | ecosystem: Environmental > Aquatic > Marine > Intertidal...
AGGCAATGTGCTGGTTGTCGGTTTTATTGCCATGGCCCAAAAGGATTTGAAACAGCTTATTGGTTACAGCTCTGTTATGCACATGGGTTATGCTTTTCTGGGTATCGCGGCCATGAGCGTTCTCGGAGTGGGTGGCGTAGTTATAATGATGGTAGCTCACGGACTAACCGTGGCCCTGCTGTTCATGCTTTCTACGATGGTACACCATCGCACGCAAACATTCGAGATTGGCGAAATGGGAGGACTAGCGAAAAAGGCTCCAGTGTTAGCCGCTTTTTTCGTTTGCGCGATGATGGCGAGTATCGGTTTGCCGGGGCCCGGACTGGCCAACTTTTGGGGAGAGATTTCCATTTTCATGGCGGTCTACGAATTCAAGAACTGGCTCATTTTCGCTATAGTCGCGGGCATCGTTATCTCGGCGGTTTATGGATTGAGAGCTATCGCTGGCGTTTTCTTCGGGAAAGAGTCGGATGAGTTCGTCGAGTCGCAGAAAGAGGTCTCGGTGGTCGATATGAGTTGGAGTGAACGCGTCCCCGCCTTGATCTTGATCATCCTGCTGTTTTTCGTCGGCTTCTTTCCCAAGACGATCACGGAGTCGCTCAACGATTCCCTTGAGCTGGAACCCGTATACGCGAGCGAAAAGCGATAGCGACTTGAAGATACCTGAATAGCACACGTAATGCCCACCGAATACCTACAACAAATAGTGGAATCGAATAGCTGGGGAGCCATCGGGCCGGAGTTGGCCTTGGGTATTCTCGCCTTGCTGCTGCTTGGCCTCGAGATTGTCCTTCCTAAAGTCGCTCATGGAGTGATCCCCCGCGTCGCGGTAATTGGGCAACTGGCGATATTAGTTAGTCTCATTTGGGGAGGCATGAGCGATGTTGCGGTAGGCGAAGCTTTTGGCGGCATGATCCGCTTCGATGAAACAGGGCAAGTTTTCCGTATCTTTTTTCTAATCACATCTGTATTGGTGAGCTATCTTGGAATCGTTAGTCTCGATCGAAAGACGCTTCCTCAGGTCGAATATTTCCACATATTGCTAGTGGTAACGGCGGCCTTAATGCTGCTGGCTCAGGCAAACCACTTTGTAATGCTCTTCGTTGCGTTGGAAACCGCGACGGTGGGTTTCTACATCTTGGTGAGCTATTTTAGGGATACCGTGGTCTCTTTAGAGGCGGGCTTGAAGTATCTGATCATGGGCGCCCTTAGCTCGGCGATCCTGCTTTTCGGTATCGTTCTTCTGTATGGAGCGGGAAGCAATCCGGCCTTAATGGCGAGCAGCACGGATCCCATGAATTTCGGGAATCTCTCCCGATTTTTGTCAGCTAATCAGGCGGATACGCTAGGGCTATTGGGCATGCTCTTGGTCCTTTCGGGAATCGCTTTCAAGATCGGTGCATTTCCCTTTCAAATTTGGGTCCCAGATGTTTATCAGGGAGCTCCCACTCCAACGACAGCCCTTTTAGCGATTGCCTCGAAAGCGGCGGGATTCGCCATGCTCATGCGTCTAGTTGACGTTTTTGATCCGATCGGCGATTGGATGTATCCGCTTCTTTCGGCTCTGGCTATTTTGACGATCCTGTTTGGAAATTTGGCTGCCCTGACTCAACGGAATCTCAAGCGACTTATGGGTCTATCGGGAGTCTCGCATGCTGGATTTCTCTTGCTGGGAGTTATCGCCAGCCGAACGGTTGAGTGGGCCGGTACGGCAGTGATGTTTTATCTGTTTGCCTATCTGCTGGCGTCCATTGCGGTTTTCGCGGTGATGGCTCACATCGATGGGGCCGGCGATTCGGAGTTGAGTCTGGACGATCTCGGAGATTTGGCCAAACGGAATGGTTTTCTCGGTTTGGCTCTGGCAGTAGGTGTCGGATCTTTGGCCGGGATTCCGCCATTAGCTGGATTTATCGGCAAGCTTTTGATTTTTGTGGCCGCTTTTCAAGCGGAGCAGTATGGCCTCTTAGGTGTTGCTGTTGTTGGAGTTGTGATCTCGATCTACTACTATTTTGGCATCATCAAGGCCGCGTTTTTCGAAGCGTGGCGATTTAGCGAAGATGAAGACGAAGGAAGAGAGGAACCGGTGCCGGGAGCTCGACTAGGTTTCTTCGGTAAGGTAGCTATCGTCGCTGTGGTTGCGGGAACGATCGTTATAGGATTTTACCAAGCGCCGTTGAGTAGCATGCTGGCAGGCGGGTAGCCATTTTTCCGGTCGTATCGCCCGAAGATTTCAGGTAGACAGACTTTCCGATTCCTTTTGAGTCGCGGTTGGTGTACAGAGTACTCGTGTTATTGATGCGTCATATTGTAGCAGCTTTAGTAGTCGCCACACTGGTGATCACCTCATGCTGGGGAGCGAATTTACGGGTAGACGCTTCCAAGACCGTAAAGCCGCAATCCCTTCAATTGAAGAAGCTGAATACCGAGAAGAATTCCTTTTTACAGCAGAAGCGGTATTCTGCGAATCGACTAAAATTCGGCCGTTCTCGCTATCAAGGCATAAAGAAGACGCCTTCGATAAATAAAGCGTCGGATTCCATCAGCAAACTTAGCCAAGCCAGCACAAGCATAGGCCAGAAAAATTCCATGAGCCAGCCGCGACTGCTGGACCAGGTAATCAAATCATCGGATGCCTTCGAAAAGGCCTACCATGAAGCGCTTACTTTGGAGCTTTCCAAACGGGCTGCCGCTCAAGTAGAGAAGTCGAAAATCAAGAAGAAGAAGGTCAGTCAAAGGGACATAAATCGCGATGCTAAGGCCCGGCTGGGAAACGAAGAGGGTTTCCGAATCCAGCGGTCAGTCGAGAAAATTAAGTGATCGGGGATTCGTCGACGGCTGACTTATACCATTTCCCAAAAAGAATGAGTAAATGGTACAATTAATTAGGCTTCGTTGCGAATTTTTTCTTTCGCCGCCTCGCAGTCGTCTTCAATGCGTCGTTTCTCGCTAGAAATCTGCTTACGAATCGCCCCTGCCTCCTGCATATCGCCTTTAGAAATGGCATCGCCCAGTTTTTGCTTGAGGAAAATTTCCCGTTCAGCCGCCTTGGCCCGGTATTTTTCGTCAATCTCGGCCAAAGCTTTTTTCTGGTCTTCCGAAAGAGGTTTCTCTTGCGGCTCTTCGCTGTTCAAGCGCTCCATGGCTAGTTCGTAAGCGGATTTCATAATGGGGTAGCAGTACCAGCTTTTTCCGGAATTGCAATCAATCTAAATAATACCGGCAGCGAGGCAAAGGCTGGCATACGATACGGGAAACAGGGCCAGCCATCGGATGCGAAAATTCCAAGCGCGGTTGTATCCATAAAAGAAAAATACGAGTAGCGCTAGAGCTAGTCCGAAAAGTATGGATGGCGAAGGATCCGAGAAACGGATGTGTGTGTAGCCCAACCTATCGATAGTTTCCAGGCAATTTTGCATCGTCCAGATAATCAAGTGGGCAGCATGATTGAACAGAATCGAAATGGGAGACAAGAATAGCGTCGCGAAAGCGAGAGAAAGAAATCCGGATATGATGGCCAAGGAAGCCAAGGGAAGCATTATTACATTGGCAAACACTCCAAAAATAGAAACTGTATTAAAATAAATAATACTAAGCGCGGAGGAGGCAAGGAAAGCCGCGAAGCTAATAGCGAAACTGTTGATGAGAAAACTCCCGGCTTTGTCCAAGGCCTTGTGTCGCCATGTCCATAGGTCTCGCGGCAATCCATCGAATGGAGCCCACTTTTTGCAGAGAGCCTTGCCCATCGGAACTCCGTATAGCAGTATGGCGGCCACTGTCGCATAGGAAAGCTGAAAGCCGGCCAGAAACAATTGCAGGGGATCGACCATAAGGCAGATAAGAGCAGAGAGTATGAGAGCGTTGAGCGAGGCCGTCTGTCGTTTACTTGAAAGACAGAGGTAGTAGCAGGCGATCATCAGCAATGCTCGCCAGGCCGAGGGAGCCCCTCCAGTCATCATGACAAATAGAGCTATCAGGGCGATATTCAGTATGGGCGCCCATTTTCTGGGTACCTGTATCAGAAGAAACAAAGCGTGTCCGCAAGCGGCGATCACGCCGATATGCAGCCCGCTAATAGCGAACAAGTGCATGGCTCCGTTTTCGAGAAACAGTTTTTCCTGCTCCTGCCCCAACTCGCTCTTCATGCCAAGCATCATCGCCCGATAGGGTCCTGATTCGGATTCGGACCCGCTGAAACCGAGTTGCAGTACATGGCTGGCCTTCGATCTAAGCTCGTGAAACCACCGATTCCAAGAACTGCGAGGCTCTTCGACCGAGATGGCCGTTGCTCGAGTAAAGAGGCTAGCTACTCCCGAATTTCGGAGATAGGAAGAAAAGCCATGATCGCTTGCATGCGCATCCAAAGGAGAGAGGATACCCCTGGCTGTGAGCATAGATCCGATGGTTAGAGTGTCTTCGAACTGCTGCCCTTTTACAGGCGCTGCGGAAAAAAAGGTCTCACGATTTTGAAGAAAGTTGAGATGGCTATCGGCAACGTTGATGCGGGCAATGCCACGGGCTTTTGAATGCGTGGATTCGTATAGGCGGGAAACTTCCAATACAAGGGTGGCTTCCCTCTCTGGGTATTCACAAGAGCTAGGAAAGCCCTTGTCTATTTGGACGATGTAGACATATCCGGCAAACGCTGTAGCCGGCAACAGCATTGGCACCCAAAGCGCGAAGCGCCGTTTAGCGGATTCGGTAGCCGCGAACGCGAAAATGATAGCGATAACGTAGACGCCGGGATGAATCTCTGCAGGGAAAACGCGTCCGGCGATAATTCCGAAAGCAAAAGGAGCGAGCAGCCAAAGAAGGGGTATGCGATTCGGAAATTCAGCAGTCATTTCCAGGAAAATGGTTGATAAAGTTCGAGCCTCTAATGGACAAGGGCTGTTGCATGCCTGCTCTAAGGTATCGCAAAGCATTATCGACGGCCTCATCAACTTCTAGGCCTTTGGCGAAGCCTGCCGTGATGGCTGAGCTCAGAGTGCAACCGCTACCGTGAGTATCAATATCAAGAATACGCGATTGCTCGTAGGTTTTTACGGGCTTTCCGGGCAGTGCTAGCGTGTCGAAAAGTTCATTTCCGGGTAGATGGCCTCCTTTGATTAGAAAGGCAGCTTGGTAGGTCGCGGAAAGGCGAAGAGCCGCTTCTTCGATATCCGCTTTGCTAGTCAGTTTTCGCTCAATTAGAATCTCGGCTTCGTCTAAATTGGGGGTGACCAAAGTCGCCAGGGGGAGAAGTTCGCTCTTGATTAGGGAGATTGCCTCGGGCTGTAGAAGGGTTGTTCCGCTAGAAGCGACCATAACGGGATCGACGACGATTCTCGGTTCCAATGATAGTTCGTTTAGTCCGCGACAGACCACGCTTATGATCTCGCTGCTAAAGAGCATGCCGATTTTAACGGCGACGGGCTTGTAAAAAGAGTCTACCTGTTTAATTTGGGCCGCAACGTCCTCAGGGGGTACGGCATGTATCGCGGATACGCCTTCGGGGTTCTGGGCGGTAATGCAAGTTAGGGCGGTGGTGCCGTAGACTGCGTTGGCAGCGAAGGTTAACAGATCCGCTTGGATACCCGCGGCCCCGCCTGAATCAGAACCAGCGATAGATAGAGCAATGGGAAGCGACTCGGAAGAGGTACTCGATTCCATGAAAGATTACAATGCGGCGATGCTTGCAGCAGATCAATGCTTCGTTTTCATAGAAGGAATCAAAAATGAACCGCAGGAAGAGCTCTTTTCGGGCGAAGAGGAGCTAGCTATGATGAGGGCTGGCTCGTCGCCGGAAAAAACGATCCCATCTGTCGATCAGCCCTTGGCAGCAAGAATGCGACCCCGAAATCTCGGCGAGGTCGTGGGTCAAAGCCATATCCTTGGCGAAGGAAATTTGCTGCCCAAGCTGGTTAAGTCTAATTCATTCGGTAGTCTGCTCTTCTATGGCCCTCCCGGATGCGGGAAAACGAGCCTTGCGGAGGCTATTGCTAACGAAACCGACAGCCAGTTTGTCCGGGTCAATGCGGTCATGTCCAATGTGGGCGAGTTGCGGCAGATACTAAGCGCGGCTAGGCGTAAGGAGAAAAAGGATACGGTCTTGTTCATCGATGAGATCCATCGTTTTAACAAATCTCAGCAGGATCTGCTGCTCCCCGATGTCGAAGAGGGGAATATCCGTTTGATTGGGGCGACTACCCACAATCCAGGATTTTATGTCAATGCGCCGCTCTTGAGCCGCAGTCATTTGTTTCGTCTAGAGCCGCATTCAGTCGAGAACATGGTAAAAGCCTTGGCCCGGGCGCTTGAAGATTGCGAGAGAGGATTGGGCGACCGAGGCCATACGGCCACGACCGAGGCGCTGTGTGGGCTCGCTAAATTGAGCGATGGCGATTTGCGCCGGGCTTTTAATGCCCTTGAAGTAGTGGCTCTCGGATTGGAGGCAGGAAAAGCTATTGATGAGGGGGACATCTCGTTATTCGCCAAAGCACGGCAAATCAGGTACGATGCAGACGAAGACGATCACTACGATACGATTTCTGCGTTCATTAAAAGCATGCGAGGTGGTGATCCCGATGCAGCTCTCTATTGGCTGGCCAAGATGCTCGCCGGAGGTGAGGACCCGCGATTTATCGCTCGAAGACTCATAATCTTCGCGTCCGAAGATGTTGGCCTAGCGGATCTCCATGCCTTGCCGTTGGCTACCGCCACTCAGCAAGCCTGTGAATTTGTGGGGCTGCCGGAATGCGAAATTAATCTGGCCCATTGCGTCGTATATGTCGCTACAGCGCCCAAAAGCAACGCGTCGTATGCTGCTTTAGGCGAAGCGAAACGCTGTCTATTGGAAAATCCGGTACAGGAAGTGCCGAAATGGTTGAAAGATAGTGGTGGATCCGCCTCGAAGCGCTTGGGGCATTCCGATGATTATCTCTACAGTCATGGTCATCCAGAAAATATTTCAGGGCAGGAGTTTTTGCTTGAGCCTAAGGAATTCTACTTCCCTAAACGGGTAGGCTCGGAGACAGCAATCGCCGAGCGACTGCAACGATGGAAAGCATTGAAAGTTTCCATACAGTCAGAGAAGCATTCCTAAAAAAATGATCGTAGACCACATCGATAGTTGGCAGAAATATCCGCTTGGATCCGCTTGGGAAAAGGCATTCGCGTTTTTGACTGCCTTGGACTCGTCGGCTCCCGAAGAAGAAACGAAGATCGATGGCGATCGATTGTTTGCCAGGGTGATGAGCTACGAGACGAAAGACGAGACTAGCTCCGATGCTGTACTGGAAGCGCATCGACGATACGTAGACATACAAATGGCCTTGATCGGTAGCGAGCGTATCGCTTGGTACCCGACACCCTCCTTGCAGGCAAAAAGCCCTTACGACGAGGAGAAAGACGTTCAGTTTTTCGTCTATGAGCGGCCAGCGGATATTCAGGTGAGCGTATTTCCGGGGACCTTCGCCTGTTTATTTCCACAGGACGCTCACATGCCGCAGCTTAAGTCGGATGCCAAGGGTGGCGAAGTTAAGAAGGTCGTCGTCAAAATAGACCTTGATTTGCTGACTCTCTAGGCTTTTGGGCAAGCGGTACTAATTTTTCCCAAATCTAGAAAATCTAAACAGGCGAAGAATCGAACGCTCGTCGTGTTTTGAAGAGGCGACCAGCTCATAAGGTTGAGGCAGGTTGGCGGGCCGATGGGTATTGGTCCCAACTTTGGCCAGAATGAAGTTTGGCCGGCAGATATCGAAGTCGAGTCCTTCTAGGGCGTTGCCTTCATAGCCCTGTAGATTGAGCACCAGTAGTTCGAAGTCGGGACCGAAATCGGCCCGCTCGAGGATGTTTCGAGCGATGTCCGTCGTTATATAGGAGACGCGTTTGCGTTTTTTTTGTCCGAACAGGGGCTGGACGGGTTTGCCCGAAAGGCGTTCCTGGGACTCTTGGCGGATCGCTCGCTTGATGGAAGCGGATGGGGGCTTCCCATGCACCTCGATGAACGAGTCTTTTAGCCAATGATCGACGACAGCGACATTGAGAACCCGGCTGCCTTTACGGGTTTTGCGGCACTTGTGAAAAAGATGGGGCCAGGGTTCGATCAGCAGGCCTTTCCAACCCCGGACCTTCTCTAAGTAGAGCGTAAAGCTGTCTTTTCCTCCATCCTTGGCTCCGAATTCGACGAATCGACCGTCGGGACGATCAAAGAAAGGGAGAATCTGAGCCTTGTGCGATGGCGAGTTCAGCGCCCCCAAGGAAAATAGGCTGCGAATTCCCCCTACACCGGAAGGCTTTGTCTGGTTGATTGGGTTTTCCACTGAGTGTGTCGTACACTAGGTGAAACGGCAGCTCTGCCTCGCAGTTTAGGGATATTGGCGTGGTGTAGCGATTTGTTTGATTTGGTGAAAAAATCGAACGGTCCAGCCTACTCGGAAGGTAAATTAATTATGAACTGAAATACCCAGTAGTTTCCACTATGGGGCGAAAGTGCCGCAGCCTGATAGACGACGAACTCTCGATTTCGTATACTCCCGGCAACACGTTCCTCAAAAGCGATGAAAAGGAATTTTGTAAAAGCGGCATTGACGATGAGCCTGAGTGTCTCTAGCTGGGGCATCATCACCAGCGATACAGTTGGATGAGGCGAGCTTAACGGCGTTGGCTTCGCAGTAGACTTTGGGTCTGTCAGCTATGTTTCGGATCTTAGTACAGGTGGTCTTCGATTCAATCGGGATTCCGGTACTGGAGGCACGCAGATTACCACCGAGGATCTAGAGATTGGGAGCGAGAGCGAATTGAGTTTCGATTGGATGGTTGTTGATCAGTCCTACTACACTGAGCGTGCCCTGTATAAATTGATCGGCCTGAATGTTGTGGCTGATGTCGAGCCTATCACTCTTCACCATGGCGTTGGGATGGGAAGCGCGAGCGGCTCGGTCACGAGACTGGCTGGTCCAGGAAGCTATCAGCTTCAGGTCAGAACGGCATGGGATCCAGTAAACATCGGGATGTACGATTTTACGCTCAGCAACCTGCAAATCACCCCGCGCCTCGATGTCCCCGATTCCTCTCTCGGATTTCTAGGAATTGCATCGATTCTTAGCCTTCTCGGAGCCCATCATCGCTTTGCCGGTAGCAGTCGTTAATTATCTCCCTTCAGACTCTCGTTAATCGCAGTTAATATTCTAAGTAACAGTGCGGTTCGTGGCCCGAGGTCGCGGGCCGTTCTGCTTTTTGAAGTACGCTTGCTTCGGAGGCGCGGACTGTCACTATACTCAATCGATGAACATTCCTCTGGTTATGACTGTTATTGGGCCTGATCGCCCGGGATTGGTTGATTCCGTAGCTTCACTAGTGGAGGCGCATGGCGGCAACTGGCTCGAAAGCCGCATGTGCCATCTAGGAGGCCAATTCGCGGGTTTGCTCCAGGTCGAGATTCCAGAAAGGGAACGAGAAGCGTTGAAGGCTTCACTCACGAGTTTGGGGTCCGATAGCCTGGAAATCGTCGTCCACGAAAGCTCCTCCGACTCCGAGAAACGGTGCGTAGAGGTAGCTTTTGTGGAAATTGTAGGTCAGGATCGTCCGGGGATCGTTCGCCATATTTCCCATGCCTTTGCCAGCAAGGGCGTTAATGTGGAAGAGCTGTCGACGACTCGCTATAGCGCTCCGATGTCGGGCGAGACGCTTTTCGAGGCCAAGGCCAGGGTCTGTTTGCCGGAATCGTGCGATCCGGACCAATTGCGAGACGAATTGGAATCGATAGCAGCAGACCTTCAGGTCGACTTCCGCTACGAAGCGATATCCGCGTGAGGCGCTTTGTCAGGCGCGGTCAAAGCGCTATGACACAAGAAAGGCTTTTCAAATGGTCCATTTAACTCCAGGCTCTATCTTTAGTTCTTAACAAGCGCATCAGGAGTGGCAGCCGCGAGAGTGGCAGCCTGCCAACCGAGTTCTTTAGGATCTACGGTGGATTCGGCTTTCGGGCCGGATGAGCATTCGAGGAGACCATTTTGCCACCCTTGGATGAAAAAACCTACTATCTTGGCCCAATCTTTGCGGAACTGGGAGCCTGGAGGCAAACTCCCGACGCGTCTTTTGTTGAAAAAGAAAAAGACCGACACGTAACAATGGACAAGATACATGGATTGCCTCTTCGGATTTCTTCGGATAATCCGAATCATCATTTGTGGAACAATAACGGCGTTTGGTGGCTGCACTATACCGTTTATCCGACCCCGCATACCGCGGAGAGAGTCCGGAAGAGTCTGAGGACGCGTTCGCTGGTAGAAGCTCGTCGTCGCCGGGACCTCTACTTCCGCAATTTGAGAAAACTGACGGACCGGGCCTGCGCATAGAAATTAAAAACGAGTTTGCCCCACGCCTTTTGGCACTGTGGCTAATCTCCTTTATCGTCGCCTAGGTAAAGTTCGTGGGTAACGAAAGCGGATCAATCGTCGTATTATGGGAGTAGATCTCCGATATTGGTCCAATGATACGCTTAATTCCACTCTTGTGCCTCTCTTTCACCGTTACGATTGTTAACGGGTTTGCCAGCGAACCTCCGTTGGATGTCGAGTATATCGACGGGGAACACGTTTACATCAAGAATCCCCAATGGCATCAGAAAGAAGGAGGGAAATGGCTCTTCACCTGTCGTCTTGAAGCAGCCGCTGAGCGTCTGGTTCAGCCAGTTGCTCACTTGCACTTCTATCACAAGGAAGAGACTGAGGAGGAAGAGGAGCGTATTGTCTGGGAAGAGGCCGGAACTGTTTGGAGACGCAAATTTGACCGAAGCTACGGTAGCCGTAATGCGAGTTTCGTTCGCGTTTTGATTGATGCCCTTCCGGCCGACCTGGATTCTCTGACGGTGGAGTTCAAGAACGAGCCGCCCGCTTCGAGCTAGGTTTCCAACAGTAAGCAAGGCGAATAGTCCCGCGCTCCCCATGGCTGGCGCGAGTAACTCTCCTTTAAGTCATTAATGGCTATTGATTCTCGGACACTCATCGCTAGAGTTTCTCTAATATGCGCGTATTCATTCCCTGTGAATCGTTAGCCACGGAAACTCGTGTGGCCCTCATTCCAGAATCGGTTCAAAAGCTGTTTCAGATGGGGGTTGCAGTCGTTGTCGAGCGCGGAGCCGGCCTGAAAAGCAACTTCCTGGATACCGACTACGAGGAAGCTGGAGCCACTATATCGGATGACCGGGTCGGAGAGTTGGGCAAAGCGGATCTCGTAGCTCGCGTCCGTAAGCCGCCAAAAGAGGAGATTTTGACCTTAAAGAGTGGCGCATTCCACGTTAGCTTTTTGGATCCTTTTAATGAAACGGAGCTAATCGATTCGATGGCTGCTGTCGGCGTGACTGCGGTAAGCATGGAAATGATTCCCCGAACGACGCTTGCCCAGAAAATGGATGCCCTGAGCTCTCAAGCGAATTTGGCGGGCTATTTCGCGGTTATTAAAGGGGCAGACCGATTGAATCGGATTCTGCCTATGATGATGACTCCAGCTGGAACGATATCGCCGTCGCGGGTATTCGTTATAGGGGTGGGTGTTGCCGGGTTACAGGCTATCGCTACGGCGAAGCGATTGGGGGCGAGAGTAGAAGCATTCGATACGCGTCCCGTCGTTGAAGAGCAGGTCAAGTCGCTGGGAGCCAAGTTCGTCAAGATTGATTTGGGCGATACCGGGCAAACGGATCAAGGCTATGCCAAGGAGCTAACTCCCGAGCAAATCAAGAAACAGCAGGAAGGTATGGCGAAAATTTGCGCTCAGTCCGACATTGTGATCACCACGGCGAAACTATTTGGGCGGCCCGCCCCGAAAATCGTTACCGAAGAAATGGTGGCCGGTATGAAGTTCGGGTCAGTTATTGTGGATTTGGCTGTTGAATCTGGAGGCAATGTTGTCGGGTCGAAATTGAACGAGGAAGTTCAGATCGAAAACGGGCCCAAGATAATTGGCATAGGCGCTTTGGAGGATCGGGTTGCCGTGCATGCCAGCCAAATGTTCTCTGCCAATATCTTCAATTTCATTGAGCATTTTTGGAACGAAGATCAAAAGACGATCAATTGCGACTTGGATGACGAGATTCTTGCTGGATGCGTCATCACTCATGGAGGAGCGATTGTACACGAGAGATTTAAAAAGAGCTGAGCCTTGTTTAGCTCTGAATAATCGATGCAGCAGCCCCTAATAGATAATTTATGGATTTAGTACTCTTATTTTTCATTTTCGTGCTCGCCGCCTTTTTGGGCTTGGAGCTCATTTCCAAAGTGCCGTCGCAGTTGCACACGCCATTGATGTCGGGGTCGAACGCGATATCGGGCATCACTATCGTCGGGGCGATCGTGGCGACCGGGGCTAATGGAGATGGAACCGCGGGAATGATTCTTGGCCTTCTGGCCCTGATCTTCGCTACGACAAATGTAGTAGGCGGTTATTTGGTGACGGATCGGATGCTCCTGATGTTCAAAAAGAAAGGCAAATAGAGCGCCATGGAATTCGATAGCATCATCAATTTAGCGTACGTAATCGCCGCGACCCTTTTCGTCTTCGGCATAAAAATGCTCGGCTCTGCCGAGACTGCCAGACGCGGCAACATGATATCC
>Ga0181582_10003536_pt1 | contig 12580 bp, 7 predicted proteins | sample 071ome_32_FD_132438 | JGI IMG/M metagenome (GOLD analysis project Ga0181582, IMG submission 132438) | Coastal salt marsh microbial communities from the Groves Creek Marsh, Skidaway Island, Georgia - 071405AT metaG (megahit assembly) | ecosystem: Environmental > Aquatic > Marine > Intertidal zone...
CGAAAAAAAAGCCTACCCGATGGGCATTAATATCGTTTTCTACGCCATGACCCACTAGCCTAAACAGTATTCAAATTCTCAACTTATAGTTCCTAATTCTCAAACACACTCTATGTCTCTACTCGAAACCACAGAATCACAAGAAGCCGCATTCAACCGCCTGCAAGAAGGCCGCATACGAGTGGAGGCGGAACTGGGCAAAGCCATTATCGGCCAGAAGGACGTCGTCGAGCAGATCTTGCTCGCCCTCATTTCCGGCGGCCATTGCATTATTACCGGAGCTCCCGGATTGGCCAAGACGCTCCTCGTCAAATCGGTCGCTGAGGTGTTTGACTTGGAGTTCCAGCGTATCCAATTCACACCAGATCTGATGCCTGCCGACATCACCGGCACGGAAATCCTCACCGACACGCCCGAAGGGCGCCAACTGACCTTCGCCAAAGGACCGATCTTCACCAACCTGCTGCTGGCAGACGAAATCAACCGAACGCCCCCGAAAACCCAATCGGCTCTACTGGAAGCCATGCAGGAACATCAGGTCACTGCGGCAGGCGTACGCCACACCCTTTCTGAGCCCTTCTTTGTCCTCGCCACTCAGAACCCGGTGGAAATGGAAGGCACCTACCCGCTTCCTGAAGCCCAGCTGGACCGCTTTCTTTTCAATACCTTGATCGACTACTTGCCGGAGGACGACGAAGTTCAAGTCGTCACCCAGACAACGTCCAAGGCCCACGACCCGATAGAATCGATCTTTTCGGCGAAGGACGTTCTCGAATTCCAATCGCTCGTGCGAAAAGTGCCCGTATCCGAAGAAATTGTACGTTACGCGGTCAAGCTTGCTGCTGCTTCTCGCCCTAGCGATCCGAACGCCCCGGATTTCGTCAAGGAATGGATAAGCTGGGGAGCGGGCACCCGTGCCGCTCAAGCCCTCGTTTTAGCCGGCAAAGCCCGGGCTCTATGGCATTCTCGAGCTCACGTGACCAAGGACGACATCCTTCAACTGGCCCACCCTGTCTTTCGTCACCGGATTCTTCTCAACTACCGAGCTGAAGCCCAAGGGGAAACCGTGGAAACGGTCACCCAAAAGCTGCTGGATACTGTGTAGTAACGTCGCCACCGAAATTTCGTCCGCGTGCCCGCCACTCCTAAAACTGGAATCGATCCTCTCGCCCTTTTCGCCATTCGCGATCTGGAGCTGCGGGCGCGCGTGGTCGTGGAGGGCCTTTGGTCCGGGCTTCACCGCAGCCCTCTGCAAGGATTCTCGGTAGAATTCACGGAATACCGCCAATACTCCCAGGGCGACGACTTGCGGTATCTGGATTGGAAAGCCCTGGCTCGCACAGATCGAGAGTACATCAAGAAATTCGAGGATGAAACCAATCTACGCTGCCTGCTGCTTGTCGACACCAGCCGGTCCATGCGTTTCGCATCCGGAGAAATATCGAAATCCGAATACGCTCGTACCCTAGCCGCCACGCTTGGCTACTTTCTTTTGCAGCAACGCGACGTCGTCGGGCTCGGGCTCTTCGATTCCGAGTTGCATAGCTACGTGCCCTCTCGTTGGAGAACCGGGCACTTTAGGCGACTTCTTTCCACGCTTTCACGAGAACCCGAGGGACAGGAAAGCAACATCGGCAAAGCCCTCGAACAAACAGCCCTGCTGTGCGGCAAGCGCTGCTTGATCGTCGTCATCTCCGACTTCCTTTCCCCGCCGGAAGAATGGGACAACGAGCTCGGTCAACTGGTAGCGGCCGGACATGACGTGAGGGCGATCCAAATTCTCGACTCCGCCGAACTCGACCTCGATTTCGGCAAAGCTTCCCAGTGGGAGGATCTGGAAACCGGCGATCGCCTTTACATCGATCCCGTCGAGGCGCGGAGCGCTTACAAGGAAAGCTTCGGCCAGCACCAAACGCTAATTCAGCAAACTTTGGAAAAGCGAGGCATATGCCACTTAATTGCCCCCACCAATAAGCCGCTCGACTATACGCTGATAGATCTGCTTAGACGTCAACCTTTGCGCGGGAGGGCAGCCGTATGAGCCTGCTCTCGCCTTGGTTTCTGGCAGGCGCCTTGCTAATCGCCGGCCCTATCATCTTCCACTTGATTCGTCGGGCGACGAAAGATCGTATTCGTTTTTCCGCTATGAGATTTTTGCGGGAATCTCCGCCGAAACTGCAGAAAAGAAGCCACATCCAAAATCCCTGGCTGCTGGCCCTACGTTGCCTGATCATCGTCTTGCTCGCCTTCGCCTTCGCTCGGCCCTTTTTCGTAGCCAATACGCCAATAGATCTCGCTTCCAACCCGCCCAAAGCTATCGTGCTGGCCATTGATGCGAGCGCGAGCATGCAACGGGAAGGCGCTTGGGAGAACGCCATTCAACGGGCCCAGTCCTATTTGGATACAGTGGACGCCGCGGATAAGCTTTCCATCATCGCTGCTTCGACAAACGCCCGCATGCTACTCTCGTTCGAGCAGTGGGACAAATGGCCCATCGCCGAGCGTTCGACTCTAGCTCAAGCCCTGTTGGCCGAGACCAGCCCCAATTGGGGAACGACTCGACTAGACGACGCCATAGAGCTTGCTCTGTCTGAACTCGAGCAAATCGACGATGGAGCGGAAACGCAAACCGATAAAACGGTCGTACTCATTTCCGATATGCAGAGTACGGCCCGGATCGCCGGGGTAGCGGGACGCGAATGGCCAGATGATTGCCTTTTGAAATTGGAAACCGTGCAAGGAACCCATCCAGGCAATACCGGCATACGCTGGCTGGGCTGGACGGGCGATGAGGCAAATCGCTCTATGCGAATCGGAATCCAAAGTTCGGGCCAATCGTTGACCTCCAATTTAAGTTTGACCCTTTTCGATGCCAAGTCCGACACTCTTCTGGGCCAGCCACTTAAGTTGTACTCAAATACTGGCGACAACCATATGGTTCTAATGGAAGTGCCCGAGCACGCTCCGGGCCCCTATCGAGTCGAGCTAGCAGGCGACCCAGATACTTTCGACAATGTATTGCACATCGCCGAGAATCAGCCTCGCCCTATGCAACTTCGATACTACGGCAACCCAGCCTATTCCGACGACCCCAACCAATCCGCCTTCTACGTAAAACGGGCATCGGCGGGCTGGGTAGATCCAGCGGTACAATTTGTCGACAGCAATTCCGACTCTGGATCGGAAACCGATCTGCCTCCATTCCTTTTTCTCGACTCGGCTTTGACCCAAAACGAAGTGTCTTCCATTCGCGAGCAGATCGAATCCGGATCCCACGCTCTTCTTTTACTCTCAAGTCGCGATATGCTCGATACCGCGACTGCCCTAGCGAACGAACCCGATTGGAGCCTAGCGGAAGCCAGCCAAGAGGATTCCCGACTCGGCTCCATCGACTTCCAAAGCCACGCTTTCGCCATATTTTCCGACCCTCGATTTAGCGACTTCTCCCGTATCCGCTTTTGGAACACTCACAAATTGGAAATCCCAGATCGCAGCGGACTGTCAATACTCGCCGAGTACGACGATAGCGGTCCCGCCATCGTAGAAAAAGCCTTGGGAATCGGGCTACTGACGATTTGGGTAGCGGACTGGGCTCCCCAAAAGAGTCAATGGCCACTGTCCACGAAGTTTGTACCGTGGCTACAGCGGCTATTCGAACGGGCAGCCGGCGGCTCCAACCGTACCAGCATTCTCAGCTCGGATTCAATCGCCTCCGCATTTGATGGGACCTCATCACAGTGGAAAGCGATCGGAGAAACGGCTTACTCGACGGACACGCCAAACCAGCCAGGACTTTATCAGCTCAAAGAGGGATTCACGGAACGCTGGATCGCCGTTCAAGCGCCTCCCGAGGAAAGCCAATGGGATACCCTGCCCTACGAAGATTGGGAGCGACTAGGTGCGCCACTCGAGGTCGCGGCGACAAGCGCTCAAAAGGAATCCGATCAAGAGAGCGCACGGCGTTCCCAAAACGCTGTCGAACTAGAAAACCGGCAACAGGTGTGGAAGTGGCTAATCATGGCCGTAGCCCTAGCGCTGATACTAGAGAGCCTGATTGCCCGAACTTTGCAGAATAGAGAGGAGCGCGCCACCGCATGAGAAAGCCAACCAACCCACACATTAGCGGCCCCGGATCCTATGCCGATCCGCAACTTCGAGCCGAAACCTTCGAAGTCGCCAATCGCTTGCGATCGACGCGATTGCTGCAACGGGAAACCCGCCGCTGGCAATTTGCCATCGTCGTATCCATCGCTTGGTTCATCCTATCGCTCTTGCTTGTCAGCCTCCCTCAACTCATAGCCGTAGGCATCCTAGCAATCATTGCCTATGTCCTTTTTTTAAATTGGAAGGACACCCGATCAACTCCAATCGATTTCGTGGCCGCCGCTCGCAAGATCGAGGAAAACGAGCCTTCGTTAAAGCAAGCCCTGTCGACAGCTATTGAACAACCTGGCGATGAAACCCAGCTCTCTTTTCTCCAGAGCCGACTCGTCAATGAAATCCTAAATCATCCTTCCATAAACGATTGGCGAGCTGCGGGAGCTGATGAGTACCGAAAATCCAAAATCTGGCAGCTGGCATTCGCCTTGCCACTCGGACTGATACTCATCGCCGCTTTCACATTGGAGCCAACCGCCAAGGAGCGATTCAATCTGGCCCCGGATACTCCCATCGCCTTGACCGTGAAACCTGGGGATGCCGAGACTGAGCGTGGCTCAACCGTTGTCGTGACTGCTCATTTTAAAGGGGACGCCCTGCCGAAAAATGTCGATCTAGTCGCTCTTTATCCCGATGGCCGGGAAACGCGCGAACCCATGGGACAAAGTCTTTCCGATCCTGTATTCGTATATTCTCTACACGGATTAAGCTCGGATGTACGCTATCAAATCGACTACGATGGACGTTCCTCCGAAAGCTACGACATCACGCTATACGACTTGCCCGCCCTCTCCCAATCCGATGCCACATTGAACTTCCCCGACTACACACGCATTCCAGCCAGGAACATCGAGGATACGCGTCGCGTTAGCGCGGTTGAAGGTACCGAAGTCATCTATTCGTTCTCGACCAATAAGCCTGTGGAGATTGCCAAGCTCGTCGACAGGGACGAACGCGAAATGATTCTGAAAGCGGCCAACCCAGAACGAACCCGTTTCGAAACGAAACTTACCGTAACCGAGAGCCTGCGATGGGACTTGCATCTGCAAGACGACAAAGGGCGCGAAAACCCCTTCCCTCCGGAAATACGTATCGAAGCTCTGCCCAACAAACGACCCGAGTTGGCAATCGCCTTTCCTCGAGGCGATCAACGCGTCTCTCCTATAGAGGAAATCGAGCTCGAAGCGAAAGACAGCGACGACTTCGGTCTCATCGACTACGGCATCGCCTACAGCGTGGGCTCGGAACCACCCGTGTACTTGACCCACGAGGACATCGAGGATGATGAATTGAACAAGGAATTCGCCTCGGATTTGTCTCTGGAAGAAAGTGGCGTCCAAGTTGACGACCTCATTTCCTGGTATGCCTGGGCTGACGACTATGGACCTGACGGGCAAGTCAGGCGTTCAACCAGCGATTTGTTCTTCGCCGAAGTTCGCTCTCTAGACGAGATTTTCAGGGAAAACGAAGGAGGCGGAGGCATGCAGGGAGGCATGGGGAACCAAGGCGAGGAACTTATCGATCTGCAGCGCCAAATCGCCATTGCCCTTTTCAAGCTCATGCAACGCGGAGCCACCGATAGCTCATTTCTAGAGGACACCGCGGTTATCAACGATTCTCAAATGGAGGCTCGTCAGCAGGTCGAAGAACTGAAAGGGCAACTTGAGGATGAAAATGCCCGCAGCGCCGCCAACCTTGCCAGCTCCCTAATGGACAAGGTAACTCAAAATCTGGATACGGTACTGGATTCTGCGACTGATGGACCTCTGGAACCCGCCTGGTCCAATGCCCAAGGAGCCGTCCAAGCTTTGCTGCGAATGCAGCCCAAGGAGTTCAACGTATCCCGATCACGGCAAGCTGGAGGCGGTGGTGGTGGTCAATCGAGGAGCCAACGCCAATTGGATCAGCTCGATTTCAGTGACGAAGAGAATCGCTACGAAACCGCCAGCCAGGCCCAAAGCATGACATCCCCAGAGCAAAAGGAGCAGCTGCAAGTTTTGAGCAAGCTGAGCGAACTCGCTCGTCGCCAGGAGGATATAAACAAGCGCTTGCAAGAATTGCAGACCGAAATCGCCAAAGCGAAAGACGAAGAAGAGAAGGAACGCATACGCCGCGAACTTAAGCGGCTCGAAGAGGAACAGCGGCGCATGCTAGCCGATATCGACGAAACCCGCGAACGCATGGACCGCTTGCAATCCAACAGCGAGAATCGGGAGGCCCGAGAGCGTCTCGACCAAACCCGGCAAGAAATGCAGGAACTCGGCGAATCGCTGCGTCGAGGTGAGGTTTCCCAAGCATTGGCCACAGGAACACGGGCCCAGGAAAACCTGGAAGAACTCAAGGAAGACTTCCGGAACGAAACCTCGAGCCAGTTCACTGAACAACTGCGGGAGGCCAGACGAGCAGCCCGTGAACTGGCTGAGAACCAGCGAACCATCCGGGAAAATCTGGAAAGCCTAGACCAGAACCAAGGGCCTCGCCTCGACAACTCCGAAGATCGCGATCGCATCGTTCAACAGTTCCAAGAGCAACAGGAGAATCTGGATACGCTTATGCAGCAATTGCGGGAAGTGACAGAAGCTTCTGAGTTCAGCGAACGGAAATTGCACCGCGAGCTCTACGATTTGCTACGCCAGCAAAGCCAAAGCGACATCGACGAGCAGTTGCAGACGAGTTCCGATTTACTCCGCCAGGGATTCGTCGAGCAAACCGAAAACAGGCAACCCAATCTGCAAAGAGGATTCGATAAGCTGCAAGAAAGTGTAGAACGAGCAGCTAGTTCAGTGCTGGGCGATGAAGCCACTTCCCTGCGGTTCGCCCAGGAGGAGCTCGACTCGCTAACCCGCGACTTGCAAGCGGAACGCGGCGATAACGAAAGCGGTTCGCCTAGTGGACAACAAGGTGAAGAGCAGAAACCAGGTCTCGCTCAGGAACCGAGTGAAGAAGGTCAATCTGGACAAGGCTTGGCCAGCGATGGCAACCGAGAGGGCGAACAGCAAGGCCAGTCTCAATCCAGCGGTGGAACTCAACCCGGCGAACAACCCGGACAAGAGCAATCCCTTGCCGATGCCGGCAATCAGCCTGGACAGCAACCAGGCCAAAGCCAATCCCCACAGCCTGGACAGCAGCCGGGCTCGCAACCAGGTGGCAGTCAAGGCTCGGAATCGCCGTCAGGCCAACCGGGCCAAAGTGGCGGACAATCAGGGGGCGAAAGCTCTAACCCATCGCTTGCTCAACAGCCATCGGATAGTCAATCGTCCCAGCCCGGCCAGCCGAGCGGCGGATCGCAATCAGGCGGTTCTAGCTCTCCCAGCGGCGGCCAACAAGGAGGTTTTGGCGGTGGCGGCTCCGAGGATATCGCCTCCGCTCTGGATGAGTTTCTAAGAGAATTCTCTAGCAGCCCAGGTCGTGATTCGCCGCTTACCGGAGGCGGCTTCGGCGATTGGAATCAGCGGCTTCGCACGATCGAAGAACTGGTAGAACAGCCAGACATACGCCAGCGCCTGTCGCAGGCTCGCGAAGAGGCAGAACGACTCCGGGCGGAATTCAAACGGCACGGCGCAATGCCCCAGTGGGGAGTTGTCAATGAAGGAATAATAGCTCCTCTCAGCGAAGCGCGTTCCTGGGTGGCTCAAGAATTGGCTCGTCACGAAGATCCTCAAGCCCTTCAGCCAATCGACCGGGATCCGGTACCCCGGGCATACCAGGAATCCGTCAGGAAATACTATGAATCGCTGGGCCAGTAGTAATCGTCAGAAATTTACCCGCGGCAACGGAAAGGTAGCTGGCGACCTCCGGGCAGCTATCAGGCCGTGATTACCCAATGAAAAAAGGAAAGACCAATCAATCACCCTCTCGGCACTTATGCTAGCCGCAATCACATTCAACGGAGAAAACTGGTGGTGGGTGGCTTTGCTCGCGGCAGCAATGTCTATTGCCAGTTCCTACTTCGCTTGGAAAAGCGAAGGTCGTCTCGTCAATGGATACGTAATTGGTTTTTCCTTACGAGCCTTGGGAATCTTGCTACTGCTGCTCTGCTTACTAGACCCCCACTGGACAGGCGAACGTCCGGCTAAAGGGGCCAACATCGTCGCCCTCGTGGCAGACAATAGTAGCGGCATGAATCTCAGTGATGCCCAAGCTGATGAAAGCCGGGGAGAAACTCTCAAAAATCAATTGGCTGGACCTGCGGCTTCGTGGCTCGGCGACCTCGAGCAATCCTTCCAAGCGCGCTCCTACCGATTCGATCGCGATCTTCGCCGCGTTAGCGATTTTTCCAGCCTCGATTTTCAAGGCGAACAAAGCAACCTGATCGCTTCGCTCAATCAGCTCGGCGATCGCTACCAAGGCTTGCCTCTCGCTGGTGTCGCCCTCTTTACCGACGGCATCGCCACAGACGAAGGGACACTGGAAAACCTGAATACGAGCGCTTTGCCACCCATTTATCCCGTCGTGATTGGCGCCCAAGAAGACTTGCCTGACATTTCCATCGATCGCGTGGAGCTCCGCCAAACGGCTTTCGACGATGCCCCGATCTCCCTGAAGACGATAGTTTCCTCATCCGCCCTTCCCGCTCAGAACATCGATGTATCCATCGAAGCCATCGACACTCGAAACAGCTTGTCCACTTCACTGGAAGATCGTGACTTGCCGCCCTCTCAATCAGCTCGGTCGAAAGCTTCAGGCTCAAGTCACTCCTTGGCCTTCGACTGGCGACCTATCCGCACTGGCATCCAATTCTACCGCGTGTCCGCCAGCGCCTCGACCGCGGGAGAAGAAGCCACCCACGCCAACAATGAGCGCATCGTTATGGTGGACGGCGGACAGGAAGCCTTCCGCATCCTTTACGTCACCGGGCGCCCAAATTGGGAATACAAGTTTTTGAATCGAGCCCTCTACAACGATACTCAACTGCAAATGTCCGGCCTGATTAGAGTTGCCCGAAGGGAGCCTAAATTCGAATTTAAAGGCAGGGCCGGCGAATCAAGCAATCCACTCTACCGCGGATTCGATCGGGCTGCAGAGGAAGAAACGGAAGACTACGACCAGCCCGTACTCATCCGCGTAAACACTCGCGACGAAAAGGAGCTCAGCGACGGATTCCCCAGTACCGCCGAAGAGCTTTTTGAATACGACGCTATTATCATCGACGACCTGGAAGCCGGCTTTTTCACTTTCAACCAGCAAACCTTGATTCGCCAATTCGTAGCCCAACGGGGGGGCGGCCTCCTAGCCCTCGGCGGAGCCGACGCCCTCGATCACGGCGGGTACGAAAACACGCCGATCGCCGCTACGCTGCCCGTCTACCTTGACCAGTCCTTTACCCGAGCATCGAGCGAAAACCTATCGTGGCGCCTAACTCGAGAAGGCTGGGTGGAACCGTGGACACGCGTGAGACCCGTCGAAACGGATGAGCGGGCCCGGCTGGATACCATGCCCCCATTTCGCGTCCTCAATACAATTCCTAAAATCAAACCCGGAGCTCGAGTGCTTGCCGAGGTGGAAAATGCCCTCGGAGACCGCTACCCGAGCCTAGTCGCTCACAACTTTGGAGCGGGCAAGGTGGCTTGCGTGGCGGTAGGCGATCTTTGGCGGTGGGGACTGCGGGGAGAAGCCGAGCACGAAGATCTTGCTCGCCTATGGCGGCAGATAGCCCGGTGGCTGGTCACCGATGTTCCACGACTGGTCGAGATCGAAGCTCGAAGCTCCTCGGAAGGAACCGAGCTGGTTATCGAGGCTCGGGAAGAAGATTACAAGCCTTTGGAAATCGGGCAAGCCCGGGTGACCATTAAACGCGTCGATCTTTCGGAATCGGAACTCGCCTCGCACACAGGGTTCACAGAAGTCGACCTATACGCCGAGCCAGTATCCGATGCTCCTGGACGCTTTACTGCCAAGTTCTCCTCTCACGACGCAGGAGCCTATGTAGCCAGGGTGGAAGTTCAGGGTCCAGAGGGAGAAGTCATTGGCATCGCGGAGACCGGATGGGTCAATGAACCGCTAGCCAGCGAATTCCGCTCGCTGTCTCCCGACCGGCAATTTCTCGAGCAAATCGCCGAGAAAACCGGGGGGACCGTTTTGGAAATGTCTTCCCTGGACAAACTGGAATCCATGATATCCAAACAAAAGGCCCCTGTTACCGAGCTTTGGTCCTACCCCATCTGGCATAATGCTTGGCTCTTTCTGGCCGCCCTTTGCTGTTTTTTAGCGGAATGGGGACTTCGTAGAAAGCGAGGACTAGCATGAATCTCAATTGGATGAATTCGCTGGTGAAAATATTGGGAATCGCCGTTATCGTATTGGCCCAGATTCACCCTGCCCTGGGAGAGAAAGAATCCAATGCCGGTTTCGAACATGAAACGCTGGTAGTTGTGGGAGCCCCCGGCGAGGAACGTTTCGAGAACGGATTTCGAGCTGCCGCGGAAGCCTGGGAAAAAGCGGCCGCCTCCACCAGAGCTAGACTGAGAATCGTAGGGCTCGAAGAGTCCGGCGTAGACGACTTGGCCCAAATTGAATCCTGGATCGCCAATCTCAATCCGAAATCAGCGGCACCCGCCTGGATCGTCTATATTGGACACGGCACCCACACGCAAAAGAACACCCTTCTCAATCTTAGAGGGCCCGACCTCAGCGCTGAATCGCTAGCCGAGCAACTAGAGCCCTTGGAACGAACCTTGATTTTCATCCACGGCGGTTCCGCCTCCGCTCCCTTTATTGATAAACTCTCAAAACCAAACCGTATCCTAATTACCGCTACGCGGAGTGGCGATGAACTTAACTACGCCCGGTTCGGCGAGCGATTTGCCAACGTAATCGAGTCAAGAACCGGAGACTCGAATCAGGATGGCCAAGTTTCCCTTCTGGAGGCCTTCGTTGCCACAAGCCGGTCTGTCGAAGAATTCTACGAGGAATCGAACCGACTCGCTTCCGAACACGCCTTGATCGACGACAATGGGGATTCCGTCGGCACGCCTTCGGATTGGTTTCGAGGTGAGCGTCTCGTCAAGCAGCCTGAAAATGATCGGATTCCCGACGGATTCCGATCTCGCCAAATCGCCTTCATTTCCTCGCCTCAAGAAAAGATGCTCACACCCGAGCAACGATTTGATCGAGATCAATTGGAAGCGGAATTGGAATCGCTTCGCGGCCGCAAATCCGACCTTGATGAAGATGCCTACTACGAACAGCTCGAAGCGATTCTGCTCAAGCTAGGAGCCATTTATCTCGAAGACGCCCGCGACTCTTAGAAGGCAATCCAACACGACTGCTTGGATCTGGACCAGCACCATCTGCTCATTCTTTTTGGCGGATGGTATCAATCGCTTAGCCGATGGTGGGGCTGGTTCCCCGCAACCAGCCGAGGAGCTCGACTTTCGCGGCTTTAAAGCTGGCAATCAGCCCTACTACCCTTTCACCGAAAACTAATCTCCCTTCAACGCCAGTTGTACCAACCGCGATTCCTCTTCGCCCAATTGCAAGGACAGGGCCGCATCCTTGCCCCGATCGCTCATTTTCCCCCAAGTTTTCCTCAAAATGGAGATCATTTTCTCCTCGGTCGTTTTATGCCGAAACGCGGCAAACTGGCTCTCCAAGAAAACCAGGCACAAGGCGTCTTCCATCCCCTGAGCCTCCTTATCGCTTCTCAAATCCTTCTTTAGATTGATCCCCCTGACCTTCTCAATCGTTTCCGGAATGTAGCCTTCCGATTCCAAAACGTCAGCCGTCGTTTCCGCATGAAAACGCTTCAGATCGGAACGCCATTTCAAATAACCCGCCCGGCCTTCCGGATAGTCGGAGCGAGCAGATTTCCAACGACAAATGTGCTGGCCTCGAGCGGCCAAGAAAAAGGCTTCAGACGCCTTCGGTAGAACCGCTAAAGCCTTGGCTAATAGCAGACGGCTGAAATGCAATTCGTATCCGAGCGACTCCCCCGCTATCGTCACTTTCTTGGGATCTTCATTATTGAGCGAATCGATCCGGGCAATCGCTCTTAGAAAACGATCGACATCGTCAGCTCGCTCCGATGCGAGTCGCAAATTCTCCCGGTCTATAGCTGAGTTCATTGGAATCCACCTTACTAGCTTCGGACTCCAGAAATCAATCAGAGACCACTTCGATAAGCTAGCTTTACATGCCAAATCGAGCACCCCCTAAGGCTATTCCCTATGCCGCGTTCAAGGCCTCAATTCCCGATTAGTCCTTCACATTTTTGCGACATTGTTTAACAATCTTTTTAAAAAAATGCCCATGTCTCGAATTCTAATCTTCTTTCTTACCCTCTGTCTCTTCTCTCTGAGCCACCATTCTGCCTATTCGAAACGCGGTCGACTCATGCAAGGTCCTATGGTTGGGTCCATAGAATCTGATCAAATTACTGTTTGGGCTAGAGCCGCAGGCGAGAGCGTTATCAATATACGCTACA
>Ga0181582_10003543_pt1 | contig 12569 bp, 20 predicted proteins | sample 071ome_32_FD_132438 | JGI IMG/M metagenome (GOLD analysis project Ga0181582, IMG submission 132438) | Coastal salt marsh microbial communities from the Groves Creek Marsh, Skidaway Island, Georgia - 071405AT metaG (megahit assembly) | ecosystem: Environmental > Aquatic > Marine > Intertidal...
ATGCAATATCAGTTTTAGGTGTTTTATTTGTGGCACCAGCTTCCTTCCAGAACTTACCGAGTTTGACATTACCCAAACCACGGCCGGTTTGTACTAGCTGTTTTGCCTTAAGATCACGGTCAAAATTCTTTGCAATCTCTTCAGAAATCTTACCATAACGCTCCCAATATTTGAGAGCAACTTCCTGAGTTTCTTCGTCCGTCGTAGTACCTTTAAGGTTATTATAAGCGTAAACAATAAGGTTTTCCCATTCTGCTCCACTAGGTGTCCCACCGGATTCTTTGACATGGGTAAATGATGTTGCCTTAAATCCTACACTACCTTTAAAGTGCCATACCTTACCATCAGGCCCTTGTAGATATTTTTCATTTTCACCAGATTCATTACCAACTAAAACAGCACCATCCGAACCAGTGACTACGGTAAAAACATCATTTCGCTTATAACCAGCGGTTTCAAATTCCTTGATCCCTTTGCCATTCCAGGCAAATTTATGTCCTTCGACATAGTCGGGTTTTAATATTGAGGCTTCACTTAAGTATGTTCTAAAATTACGAGGCATTTCTATTCTCTTCTTTTATATAAAGGAGAAAAGTTGGCAATAAAACTAGGAGTGAAACCTTGAAACCCACCACCCCAGTTTAAATTATCACAGATCTTTTCTACCGTACTTTTTTTCGTGTTTGACATATTTATAAAAGTACCAGTTGTGTGCTCCATAATTCCATACACACCGGTCCGTGATAATGTTACCTCATAATCCATTATTTGAATCCTTCCATATCCTCAAAAATGTTTTTCCGTTTTGCCTTCATAGTGACGACCTGACCAAATGACGTTTTATCAAAAGCCGGTCCATCATCTTTTGGTTGACTGTTATCAGTATTTTGGATATTGCCTTGAGCAGATTCCTCAAGATCATAGATTTTCATTTTTGCTCGGTCAATACCGACAAGGAACCGACGATAATAACCTAGATCACCCCACCGATTTTTAAGCTGTTTGATCATCAACTGACCTAGATTATCCAGATCCTCGGATGTAATTAAGCCGAAAATAGCATCAGCGGTATGAGTGATACCCATTGATTCAGAAGTATTGGTCAGATCAACATCAGAATTACCATAGCCATCTCGGTTGAACTGTGAACTGGTTACGATTGCACAATTAAATTCCATAGCCAAACCACGGATTTCCTCGGCAATTGATTTAACCAATGTATAAGAATTAGCCGCGGCTGCACCACGAACACGAGCAGATGCACAAATGTTGATATAGTCAACAAATACAACATCAGGCACAAAACCTTTTTTCATCTGAAGTTCGTTGAGTAGATGTCGGAAGTGACCTACGTGAGCAGAACCAGTTGGATATTCCTTGATTACAAGTTTACCAGGTGTTTTGCTCTTGTATCTGTTCATTCGTTTTTCAAATACATCACGTGGTGTGATGGATACCTCATCGAGAGTAATATCCATAATGTTGGCATCAATACGCCGGCCAACTTCCTCCTCAGCAAGTTCCATAGTAATATACAGAACATTTTTACCATACATAAGATAATTTGCTGCCATGTGACATTTGACCAATGATTTACCACCACCAGTTGTTGCCAACAGAACAGTCATTGATTTACGAGGTAAACCACCCTTGGTGATTTTATTCAACAGATCAATATCGAATGGGAGTCGCTCTTCTTTTTTGTGATAATATTCATATCGTCCTTCATAATCCTCAAGGAAATCATGACCCACGCTCTGGTCAAAGCTAATACCGAGAGAATCTGAAAGAATTTTTGGAATGGATCCTTTATCATTTTGTTTGTCCTCACCATCCAGGATCAGAATAGCCTTTCGGATGGAGTTGTATAGATCCTTATCCTGGCAGAATTTTTCTGTCTCGTTGATAAGGAAATCAGTATTGGTGTCAGCATCAACCTTGAGTTCGTCAACTGCTGACATTACGTTTTTGTAAGTTTCCTCGTTGAAATCCTTACGTTTGTCAAGTGACAACTTAAGAGCCTCCACTGAAGGAGGCTCTTTGTAATTTTCAACATAGTCACTGAATGTAGTGAATATTTTTTCGTGATAGGAATCATCAAAATACTCACCTTTAACATAGGGATATACCTTGCGATAATATTCCTCGTTAAAGATGAGATTGGATAAGATAGTTTTTTCTAGCATTTAGTCTTCGCCGTCATCAATAGTTACAAGTTCCTCAACATCCTCATCAATTTGGATATTGCCTCCGACCGAGAATGCATTTTTAACATAGGAAACAAAATCGGTCCTAGTAAATATCATATCCCAAAACTCAGAATTGTCAACTATATCTTTCGCACGAAGCAATTTTTCTGATAGAATTTCACCAGTCTTAGGGTCCACGGCTTCATACCAACCAACCTTTGGTTTGTGGATATAACCGCCTTTTTCAGCAACCTCCATAAGACCTGACCATGTTTTAATACCACCTTCCCACGACACGGTGATAGGAATTTTGGATTTTTCCTTGACGTGACGAGATTTCTCAATATTAATTACAAAGTGATAACCTTGAATCTCGGTACCAACCTTATCCTGTTGACGACCGATAATCCAAATTGTATCAGCAGAGTAATAGATACCCGTACCACCACCAACGATATCCTTAGGAAACAAACCGATTTCCTTATAGGTATGGTTAACAGCAATCAATGGAATATCCTTGAGATTGAGGTGAGGTGTAACAATACGGAATAGAGATTTAAGAGCCTTGGCACGAGACATATCAGCAACTGATTTGCCATCCAGAGCATCCTCTACCTCTTTTTTGGATGCAAGGTTACCAATAGAATCAATAACAATAACTACCTTATCATCCTTTTCGATTTTATCAAGCTGTTGAGTAATATCGAATTTAAGTTCTTCCGCATTTGTTACTGGTGTATGAACCACACGGTCCATGTCTACACCAAATGATTCAAAATATGCTTGGGGTGTACCAAATTCTGAATCGTAGAAGAGCATTACTGCATCTTCATGTTTCTTTAAAAAGGCAGCCGCCATAACCAAGGCGAATGCAGATTTAAAGTGTTTGGATGGACCGGCAAGGACAAGAAGCCCTGGTGCCAAACCGCCATCCAGTCGGCCGGATAGAGCAACATTTACCATAGGGATGGGTGTTGGGCACATATCCTTTTTACCATAAACTTTGGACTCAGAGATTGGAGCCGTCATTTTAATGGTACTGTTTTTCACGAGTTTGTCTAAAAGACTCATACATTAACTCCCGTTCATAATTGCATAAAGCTTGTCTGCAAACGCATCAATCTTTTCGTGGCGATTGGGCCAATAGATATAATCCTTTTCAGGATTTGCCTTTAGATTATTGAGCAAAGGGGTAATCGCATTATAAATTAACTGAGCCTTTGCATCCGTAGCTTCAACCTGAGAACTTAATTGTTCTGCCTGTTGAGTTGCAGCACGGACTACTTCAAGTTCAGATTCATCAACTGCTGAAAAGCCAAAATCAAAATCTAAAATGTCGTCTGATACTGTTGACATGTTTTTCTCTCCGAATAGAAATGAGAGGGCTGAAGCCCTCCCATGTATTTACCTATATTAGGATCTAGCAAGTTCCTTAAAGATTGACAAATCGTCATCATCGTCATCGACCTGTGAAGTTTCCATAGGTGATGCTTGAACATTATTATCAGAGTATTCGGTAGTTTTACCACCAAGATTACTCAGATCAAGATCGTCATCCGTATCCTCATCCATACGGCTAGATGCCGTAGGTCCTGCACTATCATCAGTCAGGTCAAGAACACGATACAATTTTGTTTTGAGTTCAGAATATGATTTGAAGTTCTTCGGATCTAGCAATTCCTGGAGAGAATGCTCTTGTTTCCAAGTTGCTTCGAGTTTTTCATCGTCATCGAATAGGGCACTAGGTGCATCAAATTCTGATTTATCGTAGTTAGGATAACCTTCGAATTGACGGATTTTAAGACGGAAGTTTGCACCTTCCCATAGATCGAATGGGTTAACTGGTGCCTCGTCCTCAAACGATGGATTCATCAGATCGTTGAGTTTATCAAAGATCTTTTTGCCAAACTGGTAAAGGAATACCTTACCTTCGTTTTCTGGATTAGCAGAATCCTTTACAACCATAATGTTTGCCACATATTTTAGGCGGCGTTTTTGTTTGCGGGCAAGATCTTTATCTGATTCCAGACCAGAGTTCCACAATTTGGAATTATATTCGGATACCGGATCATCCTGACCAAGAGTAGTCAGAGAGTTCTCGATGTACCAAAGACCAGTTGGGCCTTGGAAGCCGTGGTCCCAAATACGTACGAATGGCATTTCCTCACCTTGGGGAGGTGGAAGGAAACGAATGATTGCAAACCCATTGCCGGCCTTATCACGGGTCGGTTTCCAGAATTTGCCCTCATTAGGGTCAGAATAAGATTTTGTGGTGATTTTATCTAGTTGAGCGTTCAGTTTGTCGAGTGACGAAGAACGGTTCTTTTTAAGTGCGTTGAAATCCATAGTCATGGTTTGTTTCTCCTAATTTTGCGTTGTATAGTTTTATATTGCGGTTTATATCTTCATTATAGGAATTGATCTTTGACATATGTCTTGTACCTTTTCCAATCAAGATCCAAGAAAGGTTTATACTTCCTTGATTTTTTCATTATATCACGTGACACAATTTTGTCAACAATTTTTTGTTCCCAATAGGGAAAAATGTTAGCAAGGTGTGTCATAATGGTGAATGTTTCCAAGGATATTTTCTTTTGTAGCATCATAGTCATAATGTGTGGGTGTTGCCCGTCACGTACCACAAAATTATCTTCGTATTCATCCAACATACTATTTATATCACTTTTGAAGATATATCCTAATGAGTCCATTCTTTTTTTCCAATTTACATAGCGGTTTTGGCCTTCCTCCTCTAGTATATCACGTACCCATATATCTGGCTTTTCAATCATATTTGCCAGTATAATATTTTCATAATCGTCCTTTCTTGCCAGTTTCAGAAAAAAGAACGAATCATTTCTCGACCGATAAGAGTCGATCGATGCTCTCACTTTGCCATTATATTTGAAGTAGTCATACGAATCTGTGGTAAAATGTCTTTTTAAAGCAAGATATTTTACATATGCATTAAACGATTCCTCATTTGCATATGTCGATGAGATCATCTTCATCCTTCTTCACCATTCTCATTTCAACAGCCTCAGAACGAACCTTCTCTTTTAATATAGAAGACTTTTTAACAATTGCAGCTAATGTTTCTATTTCAAGATTGTTCTTTTCAGCGTATGTTACTAATGCATCAATATATGGCACACCTTGCGATATCATTGTAGAAATAGCATGATGAATTTTTTCTGGTGTCATTGTAACGACCATAGAATATCAATCCTCCGGTTTGCCTGTATTGTAAGTATACTATATCACGTACTTGGAAATATGTCAACCAATTTCTTCAAATAAGACGTTATTTACATAATCGTCCTTTTTATCCTCTGGTACGCCCATAGCAATGATTGACTTGTGAAGCTTATCGTTCTTTTTTTGATTAATGCAATATCTATTTAGCATGGGTTTAATATCAATCTTTGTAGGTTTTGCATATTCCTCAAGATTATTCACATACCATTCAATAAGTTTTATTGTAACTTCACAGAATTGATCTACCTCTTCCTCCTTTACTGCACCTGCAGCAATCATATTCTTTGAAAAAATAGGAGTGGCCCAATCAGGTAGTGGTCTGGGCCGTTTCCAGCTTAAATCAGCTGTTTCGTTTTCAAAGTGTTTCATCATAGGATGTGCCTTATTTAAAACTGGTGAATAATCAAAGAAAGATCCACTGATTTTGTTTGGGCCAGAAACTACATCACATCCTAAAATCGGAAAGTCATATCCTTCCGCTGGAAATATATTGATATGGAGAAGCCACAATTTTCGGTCCTCCATTCTATCAATTATTTTTAAATGACATTTTCTCACATATGGATGGTTATGCCAAAATACATCATGCCATCCTTGGAAATGGTGCACATGCTTTGGGTTGGCATATCTTGTAAAATTTTTATCAAAAATTTGTTTTATATCTGCTGTTAATTTTTCCAGCTTTGATTTCATTTATTCGTCCATCATTTCTTCTTCATCATAAAATTTTGTACCAACTGACTGAGCATATTCGTTATTAAAATAATAATCGTTTTTGTGTAAAAGTTCATTAAACATTTGTTCTACGAACTGAAAACAAACACCTGCTTCGATTGCCATTTCATCAGTAAGTAATCCGCGGATCCCAGTTTTAAGATTATCAATGTCATCAAAATCATACATTGTACCAGCGCCTGGTACTCGTGTTCTGATAATCTGTCCGCCACTCATATCCCCAAAATGTCGTACATATAAATGAGCTAATAGACCATCGTTATCATCAGCTGCAGCAAGATTATTAATGTGTTCTACATATTCGGATACAGATTCATATTCTTCAGGAGGTTCTAGTCCGTATAGACTTGCAAGCTCGTCCATATCTTCCATAATTGCACCTGCTCTAAAAACAGTTTCATATTCAGCTGGAAGTTCAACTGCTTCTTCTAACGCTGAATAGCATTCATGTTGAGCACACAGATATTCGTAATAAAGTTTTGGGCTGATTTCTCCACTTAGGATAACACTAGTAAATTCAGTTCGTTCAGCTGATTTATGGTGTTCCCAGGTAAGTTCCTTTAAGTTGTTTGTCATATAATCACTTCCTCCTGATATTCAAGTGTCAACTTTTGAACCTATTTATAAGGACCTAGGGGGCAAATTTCTCTGCCCCCATGTACTGTTTAGTACTTTCTTCGCTTAAAATGCGAATCCAACACCTGCAGCTGGTGTAAACTCTTCTGAGTCAAGGTTGTATGCAGCTTCAGCATATACATCCAAACCGCCTAGTGTTAAACCGTAACCAGCACCAACGTTTTGCATCATTTCGTCCTGATCACCGTTAATGAAACCAGTGATACCAAATGCGTTTACACTAGTTTCGTATGCAAAAGTTTCATTTGCATATGTGAATGTTGTGCCAAGTCCAACTTCTTGCTCAGCAACATTCAAACCGTATCCGACAGAGCCCAAATATGTGAACTCTTCTGAATCCATATTATAATCAATGCCTGCGGCTGCATCAAAGCCAGAAAATGAAAGTGAATATGCACCTTGTACATTTTCTACGTCAGTAACATCAGCTGACATATCTGTAAGACCAACCATAACATCTGCTCCAGCAATACTTAATGATAGGCTTTCACCAGAATCGTCTGGATTAGCCAAAGTTGTACCGCCAACAGCTTCCATTTTGCCTTCGAATGAGCCCAAAATATCACCTTGATCACCAAGTGATAAACCAACACCACTCAATGTTGTTCCTAGATACCATGAATCCAAAGTCACATCTGCGCCATCAGTAGTGACACCAAAGCCGGCATCACCGATAGGTGCATCAACACCAAATCCAATTGATTGTGTTCCAACAATTTTATCGTCTGCATTCTGAGTGAAATCTACTGCGACGTCACCAGTGATGTCTGCTGCAAATGCAGATCCAGCAATCAATGCTGATGCTGCGGTAGTTAAAAATAGTTTTTTCATCCTTGAAAAACTCCCCTGTGTTATAACCTTTAAACAAAAATAAAACTCGCCGTAAAGACGAGCTCTATTAAAAAAATAAGCACCACTTTTCTGTTCCAAGGTAAGTGGCCAACCCGTCAGTTTATGCCGCTAGGGCGTAATCTGAAGGTGCAACATTATCGTTTGCAGTTAGTTTAGTTTGACCGAATAACGTAGGTCAACACGGTAATCTCCACTCAACTAGTCCGTCTGTCGATCCTAACACACCCCCCAAAAATACACTAACTTCGACCACCCATACGGGCCATCTATGTTCTGCAAAACTTCCTGTTGCAGCAGGACATAATGTATTTTTGGTGGAGGTGTCGGGAGTCGCACCCGAGTCCAGCCCGTCTTCGCCTTGTTTCAGCGATTACAATCTATTTATGGCTTAAGGTGTTAATTTTAACATTAAACCAAAATTTGTGACTTATTGGTCACACACAGTTGCCTCAAATTTAGCAACCAGATCCTTCTTTTCCAAAAGAAGTTTTTCCAGAGAGTAAAACGCCGCATATTTCTCATCTGAGGCACCTTCATTGAAAGCAATCAATGCAGATTCAAGAACCTCAATATCATTTAAAACGTCAGTCATAACAAAGTCTCCAAAAGGTTAATTTGCCCGACCTTATTTTCTAACGTGGCGCAGGCTACCACAGGCAATATATCTCTTTATGTCATTTTTGGAACTTCAGAACCAGGGATTTGACAACCACTCAATATTGCCTTGTTATTAGTAATATAAACCTTTTTTTAGTAAATGTCAACCACTTTTTTAATTTTTTTTAAGCTTCAACATCAACATGTACATCACGACGGCTATCGCCATCAACAATAAAGCCAGGAGAACAGGGACAAGAACAACCTGCATATTGGCTCCAACGAACTTTAGTATCAGCAGGCAAACCCATTTTCTCCAATACTGAAGGAATCACTTCCTTTTTATAAGTTGTATGAGGGCGCTGTTTACGATTCATCAAGTTATCCATGATTGTCTCACCTTGTGGCCAAACATAGATCCGAGTTTGTTTTGCCCATTCTTTGTAAGGAGCATTGTTACGGTCACGGATTTGGATGTTTTTAACTTGAAGTGTCATAGTGTTTTCCTTTTTTCACCTTATATAACTAATATAACATATCTAAGCCAAAAGTCAACCTTTTTTTTGACATTTTCTGAAAAAAAATTATAAATAATTAGATTGAGTTTACATAAAAAGTAGTGATAACATAATGTTGGTATAAAGACATCATGGAGTCATTATATGATAGACCCAGTATCGGCCATTGGTATGGCCACAGCTGCCTATAATGGCATTAAATCAGCCATAGCAACAGGCAAAGAAATATCAGAAATGGGACAGACACTAGGACAATGGGCCGGTGCAATATCCGATTTAGACTTTGCTCATCGTCAAGCAGAAAATCCTCCCTTTTTTAAAAAAATATTTGGTGCCAGTGAAATAGAGCAAAACGCTCTTCAGGTATGGGGCCAAAAACAAAAAGCAAAAGAAATGAGAGAAGAGTTACGCTCATATATTAGCTTGTATTATGGGCCGTCAGCTTGGGATCAAATTGTAGCCATTGAAGCTGACATGAGAAAAAAGCGTAAAGAAGAAATGTATGCAGCTGCAGAAAGAAAACAAATGATATTAGAATGGACCGTAGGAATAATAGCATCACTAGTCGGTGCTTTAATAATAGGTTTTATAATTTGGTACATCGGCGGAATACAAGGAAAATGGTAAAATGTGGTTATTGATATGGCTTAAACTTACAGCTGCACAAGGAATAGATCATTTTCATCTAGGAACTTTTTATAAGGAATTGGACTGCAATAAGGCCAAAAGCGAAGCTCGTGTTTTAATAACTGATAATAATCAGGCCATGGAATGTATATACATTCCCAAGAACGAAGGCGTATATTAATAAATAAACACTGTGCAAGTGCATAATAACAATAATAAAAAGGAGGTTGCACAAATGGCTACAAAAACGATTGATGCGGATGCTGTAGAAGGAGTAGACGCAAACGGTGACGGACACATTTCAAAAGAAGAAATGGAGATGCACCTAGAGTTCAAACGTAGAGAACTTGAGGACCAAGATGCTCAACGTGACGCAATGCGCAAAATGACATGGTTTGCATTGTTCGGCATGTTGCTCTATCCTGCCACCATTATGTTTACTGCATACCTAGGACTAGACGGTGCCGCTGGCATCGTGGGTGATATTGCTCCAACATATTTTGTTGCAATCTCAGCATTGGTTTCAGTATTCTTTGGTGCGAATGCTTATTCATCAAAGAAATAAAAAAAGGGGGCTGATGCCCCCTTCCTTTACTTCACTGGTCGATAGTAATATTCTCTATTTTCACCAGTAAACATATTCTGTGTAGAACCTTCACCGTCAGCATCAAAATTTGCTTTAGTATTAGCACTTGCTGAGAAGTTCATAGAGAAGGTTGCTACACCCCTACCCTCCGCATCTCCATTCATTGTTGACGAAACACCACCAGAGTGGTTACCATTACCATCGTCAAAGAAAGCAAATGCTGAAGTTGATGCCAGGATTGCAGTTAATGCGATTAAGTTTTTCATAAGTCCCTCCTAGGGAAAAGGCGCCTCACGGCGTTAAAAGATAGGAAGAATAATCCTTCCTTGTTGTAACTATATATAACAATATAATTAAATTTTAATATTTAAAGTTTTAATACATTATATTAAATGCCTTAATTGTCTTTGATCACCTAAAGAAAGGACACTCCTGCAATTATGGCAAGCATACCAACCAAAACAATATTTTCTAACAAAGGATAATTCCAAAACACCATTCGTTGGAATAAATCTTTTATCAAATTCATGCTACCTCTAAAGCCTCCTGTGGCTGTTCTGCTTTAATTTTATTTAATTCTGAATTTGTGGCATGTACATTTTCCAAAATTCGGTGAGGTAAAATCTTTAGAAGAGCACTCACATCCTTAGGAAAACACGCACCACCATATCCTAATGATCCTTCAAAATTAGGTGCTGCCATCATATCAGGACCAATGCGATCAAACATTCCTAGAATACCAGTCAGTGAATCATAGTTTACTTGTTTCGGTAGACTTGCATATAGTTCATGGAACCAGGCTACCTTTGTTGCCAACCAAGAATTGTGTACATATTTAATCATACTGGCAGTTTCACGATCTGTGAATACACATTCAATTTCACTTCCCAAAGCCTCATATGATTCTTCAAATAGCTCGGCCCACCAGGATGCATCGGCAAGACTGTCACCTTTTTCATGTGTTCCAAAAATTTGGAATGTTGCTGCCTTGAAATCATCCATTGCACATCGTTCACGTAGAAACTCAGGATTGTAAACTACGTTCTTTGGATAATTGACAATATTATCCATGGTAACTGTACTTTTTAATAGAACACGGCGCTTCGGTCCAATAATTTTAAAAAGATCTCGTACGATTGAATCGTCACATTGACCGTCTGCACCCATAGGGGTTGGTACTGCAATGACTACACCATCTGCTTTTTTAAGAGCAACCAATGGATCTTGATCTGGATATTTAACTGGGTCTACTCGAATAACCGTCGAGCCAGTTTCCTCAAGAAAATCTGCTGTTGTGCCGCCTACAAAGCCACAACCGAATACTGCAATCGTTTTCACTTTTTTCTCCTCACGTGATTAATAACAAATATATTTAGAAGCCTTTAGTCCTTGTAGAACTTAAGGACATATGTTTTACTATCGCTTTTGAATGTGACTTCACTGTGGCTGTAAACAGTTTGTGAAAAATTTTCATACGTTGTTTCGTTTGTACATCTGTTTTCCTTGCGATACCCTACAACGACATCATTTCCTTGTGATCCTTTATCGGCACCAATCAGACCACCGATTACCGCACCAGCGGCTGCACCATCATTTTTACCAGTGACACCTTTACCAATGGCACCACCAAGTATCATTCCTAGTAAAGCACCTTCGGCAGCACCACCTTGTTTTTGTTGAGTCCCATAAATTGGAACCTCTACTGTTCTACAAACCTTTTCTGTAATTGGTCTTGTTTTTTCAACCTCAACATATACATCTCGTATATTTGCAGTTGATTTATTATCCGCATAGGCTGATTGAGCAAATAATATGCTCAAAATACCTATTGTTAACTTAAGTTTCATGTGTTATCCTTATAACCCTTGTCCTAAATAAAATCCTACCATCATTGGTATCACAAAGAATATGATTCCTCGAAAAAATCCTACCCAAAACCAATAAATAAATTCGTCCATAATTCTTATTCTAACCTATAAAAAGTAATATGTCAACAAAAAATGCGATTATATTTATTTTTAATTTTTCTTATGATAGTATCAGGCTGCGAACCACTTCCTGGAATATCATCCTCTCCTGCTGAGGCTTCAATACGAACTGCAAGAGAATATCTAAAGCTCGATGAAAATAAAAACAGAACTGAACTAGAAGATTTTCTTGGTGTTGATCCAGTTCGATATGAATGGTGCGCAGCTTTTGTAAATGCAGTACTTGCTGTAAATGGAGTACCCGGATCAGAATCCGTAAGTGACCATCCATTAATGGCTAGAAGTTTTTTAAGATGGGGAGAAAAAGTCACAGATCCAGAACGAGGGGACATTGTAGTATTTCCACGTGGTAATCAAGGTTGGCAAGGCCATGTAGGTTTTTACATATCAACATATTGGTCTGCTGGAATAAAATATTATATTATACTAGGTGGTAATCAAGACGACAAGGTAAGCTATGATGCCTACCCTGCCCACCTAGCCTTATCTATTAGACGGCATCCTCTAGCAAATTCTGTTCCTTAAGACCAGACTGCATTTCTGCCTTAAAAACATTATATGCTTCCGTGACCTTTTCAGTTTC
>Ga0181582_10003545_pt1 | contig 12568 bp, 10 predicted proteins | sample 071ome_32_FD_132438 | JGI IMG/M metagenome (GOLD analysis project Ga0181582, IMG submission 132438) | Coastal salt marsh microbial communities from the Groves Creek Marsh, Skidaway Island, Georgia - 071405AT metaG (megahit assembly) | ecosystem: Environmental > Aquatic > Marine > Intertidal...
AAGAATCAAGTAGTGATGCCTGGGTTTATCGATATGCATGTGCATATTGAACACGAATCCAATCCAAAGACCTATATGAATCGTTTTACGAATAATCCTGCAGATGACGCCTTAGAATCGACAATTTACGCCAAGCGTACACTTCTTGCTGGATTCACTTCAGTAAGAGATTTAGGAGGGTCGGGTGTGAACATTGCTTTGAGAAAAGCAATTGCCAAAGGATATGTGGTGGGTCCTCGTATATTTACAGCAGGTAAATCAATTGCTACTACAGGGGGGCATGCAGATCCCACTAATGGAGTAAGAGCCGATCTCATGGTAGATCCAGGACCAAAGGAAGGGGTGGTAAATTCTCCAGAAGATGCTCGAAAAGCAGTAAGACAACGCTATAAAGACGGTTCAGATGTGATTAAAATTACAGCCACTGGAGGGGTGTTATCCATGGCCAAAAATGGCCAAAATCCACAATTTAATATGGATGAATTAAAAGCAATTGTGGAGACAGCGAAGGATTACAATATGTTAACAGCGGCCCATGCTCATGGAGATGCCGGTGCAAGACGTGCTGTACTTGCTGGAATAAAAACCATTGAACACGGGACCCTGATCAGTGAAGAGACCATGAAGTTGATGAAGGAGCACAATACTTATTTAGTGCCGACGATTTCAGCTGGAAACGCAGCCTATGAAAACGCTAAAATTCCAGGATATTTTCCAGAGATTATCGTTCCTAAAGCATTGGAAATTGGACCAAAGAGTCAATCCAATTTTGCAAAGGCTTATAAATTAGGAGTACCAATTGTGTTTGGAACTGATGCAGGTGTTTCTCCTCATGGAGCAAATGCAAAAGAATTTCGTTTTATGCACGAAGCTGGAATGCCTGTTATGGAAGCTTTATATGTCGCTACAGTGGTGCCGGCCATGTTATTGGATAGAGCAGATGACTTAGGACAAATAAAGAAGGGCTATTTTGCAGATATCGTGGCAGTTGATGTTCATCCAAACGATGACGTTAGCAGTCTTGAAGACGTGAGTTTTGTGATGAAAGAAGGGGTGATCTACAAGCAAAATCACAAAGAACAAATTATCGATTGATGAGTTTCAACCTCAGTGTTCATGAATTGGTTTCCCAGTTCGACAAAGAATCGATCAAAAGTCAAGTTTTTGATCAATTGATTAAAGACTTTTCTCGATCAGGAATTCAATTAAATGTCGATTCAAATTCTAAAACACAGCAATGGATTGAAGAATTGATAATTGTATTAAACAAGCTTTATCATAACAATTCTAATCAATTACATCAGTTGCTCTATTTGATCGATGTACCTCAAGAATACTACACTAAAACTCAAGAGCTTCAAAAGGATGAAATTGGTATGTTTTTTGCTGAGTTAATCCTATTGAGAACTTTAAAAAAAATAGCCTACCGCAATCAATATTCTTAAGCAATTGATATATTTTTTGTTTTTTGTTAAAAAAGCTGAAATTAAGCACTTAAAAGTTTTGAGGTAATCGAAATATTGTACTTTTGCTAGAATTTATTTTTAAACACACGAACAGCTAGTTATTAAATGGATAAGTATTCTTTCTTGAACGCAGCACATACCAGTTTTTTCTCTGATTTATACGAGAAATACTTGAAGTCACCCGATGAAGTAGAGCCGAGTTGGAGAGCTTTTTTTCAAGGATTTGATTTTGGCCAAGAAATGGCAGATGTGGATGAGCATATTCAAGCTGCATTAGAGTCGGATTCACCAGCAATTCCTGAGAAAATTCTCAAGGAATTCAATGTGGTAAAATTAATTAATGCCTACCGATCAAGAGGCCACTTGTTCACCAAGACCAATCCAGTTCGATCGAGAAGAACCTACAGCCCAACTTTGGATATTGCTAATTTTGATTTGAATGAATCCGATTTGGATTCGGTATTCGATGCAGGTGATATACTTGGTTTAGGAGCTGCAAGTCTTCGTGAGATTATCCAAAAACTGGAAACGATCTACTGCGAGGCTATTGGAGTTGAGTACATGTACATCAGAAATCCAGAACAAGTTAGGTGGATTCAAAATTGGTTGAATAAGAACTTAAACCATCCTATACTTAGTTCGGATCAAAAAAAACACATTCTTAAAAAGTTAACTCAAGCAGTATCTTTTGAGTCTTTTTTACATACTAAATACGTAGGTCAAAAGCGTTTTTCTTTAGAAGGTAATGAGTCGTTGATTCCTGCTATTGATGCTATTGTAGAGCGTGCTTCAGAGATTGGAGTTAAAGAATTTGTTATGGGTATGGCTCATAGAGGACGCTTGAATGTGTTGACTAATATATTTGGGAAATCAGCTCAATCGATTTTCGGTGAATTTGACGGTAAGGATTACGAGGAAGCTGTTTTTGATGGTGATGTAAAGTATCACTTAGGGTGGACTTCAGAGCGTCAATCAGATTCAGGTGCTGAAATAACCATGAATATTGCTCCAAACCCTTCTCACTTAGAGACTGTTGGAGCTGTAGTAGAAGGAATTACAAGATCGAAACAAGATCAATTTCCAAAAGGTGAAGAGCATAAGGTGTTACCGATTGTAATACACGGTGATGCTGCTATTGCTGGTCAAGGAATTGTTTATGAGATTGTTCAAATGGCCCAATTAGATGGTTATAAGACAGGAGGTACTATTCACATGGTGGTTAACAACCAAATAGGTTTTACAACCAATTATTTGGACGCTCGTTCTTCTACCTATTGTACGGATGTTGGAAAAGTTACACTTTCTCCAGTATTACATGTGAATGCTGATGATGCTGAGGCTGTAGTTCACGCTGCTCTATTTGCTTTAGAATACCGAATGCAATTTAAGTCGGATGTATTTATCGACTTATTAGGATATCGAAAATACGGGCATAACGAAGGTGATGAACCTCGTTTTACACAGCCGATTTTATATAAAGAAATCTCTAGGCACAACAATCCAAAAGAGATCTATTTTCAAAAACTACTAGCAGAAGGTATTGTAGATAAGGCTTATGCAGATCAATTAGAAGAAGAGTACAAGCAGAGTTTGGAGGTTCAATTAGAGGATTCTAGAAAGGAATCTACAACTGTGATTACACCTTTTATGCAAAATGTGTGGAAGGATTTTTCTGTGGCGCTTGAAGATGATATGCTAAAAACAGTTGATACTGCCTATCCACTTGATGGTCTTAAAGCAATTGCAGAAAAAATAACTAAGTTGCCTGAGGGTAAAAAGTTTATTCGAAAAATTCAACGACTAGTCGAAGATCGAAGAAAAATGGTGTTTGAGAATAACAGAATTGATTGGGCTATGGGTGAATTATTGGCTTATGGTTCATTGCTTAAAGAAGGAAATGACGTACGTATATCTGGACAAGATGTTGAGCGTGGTACCTTTTCGCATCGACACGCAGTAATTAAAGTAGAAGATTCTGAAGAAGAAGTAGTGCTTTTAGATCATATTGATGAACAACAAGGTGATTTTCACATATTCAATTCTCTTTTATCAGAATATGGTGTTTTAGGATTTGATTATGGATATGCTATGGCTATCCAAATTCATTGACGATATGGGAAGCGCAATTTGGGGATTTTAGTAATGGTGCTCAAATTATGATAGATCAGTATATTTCTGCTGCAGAAGACAAGTGGAAATTGCAAAATGGATTGGTGATGCTATTGCCTCATGGGTATGAAGGACAAGGTGCAGAGCACTCATCGGCTCGAATGGAGCGTTACTTACAATTATGTGCAAAGGACAATATGTTTATAGCTGATTGTACAACTCCTGCGAATATGTTCCACTTGCTAAGAAGGCAATTGAAGGCAAATTACAGAAAACCCTTAGTGGTGTTTACTCCTAAGAGTTTGCTAAGACATCCACTAGCAATGTCCTCAATGGAAGAATTATCAAATGGTTCGTTTCAGGAACTGATTGATGATCATTCAGTAGATGCAGAAAATGTAAAACAAGTGGTTTTCTGTACTGGTAAATTTTATTACGATCTTTATGCAGAACGTGAAAATCTCGGAAAAGAAAAAGAGGTTGCATTGGTTCGTTTAGAACAATTATTCCCATTGCCAGAAGAGCAGATGGATGCAGTTATCAAGAAGTATTCAAATGCAACTGATCTTGTTTGGGCTCAAGAAGAACCAAAAAACATGGGGGCTTGGGGCCATTTATTGATGCATTACGATCCAATTATGAAGTTTAGATTGGCATCACGTAGAGTGTATGCAGCTCCTGCTGCAGGTAGCCCGACTCGATCTAAAAGAAGACATCAAGAAGTGATCGATTATGTGTTCGATCCAACAAAAAACAATAACAAATAAGGCAAATAAATATTAAGCATGATTTTAGAAATGAAAGTTCCCTCTCCTGGGGAATCCATTACGGAAGTAGAAATCGCAACTTGGCTCGTTGAAGACGGTGATTATGTTGAAAAAGACCAAGCCATAGCTGAAGTAGATTCGGACAAAGCAACTCTTGAATTACCAGCTGAAGAAAGTGGTGTCATCACTTTAAAAGCTGAAGAAGGAGACGCTGTTGCAGTAGGTCAAGTAGTGTGTTTAATTGATACTGCTGCTCAAAAACCTGAAGGAAGCCCTGCGGCTCCCGTAAAAGAAGTTTCAGCTCCAAAAGCAGCTCCAGCTCCTGTGGTAGAACAGCAAACCTATGCAACAGGGTCGGCATCTCCAGCTGCTAAGAAAATTTTATCTGAAAAAGGAATAGAGGCTTCACAAATTAAAGGAACTGGTAAAGATGGTAGAGTTACCAAAGAAGATGCTATACAGGCAGTGCCTTCTATGGGAACCATGCCTGAAGGTGGACAGCGCGGTGTTTCTAGAACAAAGCTTTCAATGCTCAGAAGAAAAGTAGCAGAACGCTTAGTCGCTGCTAAAAATGAAACTGCAATGCTTACTACTTTTAACGAGGTAGATATGAGTGCAGTATTTAACCTTAGAAAAGAATACAAGGAAGCTTTTGCTCAGAAACACGGTGTTAATTTAGGTTTTATGTCCTTTTTTACACTTGCAGTGATTCGTGCCCTTAAAATGTATCCTGCTGTCAATTCAATGATTGATGGAAAGGAAATGATTACCTATGACTTTTGCGATATATTCATTGCAGTATCAGGTCCAAAAGGACTTATGGTTCCTGTAATTCGCAATGCAGAAAAACTTACATTTGCAGGTGTTGAAAATGAAGTTAAAAGATTAGCGATCAGAGCCAGAGAAGGGGAGATCACTGTTGATGAAATGACTGGAGGTACTTTCACCATAACTAATGGTGGTGTATTTGGATCCATGTTATCAACACCAATCATCAACCCTCCACAATCAGGTATTTTAGGGATGCACAATATTGTTGAGCGCCCAATTGCCAAAAATGGAGAAGTTGTTATTGCTCCAGTTATGTACTTGGCACTATCTTACGATCACAGAATTATTGATGGTAAAGAATCTGTAGGATTCCTTGTAGCAATTAAAGAAGCCATTGAAAATCCACAGGAATTCTTAATGGATGGAGATGTCAATAAAGCTTTAGAACTTTAAACAGTTGTAGTCAATTTAATAAAGGTCAGCATTGCTGGCCTTTTTTATTGATACTCATCGGTGAATTAGTTGCTGATTTCAAATTTCCATTACCTTTGTGATATGTTTTTAACTGACACTCATACCCATTTGTATTCAGAGGCTTTTGATGAAGATCGAACCCTTGAAATTCAAAAAGCAATTGATGCTGGCATTCAACAATTTTTTCTTCCTGCAATTGATTCAACCTATTATTCAGGCATGAAAGCATTGAAGGAAGAGTTTCCAAATAATGTACATTTAATGGCGGGTTTGCATCCTACTCATGTCAAAGAAAATGTAGAGGAGGAACTCTTGGTGGTGCAAAATGAATTAAAATCAGGTAATTATTGTGCTGTTGGAGAAATAGGAATTGATCTGTATTGGGATAAAACCTTTTTAAAGCAGCAACAAAACGCCTTTGCTATTCAAATCAAATGGGCTCGAGATTATGATCTTCCTTTTGCGATTCACTGTAGAGATGCCTTTGATGAGGTTTTTGAAGTATTAGAAACCCTTCAAGGACCCTATAAAGGAATCTTTCACTGTTTTACAGGAAGCTATCAGCAGGCTGAGCGTGCTATTGATTTTGGATTAAAACTTGGAATAGGGGGAGTGGTTACTTTTAAAAACGGAAAGATCGATCAGTTTTTAAAAGAAATCCCATTGGAACATATCGTATTAGAAACCGATGCTCCCTATTTGGCTCCGGTACCTTATAGAGGCAAGCGAAACAATCCTGAGTACCTCAAGCTCATCGCTCAAAAACTAGCACTGTTATATGAGGTGCCTCTTGAAGAAATAGCTAGAATCACTAGTGAAAACTCAAAAAAACTCTTTAAGCTTTAATCGCTATGAAAGACACAAAACCCTCTATTTTGTTAATCTACACTGGTGGTACCATTGGAATGGTTAAGGATTATGATTCAGGAGCCTTAAAAGCTTTTGATTTTTCAAATCTCGAAAAACAAATACCAGAGCTTAAGCAGATTGACTGTCAAATATCCAGCTTGTCATTTGATTATCCTATCGATTCGAGTAATATTACTCCAGATCATTGGATTGCTTTGGTGGAGCTTATTGAAAAAAATTACTACACTTACGATGGGTTTGTAGTATTGCACGGCTCCGATACCATGAGCTATACTGCTTCGGCAATCAGCTTTATGATCGATAACCTTCACAAACCAATCATATTTACGGGATCTCAATTACCTATTGGGGATTTGAGAACTGATGCAAAAGAGAATTTAATAACTGCAATTGAAATTGCTGCGCTTCAAAATAATGGAGAGGCTGTTGTTCAAGAAGTGGGACTGTATTTTGAATACAAACTCTACAGGGCTAACCGAACCACAAAGATTAGCGCCGCTCACTTTAACGCCTTTACTTCTCCAAATTATCCAGCGCTTATTGAATCTGGAGTATCTTTAGAAGTGAATAATGCTGCTTTGTATCGAGCCGATAAAACAAAAGCTACTGAGTTTAGTAAGTGTATTGACAGTTCCGTCCTTATATTAAAGTTATTTCCTGGGTTAAGTGAACCAATATTGAGATCAATTGTTCAAACTAAGGGGCTTAAAGGTATTATTGTTGAGAGCTTTGGATCTGGAAATGCTCCTATGTTTGACTGGTTTAAAAAGCTCATCGACGAATTAGTCACAAAAGGAGTGCTCATTGTTAATATAACACAGTGTTTTGGAGGCAGTGTCTTACCTTCTCACTACGAAACTTCACTCGCTAGAATAAATAAACAAATTATCAACGGAAAAGACCTCACTACAGAGGCTGCTTTAGCTAAAATGATGCTGCTTTTAGGGAATAAAACTCCGTATTCTACTTATAAAGAGAGCTTTGAAAAAGAAATTAGGGGTGAAATGAAATAAAAGCGTGACTTTGTTTTATTTTTTATCTTTTTTTTTGTTATTTGGAGCCCCAAAACGAAACTAATAGAGAGGTGGCCGAGTGGTCGAAGGCGCACGCCTGGAAAGTGTGTATACACCAAAAGTGTATCGAGGGTTCGAATCCCTTCCTCTCTGCAGTGAAGTTTTACTTAATTAATTGTAAAAATTTTATATCTTTAAAACCTATTAACTAAATTTAAGTTTCATCAAAATGAAAAGATTATTCTCTACCCTTACTGTATCAGGGTTATTTGTATTAAGTACAAATGTTGCAAACGCAGCTGTAATGTTGCAAGAAAACGGCGAACAAGCTAAAGGATTTACTCAAGTGTTGAAAGAGCAATTTATCCAAGGGGGTGCTGCCTTCATGGGAATTGTACTTTTATGTTTGATCTTAGGATTAGCAGTAGCTATTGAAAGAATTATTTTCTTAAATCTTTCTACTACGAACACTGCTAAATTAAGAGACGATGTAGAAGAAGCATTAAAATCTGGTGGTGTTGAAGCTGCTAAAGAGCTTTGTAGAAATACAAAAGGTCCTGTTGCTTCTATCTACTACCAAGGTTTAGACAGAGTAAACGAAGGAGTTGAGGCTGCTGAAAAAGCTGTTGTAGCTTATGGAGGTGTGCAAATGGGACAACTTGAGAAAAACGTTTCTTGGTTATCATTATTTATCGCGATCGCTCCGATGCTTGGGTTCATGGGAACTGTAATCGGTATGATTCAAGCATTCCAAAAGATTGCTGCGGTTGGTAACTTATCTGCTTCTCTAATTGCAGGTGATATCCAGGTAGCACTTTTAACAACAGTATTTGGACTTATTACAGCGATTATTCTTCAAATTTTCTACAACTACATTATCGCTAAAATCGATAGTATCATTAACGATATGGAGGATTCTTCAATCGCATTAATCGATTTACTTGTAGATACTAAAAAGTAAGAGCTACTAACGTCCAAAAAAAACTGTTATGCATAAATATTTAAAAATAGCATTGATTGTAATCGGTCTATTGGGAGCCATATTGTGGACTCAGTTACCTGATTCAGATATGCCAGCTTCACAGGCTGTAAATAGTGGTGCACTCAACGCGATGTTAGTGATCACTTATATCTTAATTGCAATAGCAGCTGCTGTCAGCTTGTTATTCACATTAAAAAAAGTATTTTCAAAATCTTCTAATACAAAGAGAACTTTAATGTCTCTTGGAGCTATCTTATTAGTAGTAATCATTTCTTACGCTACAGCGTCTGATTCTGATGTTACTGTAGTTTCTGGAATTGAGGCAGATCCTTCTACTGTTAAAAACATAGGAATGGGTCTCAATGTATTTTACATTTTAACAACCATTGCGGTGGTGTTAATGGTAGTACCTAGTATTAAGAAACTCTTTAAAAAATAATTTACTATGGCTAGAAGAGGTGGAGCACCAGAAGTTAACGCCGGTTCTATGGCGGATATAGCATTCTTGCTCTTGATCTTTTTCTTGGTAACAACTACCATTGAAACAGATGCAGGACTCGATAGAATGTTACCTCCAATTGAACCGCCCGATAGCGACGTGGTGATTAAAGAGAAAAACATATTCATGGTTAACGTGAATAAAGAAGGTAAAATATTTGCCGACGATCAGATTGTTTCAATTGAGGATCTAAGAGAACGCGCAATAGCATTTTTGGATAATGGTGGAGATGGTACTTGTAACTACTGTAAAGGAGCTAAAAACACAGCATCTTCTGACAATCCAACTAAGGCGATTATTTCTCTAAAGAACGATAGAGAAACTAAATACGGTGTCTATATCACTGTTCAGAATGAAATTGTAGGAGCCTATAATGAACTTCGTAATAGAGAAGCTCAGCGCTTGTACAAACAAGACTTTACAGATTTAGAAGCCGCTTATTTAAATCCAGAAACGGATGAAAGTCTTAAAGATGAACTAAAGGAGAAAGTAAAGACTATTCAGGATTTATTCCCTCAAAAGTTCTCTGAAGCAGAAACATCTAAAAACTAAACAACGAACAATTATGTCTAAGTTTAATAAGAAAAAAAGTGGTGAGTTACCACCAGTATCTACAGCATCTTTGCCAGATATTGTATTCATGCTTTTGTTTTTCTTTATGACAGTTACTGTTATGAAAGATAGTACACTCAACGTAGAGAACAATCTTCCTAACGCTGATCAGATTAAAAAACTCGAGAAAAAAGACCGAGTTATTTATATCTATGCTGGGAAACCTACTCGAGAGTATCAAAAGCAATTTGGTACAGAAACCAAAATACAATTGAACGATAAATTTGCTAATGCTACTGATGTCGGTGATTACATTCTTGAAGAGCGTGGTAAAAAGGCTCAAGAGTTACAAAATGTGCTAACTACATCTCTAAAAATAGATAAAAACTCTAATATGGGTATTGTTCAAGATATCAAATTAGAGCTGAGAAAAGTGAATGCATTGAAAGTTAATTACACTACTTATGAGGGTAATGCTTTCTTGAATTTACAATAAATACAGCTTAAATTTATTAATAGGAAAGGGCTTCATATTGAAGCCCTTTTTTAGTTTTATATAGTTCCTAAGTAGTTTATATTTCTTTACGAAGTCTTGCCACCGGTATATTGAGTTGTTCTCTGTATTTGGCAACAGTTCTTCTTGCTACAGGGTACCCCTTTTGCTTAAGTGCGGCTGCAAGTTTTTCATCGGTAATTGGTTTTTTCTTGTCTTCTTTACCGATAATGGTTTCAAGGATTGTTTTGATTTCAGAGGTTGAGACCTCTTCACCTTTTTCATTGGTCATTCCTTCTGAAAAGTAGTTCTTGATGAGCTTTGTTCCATAAGGAGTGTCGATATATTTAGAATTAGCGACTCTTGATACTGTTGAGATATCCATTCCAATTAGATCAGCGATATCCTTTAAAATCATGGGCTTTAATTTTCGCTCACTACCCGTTAAAAAGTATTCTTTTTGGTAATCTACAATAGCGCTCATGGTGACAAACAAAGTCTCTTGACGCTGCTTTATAGCGTCGATAAACCATTTGGCTCCATCGAGTTTTTGTTTGATAAACTGTAGGGTTTTCTTTTGTTCTTGAGTCTTAATCTTAGCTTCCTTATAACCAGCGAGCATTTCCCCATATGATTTTGAAATATGAAGCTCTGGTGCATTTCTAGCATTGAGTTTTAAATCTAATTCACCGTCGATAACTCTGAGAATAAAATCAGGAACGATATTAGAAATAATCTTAGTACTATCTGCAAAGGAAGATCCTGGTTTAGGATTTAATCGCTCAATCTCACTAAGAGCGTCTTTGAGCTGTTCTTCTTCAATTGAGTATTTAGCGAGTAATTTCTTATAGTGTTTCTTGCTAAAGTGATCAAATGAATCAATAATGATCTTTTTGGCTAGAACAATTGCAGTGCTCTCTTCTTTTCGTTCGAGTTGTAAGATTAAGCACTCTTGAAGACTGGTAGCTCCAACTCCAGGAGGATCTAACTTGTGAATGTGTTTTTTTAAAATCTTTTTGAGTTCTTCCTCTGAGGTATAGATGTTTTCAGTGAAGGCTAAATCATCGACAATATCCAAAAGAGGTCTTCTGATATAACCACTTTCATCGATACATCCAACTAAAAATGAAGCGATGATATAGTTTTGGTCCTCTAAGAATTGATTTTGTAATTGGGCATGAAGGTATTCGTAAAAGGAAGTACCAGCAGCATAAGGTATATTGGTGTCCTCGTCGTCTGATGCATAATTGTTTGCTTGAAGTCGATAGTCTGGAATATCATCATCACTGAGATACTCATCGATATTAATATCTTCTGTATCGATATGTTCCGTTTCCTCTTCGTAGAGATCTTCATAAGGATCTTGAAATTCTTCAACTTCTTCCTTGCCACTTTCTAAAGCAGGATTTTCTTCAAGTTCTTCTTGTATGCGCTGTTCAAAACCTAAAGTAGATAACTGAATAAGTTTCATGAGCTGAATCTGTTGAGGAGACAGCTTTTGAGAAAGCTTATACTGAAGATACTGTTTTAACATAGGGTCAAGGATTCAATACCTTAAGTTACAAAATTTGCTTAAAATTCTGCGTTTTGTGGTGTTCTTGGAAAAGGAATTACATCTCTGATGTTCCCCATCCCTGTCGCAAATTGAACTAAACGCTCAAATCCAAGCCCAAATCCTGAGTGTACTGCAGATCCGTAACGTCTGAGGTCTAAGTACCACCAAAGTTCTTTTTCGTCGATGTCAAGTGCCTTAATACGCTCTTGGAGCACCTCTAAGCGCTCTTCACGTTGAGAACCTCCAACGATTTCACCAATACCAGGGAAGAGGATGTCCATAGCTCTAACCGTCTTGCCGTCTTCGTTCATACGCATATAGAAGGCCTTGATGTTGGCAGGGTAATCATAAAGAATTACCGGACAATTAAAGTGCTTTTCAACTAAGTAGCGTTCGTGTTCACTTTGAAGATCTGCTCCCCACTCTTCAATGATATAATCGAATTTCTTCTTTTTGTTAGGTTTAGAATTTCTAAGGATATCAATAGCCTCTGTATAAGAAACACGCTTAAAGTTGTTTTCAGTAACAAATTTTAACTTCTCAAGCAGTGTCATTTCTGAACGCTGAGCTTGTGGTTTTTGTTTCTCTTCATCATTAAAACGCTGGTCTAAAAATGCGAGATCCTCTTTGCAGTTTTCTAAAACATAGCTGATGACACTTTTAATAAAGTCTTCGGCGAGATCCATATTGTCATTGAGATCAAAAAATGCCATTTCAGGTTCGATCATCCAGAACTCAGCAAGGTGTCTTGAGGTGTTCGAGTTTTCAGCTCTAAAAGTAGGCCCAAAAGTATAAACCTTACCAAGAGCCATAGCAAAAGTTTCAGCTTCTAATTGCCCCGATACTGTAAGGTTCGTTTCTTTGCCAAAGAAATCTTCTTTGTAATTGATCGATCCATCTTCGTTCAAAGGAGGGTTTTTTCCGTCAAGAGTTGTTACTCTAAACATTTCTCCTGCGCCTTCTGCATCTGATCCTGTAATAATAGGCGTGTGCACGTTGACAAAGCCATTTTGAGTA
>Ga0181582_10003548_pt1 | contig 12566 bp, 12 predicted proteins | sample 071ome_32_FD_132438 | JGI IMG/M metagenome (GOLD analysis project Ga0181582, IMG submission 132438) | Coastal salt marsh microbial communities from the Groves Creek Marsh, Skidaway Island, Georgia - 071405AT metaG (megahit assembly) | ecosystem: Environmental > Aquatic > Marine > Intertidal...
CAAGGGCTTCCGCAGCAGCGGCGCATTCCTCGACCGCGTGGCCTGATTACGGCACGAACGCGGTGATCCCGGCTTCCGTGACGCCGCGCCCCGGCGTTAGTGTGGCGGCCATGGGCAGCCCCACAGCGAACAACCAGACAACCCGCCGCGCGCTATCGGGCCTCGACCGTCTGATCGCCGACACCGGCACGATAACCCGCCTGGCCGAACGCCAGGTCGGCCTGCTCGCCAACCATGCCAGCACGACCGCGAACGGTACCCCCGCAAGCCTGGCCCTGAACCGCTGCCTGTCGGATGCCGGTGGGGGCGACCTGCGGCTGTACTCGCCGGAACACGGGATCGCGCTGGGCGCACATGCCGGCGAATCTGTGAACCACGGGACCGATCCGTTGACCGGTCTTGCCGTCAGCAGCCTCTATGGCGCGGGTGAACATGACTCCGGTGCCTTCGACGGGATAGATACGCTGGTGATCGACCTGCGCGATGTCGGCGTGCGCTGTTACACCTATGCGGCCACCGCGGCACGTGCGGCACGGACAGCACTGGAGCGCCACATCGAGGTGATGCTGTGCGATCGCGCCAACCCGCTGGGACCCGGCGCGGAAGGACCCCGCCCCGACCCGGCGCTGCGCTCCTTCCTGGCCTATTTCGACGTGCCCTTCGTCCACGGCCACACCGTGGCGGAGCTTCTGTCGCGCCATGTCGCCCCCGCGGTGGGCGAAGCGCCCTACCTGATCTATCCCGCCGATATCGTGCTGGGCATCGAATTCGGCTGGACCCCGCCCTCACCGGCCCTTTCGCACCCGGACGCTGTGGCTGCCTATGCCGGGCTGGTGCTGCTGGAGGCCACCAATATCAGCGAGGGGCGCGGCAGTTCGCTCTCCTTCCGCAGTGTATCGGCGCCCGGTCTCGACGCAGCGACGCTCGCGGACGCGATCAATGGCTGGAACACGGGGTTCGCGGCGCGGCCGGTCACGCTGACCGGCATGCGCCCGCCCCGGGACGGCGAGCCCGTACCAGGGGTTGTGATCTGGCCGCGCGGCCGACAGCGTCGCTATCCGCTGGCGCTCGGCGTCCATCTGCTCGAATGGCTGCATAGCCACCACCCCGACTTCGCGTGGCTGCCCGGTGCGGACGGTCGGCCCGGCGGCGCCATCGACACGCTGTTCGGCCGGACGGATCTGCGGGAAAAGATCGATACGGGAACACCCGCAACGACCATTCTCAACGCCTGGCTCTAGTCCGCGCGTGCGATGTCCTCGCCCTCGACGATCACCTTCGCAATGGCATCGTTGTCGTCGAGAATCACGAGGTCGGCCCAGGTGTCGGGCGCAATCCGGCCCCGGTCCCAGCGGCCGATGAAATCCGCCGGGTAGGTGGACAGCCGTCGGCTGACATCCTCGATATCCAGCCCCAACGCCAGCAGGCGCGCAAAGGCCCGGTCCATCGTGAGCGCGCTTCCCGCCAGCACTTCCTCGTTCCCGTCCGTGCCGAGAAACACACTGTCGCCGCATTTGGTCACCGTGTGGCCGCCCAGCGGGTACGGTCCGTCCGGCATTCCGGCGGCCGCCGTTGCGTCCGTCACCGCGAAGAGCTTCGGGATGGCCCGCAGGGCCGCGCGGACAGCCCCGTCCGCGACATGAATCCCGTCGGGAATGATCGCGGCATATTCACCCAGCGCCAGCGCCGCGCCGACCGTGCCCGGTGCGCGATGATGCAATGGCGACATGGCGTTGTAGAGGTGCGTGAACCCGCGCGCACCGGCCGCCAGTGCCTCGCGCACCGTGTCGTAGTCCGCCTCCGTATGTCCGATCTGCACGGCGATCCCCGCCGCCGCGAAGCGCCGAATGGCGTCCATCGCGCCTTCCAACTCGGGTGCGATGGTCACCAGCTTGACGATCCCGCCCGCGCAGACGGCATCGACGAATTCCGTGTCCGGCACGCGCGCATGGGGCGGCTGTGCGCCCAGACGTCCCGGATTGATGTAGGGCCCCTCCATATGGGCACCAAGAACACGGGCCTCACCCGGCTCGCGCGACCCCTGGACCGCACCGATCCCGGTGAAGGACGCGGACAGGACGTCCTGCGGCGCGGTGACCGTCGCGGGCAGGAAGGATGTCGTCCCGTGCCGGGCATGCAGCCGCGCGGCGGTGCGCACGGCATCAGCCCCCTGCATCACATCCGCCCCACCGCCGCCGGGCACATGCAGATCGACAAATCCGGGAATGATGCGCGGCGCACCCCTGGCCACCGCGCCCGCCTCGATGGCACGGACATGGGTGTCATGCACCAGCTGCCCCGACACCCAGCCCTTCGGCGTGAGGATGCGGCCGACCAGGCTCTGTTCGCTTATCGGTTCTGCCATACGATGGTTTCCTCCGGTGCACGTCCCTGGGCCAGCATCAGCGCGCCGATGATGGGGTCTTCATGGGGTTCCCGCACCCACGACCGCAGCCGGTCGGGCAGGAACGGGTCCAGAGGTTCCGTCAGCCCGCCCACAAGTGCAAGCGGCACGCGGCGCGCCGGGTCGAGCGCCTCAGCCAGCGCGTCGATCTCCCGCCCGGCTTCCGTGACGATGGCAAGCGCCGCCGTGTCGCCGCGCCCGGCGCATTCGATAACCAGCGGAGCCAGTTCCGCGAACTTCGCGGGCTCCGCCCCCCACAGCCAGCCCAGCATGTCCTCACGCGTCTTGCCGCAGCGCTCCGCGATCGCGCGGTGCAGTTCCGATGCGCGCGCATGGCTGCGCAGGTCCAGCACACGGACCGTCTGGGCCACGGCCGTGCGGCCGATCCAGGCCCCGCTACCCTCGTCGCCGATCACGAAGCCCCAGCCGCCGACCAGACGGCAACGGCCCGCCGCCTCGATCCGGTACCCGACGCTGCCGGTCCCGATGATCACCACGGCCCCCGGAGCCCCCAGATGGGCTCCCAGCGCGGCGATGTAGGCGTCGGTCGCGACCCGAAGTCCGCGCAGGCCCGGCGCGGCTTCCAGGAACATCCGGCGCGCCTCGGCATTGTTGGCGCCAGCCAGCCCGATCCCGAACTCGGTCCGCGCCATATAGTCCCCGTCCAGGGACACGGCATGCGCCAGATGTTCCAGCGCCCCCATAATCACATCCCAGGCTTTCGGCCCCCGCACCGTCAGGCTCGCCGGGCCGCCGACGGTCAGTCCAAGCCGCCGCCCGCCGGCGTCATACAGGGCCACGCGCGTGTTGCTCGCGCCGCCGTCCACACAGCAGTAAAGGTGGTCGCTCATGGTCCCCGGGTTTCGCATCGCAGCCGAACGGCTATCCTACACACGTTCACGCATTGCTGTTGTTCCACGCCTCACGCCAGTTTCGCGGGCATGACGGCGCGGGCGGGTGTGTTATGGGAAATCGAGTGTTCGCAGGCAATCGGGACCATGCGCAAAACCGAAGAATTCGCCGATATTTACCGTGACCTGGAGACCCGGCAGGGTCCGGACGTGCTTTCCGCGATCCTCGACGCGCAGGAACGCGGCCTCGGCGCGGTCCGTGCGGCGATCCCGGCACTGTCCGGAGCCGCCGAGTCGGCGGCGGACCGTTTGCGTGCCGATCCTGCCGGACGGATCGTCTATGCGGGTGCCGGTACCTCCATCCGGCTGGGCGTGCAGGACGGGGTGGAGCTGGTTCCGACCTTCGGCTGGCCCGAAGACCGCCTCGCCTACCTCATCGCGGGCGGCCCGTCGGCGCTCACCCGCACCGCCGAGGGTGCGGAGGACAACACGGAACAGGCGCGCAAAGACGCAGCCGCTCTCAACCTCGGCAAGGGCGATGTGTGCGTCTCGCTGTCGGCCAGCGGCACCACCCCCTATGCCATCGCCGCCTGCGAGGCCGCGCGCGCAGCCGGTGCCATGACCCTCGCCATCGCCAACAATCCCGGCGCACCGCTGCTGGATATCGCCGAACACGCCGTGCTGATCGAATCCGGCCCCGAGCCGGTCGGCGGTTCCACCCGCATGACCGCCGGCACCACCCAGAAGGTGGCGCTGAACCTGTTCTCAACCCTGACCATGATCCGGCTGGGCCGGGTCTATCGCGGCATGATGGTGGATGTGACGCCCACCAACGCCAAGCTGCGCGAGCGTGCGGTGCGCATCGTCGCCGCCGGTGCTGACTGCGATGCCGAGACGGCCCGCAACGCTCTCGACGCAACGGGGTATGCCGTCAAACCGGCCATCCTCGTGGCCACGGGTCAGAACGCGGACGACGCCCGCGCGTTGCTGGATACCCATGGCGGAGACCTGCACACTGTGTTTGCCGCGCTGGCCGGCGACTGAGCGAATGTCTGACCTGAACCCGTTCCGGATCACATGGAACCGCCACAACCGGACCCAGTGGGACGGCATGCTGGCCGCCTGCAAACGCCCCAGCCTGACCCAGACCTCGACCTACGCGCTGGCGGTCCACGAACTTCAGGGGATGAAGGCGGATTTCGGCCTGATCCGCTTCGACAACAAACCCATCGGGATGATCGTCGCTCACGGCAAGCCTGTGTTCGGCGCACCCGGCAGTCAGACCATCTATCGCGGGCCGGTCTGGGTCCACGACGAGATTCCAGGCGAAATGCAGAAACTGGCTCTCGAACTTCTGCGCAAACGCTACCGGCTGCGCAACGGACGGCCGGTCACGTTTCATCCCGAACTCACCGATACGCCCGGGAACCGTACGCAGATGGCCGATGCGGGGTTCAAGCGTATCGCGGACGGCTACCGGACGATCTGGCTCGACCTGTCGCAATCCCTGGAGGACCTGCGGGCGGGCCAGCACCAGAACTGGCGCAACGCGCTGGTGCAGGGCGAGCGCAACGGGCTGACGGTGATCGACGATGCAGACTGCGAGCGCCTCGCCTGGCTGACCGAACGACACACGGAACACATGGAACTCGGCGGCTACCGGGGCGCGTCAGGAGGGCTGCTCGAAGCGCTGCGCAAACATGCGAACGAGACGGCAGGCCTGCGCCTGCTCGTCGCCGAGCGGGACGGAACGCCGGTCGCGGGTATCCTGCTGGCGACCCATGGCAGCGCGGCGACCTATCTGGTGGGCTGGACCGGTGAGGACGGCCGCGACCTGCGTGCGACGCACCTGCTGCTGTGGCAGGCGGTCGAACTTCTAAAGGCCGACGGCAAGCTGTGGTTTGATCTCGGCGGGATCAACGATGATGCTCCCGGGGTCGCCCGCTTCAAGGGTGGCATGGGGGGCGAGGAGATCACGCTTGTGGGCGGGTATGTGTGACACTTTGAAAACAAGATTCGTCACCCCTGCGAAGGCAGGGGTCCATTAACTCAGGCAGTTGCCCAGGCAAACATCGGCGTTAATGGATTCCTGCCTTCGCAGGAATGACGAGCGAGAGGTACAGACACCCGTGGCCCCAAGACCAGCCAGAGAAGTGCAGGTCGTTGCGGACAAACGCCTATTGCTGATTTTCTAGGCGGCTTCGGCCTTTGTCGTGTCCTCGGCCAGCGCGGCTGCAGCGCTCACCAGCGACACTGCTTCACCCGGCGTTCCGGCAAAGCCCGGCGCGTTTTCTGACAGGTAACGCCGCCAGGCGCGCGCGCCCTTCACGCCATTGAACAGGCCGAGGACGTGGCGCGTCATGGCGATCAGCGGCGCGCCTCCCGCGACCTCACGCTCGATATAGGGCAGGTACGCCTCGACGATCTCATGGCGGGACTTCTCCGGTGCGCTCGCATCGAAGAACATGCGGTCCAGCGGTGCGAGCATATAGGGGTCCTGATAGGCCGCGCGGCCGATCATCACGCCATCCACATGGCGCAGATGCACCGCCGTTTCGTCCAGCGTCACGATCCCGCCATTGATCGCGATCTCCAGCTCCGGACGTTCGGCCTTCAGGCGATGGACCATGTCATGGTGGAGCGGCGGCACTTCACGGTTTTCACGCGGGCTCAGCCCGTCGAGCCACGCCTTGCGGGCGTGCACAATGAAGTGTTCGCACCCTGCCGCCGCCACCGTACCGACAAAACCGGTCAGCGTGTCCCATTCGGGCATCTCGTCGATGGCGATGCGGTGCTTCACCGTCACCGGCACACCGACGGCATTGCGCATGGCGGCGACGCATTCGGCCACGAGCTCAGGCTCTGCCATCAGGCAGGCGCCGAAGCGGCCCGACTGCACCCGGTCGGACGGGCAGCCGCAGTTGAGGTTGATCTCGTCGTAACCGAGGTCCGCGCCGATCTTTGCGCATTCCGCCAGCGCCCGAGGGTCCGAACCACCGAGCTGCAGCGCTACGGGATGTTCGGCCGGACCGAAGGCGAGCAGCCGGTCGCGCGGCCCATGAATGATCGCGCCCGTCGTCACCATCTCCGTGTACAGGCGCACATGACGGCTGACGGTGCGCAGGAAGGCCCGCTCATGGCGGTCCGTCCAGTCCATCATCGGCGCGACGGAGATGGTTTTTGCGAAGGTTTTCAACGCGGTTTCCGGATTGAAGCGTCTTTCGACCCGTTCTTAGCGCCGCTTGGACCACGTGATCAACCGCGCTCTTGTCGGGGCTCATTGGTATTTCCCATACTTTTTGTGTAATTAGTGACCACGACCAATTTTGGCAGGACCCTTCCCGTGTCAGCTTCAATTCCTATACGTCGCAAGGTTTTGCGCACCTTCGCACTGCTGGTGTTTACAAGCGTCCTCGCGCTGCCTGTTTCCGCTCAGCAGCCGGGCCATGGCCCGCGTGGACATCACGGACCGGGCGGCGGGATGGATCACCACGGTGCCGACGGCACCGGCCATGACGAGGTGAACATGCCGGGCCTGCGCGGCCTCGACGCGACGCCCGAAGAGAGCACCGAACTGGCGACGATGTTCCGTAACTACCCGAAGATTTCCAGCGAGGTCACGAACCTGCCCAACGGCATCCGCACCATCACCTTCTCCGAGGACGAGGAAATCATGGCGGTGCTGGCGGCCATGTGACCGGCATGATCGGGCGTGTCGAGGCTGGCCGTGACCCGCAGGTCTTCATCCAGAGCCCGACACTGGACATCCTGTTCGAGCGCCGGGACCGGATCGCGACCGAGATCGAGCTGACGGACAAGGGGATCGTGGTGGTCCAGACCTCCGACGACCCCGAGGTCGTCGCGGCGCTTCAGACCCACGCCGGCGAGGTGTCGGACATGGCCGACCGGGGCATGGAAGCGGTCCATAAGGCGATGATGAAGCGTGCCGGAAACCGCCCGGGACCGAGCGGCCCGCGGCGTTAGGCGGCTAGCCCCTCACCTTCCGGCGCGTCTCGGTTGTCCAGACCCGCAGGTCGAACAGGACCTTCACGGTGGCCGCAAGGACTGCGGCGCAGAGTAGCGCTTTCGTGACGGGCTCCATTGTCCCCTCGATCAGCAGCGCGTGGATCACGCTGCCGACGACGGTCACGGCAGCCAGCGAGGTGTGCGCCAGGCGCCAGATCCACCAGCGCAGCCCAAGGCGCTTGAGCAGGAGCGCCAGCAATGCCGCTCCGAAGAGCGTCCACATGGCGATGGTGCCCCAGGCAGAGAACAGCGTCGGCGCGCGGAACAGTAGCGCATCGATAGCATCCGGCGGGCTGGTGATCCACAACCCGACGACATGCACCACGACCGCCAGGACGAGCGTCACGCCGACCGCGCGGTGTGCGCGCCGCCGGATGCGGGTGGACACATCGGGGATATAACCACCGGCCAGCAGCGGCTGGAACAGCAGCAGCGTCATCGCCAGAACCCCGGCGAACCCGGCGACGATGTAAATGGGTCCCCGCCAGGCGAGATAGGGGCTGAATGCCGCAGCACCGATAGGCACGGTGGCGGCGATCAGGATCACCGCCCATATGATCGGCGGAGGTATCCAGCGCGTCGCCTTGCCGTCCATGGGGGTCAGGCGGGCTGGAGAACGAAGTCCGCGCGGAGGCTGATGTCCTGGGCGCTGTCCATCACCGGGCGCAGGAACACAGTCTGGAAATCCCCGCTGTCATAGGCGAGGTGGCCGTGGGGCTGTCCGAAAACCGGGATTATCTGCGGCATTTCCAGTCGAAACTCGCCATTGGAGTCGGTCAGGGTCGCGCCGTGACTGTGCGGATCGCGCTCGCGTCCCTCGGTCGTGTGCGCCCAGATCTGGATGCGCTGGCCCGGAAGCGGCGCGCCGTCGCCCGCGCGGCGCACAGTGCCGGTCATCCAGAACCCGCCGCCGCCAATGCGCTCCACGATCGGCGCACCAGGCCGGTAGTTGTTAGCGCCGCCGCGCATGGTCGTGGTCGGCGCGAGGCCTTTTGCCTGAGCGGGCACCAGCAACCCGGATGCGCCAGTCGCCAGCGCAGCCGCGCCGGTCGCCAGAACGGACCTGCGGGTCAGAATATGTGTGCTCATGTCGGCCCCTCAAAATACGGTCGGGTTTGCACAGGAAGCGTGTAATTCCCGTATATTAGCAGATAAGGGAGGTCAGGCTTGCGCCAACCGGCTTCACACGATCGTGACCTGACGCTCCGCCGGAGACGCGCCGTGCCCGACACCATCGACACCCTGATCGACAAGCTGCCCAAGGCCGAGCTGCACCTGCATATCGAGGGCACGCTGGAGCCCGAGATGATGCTGGCGCTGGCGCAGCGCAACGGCATCGAACTGCCCTATGCGAATGTGGAGGAGATTCACGCGGCCTATGAGTTCGACGGGCTGCAGGATTTCCTCGACCTCTACTACGCGGGCATGTCGGTGCTGGTGACGGAGCGCGACTTCCGCGACCTGACCCGCGCCTATCTCGACCGGATGGCCGAACAGGGCGTCACCCATGTGGAGATTTTCTTCGATCCCCAGGCCCACACCGACCGGGGCGTATCGTTCGAGACGGTACTGGACGGCATCACCGGCGCACTGGATGACGGCGCGCGGGAACTGGGCATCACCTCGAAGCTGATCATGTGCTTCCTGCGCCACCTGCCGGAAGACCAGGCCTTCGCCGCGCTGGAATGCGCCTGCCGCCACAAGGACCGAATTTTCGCGGTGGGGCTGGATTCCGGCGAGGCGGGCAACCCGCCGGAGAACTTCGCCCGGGTCTATGCCGAAGCGCGCAAGGAAGGCTTCGTGGCTGTCGCCCATGCGGGGGAGGAAGGCCCGGCGGAATATGTCGCCACGGCGCTCGATACCCTGAAGGTCTCAAGGGTGGACCATGGCAACCACGCGCTGGACGACCCGGCGCTGACGGCACGGCTGGCCCGCGAGAAGGTGCCGCTGACCATGTGCCCGTTGTCGAATTTGCGCCTGAAGGGCATCGCGCGGCTGGAGAACCACCCGGTGAAGCGCGCGATGGAAGCCGGGCTGCTGGTGACGGTGAATTCCGACGACCCGTCCTATTTCGGCGGCTACATCAACGACAACTATTCCGCCGTCGCGAAGGCCGTCGGCCTGACGCCCGGCGAGATCGTGACGCTGGCGAAGAACTCCTTCGCGGCGTCCTTCCTGCCGGACAGTGAGAAACAGGCCCGCATCGATGGGGTGGACGCCTATGTGCGTCCCTTCGAACGCGACGCGGATTGAGGTCGCGCACCGCCTGACACCCCAAGACTCGTCACTCCCGCGAAGGCGGGAGTCCATTATCGCCAAAGCCTGACCGGGCGACCGCCTGAGTCAATGGGCCCCTGCCTTCGCAGGGGCGACGAGCGAGTGTGGATCGACCAGCGCGTGTGAGGCGACACACACTCAGGATGAGGGCTCATTCGAAGCCCTACAACTCCCAAGCCGTCGGATGGCGGATATCCAGATCACGCGTCTCGGCGAGGTTGCGCACGCCCGCCTGGCGGAGCGCCTCGCGCAGTTCCTCGATGAAAAAGTCGGCGACAAAGCCCGGCCCCTCCTCGCCCAGCGCGGCAAGCCCGTACATGAAGCCCCGGCCGATCAGGTTGAAGCGCGCGCCCAGCGCGGCGGTGCGCATCAGGTCCACGCCGGAGCGGATGCCGCCGTCGAACAGCACCTCGGCCCTGTCGCCCACGGCGGAGACGATGGCCGGCAGCATATCAACCGACGGCGGCGCGGCCTCCAGCTGGCGGCCGCCGTGGTTCGAAACCACGAGCCCGTCGGCCCCGAGCGCGATGGATTTTTCGGCGTCGCCGGGATGCAGGATACCCTTGATAATCAGCGGGCCCTTCCACGCATCGCGGAAGCGGGCGATCTCGTCCCAGGTGAAGGAGCCGCCGCCCTCGCGCCGGGCGAAGTCCGCCACCTCGTTGGGAGTCGGGTTGTCGCCCGCATACTTTTTGAAGTTGGCGAACATGTCCTGCCCGTGCCGAAAATAGGCCTGCAGCCAGGCGGGGCGGGTCGCCACATCCATGATGGTGTTGGGGCCGATGCGGTAGGGCAGCACCAGCCTGTTGCGCAGTTCGCGCGGCCGCTTGGTGCGCGCGGGCACGTCGATGGTAACGACCAGCGCCGCCACCTCCGCCGCCGCCGCCCGGCCAATCCAGTCGAAGTTCGTGGCGAGGTCGTCGCGCGGCACCCGGTAAATCTGGAACCAGGCATAGCCCTCGGCCAGTTCGGCCACGCGTTCGACGGTCGCCAGCGCGGAACTGCCGACGGTGAAGGGAATCCGGTTCGCCGCCGCGGCGCGGGCGAAGATTTCCTCGCCGCCCGGCAGCACGAGTCCCGGCAGGCCCATGGGGGCGATGGCGAACGGCCCGGCATAGCGCTTGCCGAAGATCTCGACCGAGGTGTCGGCGGCGTAGTTCTCGACCCCGTAGCGCGGCAGGATCTGGATGCCGTCCAGCGACGAAGCATTGCCCTTGCGGTTGGGTTCGTCCGCGCCCGCCGCACCGTCCACATAGTCGAAGGCGAAGCGCGGCACCCGCCGCTCGGCCCGCGCGCGCAAATCGGCGATGGTCGGGTAGCGCATCTTGAGCTGGCCCGAACGCGTCGAGGTGTCGGGCCGCCCGGCCGTGACCTTGTAGTCGGGTTCTTCGGTTTTCTTGTCTGACATGAACTCTCCCCCCAGAAGGCTAGATCAGCCGCTCGTCTGCTCCGGGTCAAGGGCCACCAACACAGGGCGCGTCAGCACGCCGAGGCTGCGGCGCTGGTTGCCGTGCTCATCGAAATTCTCCGGGTCCAGCCAGGCGGTGAAGGCGGGCTCCAGCGCCTGCCAATCGCCGTCGGTGCAGGCAAACCAGACCGTGTCGCGCGAACGCCCGCGCGAGATCATGTGGCTGCGGAAGCGCCCCTCCCAAGACAGGCCGAAGCGGTGGGCAGCTCGACGTGAGCGGGTGTTGCCGGCGTGTGTCTTCCACTCCAGCCGCCGGTAGCCACTTTCAAAAGCGTGGCGCATCAGCAGGAAGATCGCCTCCGTCGCGGCAGTGGAGCGCTGCATGGCGGCTGAAAAGCGCACATTACCGATCTCGATAGAGCCGTTGCGGGGAACGACGTTCTGAAACGACGCCTGGCCAATAGGCTTGTCCGTCGCCTGGTCGACGATGGCAAAAAACATTCGCCCATCTGACACGCCATAGGTCCGCAGCCATTCGGCAAAGACATCTTCGTTCCCGAACGGGCCATAGGGCAGATAGAACCACTGCTGCGCCTCGTCTAGCTCATCCGAAAAGGCGGCATAAAGCGCGGCGGCGTGCCGATCCGGGTTCATAGGCTCCAGCCTGCAGGTGCGCCCTAGTAGCACAGTCCAGGCGGGCAGCTGCGGCGGGGTCCAACCGGACAGGTCGTCAACATCATATGAGGGATCAGTGACTGTCATGATATATCTTTATTAGCACAGGCCGAAATAAGTTAAATCTACCGCTTGGTAGTAGGTTTTTATGCTGCCATTTTTCAATAAAAAATTAATACCCTATAAATATCAGATCAAAAATTTATTCCCTTATTAAACGATCATAATCTATCTGACATGGTTTATTTTCCGGATCCAAATTAAGGCAATTCTTATAAAACGTAATTGCAAGCGCGACTTGCCCTTCCCGCTCAAGAATGCCCCCCCTCAGCCAACTGTACATCGCCTCCGATGAAATATTATCTTTTTGGAAAACTAAGAAACGATTTGCCTCATCAAGAAAATCAAAACTTATGAGAGTAAATGTTATCTCAATTATATCAATACTTTCCAATCCTGATTGATTATAAATATCTTGCTCTTTCAAATAATACTGGAGTAATTCTCGGTTCTTACTTTTTCGAAGAGATCGCAGATATAGAACATGATTCTTAAAATCATCTGGTTCTATATTGATCAACATTCGGTATAGCTTACCGGATAGCTGGTGGTTACCAGCCTTGTCGGACAAAACCGCTCTCTCCTTGATACTCGAAGCGAGCGAGGCTTGAGGATCTTGATCTACCGAGGTGCACGAAGCGAGAATGACTGGTAGTATGAGATAAGCCCAATGACGCGCCAACCCTCTCAACATTTCGAAATGTGAACAGCTATGCGTTCTCTTGCCATCTTCTGCGCGATAATTTCTCATTTCGCTATTGCGATTCCCACTTCTAGCGCCGCCGAACCAATATCAGTACGGGTCGGTGAAGCAAAAGTGGTCAGCACGCCCTTCAATATTTCAAGCATTGTAATTGGTTCAAAC
>Ga0181582_10003556_pt1 | contig 12546 bp, 11 predicted proteins | sample 071ome_32_FD_132438 | JGI IMG/M metagenome (GOLD analysis project Ga0181582, IMG submission 132438) | Coastal salt marsh microbial communities from the Groves Creek Marsh, Skidaway Island, Georgia - 071405AT metaG (megahit assembly) | ecosystem: Environmental > Aquatic > Marine > Intertidal...
CCCAGCTCAGCATAGAGCTCTACAGACTCCAAATGGGCACAGTTAATCTGATTTGAAGCCTGCAAGATGCCGATGGCAATCGCCAAATCAAAACGACCACCCTCTTTCGGCACATCCGCGGGTGCAAGGCTGACAGTTATGCGTCGCTGCGGATAATCGAACCCGGATAGCATTAATGCGCTGCGAACGCGCTCGCGACTTTCACGAACGGCCGTTTCAGCCAATCCAACAATTGAGAAAGAGGGCAATCCACCCGAGAGGTGCACCTCAACACTTACCAGAGGCGCTTCGATACCGAGTTGGGCTCGGCTAAATAGTGTAGCTAGGGCCATTAGACACCATCCTTGTGTCAGTTAACTACTTATCAGTGTAGCAGCTAACTCAGCCCTCCGTTGTCATCACTCAGCGTTGAGTTTTGCCTCCAGTGCCGCAACCTGGGCCTCCAACTGCTCGAGCTTCTCTCGCGTGCGCTGTAGAACAGCGGCTTGAGCATCAAACTCATCGCGGGTAACCAGATCCAGTTTTGCAAAGCTGGACTGCAACATGGATTTAAGCTGCTGCTGCATAGCATCTTGCCCTGGGAAGTCGGGCTTAGATTGCATGAACTGCGCCATATTGGCGCTGATAGTTTCGAATATTTTCGGATCAATCATGGTCATCACTCATTAACAATTTGCATACGTCTGAGTATATCAGCAGAAGCCCCATCCCTACATAGACGCCCTCTGAATCGAGCGCACCAAAATGGTGCGCGCACCAACATTGTGCACATACGCCTGCCCGTTTTGGTGCATACAAGTACAACTAAGAAAAGTTCTTATCCTGAAAAACGATTTAAGTCATTGTTTATGAATATAAAAACCAATAGCTGGCACGGCTTAAGCAAGTCTCATCGTACGAAACTCAAGAACGACCGATTTTTCTTTCCAAGGAGAAACACAGATGAAATTAGTGTCTGCCGTTATCAAGCCCTTCAAGCTCGACGATGTGCGCGAAGCATTGTCAGAGATTGGTGTGCAGGGCATTACCGTAACCGAAGTAAAAGGCTTTGGTCGCCAAAAAGGTCACACCGAGCTCTACCGCGGTGCCGAGTACGTTGTCGACTTCCTTCCGAAAGTTCGTCTCGATGCTGCGGTATCAGATGATCTTGTAGATCAGGTTGTCGAAGCGATCACTAAAGCGGCTCACACAGGCAAGATCGGCGACGGCAAGATCTTCGTCTCTGAGCTTGAACAAGTTATCCGCATTCGTACCGGCGAAGCCGGCAACGACGCACTTTAATTTTGCTGCCATTGGAGGACTGAACAATGGAAGAGATGCTCAACACAACAGCTGGGGATGTAACTCAGCTCAAGTACGCACTAGACACTTTTTACTTCTTAGTATGTGGTGCGCTAGTTATGTGGATGGCTGCTGGTTTCGCAATGCTAGAAGCGGGCTTGGTACGCTCTAAAAACACCACTGAAATCCTAACCAAGAACATCGCACTCTACGCGATCGCTTCAATCATGTACTTCGTCAGCGGTTACGCAATCATGTACGGCGGCGATTACTTCTTGTCAGGCATCACAGGGGATGGTTTCTCAGGTGATGAACCAGCAACTTACGCTCCATCAGCTGACTTCTTCTTCCAGGTGGTATTCGTAGCAACTGCTATGTCTATCGTATCTGGTGCAGTCGCTGAGCGTATGAAACTCTGGGCGTTCCTGGCGTTCGCGGTTGTTATGACTGGTGTAATCTACCCAATGGAAGGCTCGTGGACTTGGGGTGGCAATGCTGTCTTCGGCATGTACACACTAGGCGACCTCGGCTTCTCAGACTTCGCTGGCTCAGGCATCGTTCACATGGCAGGTGCTGCTGCAGCTCTGGCGGGTGTACTGGTACTGGGTGCACGTAAGGGTAAATACGGCAAGAATGGCGAAATCAACGCGATTCCAGGCGCTAACCTGCCACTCGCTACACTGGGTACATTCATCCTGTGGTTGGGCTGGTTCGGCTTCAACGGTGGTTCGGTTCTGGCAACCTCTGATGTTGCGAACTCAAACGCTGTCGCAGTTGTCTTCATGAACACTAACGCTGCAGCTGCAGGCGGTGCAGTAGCGGCACTTATCGTGGCTCGCCTACTGTTCGGCAAAGCTGACCTAACAATGGCACTCAACGGTGCTCTGGCAGGTCTTGTAGCGATCACTGCTGAACCCTCAACTCCATCAGCTCTGCAGGCACACATCTTCGGTGCACTCGGTGGCGCGCTGGTAGTCTTCTCTATCCTGACTCTAGACAAGATGAAGATTGATGATCCAGTAGGTGCTATCTCTGTACACGGTGTTGTAGGTCTTCTGGGTCTGCTGCTGGTACCAATCACTAACGACGGTTCTAGCTTCTCAGGTCAGCTGATCGGTGCAGCAACTATCTTCGGCTGGGTATTCGTAACAAGCCTGATCGTTTGGGTCATCATCAAAGCGGTTATAGGTGTACGTGTCAGCGAAGAGGAAGAGTACGAAGGTGTCGATATCTCTGAATGCGGTATGGAAGCATACCCAGAGTTCGTAACCTCACGTAAGTAACACCACCCCGTGTTGTTCTGTGGCTGAGGGACTCAGCCACCCTTCTCCACCCCAGCCCAACCGCTGGGGTGTTTTTTTAGGCCAAGGATGGCCTTATGCCGTGAAGCACAGGGATGTGCGAGAACGGCGTTGTAGGCTTCGATAGACCCACGCTAAATCCACGAGCGCGGCGTTGTAGGCTCCGCAAAGTGTTACCCCAACATCACTCGATACTCACCCGGCTTAAGCTGCTCTCCCGCCACACCAAAACAGAGCTCCCCGTTTAATGGGGCGATAGCCGCTGGCTGATCTCCTAGATTAATGTCGACTCTCAGAGTCTGCCCTTGCTGTGTGCGCTCGTAGGCCAGCACAGGCCCTTGTGTATCAACGAAGCTAAACTCGCCTCGGCGAGCGATAGGCGTCTGTTTACGCCACTTCAGCAAGCTCATATAAAAAGCGTGCAGCGAGGTCGCATCGGCGCGCTGCAGGTCTACCGATCTATCGAGATGGTCAGGCGATACGGGCAACCAAGGTTTAGCTGTCGAAAAGCCAGCATTGGGCGCCTCAGCACTCCAAACCATGGGTGTGCGACACCCATCGCGTCCTTTATATTCTGGCCAGAAAGTTATGCCCGGTGGATCCACAAGATCCTCAAATGCCAGATCCGCTTCGGTCAGTCCAAGCTCTTCACCCTGATAGATACAGGGAGTACCAAATAGAGTGGCGAGCAGTACCGCATACCCCTCTAATGCGACGCGACTTGCCTGAGCATCACCCTTAACCAGCCAGCGACTCGCTGTCCGCTTAACATCGTGATTAGAGGTAGCCCAACAGGGCCAGCTCTCGGTTTGATGCGCAACAAATGGGCTCACTTGCTCGGTTATAAATTTGGCTGAGTGATCAGGACCCATAAAGGCGAAACTGTAAGCTGTATGAAGCTTGTCGTCGCCTAAGGTGTATTCCAGCATTCGTTCAATCTGACGCTCACACCCGATCTCACCTAGCAAGATTGCCTTATAGGCGTCGCACAGCTCGCGCATTCGTCCGAGCCAAGCGATGTTCTCAGGCCGAGACTTGTCGTAATAGTGATGCTGATGATCATAAACCGAGTGAGAGCGATCACTCGGATCTTGAGTCATGCTTGAGATATTGGGAGGGTTATCCCTCAGATGCTGATCATGGAAGTAGTAGTTCACCGTGTCCAAGCGGAACCCATCCACACCTAGATCCAACCAAAACTTCATCGTCTGCAGCAGCGCCTCTTGTACCTGCGGCTCATGAAAATTGAGGTCTGGCTGTTCAGTCAGAAAATTATGCAGATAGTACTGCCGACGCCGCGCATCCCACTGCCAAGCGCTGCCGCCAAAAATCGACAGCCAGTTGGTGGGTGGCGTACCGTCATCTTTTGGGTCACTCCAGACATACCAGTTCGCTTTGTCGTTAGAGCGATCCCTGCGGCTCTCCTCAAACCAAGGGTGCTGATCGGAGGTGTGGCTTAATACCTGATCAATAATGATGCGCAGACCCAGTGAATGCGCCTTGCTCACCAGTTCAGTGAAGTCAGCTAAGTTACCGAAGGTGGGATCCACATCGCAGTAGTCACTGACATCATAGCCGAAATCTTTCATTGGTGACTTAAAGAAAGGGGACAACCAGAGCGTATCAACACCCAGCTCGGCTAGGTAATCCAACCTTGAGGTAATCCCCCTCAAATCGCCTATGCCATCGCCTGTAGTGTCCTGAAAGCTCCGCGGATAGATCTGGTATATCACCGCATCCTTATACCACTCGTGAGGCCTGAGCGAGAGGTCGATCAGTTCAGCATTAGGTTTTTCAGCAGGGTTAGTCATCTCAGTTCACTCCTACCGCAAGTTCTGTCTTGGCATCAAAGAGACGTACATCACCCGACTTCATTGTGAATCGAAGTTTCGCCCCCGCATGGATCGGATCTATATCGGTGAATCGAGCGGTGAGCGCTTCCTTATCACCGCAGTCAAATCGAACAAACTGGTCGGCGCCAGTGACTTCGACAGACACAACCGGCAACTCCAATTCGATGTCGCCTTTTTCCTGGTGACAGTGCTCTGGGCGGATCCCAAAGAGAACCTTATCGCCATGCTGCAACGAACTAGTTGCATATTCAGGCAGCTCCAAACGCTGCCCTTGAGCTAGATTGAGGGCAAAGTTTGATGACCTATCAACTTTCGCGCTAATAATGTTCATAGGTGGTGAACCCATAAACGAGGCCACAAATACATTTGCGGGGTTGTGGTAGATCTCTGCTGGTGAGCCGTATTGCTGGACATGACCAGCATTAAGCACAGCTATTTGCGTCCCCATAGTCATGGCTTCAACCTGGTCATGGGTTACGTACACGAACGAGGAACCAGTTTTTTGGTGTAGCGCCTTCAGCTCCGCTCGCATCTCCACACGCAGCTTGGCATCAAGGTTTGAAAGAGGCTCATCAAAAAGGTAAAGCGACGGCTGGCGCACCAGAGCTCGACCAATCGCTACACGCTGACGCTGCCCGCCAGAGAGCTGACCCGGTTTGCGCTGCAACAAGGGCTCAATCTGCAACAATTTGGCAACTTGAGCTACCTTTGCTGCTTGTTCCGCCTTGGGCACACCCCGGACTTTCATACCAAAAGCGATATTTTGTTCCACCGTCATTGTGGGATAGAGCGCATATGATTGGAACACCATTGCGATATCACGATCTTTAGGCTCAACCTCCGTCACATTCCGTCCGGCAATCTCAATGGCGCCTGCAGTGGTTGTCTCTAGACCTGCAATACAGTTAAGTAGGGTCGATTTTCCGCATCCAGACGGACCGACGAGGATCAGAAAACCACCCGGCTCCATCTCCAAGTTGATCTTTTCCAAAACGGAGACACCGTTATCATAGACCTTATCCAGATCCTTAATTTTCAGCACAGCTTCCATCGACTTCTGACTCGCTCTTACCTAAATTTTTGCACGATAGTACACACTAACCACCGAACTAAACAACCATTTCCAAATCGATTTAAATAACAAAAACATCAGAATAACTGAAGCTATTGCGATAAATACCAAGCACCATAGAATTCCAACAAGAAGACTTCCAAATCGATTTAAATTTCTGTAAAACTACGCATCGTATTCAAATAAAACCAATAATGAGGTCAAAAAATGCAGACTCCTGTTCGCAAACTACTGGCTGTTGCCGTTCTCGCTGGCATGGCATCAACTGCGCAAGCATTCGAAGATGGCAAACTGGTCATCTGGGGAGAACGAGGCGCTGACGCCTGGGCAGAGATCGGTGCTGCCTTTGAAGCCGATACAGGCGTCGCGGTTGTTATAGAAAATCCAGATCCAATTACAGAAAAGTTCCAACAGGCAGCATCTACCGGTGACGGCCCCGACCTAATCTTCTTCGCACACGACCGCTTCGGTGACTGGGCAAACTCTGGCCTGATCTCTGCTGTTGACGTGCCAGCCGAGCTGAAAAAAGAGTCTGCTGACTTCGCTTGGAGCGCTGTCACAATAGGTGACAAGGTCTACGGCTACCCTATTTTTGCTGAAGCCGTATCTCTGATTTACAACAAAAACCTTATACCTAACCCGCCAAGCTCTTTTGAAGAGATTCTTGCCGGTGACGTTAAGGTGCCAGCCGGTGTGCAGCCTATTCTATGGGACTACAACAACACCTACTTCAGTATGCCTCTACTGCACGCCAACGGCGGCTACGCTTTTGCTAAGAAAGATGGGGTATACGACGGCAAAGATACCGGTGTAAATAATGCTGGTGCCAAGCAGGGTGCTGCGGTCATCAAGCAGCTGATAGACAACGGCATGCCAGCAGGAGCTGACTACGGCATCATGGATTCTGAGTTTGCCGCTGGTAAGGTCGGTATGATCATCAACGGCCCTTGGTCTTGGGGTGGCTACGAGCAGGCGGGTATCGACATCGGCCTAGCTCAGATCCCGTCAATCAACGGCAACGCATCTAAGCCTTTCGTGGGCGTCTTCTCAGTAGCGACAAATGCTGCAAGCCCCAACAAAGATCTCGCTAAGCTCTTTATGGAAGAGTACGTGATGACCAATGACGGCTTAGGCAAACTGGCAACCTCACTCAACGGTGCGATGGTAAACAGCGCCGTTGCAGCGACTCAAGATGATCCACGTCTAGCGATCACGCTTGAGAACGCTGCCAACGGTATTGCTATGCCAAACAACCCAGAAATGGGCGCCTTCTGGGGTGCCATGGGTCCAGCTCTGGCAAATATCTCAGGCGGACAGCAGAGTGCTGACGCAGCCCTCGATGATGCCGCAAAACGCATCCTCAGTGGCGAATAATTAACCGCTAATAGCGAGCGCCGGACACCCGTCCGGCGCATCTTAAATGACTATGAAACTTAACGCACAAACACTCATCACTGCTGCAGTACTGCTACTGCTTCTCTACGCCAGTACGGCACTGTTCATGACACAGCAATATGCCTTGGCGATGGTGTTTGTGGTGCTAACGGCTGCATTCGCCGTAATTTTCACTTCGAAAAGGCTCTATACCGCTCGCTTCTACTATCCTGCGATCGGCGGGCTACTGCTGTTCACCGTATTTCCGGTGCTCTACACCGGTTATGTTGGCTTTACCAACTACGGCGGCTCGAACCTGCTGACTTTTGAACAGGTACAACGCTTCTACACCTCACAGGTAGTAGTAGATAAGAGCACTGAACAACCGTTCAGCCTCACTAAAACGCAGAACGGTTTACAGCTCTGGCTACCCGAAACACAACTAATTTCCGAGCCTTTCACCAGCGCATCTGCAGGCTCGACCCTAATGCTAAAACCTGGTGAGCAGCCATCCAATCTCCTTCCAATTAAGGAGATGGTTAAGCAGCGCAAGCTACTGGGAGCGCTCAATTTCGAGACACCTGAAGGTATAGAACTACGCAGCGCAGCCATCAAAACCCTCGCTACCGTAATACCCGCTTATACCCTCTTGGATGAGAGCGGGCGACTGCAAGACAGCTCTGGCGCTGTACTCACGCCGGACCATTCTGAAGGCTACTACCAAACCGCGGAGGGCGAATATCTGAAGCCGGGTTGGAAGACCTGGGTGGGTGGTCGCAACTTTGATCGTATGCTCAACTCGGAGGGCATCCGCGAGCCAATTATTGAAATCTTTGTGTGGACGCTGATCTTTGCTTTCGGATCCGTACTCGGGTGCTTCGCCGTTGGGATGCTACTTGCACTGATTCTGCAATGGCCTGAACTGCGTGGGAAAAGCATCTATCGTATTCTTTTGATACTACCCTATGCTGTCCCAGCCTTCATATCGATTCTGGTATTCCGGGGCTTGTTCAACCAGAACTTCGGCGAAATAAATTTTCTGTTGGATGCCCTATTTGGCATAAAGCCGGACTGGTTCACCGATCCGTTCTTGGCCCGCACTATCGTCTTGTTCGTTAATATCTGGCTCGGCTACCCGTACATGATGCTACTTGCGATGGGCTTTCTGCAATCTATTCCAACTGACCATTATCAAGCTGCCGCGATAGAGGGTGCAGGGCCTGTGCGACGTTTCTTCTCGATCACGTTACCACAAATTCTGCCGCCGTTCGTGCCAATGCTGATTTCAGCCTTCGCATTTAACTTCAATAACTTGGTGCTTATTATTCTGCTGACGCGCGGTGGGCCAGACATGACTGGGACCCTGATACCGGCGGGCAGCACCGATATTCTGGCATCCTTCACTTACCGCATCGCTTTTTCTGATTCCGCGCAAGACTTTGGCCTCGCGGGTGCAATCTCAATGGTGATGTTTGTCATCGTTGCGGTCATTGCCTATGCCAACCTTATTGCAATGCGAAAAATGGCCAAGGGGACCCGCTAGATGAGCATGGTACACGCCCAGAAGAATCTGTTTTTCCGCAAGCTACTGGCACACGGTTTCCTGTGGCTGTTTTTAGGCATCATTCTTTTCCCATTCTTTGTGACCCTATCGATATCCTTCAGAGAGGGTAACTTCGTCACAGGTAGCTTGATTCCTAGCAGCCCGACCTTGGAACACTGGTATTTGGCCTTTGGGTTGGAATACGTAAGGCCAGATGGTGAAATCATAGAGCCGCCATTTCCGGTGCTACTGTGGCTATGGAACTCTGTGAAAATTGCATTTATCGCCTCCTTTGGTGTGCTCTGCATGGCTGCAACCGCAGCGTATGCATTCTCGCGCCTGCGTTTCCGTGGAAAAACAGCGTTGCTTGACACCATGCTAGTGGTACAGATGTTCCCTGCAGCACTGGCAATAGTTGCCCTCTACGCACTGTTTGACTCTCTCGGTGATGTGTTACCGATTCTCGGTATTGATAGCCATTGGTCACTCATTCTGGTCTACCTCAGCGGGGTGGCTATGCATATTTGGACGATCAAAGGCTATTTCGACTCAATCGATCCTGCACTCGATAAGGCAGCGGCAATTGATGGCGCGAGCCATTTTCAAACCTTTAAGTGGATATTCTTACCACTGGCTACGCCAATTCTGGCGGTCATATTCGTGCTTGCGTTTATCGGAGCAATTGGCGACTACCCGCTAGCGAGCATAATGCTGCGTGCCGAGGAGAACCTCACACTCGCAGTCGGCTCACGCCAGTACCTAATGGATAACCGCTATATGTGGGGCGACTTCGCTGCAGCAGCCATCCTATCCGGCGCTCCGATTACACTACTGTTCCTCTTTGCCCAACGTTTCTTGGTGTCCGGCCTCTCTGCCGGCGGGGTTAAGGGTTAAGCGTGGCAACTCTTCAAGACATTGCTGACGAACTGGGGCTCTCGCGCGCCACGGTATCCCGAGCTCTTAACGACTTCCCTGAGGTTAGTGATAAGACTAAACAGAAAGTTCGGGCTGCTGCGAAACGCCTGGGATACCGCCCAAATCTGCACGCTCGAAAGTTGATCACTGGCCGCTCGGGTATTGTCGCGCTCTTAGTACAGGAGGAGAAGAACTCACTTCTTGATCTCTCTACTGACTCATTTCTCGGGCGCCTCACACACGAGTTAACGCGGCACAACCTCGACCTTGTTGTGCGCCTAATCGCCCCAGGCGAGAGGACAGATCCCTACAAACGTTTTGCCACCCGCAACTTCGTCGACTGCATTATTATTAATGCCCCACACGTTGATGACTACCGCATCGAAGCGCTCGAAGAGGTTGGTGCAAAATTCGTTGTGCACGGCCGAGACATTCGCCATCAGGGGTACGCTTACTACGATATTGATAACTTCGGTGGAGCACGACAGGCCGCAGATTACCTGTGCGACCTCGGCCATGAAAGGCTAGCCATTTTACTGAGCGATACTAACTTAGCTTTCGCGTCGAGCCGGCTCGATGGGTTTAAGACAGCAATTGAGAAGCGCACACACTGCAACTGTGAACTGCTTATTGATGATCACCAATCACACTTCTCTTACACTGTCGCGAAAAGGGCGTTGAGCCGTAAAGATCGCCCCACAGCGATCTACTGCGGAAATGGTCTGTTTCAGGCAATCGGAGTCTATCGTGCTGCGCGCGAGCTAGGCCTTACTATACCTGATGACCTATCGGTAATAGCGCACGATGATGCTATCTCTCAGGGACAGACGGAAGAGTTCAGCCCGCCACTTACCGTAACTCGCAGGCCTATTAACGATGCCTGCTTGCACCTAGCACGTATGGTGATTGATCTGATTGAGGATAATTCTGCCGCTCAGATGCAAAGAGTCGACAGCGTAGAGCTTATCGTTCGTGGATCAACGACCCGGAAGTTATAACCAACTTGAGTAACGTCGAGTTACCATCCATAATGCCGGTAATAAGGTATTATTTTCCAAATGACTCAAGGTGAGCGATACGCTGTTCTCAGTAGACGAGCGTTTAGTACTCATTCACCACCAAGGAGAAAAGAATGAAACTGGTTTCTGCGGTAATTAAACCCTTCAAACTAGACGATGTACGTGAGGCACTATCTGATATTGGCATTCAGGGTGTTACCGTTACTGAAGTTAAAGGTTTTGGTCGACAGAAGGGGCACACCGAGCTCTACCGCGGTGCTGAGTATGTGGTCGATTTTCTTCCTAAAGTGAAGATTGAAGTGGCGATAGATGACCAGATGGTTGATCAGGTAATTGAAGCGATCACCAAGACGGCTAACACCGGTAAAATTGGCGACGGTAAGATCTTCGTCATGCCAGTTGAGCAGGTTATCCGCATCCGTACCGGTGAGACCGGTTCAGACGCGCTGTAAACTCTGCGTCGTATGAAGAGAGGAGCCAGTTGGCTCCTTTTTTGTTTACAGAGCGCCTAGAGCACTCCTCAAGCCCGCTGGATTAAGGTGGCTTCGCGATCGCCCCAGCAGACCGCTCGCTTGTCTAGGGCGGCAGCGTCAGCCTTGCTCTGAAGCCACCCTCGTCTCTATTCGAGAACTGCAGATCACCACCCATCTGCTGCACAGCGCGCTTGCAGATGCTGAGCCCTAAACCGTAGCCGCTGGATTGGGCACCACGCTTAAATGGCTGGCCGAGTTGTCGCAGAAGGTCATCTTCAACTCCCGCTCCGGCATCAGCAATTTCGAGCCTAAGCTCAGTCGCGGTACTCGCAGCGTTTATCCATACCGCGGCACCTTCGCCTGAGTGTTTCACCGCATTCGCCAACAGATTGCTAACAACCCGACTCAAAGGCTCAGCTTTGTACAGCACCCCTGGCTTTAGTTGAGTAAGGTTCGCACTAATCTCCCGTGAAGGGTCCAATAGCCTAGCATCGCCCAGCAACTCTTCGAGCAAAGGAGCCAGAGGGACAGCGGGCTGATTTGCCTGAGCCACCTGTTGTCGCGAGAGCAGTAGCAGCTCGCTTATCAACCGCTCAAGGCGAGCGCATTCAGTATTGATACGCACCACCAGCTTGTCGTTCTCACCAAGACGCTGCTCAGCAAGCCCGGCGGACGCTTGCAGACGTGCCAGTGGCGCGCGTAGCTCGTGCGAGACATCCCGCAGAAGGTTCTCCTGCGCATTGAGAGTCTGCTCTACATATCGTGCCGCTTGGTTCATCTCGCGGGCCAACTCACCCAGCTCATCCTTGCGCTCTGTTAGTGGGTGGTCCTGCTGTGGACGCCAATAATCACTGCCATAGACCTCACGCACCTGGGCACGCAAGGTGTTGATGGGTCGTACAATTAGCCAAGCCAGTAGCAGACTGCTGATAAGCGAGACAGCCAAGAGCCACAGCACTTGAAAGGAGAGTACGAAGTGAAAGACTCTATCCAACATCTGTGTGTTCGCTGTTGGAGGGAACAAAACACGATAATCTCGTCCAGAGTTAGACTCTATTTCAACTGAAAGCGCATCATGCGGTGGTCGACGTTTACCTCCAAAAATCTGCTCATCGGTTTGCTCATCAACTATCCACAGAGGAGTGCGGCGCTCAAGATGCTTCCCAAGCTCTTCACCCGACTCGTAGCGCTCGAGTATCTGCTCAGCGTAAAGCTTAACGCGCTCCTGCTGCAGGCCTTTACGCTCCTGGTCTTGCGCAATCTCTTGATACACGCCAACGCTGACCAGAATACCGAGCAGACTTACAAGCCAAATAGCAGCGAAGATGCGCCAGAAAAGCTTCTGGTACCACCGCATCAGTGCTCATCCTTCAGCGCTAACTGATAACCCTGCCCGCGCACCGTCTTAATACTCTCAGCCAGAGCAACACTCACCTGAGACAATTTAGTGCGCACGCGACTAACATGAACATCAATCGAACGGTCATAAGCCGTTAACTTGCGATGCAGTACCTGTTCGGTTAAACGCTCTTTGGTGACTAGATGACCCGCTGACTGCATCAGATAAGCAAGTACACTGAACTCAGCGCTAGTAAGAGATAGCAGCTGCGTACCGACTCGCGCTTCACGCAACTGGGGATCCAAACTCAACTCACCTAAGTGCATCTGTTGTTGTGGAAACCCCTCGGAACTCTTACCAGGGTGTGTTTGCGAAC
>Ga0181582_10003563_pt1 | contig 12533 bp, 15 predicted proteins | sample 071ome_32_FD_132438 | JGI IMG/M metagenome (GOLD analysis project Ga0181582, IMG submission 132438) | Coastal salt marsh microbial communities from the Groves Creek Marsh, Skidaway Island, Georgia - 071405AT metaG (megahit assembly) | ecosystem: Environmental > Aquatic > Marine > Intertidal...
ATCCTTGAATCCACGCATGTCGGTCTATGATACGCTTGCGGAGGCGCTGACCACGCATAAGGACATTGAGTCCCGGGTCCTGCCTTCACGGGTGGCGGACCTGATGGAAAGGGTGGGGCTGGCCCGGAAGGCGATGCGGAAGTATCCGCATGAGTTCTCGGGTGGACAGCGGCAGCGCATCGCGATCGCGCGTGCCCTTGCGGTCGAGCCCAAGCTGATCGTCGCGGATGAACCGGTCTCTGCACTCGATGTCTCCATCCAGTCGCAGATCATCAATCTGCTCGAGGATCTTTGCCGTGACATGGGCCTGACGCTGATCTTCATTTCACATGACCTTTCCGTGGTGAAGCACATCTCCGACCGGATTGCCGTTATGTATCTGGGCAAGCTGGTGGAACTGGGAGAGGCGGTGGAGGTCATGGAGAACCCGGTCCATGCCTACACCCGCGCGCTGCTCAGTGCGGTTCCCCGGCCGGACCCGAAGACCGAGCGTGAGCGAAAGAGGCTGATGCTCAAGGGTGATCCACCCTCGCCGCTCAATCCGCCCAAGGGTTGCGCCTTTGCTGAGCGCAGTTGGCTGGAATTCCCCGAGGAATACAAGGATCAGCCGGGGCAGTGGAAGGAAGTCTCCCCCGGTCACTGGGTCGAGGTGCATCCCGCTACCGTCGAGAACTGGCAGCAGTTCTACAGCTGAGGCCTCTTTCAAGAGGCGGCATTTTCCCTGCCTTCAAGTTTCCTGTCCAAAAAGGATACTCGTACGCCTATTTGTGCGAACCCTTGTTTTTCCCGTGGCTTTCGGGTGTGATGACGGGAACACCTTTTTTCTCCTATGCAGACCTTGTTGATTGCGTTGCTGGCTGGTGCCGGCTTCATCGTGGCCTACCAGACCTATGGACGCTGGTTGGGTGGAAAGATTTTCAAACTGTCCGCCGAGGCCGTCTGCCCATCGGAAAGACTCAAGGACGGGGTGGATTACGTTCCCACATCCAAGGGAGTCGTCTTTGGTCACCACTTCACCTCGATCGCCGGAACCGGTCCCATCGTCGGGCCCGCCATCGCGATCATGTGGGGATGGGTGCCGGCGCTCCTCTGGGTCGTGCTGGGAAGCATTTTCATCGGCGCGGTCCATGACTTTGGCTCGTTGGTCGTGAGCATGCGCAACAACGGCCAGACCGTGGGTGACATTGCGGGGAGGGTGATGAACCGGCGCGTGCGGCTGCTGTTCCTCCTGGTGCTCTTCATGGCGCTCACCATCGTGCTGGCGATCTTCGGACTGGTGATCGCCGCGGTCTTCAAGCAGTACCCGGCTGCCATCTTTCCCTGCCTGATCCAGATTCCGATCGCAGTCGGCATTGGTGTGCTGCTTCACAAGAACGGTGCCAACCTGCTTGTTCCATCCATCATCGCCCTGGTGGTCATGTATCTCACGGTGATCTTTGGAAACGTGGGAATGCTGGGGCAGATCAATGCCTTTCTTGCAGACATGAAAATCGTGACGTGGGTGATGATCCTGCTGGCCTATTCCTACGTGGCCTCGGTTCTTCCCGTCTGGCTGCTCCTCCAGCCCCGCGACTACATCAATTCCCTCCAGCTTATTTCTGCTCTTGGCCTCATTGTCATCGGGCTCTTCGCAGCAGCCTTCATGGGAGGCGTTCCGCTCAGCGAGTGGAATCCGGACCTGGCTGGAGCGGCGGCTTCGACCGCACGTCCGCCATTGGAGATTGTGGCGCCGGCCTTCAATCTTCATCCCGAGGGTGCTCCCTTCATCTTTCCCTTCCTCTTCATCACCATCGCCTGTGGTGCCTGCAGTGGATTCCATTGCCTCGTCAGCAGTGGGACCTCAAGCAAGCAGATCAAGACGGAGACCGATGCACGGTTTGTTGGCTATGGTAGCATGCTGACCGAAGGCTTTCTTGCGACACTGGTGATCCTCGCCTGCGCGGCCGGGCTCGGGCTTGGAACCGAAGTGGGCGGACAGTTCCTGACCGGCACGGAAGCCTTTGCCGCGCGGTATGCCTCGTGGGGTGCGGCCGGTTCGCTGGGTGCGAAGGTGGGTGCCTTTGTGGATGGTTCTGCAAACTTCCTGATGGCACTTGGGCTTTCCAAGTCGGTGTCGCTGGCCCTGATGGGGGTGTTGGTGGCCTCGTTTGCAGGCACGACCCTCGACACCGCTTGCAGACTTCAGCGTTACGTTGTCCAGGAACTGGCGAGGACGCTGGGTGAAGGGAAGGCCAATGCTGCGCCATCACAGGGCCGGCCCGCCCATGCCTTTTCCTGGCTGGAGAACAAGCATGGTGCGACGATCTTTGCGGTGGTGCTTGCCACGGTGGTGGCGGTGGCCAAGGCGCCGGGACAGGCGGAGTGGACCTGGGCCACGGCCGGAAAGGGCGGCCTCATCCTTTGGCCCCTCTTTGGTGCCACCAACCAGCTTCTGGCCGGGTTGGCATTGATGGTGATCGGTTTCTACCTTTGGCGGCGAAGCAAGCCCGTCTGGTTCATCGTCATCCCGATGATCTTCATGCTGATCATGCCTATGTTGGCGATGAGCCTGCAGCTGTTCTTCGGAACGGGCGGGGACAAGAGCTGGATCGAGCAGGGCAATTGGCTGGTGGTGTTCATCGGAATTGCCACCATCGCCCTGGAGATCTGGATGATCGTCGAGGCCTGGTTGATGTGGCCGAAGGTCAAGGGAGCCCTCGAACCCGGGGCGGAAGATCTGGAAAAAGCGGGCCAAACCGTGGAAAGTCCTGCCTGTTGATCCGTGGTCAACCCTGCTGCCCATGCGAATCGGACTCTTTGGTGGATCCTTCGACCCCGTCCACAGCGGACATCTGCTGGTGGCGCAGTCGGCGTGTGAGCAGCTTCACCTCGACCGGTTCTTCTTCATTCCGGCGGCCCAGTCGCCCTTCAAGGATCGGCCGACCCATGCTCCCACCGAGGCAAGGCTTCGCCTGTTGAGACTGGCCCTCGCCGGTCATCCCAACTGGGAACTGGACCTCTTTGAGGTGGAGCGGGGAGGGGTTTCCTACACGATCGACACCCTTCGGCATGTGACCAGTAGGTTCCCGGATGCGGAGCTTTTCTTTCTCATAGGGGCCGACCACGTCGATCAACTGGCCCAGTGGAAGGAGGCCGATGAACTTTCTCGCATGGTGGAATTCCTTATCGTGGACCGCCCTGGAAATGCCGATCTCACCCTGCCGGAACCCTTCCGTGGCAAGGTGCTCAAGGGTATTCCCTTCGGGGTCTCGTCGACCATGGTCCGGGAGCGGATCCGGCTCGGAAAAAGCATCCGGCAGCTGGTTCCTGCGCCGGTCGAGGAGGCGATCCGGAACAAACGCCTTTATCTCTGAACCGCTTTGGGTCACCCTTCCGGCGATGGAAATCAGGGAACTGGTATTGAAGTGCGCCGGGTTCGCGGACGACAAGAAGGCGGAGAACATCACGATTCTCGACATGCGTGAGGTGTCCTCGATCACGGACTACTTTGTCATCGCATCGGGCAACAGTGATCCCCAGGTCAGGGCCATTGCCGATGAGATCGAGCGTGGCATGCGGGAGGAATGTGAGACCAAGGTTCACCTGATGGAGAAGGCATCCCATGCCTGGATCGTCCTCGATTACTTTGATTTCATCGTGCACGTGATGCGCAGGGATGTTCGGGACAAGTTCGACCTGGAAGGACTTTGGGGCGACGCCAAGCGCATCAAGTTCGAGCCTGAGCAGAACCCGTCCGTATCGAGTTGATCCTTGCTTGGAACTCCGCCTCCCTGGCGGCGCTGGAAGGTCCCCACCTTCTCTCCCTGGCAGCGGCCTTGCCGCGTCAGTCGCATTTGTTCTCGGCCTCGGCCTGACGTGCGTCGTGGTCGTCATTGGCCTCCACCATGGCCTCGATCACATCGCGAAACTCCTCAAGCCCGGTGGAAGGGACAATGACGGTATCCCGACGTCCGCCGACGTCCTCGGTGATCCTCATGAAGCGCCCGCGGGCATTCTCCTTGAGGGCGATGACAAAGCTCTTGCGCTCGATCTGGATCTTCTCGAGCTTGATGGTCTCCTCGTTTGAGGTCCTCTTGTTGTTTTGCCCCCTTTGATCCCTCTGATTTCCATAATTCTGGATGCTCAGATTAGAGGGCCGGTCGTCCGATAGCATGATAAACTCCCGCGCTGGAAATCCCTTACAAGTCTGCAGGATTTCAATTTTATCCGCGAAAAAGTCAACCTCTAAATCGGGAGGCGGAGAACCGGGGTTGGCTGGCGGGCTGGAACATCCTCCAGGTGAAGGTGCCGGTGGCGCCCAAAAGGAGGACGTTGGCGGTCTGGGTGACCATGAAGAGGATCCGGTAGGAGCGGTGGGCCTCCCTGCGCTCCTGCTCGGTATGGCTCGACGAGACGCGGGCCAGGTGTTCCTCGGACATGTTGGGCTGGAGTACGGTTCTGCCCACGAGGGAAAGGGCCAGGGCGCCGACGAGGATGTAGAGGTTCAGCTTGTTGACGGGCTTTCCGGTATAGAGCCATTCCACGCCCAGCTGAAACAAGGCGATGCAGCAACAGACCAGGTGCAGGATGAAGTAGCGCTCCATCAGGATCAGTCCAGCGGCTTGGGTATGGCCGCCTCGTCCGAGGAGATGGATCATCGAGGCTGTGTCGAATGCCGGCCAGACCACGAGGGTGAAGAACACCACCGAACCAAACCAGATGGCGGCGTTCATTGCACCCACGAGTCTCAGGAACGTGATCACTGCGATTCAAGCTAGGTAAATCCCTCAGGCGGAACAAGCTTGGAGTCGGTCTCCCGGGAGACTTAAGTCCGCGCCTTGACAGTCACGCGTCCCGATGTAAGAAGACGTTCCATGTTCCAAAGTATCCAATCTTTCTTGATGGCCGCGCTTCTGGTTGGGAGTGTTTCGGCCATGGCGGACGGCATCCACAACCTCAAGGTGAAGGACATCCAGGGCAACGAAAAGGCGCTCGTGGACTTCAAGGGCAAGGCCTTGCTCATCGTCAATGTGGCCTCCGAATGCGGACTGACACCGCAATACGAAGGCCTCGAAGCCCTCTACAAGAAATACTCTGAAAAGGGGCTGGTGGTCCTGGGGTTCCCCTGCAACCAGTTCGGAAGCCAGGAGCCGGGATCGAATACGGAGATCCAACAGTTCTGCAAAAAGAACTACGGCGTGTCCTTTCCCATGTTTTCCAAGATCGAGGTCAATGGCTCTGGCCGTCACCCGCTCTACAAGGAGCTGGCAGGCGAGGGATCTCCCTTCCCGGGCAATATCGGCTGGAACTTTGCCAAGTTCCTCGTGGGCAAGGATGGCAAGGTAATGAAGCGCTTTGAGCCCTCCACCGATCCTGAATCGGATGAGGTGGTCAAGGCGATCGAGGCGGCCTTGAAATAGGCTTCTTCGATTCCAGTGTGAAAATCGGGCTTGCGGTTGCCCGTCGCTTCGCAACCATTGGGGCATGTACTCCACCTTGTTGAAAAGGTCCCTGATCCCGGGGCTGGCCCTGTGTCTGATTCTTGCCGTCCAGTTCGCTGGCGCTGCTGAGAAAAAGAAGAAGAAGGATTCGGGTCCTCAGTCCTTCAAGCTGGATGGGGCGGACAAGGTCCTCTTCAAGGAGACTCCCCAGGACAAACTCCACCTTCATGTCTTCAAGCCAAAGGGCTGGAAGGCTGGTGACTCCCGGCCGGCCATCGTCTTCTTCTTCGGGGGCGGCTGGAATGGTGGAACCCCTTCCCAGTTTGAGCCCCATGCCAATTACCTTGCCTCCAGGGGCATGGTCGCCATCACGGCGGAATACCGCGTGGCCAGTCGCCACAAGACTTCTCCCTACGACTGCGTGGCGGATGGCAAGTCGGCGGTTCGCTGGATCCGGAGCCACGCGAAGGAACTGGGGATTGATCCCAATCGCCTTGCTGCGGGCGGAGGATCCGCAGGAGGACACGTGGCCAGCGCCACCGCCACGGTCCCGGGGCTGAATGAGGAGGGTGAAGATACCTCGGTGAGTTGTGTTCCAGATGCGCTGGTGCTGTTCAATCCGGTCTATGACAACGGCCCTGATGGCGGTTGGGCGCACTCCCGGGTCAAGGATCGCTACAAGGAGATCTCCCCGGCCCACAACATCCACAAGGGCATGCCTCCGGCGGTGGTCTTCCTCGGAACCAAGGATCCCCTGATCCCGGTCTCGACGGCCGAGCGCTTTCAGAAGCGAATGAAGGAGGCGGGTTCCCGTTCGGAACTTTTTCTCTATGAAGGCCAGGCCCATGGGTTCTTCAACCAGAGCAAGGGGCCTGAATACTTCACCAGGACGGTTGAGGAAATGGACCGCTTCCTGGTATCCCTCGGCTGGCTCAAGGGAGAGCCCAAGGTGAAGGCGTTCTTCAAGAAGTAACAGGGATGGCCGACGAAACCTCCTCGATGGTCGAACTCGATGGTGTGCTCGCCCAGTTGGGTGGATCCAGCTTCGAGCGGCATATCCTTCTCTGCGCCGACCAGACCAAGCCCAAGTGCTGTGACAAGGAACTGGGCCTGCAGTCCTGGGACTACCTCAAGAACCGGCTCAAGGAACTCGGCCTGGTGGGTGCCGGGGGGAAGATTTTCCGCACCAAGGCCAACTGTCTGCAGGTCTGCCTGAAGGGGCCTGTGGCCCTGGTTTATCCGGACCGGACCTGGTACCACTCCTGTACCCCCGAGGTGTTGGAGCGCATCATTCAGGAGCACCTCATCGGAGGAAAGGTGGTAGAAGAATACGCGTTTGGCGTGGATGCGAACCGCTAGTCCAAAAGCCATTGTCTGCTCCTTTGTTCCCACCTAGATTGCCCACATGAAACACCCCTTTCGGCTGGCTGGTCTTTGTCTTCTCATCGCCCTTCCACTGCTTGCGCAGAACCCTGCACCCACCCACAGGGATGTGGCCTATGACGATGCCGACAAGGCTCAGGCTGTGGACGCCTATCTTGTGGAGTCGGACTCTCCCATGCCGGTCATGGTCTACATCCATGGAGGTGGTTGGCGGGCAGGATCCAAGAACCGGATTCCCCAGTGGCTGCGGAAGGGCGTCGATGAAAAGGTCTTTTCCGTCGTCTCGGTGGAGTATCGCTTCACGGACGTGAAACCCCATCCCGCCCAGGTGAACGACTGCCTGCATGCCATCCAGTTTGTCCGCCACAAGGCCAAGGAATGGAATCTGGATCCCAAGCGGATCGGGGTAACCGGGGGATCCGCGGGCGGACATCTCTCCCTCTATGTGGGACTGCACGGCGACAAGGCTAAGGCCGACAGCAAGGACCCGGTGGAACGGCATTCCTCCCGCGTCCAGTGTGCCGTCGGTTTTGCCGGGCCCACGGACTGGTCATTGCTGAAGGAGATCGAGCACAGACATCCCGCCTATCGGCAGTTGGTCGGTTCAGAACCTGGAACACCTGTGGAGAAGATGGACGCGAAAGCGATGAAGACCGTGTCGCCCATCAGCTTTGTCAGCAAGGATGACCCGCCCATCATGATCGTGCATGGCGATGCCGACGACGTGGTGCCGGTCGAGCACGGAAGGCGCCTTCAGAAGGAACTGAAGAAGGCTGGTGTCGAAGTGGAGATGGTGATCATCAAGGATGGTAAGCACAACGTGGCAGGAGCCGGTGCCGGAGGTGCCGACGAGGCCATGGCCTTTGTGAAGAAGCACCTTTGAGTTTTTTTGGGGGGAATTGATTCACCATAGAGGACACAGAGAGGCACAGAGTTTTTGATGGATCAGATTACCTGGAAACCAAACTACTGCAGCACTACGGCGCGGCTGATCCTAACCCTTGTTGTTTGGGGATTGTTGGCTGCTCCAATCATCAGTTTCCTAATAGATCTTTTTTGTCGATCGTTCTTTGTTGTTGTGGCGGTCATGCTGCTTTTTTTCGGTGTCTTGATTGGGACGTTGGCTTGGATTGTTGGATCTCGAATGCAGGGAAGGGAATGGAGGTGGTTGAGACCGGTGGTTTATTTGGCGCCTTTCGTTACGCTGTTTGTTGTCCAGTATCCCTTTTATGACGATGTTAAACACCGTGTTCTGATTCATTGCTTTGAGAGTGCTGAAAGCCCAGAAGAGGAAAGGAAGGCTCTGGAATGGATTGTTAGGATTTCAGATGTTTGGGAGGCCTATTGGACTTCACGAACCGATTTGCCGGACCGGGTCCAACATCTCGAGGGTAAGAAGGTATTCATGATTGAGTGGTGGAGTAGTCCTCCCTCAAGTGATCGTCCCTATCGGGCTTTTCGTGTCATTTTGGATGAGAACAATCTCGAAGTGTTTCCTGACTAATCAGATTCAGCTGCGGGTGGGCAAGCCGAAGGGTAGAAGTGCCCGAATTCCAATCTGTGGGTTCCCTGAATCTGTGGTATTTTGAACCGGGGTCGGACGCTCCTTCAACTTGCAGGCGGGATGTCTGAGCTAATCTTTTCAGGCACGGGATCTTCGCCTGAGGGGCCCCAGGGGTTGCATCGGAGGATGCGCTTGAAGGCGAGCCAGCATCCCTTGAAGAATCCGTGGATTTGCAGTGCCTCGATGGCGTATTGGGAACAGCTGGGTTCAAAGCGGCAGCAGCCACGTCCGCCATTCAACGCCACGATCATCGGGGAGATGAACCGCTGGTAGAAACGGATGAGGAGGATGCCGAGCTGCTTCATTCGGGTGCCAATCTGTCCGCAGGGCGCCCGGATTTCAAGCGAGTTGAAACTGGTTTGCTCGAAAGCCTCATGGTAAACCGCGCATTCCGTTCTCAACCGCAAGCAAGACATGTCATCACCTCTATTCCTAGGACTCGATTCCAGTACCCAGAGCCTCAAGGCCACCGCCGTGGATGCCGAACTCAACGTGGTCTTCGAGCTGGCGCTCAACTTTGAAAAGGATCTTCCCCAGTTCAACACCACTGCCGGTGTCCATCACGGTGAGGACGGGCTGACCGTCACCTCGCCGACCTTGCTCTGGGTGGCGGCGATGGATCTGCTGCTGGGCAGGATGAAGGAGGCGGGATTTGAGTTTGGCCGCGTGAAGGCGATCTCCGGATCCGGTCAGCAGCATGGCAGTGTCTACTGGAAGAAGGGTGCTTCCGGGATCCTCAGGAATCTTGCTCCCGCGGAATCCCTTGAGTCCCAGCTAGCAGACGCCTTTGCCATCGCGGATTCCCCGATCTGGATGGATTCCAGCACCTCGGCCCAGTGCAAAGCGCTCGAGGAGAAACTGGGTGGACCGCAGGCGGTGGCGGACCTGACCGGGTCGCGGGCCTACGAGCGCTTTACCGGAAACCAGATTGCCAAGGTCGCGGTCGAGAAAAAGGAAGGCTATGAGAACACGGAGCGCATCTCGCTGGTCAGTTCCTTTGTCGCCTGTCTCTTCACGGGGGCCTATGCCGGGATCGACTACAGCGATGGAGCGGGCATGAACCTCATGGACATCCGTTCCAAAACCTGGGCGCCTGTCGCCGTCGAGGCGACGGCTCCCGGACTGGCGGACAAGCTGGGTGAGGTGGTGCCTTCCCACGCGGATGTCGGAGGGATCCACAACTACCACGTTGAGCGTTATGGGTTTGATCCCTCCTGCCGGGTGATTGCCTGCTCGGGTGATAATCCCTGCAGCCTGGCCGGTCTCGGACTGAGGCGGGCGGGAGAGATCGCCATCAGTCTTGGCACCAGCGATACGGTGTTCGCCGCCCTATCCGAGCCGAAGCCCTCGGCATCCGAGGGACACATCTTTGCCAACCCGATTGATCCCGACGGCTACATGGCGCTGGTCTGCTACAAGAACGGTTCCATGACCCGTGAGGACATCCGGAACCGCGCTGCCGACGGCTCATGGGAGAAGTTTGATGCTGCCATGGCTTCCACACCCAAGGGCAATGAGGGGCGAATCGGCTTCTATCGAAAGGAACCGGAAATCACGCCTCCCATCCTGAGCACCGGCGAGAACCGCTTTGATGCCCATGACGCCGCCGTGGATTCATTCCCCCCTGAAGCGGAGATCCGGGCCGTGGTGGAGGGACAGTTCCTTTCCATGCGGTTGCATGGTGGTAACATCGGAATCGAGGCCCAGCAGATCCTTGCAACGGGCGGTGCTTCCGCAAACAAGGCCATCCTCCAGGTGATCGCAGACGTGTTTGGTGTCGAGGTCTACACGGCGGCCCGTCCCAACTCCGCTTCGCTGGGAGCCGCCTACCGTGCCCTGCATGGGTGGCGTTGCGTGGATGAGGGGAAGTTCGTGTCCTTTGCCGAGATCATGGAATCCGCGCCTTCCTTCATTCTGGCAGCAAGTCCCGACATGGAGGCCCATGAGGTCTACAACAGCATGCTCAAGCGTTATGCAGCACTTGAGGTCAAGGTGATGGCGGCAGCCAAATGAGCGGCCTGCCTCCCGAGCTGCAGATGCGGCCTGCGGAAGAAGGGGATGTCCCCTTTATTGCGGAAGCCTGCGTTGCGATCGGGAACTTCATGAAGGGTCGCTGGCCTGATCCCTACATTGACGGCCTGCCCGACAAGGCGTCGCCGGAACTTGAGGATTGGAGCCGACGGTTCCTCGACGGGGTGACCCGTCATGCCTGGATTGCCATTGACAACGATGACCGGGTGGCCTGTGTCCTCGCCGAGATCGTGCCGAGTCACCTGCCTGCTTCCGTTTCAAGAATAGTGGGCTACATCCCCGTCTGCTGGGTGGAGGAAGGCTGGAGAGGAAAAGGAGTGGGGCGTGGGTTGGTGTCCCAGGCTGAGGACTGGTTCCGAAAGAATGGAGTCCCCTATTCCGAAGTTTCCTGGCTGGCGAAGAACGCGGAAGGGGATGCCGCCTGGCGGGGAATGGGTTATTCGCCCTTCAGGATCTTTGGATTCAAGGAATTGTAAGTTCCTGACGATGCAAAAGATGGGTTGTTCCTGGCAGGATTCGTAAAGCGTTGATCACCTGACAGGCCGATCTTTTCCCAGATGACTCCCCTCCAACGCTCACTTCTCTTCCGGGAACGCCTCCTTTGCAGGATTGGGATTCCCAAGGACGTCGAAGTTGCGCGTTTTTCGACTACAAAAAGGAATCATGAAAGTAGTGTTTCCGATGTTGAACGCTTTGGATGTGGAAGGCATCTTATCCATGGGTTGCGAGCGATTCATGACCGTAGGAAGACACCTGATGTTACCTTGGGGCGTTCTTCGTCCCATGGACGGTTTTGTGTCGTTGGCACTAACAAAACAAATAATAGGCAAGCATATGAACCTGGTAATCACACCACATAACCTAAGCCTCACCGAAGCCCTGGAATCCCATATCCGGGGTCGCATCGAAAAACTGGAGCATATCGATCCTCGTGCCATCTCCGCTCAGGTGATCATCGAGCATGACAAGACGATTGCCCCTGAGAATGCCTTTAAGTGTTCCATGCGCCTGGCCGTGGCCGGCCCGGACCTCTACGCGGAGGATCACGAATCTGACATGTATGCGGCGATTGATCTGGTGACCAAGAAGATTGAGCAGCAGATCCGCAAACGCCACAACAAGGAGAAGGCCAAGAACCATGCCCTGGGCGCACGCGCCAAGCAGGAGCTGCAGGACGCCAATCTCTAGCGTGGCGGATGTCGTCTGAATCAGGACGCATTCTCAGAAGCCGCGCCGTTGTCCCGGTGGTTGAACCACCCATTGACGACGGCGCGGTTTTCTTTTCTGAAGGGATCATCCGGCAAGTGGGCCGGTTCCGGGATCTCAAGGACCTGTCGTCGGATGTGGAGGACCTGGGGGAGGGCGTCCTCTGTCCGGGGCTGGTCAATGCCCATTGCCATCTGGACTTCACGGAGCTTGGAGGAAAGATACCACCGCCCGATTCGTTTGCCTCATGGGTCAGGTCGATCCTGATGCGAAGCAGCGAGTGGACTCCGCATGAGTGGATTTCCTCGTGGAACAAGGGGCTCGACCAGTTGGTTCGCAATGGTGTCACCACCGTCCTCAACATCGAGACCAGCCTCAACTATCTGTCGCTCCTCAGGCAGGAACTTCCCATTCGGGTTCATTCCTTTCTGGAAATGACCGGTTTGATCGCCGGTGCGCAGGCCGTCGAACTGGTGGATGCGGCCCTGCGGTTGCGTGCGGAGCTGGGGGGTGAGATTGGCCTTGCTCCCCATTCCGTCTATGCGGCGGCGCAGGGCCTGATGCGGACGGTGGCCCATGCCATGGAGGAACATGATGTCCGAAGCACCATACACCTGGCCGAGAGCCTGGATGAACACCTGATGTTCACCGAATCAAGAGGAGCGCTTTATGAAACGCTGTATGGATTTGGCAGGGGCATGAGCGACTGTGGCAAGGGATCGCCGGTGGCCCTGGCGGCGCGGTCGGGAATGCTGAGAAGGGAAACCGTGGTGGCCCATGCCAATTACCTGAGTGAAGCGGATGTGGAACTGCTTGCGGAGTCGGGAGCCTCGGTGGTGCATTGCCCCTCCTGCCATGCCTACTTTGGTCATGTTCCCTTTCCATTCGAAGAATTGAGGGCGGCTGGCGTAAACCTATGTCTTGGAACC
>Ga0181582_10003573_pt1 | contig 12523 bp, 8 predicted proteins | sample 071ome_32_FD_132438 | JGI IMG/M metagenome (GOLD analysis project Ga0181582, IMG submission 132438) | Coastal salt marsh microbial communities from the Groves Creek Marsh, Skidaway Island, Georgia - 071405AT metaG (megahit assembly) | ecosystem: Environmental > Aquatic > Marine > Intertidal zone...
AAGGCCTGGGCCTCAAGGTTCGTGAAGTTGCACGCAGCACCCACCCCCGCCTTCACCTCAGCACCGTCAAGCCTGCGCTGGGTATGCCAGAGCTGGTGCTGAAGCGCCAAGCCCATGAAGCGATCGCAGAATGATTCGGAGCCTCGAGTAAATTCAACTCGCTGCCTGATATCAGTCCCGGTAAAAAGTTCTCTCCCCTCGAAGGTGAGGTGACTTATTCCCAAACCCTGTCGGTAGTTGAAGCGCCTACCCGAAAATAGCCTGCTGTATCTCCCTGTAGCCTGGACGACATCAGAGGACTCACTTTCACTAAATCTACTTCTAACACGCCCAAGAAAATTGTCCTGCTTGTCTGGAAACAGGCGAGTATGCTCGGCGGTGAAGCCAGCGTTGAGCAGAGCACCACTCACGGACCGATATTCCTCATTGAGGTTTAAATAGATCGGTTCCCCGGACAGGGTTATTGCGATCTGGGTGTCATCGGGGGCCCCGTTGAGGTTGTTGTCATAACCGCCTCCGAAGTCCAGACGCCAGCTAGTCTGACGGGTCTGGCGCTGCCAGTACTGCTGACGCTCGATGAGTTGTTCCTGCAAATTCCCAGGCACGTCCTCTCTGTCGACCAAGCGTGTATTGATTTCAAGAGCAGCGAAGAGCTGCCCATCCCGGTAAAGCGCTTCACCATAGTCAATTAGGGCAGAACCATTGTCGGGATTCAAAAGAAGGGCCCGCTCGAGGGATTCAATCGACCGCGCCACATCACCCAAATTTAGCTGTGCGCCGCCCAGGAGGGCGAAGTACTCAGAGCTCTCGAGGCATTGATCAAAAATGACCTCCAATTCATTTTCAACGAGGCCCCAATCCGGCTCTGGGCCTGGATAAAAACTCTTGAGGTCTGGACAAGCGGCTGCCGCGGTGGGTATCAGAGAGACAAGTAGGACCACATTGCCCAGCAAGCTTGTCAGGGGGTGGGGTGAAGATACAGGTGCCACAAGAATGCTCGAGAGTCAGAAGAGGCCGCGACTGCCAGTGCTAACTCAATTAGCAGCAAAGCAACACTTTTAAAATTAACCACTGGACGAGGTCGGTAGAGTAACTCAAAACCGCCTGTAAGGAGAGGGTAATCTATGCGACATCGCGAGAATCACGCCTGCGGGACCCTCGGATTGGCATCACCTCAGCAGGGGCGGGTGGTGCGAAGAGGGTATGGGGTATTGAGAGACCCGGGAGCAAATAACTACCCTGAGATTGGAGGTTCCTTCCCGGCAGTTGCCTAGCAACCGTAGCTCCCAACAGCACTGGCTGAGCGAGATCCTCCGTCATCTCCCGAATTCGGAGCGTCGTGCTGACGGTGTCACCCAGCAAAGTAAAGCTCCGCCTGTGAGATGGGCCGATAGACCCCAACAGGACCGGCCCCTGTTCAATACCGATGCCCAGGGCTAAAGGCTCGAGACCCAGCAGTTGGTGATCGGCGAGAAGTTTCTCAGACAACGAATTCTGCAAGGAATTTGCAGCATCAAGCGCCAGGCCGGCATCAGACGAACCAGCCCCTTCCCAAATTGCCAAAACGCTATCTCCCCTGAATTCTGCGACTCTCCCACCGAAAGATTCAATAACTCCATTAACATGAACATTAAAGTAATGAAGTATGGCCGCAATCTCTTCGGGGGGGCGGGACTCGCCGAACGCTGAGAAGTTTCGAATATCAGCGCTCAGAAGCGTTACATCTTGGCGCTGAGCATCAACCTTAGAAGATGGAAGAGAGAAAGCTACTTCACGTGCAACCATCGGTGAAAGATAGCTTGATAGAGTCTGATACACCCTACCACGCTCAAGACGCGCCTGAGCAAGCTCAAGCAGCAGGATGCTGCCCGCAGCTAACAGGCCGAAAGTCGCGGGACCGATCCAACCAATCCAGAAGTTGAGCGAATGCAACGCCCAGATGTGTGTTCCTAGAGCGGAGAATGGCAAAACCACGGCAAGAATCGGTAGCCCGTAAGCATTAATCCTTCCCCCAGATGTCGACGCCAGGTACAAGCAAGTCCCGAAGATTGACATCAGAAGTAGCTGGAAAATTGGGGCCCCAGCGGGTGTGTAGGGGACCTCCATGTCAAGAATGCTTGCCAGCAACCTAGCCTGAAGTTCGACGCCGAAGGCTGCCCCGCTGTAGGGAGTGGGTACAATATCGGCCAGACCGAACGCGGTACCGCCGACGATGACCCAAGCGTTCTCGAGGAAGGATCTGTCAAAATTACCAGAAATGACATCAGAAGCAGACACAGCTCTGAAAGAGTCTGGCGATTTCCGGAAATTGATCCGCATTGCTCCCTCCCTGTCGAGAGGAATTCGGAGGCCGGGGTAACCTTTTAGTGTGAGCTGGGAATGTGGCTGAAACGGACCCTCAGCGTTGAGGAGGGACACCGACCAACCTGAAGTTACACCCAATTGAAGAAAGGCAGCCAATGACAGTGACGGATAGAGTGTCTCCCCGACACATACAAGTGCAGGGCTCCGGCGCACACCGCCGTCACTTTCTATAAGTGCCGCGTTGTGCCCTTTGGGCACACCCTCGAAAACGCGCGCCGGTGCTACGAAACTGCTCGCCGACGCTACATCAAGTCCTGACGCAGCGCACCCTGGACTTTCAAGTCCGTAGGACATAACCCCTGTACTCGTCGCCCCTGGCATCGCGTCTAGCGCAGGTACTTGTGCGATAACCGAGCCGGAGGCGGACAATAGCGCGTCACGAAAAAATTCATCGCCCGGTCTTGGTTCCGGGTAAACGATGTCGTGAATTTGAAGCTGCGCACCGGCCTGGTCGATGGCATTGACCAGGTCAGCCATTACTCCGCGCGGCCAAGGCCAAGGTCCGATCTCAGCGAGGCTCTTCTCGTCTACAACAACCAGGGTAATTCTTTCCTCAGCCCCACCGTCGCTGAAGAGTGTCCAGCCGAGAGCGCCGAGCCTATCCTCGACGGGCCGCAACCACCCAGCAGCCAGGAAGGTAAGTGCAAAAGTGGCCAAACCGGCCAGGAAAAGTGCTGCAACCTTTCCGCCAGCTGGGTAGCGCTCCAAGGCAGCTGAAAATCGACTGGCCGAGGAAAGGGCTGAGTTATCCGCAGTCATTTGCTATCCCAGAGGGTAAGACCCGTCAGCAATCCGTCACCAATCTGCTTCTCAAATAAGTAGCCCGCCTCGGAACCGTCATAACTGACTGCGCCAGCGATGCGTTGAGTCGACTCTATTGCCCTGAAAAATCCCCCGTCATAGATCTTTCCAGCAGCAGCGAATTCAATGTTTCCAGTCAGCTCGTGTCCAAGGCTAAGCACGGTCTCGAAAGAACTTTCTGGAAAGTTTATATTGAGAGTGCCTCCGTCTACCCTCATCACAGCGATCCCAGTCTGCGAATTGAAAATAGCCTGGGCACTTGTCAGCTGGAATCCGACCAGGCCGAGATCTGCGGCAACGCGGCGCGGATCGGCGTCTTTTCTGAACAATCCATAGGTAGTATTGCCGATTGAGACACGCCTCGAGTCACTCGCCTCATCAAAATCAAGGGCTAGACGATCGGTGAGGAGCGGCGAGCTGAGATAGCGCCCCCAAACAAGTTGCCTGTCCTCTAAAGATTTTTGTGTCATCAGGCTGGGGGGAGTGTAGTCGAAGTCCTGCACCTGCCCGTCGATCGAAACTGTTATCGGATCAATGGGCACAAAATCCGTCGATGTGACCTTGTCGACGGCAACCTGAGCACCTGAACGAACACCGGGCGAAGTGACTCCCTCCAGCAAGACATCGTTGCTAAGGTTAAAACTAGACGACTCGCCTTCCTTGACATCAGCCACAGAGGAGCTCGGGGGTGGTGATGAAGGTGGAGAAGAAAGCAGTTGAAGCTGCCTCTGGATGGCACCAGGGGCCCTCAAATTTTGTGAGGACAAAACCCTCGGTATTAGGTCATCTGACTGCAAGGACGCTAGCTGAAAATTGGCACCCGTCAACTCTAACGCATCGCCTGCGCAAGGACCCAAGGACTCCGCGAGACAAGTTCCTGAAAGAGGGGCAATTACAATCGCCCCCTCATTGACCAGCGCTCTGGTAGCTTGCGGTTCTGCGCTTACCACAAAGTCAGTACCTCGCACACCGATCGCTGCGACGGGGGTATTGAGCCTAAACCGATCGCGTGCAGCCTTGGCGCCGTCCCCTGATATAGTTCGAGCGACGCCTTCGACAAGGTTAAATTTTATAGTCGAGCTCTTTGGATTGTCAGAGTTGAATATGTACTCATCAATCTCAAAAACGCTATTCGGCCTGATACTGAGGAGCGCGTCATCAACAAATCTAACGTGCACGTGGCCGTTAGACCATGTCTCAATGCGATCTCCCACCCGTATATCCATCCCACGCTTAACGGCAGACGTCTTTCCGTCGGAATGAGTCACCGTGGCCCTGCCAAGAACCAAAGCAGTCTCGCCGGCCAGCAAAGCTGATTCGCTTGGCAGAGCCTGCTGGGGCGCAAACATGAGAACGACCACTAGCAGATAGTTGTTTAAGAGGCGTGTTGGTGTGATGGGCATGTTCATGTTGAGTTCAAATTTATAGGGCTGGAATGCTAATCGAATATCCGGTCAAATGGAGGTGACAGCGGTCACAAACTTATAAATTCACTATTTTACCTTTTCGCATCAGATACTTATACTTCCTTTCCCTGTCCGAATCCAACCGAAGTTAGTCGCCATTAGGATAATATACCCCAATGGAAGTAACCCCTGACCTGCTGAGCGTATTTCCATTACTCAGGCCGCTTCCTCCCGCGACGCTCACTCGCCTTGCATCGTGTAGTTGGGTAGAGAAGTTTTCAAGGCGAGGTATTGTCCTAGATCCAAATAAGAGCGAGGCGGTGGTCTGTTTTTTGTTCGAGGGCAAGCTCCAAGGCATTGATTTTACTGTTGATGGGAGGGAAGTTGGCCTGTACTTCGTGGATCCCGGCGACTTTTGCGGGGAAGCAGCGCTATTTGATGACCTGGCTAGGCCTGAGTACGTGGTATCGCTCGCGCACTCTGTCGCGGTGAAGGTGCCTTCAGTGGCAATACAGGAAATCATGTCAGAAACACCCAGCGTGATGAACCTCCTCGGTAATAAACTAGCTACTCGAATCAGGCAGCTCACCTTCCAAAGGTCTCTCCTTGCCATTCCTAACGTCCAGCAACGTGTTTGTTGTCAGCTCTGGATGTTGTGCAAAGATTTGAAAGCAATGGAAGAAACGTCGGCCGTAGGCATAGTCAATCCCCCAACCCACCTTGAGATAGCAAATATGCTCAGCGTAAGCCGAGAAAGCGTAACAAGAGTGTTTCAGACTTTACAGAATCGGCAGATAGTAAGACGAAGTGGTCCAAGCTTGTTGTCGGTGCTTGACGCAAAACAGCTTAAAAATCTTGCCGAAGGGAATGAGCCGCTGTAGCGCTACTTCAGCACTTTGCGCTCACCAAGAGCCGTCTAAGTCAACGCCGCTAATCTCCTCGCATTGAGCTTACGCGCAATAAGCGCTCAAGCCTTCCTATTGAAATTTGAGTGTTTGGCCACAATCTTGAAGACCGGGTTGTATTGGAAGAACAGGTAATGTCAGAAAAAATAAGAACTAGAACAGAGCTAGGAGATATTCTGTTCGAGTGCCGGAGGTACTTCCTGTACGCAGGTTTATTCAGTGCCGCAATCAACATCCTCCTGCTGACTCCCATAATTTACATGCTGACTGTTTACGACAGGGTTATCGCTAGCGGAAGCCTGTCAACACTCGCGATGCTAAGCCTCCTTGTTGTATGTCTTTTGGCGGCAATAGGCGGCTTCGAATGGGTGCGAACTATGATGCTAATTGGTGCCAGCAACCGTCTCGAGAATATGATTCGTAGGCGCGTATCTGACGCCACCTTTAAGATGGCGTTAAAATCAGGCGGACTAGTAACCAACGCCCAGCCTATCGCGGATCTTACTTCACTGAGGCAGTTCCTGACCGGCAATGGACTTTTCGCTTTTTTCGATGCTCCTTGGTTTCCGATATACATAGCAGTCATGTTTATGTTCCACCCTTGGTTTGGGGTAAGTGGCATAGTAAGCGGGATCGTAATGATCGCTCTGGCATACGCCAACAATTCGGCCACAGACGGACTGATGAAAGAAGCGAATGAGAAATTGAGTCAGTCGGCAGCAAGGTTTCAAAGCAGTTTGAGAAATGCTGAAGTTATTGCAGCCATGGGCATGTCAGGTGATGTCAACAAAGGGCAAGATGAATTAGCCGACCAGGTGATCCAAAAACAGGGCGAGGCAAGCAGGTATGGCGGCGCCCTGAGCGGCCTTACCAAATCCTTTAGGCTCATAGTGCAATCGCTGGTGCTTGGATTAGGCGCTTATCTTGCTCTAAACCAAGAGATATCGCCTGGGATGATGATCGCTGGCTCCCTGCTGCTCGGCAGAGCGTTGGCACCAATTGATTCACTGGTGGGGTCGTGGAAGGGCGTTTCCGTTGCTCGAGCACAGTACGACAGGCTCAACGAGTTACTTGTGCAAATGCCGTTGGAGCCCGAAAGGATGCAGCTTCCAGACCCGGAGGGCAACTTATCTGTAGAACAAGCGACTGTCGTGCCGCCTGGTTCAAAGAACGCGGTTGTACGGGGCGTGTCGTTCGCACTGGAGGCCGGCGACATGCTCGGAGTCATTGGTCCCAGTGCTTCAGGGAAATCGACTCTCGCCAGAGCGCTCTTGGGAATTTGGCCCACGTATTCAGGTAAGGTGCGACTTGATGGAGCAGACGTTTCGAGCTGGGATAGAGTCGACCTAGGCCCTCACGTCGGATATCTGCCGCAGGACATAGAGCTATTCGACGGAACAATAGCTGAAAACATTGCGAGATTTAAGGAGCCTAACCCTTCAGCTATTGTAGCTGCAGCACAGCTTGCAGGGGTTCATGACTTGATCCTGAGACTCCCTGACGGCTATGACACGGTGATAGGCGGCCAAGGCGGAGTTCTCTCCGGAGGGCAGAGACAACGCATAGGATTAGCCCGCGCAATTTTCGGTAAGCCAAAATTTTTAATACTCGACGAGCCCAACTCAAATCTGGATGACGCTGGGGAAAAACAACTCTTGGAAGCTCTCCATAGAATCAAAGAATCAGGGTGCACAACCGTGGTAATTACGCATCGAACGATGTTATTGCAGTGTGTTGACAAGCTGCTGATTTTGAAAGATGGATTGAACATAGCATTTGGGCCGAGAGATCAAGTCCTAGCCGATCTCAATAAACAACAGGCAGCACCAAAAGCTGCTCCAAATTGATACGGCGGCATCATATGTCTTCAAATACAGAACATGTCAACCTGCCAACGGCCACGAGGCACGAAAATAGCGAACCACCATTTAGCGCAGAAAAGGTCGGTTTATTTATCTTCTTTCTGATCTTCGGCATATTTGGACTGTGGTCAGCACTTGCACCTCTGGACGGAGCCGCTTTCGCTCCTGGAAGGGTAACTGTCAAATCGTATAAGAAGAATGTTCAACATTTAGAAGGCGGGATAGTTGCAGAAATTTTTGCGTTGGATGGCGAGTTAATCCAAGCAGGAAGTCCAATCTTAGCTCTGGAAGAAACGCAACAACTGGCTCAGCTGGAAATTGCAGAGTCTCAACGAGTTTCTCTCGCAACGAGGGAGGCTAGGCTGATTGCGGAGAGAGATGGCGCTGATGAAATTACTTATCCGAGTGAGTTGAGTAATTCAATTGACCGGGTGCGCGCGGAGAAGGCAGGCCAGCTAGCTATCTTTTCGGCACGCAAAATATCTAAAGAAGGACGCACCCAGATTCTTACTCAACGCGTCCAGCAGCTGGAAAACCAAGTAATTGGCATGGAGGCCCAGCTCAAAGCTAAAGAGCTACTTGCGCAATCCTATCAGGAAGAATTTTTGGATAGTAAAAGCCTTCTGGAAAAAGGCTTTTCAGACAAGTCCCTGCTCCGCCAAGCTGAGAGGAATTTCGCATCCTATTCTGGTGAAGCGGCAGAGCTGGTTGCAGAAATAGCTGCGACAAAAGTTCGGATCAGCGAAACACAGCTTGAAATTCTCCAACTGGAAAGCGAATTCCTCAGTGAGGTAGTCTCCGAACTTGATGAAGTTCAGACTTCTTTGCAAGACGCAACCGAGCGCGTGGTAGCACTAAAAGATATTGTAGATAGAACTATCATCAGAGCACCAGACAGCGGGATAATAAACGGCATGCAAGTGCACACGATCGGTGGCGTAATTAGAGGCGGCGAGACAATTGCTGAAATCGTTCCAGAATCCGACGATCTAATTATTGAGGCAGCAGTAAACCCTATCGATATCGACCGAGTATCTGAAAATCAAGATGCTCGAATTCGTTTTTCGACGTTCGGAAGTAGAGCTCCAACCATCTTCGGTAATGTACTGAGCATTTCTGCAGATGCGATGACCAACGAAGGAACTGGTCTCACTTATTATGATGCGCGGATTGAAATCAAACCTGATAGCTTAGAATCCCTTGGTGACTTAGACCTAATTCCAGGGATGCCCGCTGAGGTCTTTATTAATACCGGCTCAAGGACATTGATTCAGTATCTATTTAAACCTCTGTCAAATGCAGTATCCCGCAGCTTCAATGAAGACTAAAACAACAAGACGCGGCATGCCGATGCAAGCTTGGCCGAGAATAATAGTTTTAGGGCTTAGCCTTGCAAGCTTCCATCCGGCGTTGTTCGCTGACGAAAGCTCGAGTCTGAGTAGACTCTCTGTTGGCCAGACACTAGAGGACTTCTTCACTGCCGCGATAGATTATAGCCCACAGTTAAAGATTGCAGTGGAAGGATTAAACATAGGCCGTGCGAGAAAGAGGCAAGCTCAGGGGCAACTGCAACCTCAAATAAATGCCAACGCCAATATAACAGATAATGCACGCAACTCTTTTGATCCGTTCGGGAGAAGCATAACTGACGAATTCATCGGTCAGCGCTTCTCATTATCGGTCCAGCAGACCTTGTTCAATTGGCAAGCTTTCGCTGCCCAAAGGCGCGCGTCAAGAATCGAAAATCAGCGTGAGGCAGAGTACTACTATCAGCTTTCTTTGCTACTCACTGATGTAGCAGACCGCTATCTTGGCGTATTGCTCGCACAAGATGCAATCACGTCGGTTGAATCTGAGGTTGAAGCAGTTTCTAGCCAACTCGAACAAATTCAAAGCCTTTTCGATCTGCAGCTCGCACAGATCACTGACCTACGCCAAGCCGAAGCCAGTTTAATTGCTACTGAAGCAGAACGCCTGTCTCTGCAATCTGACCTTGCGGTGGCTGAAGAACGCTTACGCTCCATTACGGGGATAGAGGTCGGCGAATTATATACCCTTCAGGAAGGGGCAGAATTACCTAGCGCGCAAAGCAGTATGCAGTTCTGGGTTGAATCGGCAAAAAGCAATAACCAACAAATTAAGGCTCGCAGCTACGCTCTGGAGGCCGCTGACGAAGGTATTTCTGAAAGTAAGGGCGCTTACATGCCCAGGGTAAATTTCTTTGCGACACGACAAGAATCAAATGTTGGATTCGACAATCGATTCCTTGGGGATACCGAAAATACCTACCTTGGCCTCGACGTCACAATACCCATTTATGCTGGTGGATCCAACCGCGCAAGGGAAAATGAGGCTAGGGCTCAGCGGAACATTGCTGAAAGCGAACTTCGCCAGATAGAGCTAGAAACTTCTGCTAGTGTACGAGAGGCCTTTCTAAGGGTCCAGTCCAGCTCTCTGTTAACCGAAGCCGCTCAGAGACTAGTCTTGTCTACGCGTGTAGCGGCTGAGGCCGCCCAAGAAGGGTTTGCTCTTGGAACAGTAACTAACGTAGATGTCCTTAATGCAGTGAGAAATCAATTTCAGGCCGAGCGGGAATTTCAGCGTGCTCGCTATGAGCAAATTAATTATCTGCTCCAGTTAAAGCGGGAGGCTGGAACACTTACATCTGACGACTTGGTCCAAATAAGCAAATTGATGGTGCCTACGCAACTTTGATTGCTTTTCAACAGAAACCTCCCGTTTCTCACGGACGAAACCAAAATCGCGAGCCAATTAGTAATTTGAGCATTGAGCTCACGAATGGCCCGCTACGAGCCGAATCAGATTATAGGGACTTCACCCGACTCTTCTCTTCAGCGAGACGGGAATCTACCGAAGTTTTTAGCCATTTTATTGATACAAATTTATGATGTGGTGTGTCATTTCACGAAGCGATATTTGTAAATCTTTTTCACTGTAGCGGAAAAATCCCTCTGCGAATTTCACCTCAGGCGGGAGCGTAAGGGTTCTCGTTTTATTGAGTGCCCTAACAAGATCTATATAGTTATTCTCCTCGTTTTGGCTGGCATAAATCTCCATAGCCTGCATCTTTACAGATATCTGCTGAGTTATATCGATTAGAATATTTATCGGATTTTGCACACTAATCTCGTATGAGTAGATTTGAGGTTTTAGTCCAATTTGAGATGCCATTTGTAAAGCTGACCATACAGCAAACCCCGTTGCCCGATGATCAGGATGTAGTTCTAAAGGGCCTGGGAAAAATACACTTCTAGGTTTTATGTCAAAGATCAAATTGACAATTTCCTCGTTCAAGTTCTCACTAGCTTGTAAGTTACGATCCGGCTCAGACCAGAGGTAAAGGCCTGTAAGCCCGAGAATCTGAGCTGCTTCTTGTGCTTCCCGTTGACGAACCGAAACAAGATTTTCCCGCTGCCCGCCCAGTGCGCCGTCAGTCAGAACGACTACGTGAGTTTCAATTCCATAACCACAAGCCTTGAGTAAACTTCCGCCCATACCGAATGTTTCGTCATCCGCGTGCGGCGCAAAAACCAGCCATGGGCTTGGAGGCAATTCAGAGACAGAAAAAGGAACGAGTATGTTTTCTAGCTTCAATACCATTTTTCGCGGCCCGCTGTTTCAAGAGCGATTCCTGTGACGTCGTTATTACTTTCGATCCGAATTCGGGGCTTTAATCCGTTGATTTATATCGCAACGTCCGTACATCTAGTCGAATTTACATCAGTGGCTTTGATCAATTTATCTGATTGAATTCATTTTATTGGATGAGATTTTACTCGTTACAACATGCTGAATTAGTAATTCGGGATCAAGCAGCCATCTTCGCGCAGCTTTCGCCAGCGAAGGCCAGTGCGGAAGAAATTTAGATTTCTGGCTAAGCTTCGTGATTAAATGCCCGTTTTGCTACTGTGAGTTAGACTGGTGAGACAATGCGTTTCCGGCTTTAAAGAGATTTGCTAAACCTCATGAATTTTGCAATGGTGCGCCAATGGGCGCTAACACCAGTGACCCACTCCCGACTGTTTCACAACTTTGTGCGGCAGGACTTTTTCGGGCAATTCACCTCCTCGATCGGCGGCTGGCTTTGGTTGTTCCTTACCCCCATAACCAATATTATCGTTTACACTTTCGTTTTTAACTACATATTTCGAGTACGGCCACCACAGGAATTTGGTCAGACCCACTTTGTAGTGTTCATGATGATTGGATACTTGCCCTGGTTCGCCTTCGCCGAAGCGCTGAACAAATCACCCAATCTTCTGCTAGAGAAAGCACCGCTGATTACCAAGGTCATGTTTCCTGTGCAGTTGCTGCCGTTGGTTGGCACGGCGGTACCCTATCTGACTCACGCCATCGGCTTCGGTATGCTCCTGGGCTACCTTGCCACTCAGGGTCTGTTATCAGCAGCCTGGCTAATGATTCCGGTGATTTTCGTGCTCCAGTTTCTTTTCACGATGGGACTGGTAGCGGTACTTTCCGCCCTGTGTGTGTTTTTACGCGATCTGCAGCAAATAGTGCTGATCAGCGTCACCATCTGGTTTTTCCTCACGCCAGTTATCTATCCGATATCGATGATCCGGGATGAGAGTGTTCGAGACCTGTTCCTGCTGAACCCCATGCACAGCTTCATCAACCTATACCGGGAGATCGTGCTGCTCGGCGAAGTTAGCCCAACGCATCTGTCAATTATCGTGCCTACCGCGCTGATCAGCTACTGCGTCGGTGGCTGGCTATTCATGCGCATCCGACATGCCTTCGGGGATGTGCTGTAAATGGAATCGCCACGCATCACCGTAAGTAACCTGCACAAGGATTTCAAAATCTACGACAGTCCGCAGGATCGGCTGTGGGAAATCGTTCTGCGCAAACCGCGTCATCAGCTCTACCATGTGTTGACAGACATTTCCTTTGCCCTGCCGGACGGCAAAAGCCTCGGCATTATCGGCGACAACGGCGCCGGCAAGTCTACTTTGCTGAAACTGCTGGTCGGCACCCTGCAACCGAGCAGCGGCACTGTGCAGCTGAATGGCCAGGTCGCAGCACTGCTGGAGCTGGGCGCCGGCTTTCATCCGGAATTTACCGGCCGCCGCAACATCTATCTCAACGCCTCGCTTCTGGGCGTGCCCGACGATAATATTGCTGAGCTGGAAAAAGACATCATCGA
>Ga0181582_10003575_pt1 | contig 12519 bp, 11 predicted proteins | sample 071ome_32_FD_132438 | JGI IMG/M metagenome (GOLD analysis project Ga0181582, IMG submission 132438) | Coastal salt marsh microbial communities from the Groves Creek Marsh, Skidaway Island, Georgia - 071405AT metaG (megahit assembly) | ecosystem: Environmental > Aquatic > Marine > Intertidal...
CGCAAGGCCCAGTCTGCCCCCGCCATCCTCAAGTACCTCGAGTCGAACTTCAAGGGCCTCGGCGGCAACGTCAAGACCACCCTCAACGTGCAGCTCAAGAAGCTCGTCGAGGCCGGCAAGCTCAAGAAGGACAAGGTGAGCCGCGCCGGGCCCGCGCCCGCGCCCCGCCGCGCCGCCGCCCAGCCCCCCAGGGCGCATGCCCCGCAGCCCCCCGACCCACCCGGTCAGGGCGGGGTGTGCCGTGGGGGGCGGGGGCTCGCCACACCGCTGCGCGGCAACGTCGTCGGGCCGGCCGTCCTCGCGCCAGCGTTGTTTCCATCCATCGACTGACCTGACTACCGGGTCTCGCGGGGGTCGCCTGCCGGATGAGGGTGCAGCACGGCCGCGCTTCGGGCCTGGGCTCACGTGCACCCGCCGCTTCGCTGCCCGCAGGCCTCCTACCGCCTCGGTGACGCCCTCAAGAAGGCCGTCACCGCCAAGAAGGTCAAGGTGGTGAAGAAGAAGGCCGCCACCAAGGCCAAGAAGCCCGCTGCCAAGAAGGCCGCGCCCGCCAAGAAGGCTGCGCCTGCCAAGAAGGCCGCGCCCGCCAAGAAGGCCGCGCCCGCCAAGAAGGCCGCCGCCAAGAAGGCCGCCCCCGCCAAGAAGGCCGCGCCCGCCAAGAAGGCCGCGCCCGCCAAGAAGGCCGCCGCCAAGAAGGCCGCCCCCGCCAAGAAGGCCGTCAAGGCCAAGGGTGGCGTGAAGAAGGCCGCCGCCAAGGGCAAGGGGAAGAAGTAGGCACCTCGCATGACGTTTTTTGTCGTGTCCGGCATGCATGTTTGACAGGAGCCGCGTCTGGCTCCCCGTAGAGTTTGTCTGTCCCCCCCCCCACACACACCCTCCACCCCACGAGCCTATTCGAACATCGTTCAAACAAATGTCAGACCCTGGCCTTCTTCGCCTTTGGGCTTCCCACGATCCCGTCCACCTCGTCGTCGTCCACCGGCAGCCGCCCCGCCTCCACGCACGACGGGCACGCCCACGACGTGGCCTGTGCCGCCTCCACCTCGGCCGGCCCCATGCCCACGCACGGCGGATGGTACCACTCGGAGCACGAGTTGCACCCGATCATCATCTCGTCCGGGTTGTACGGCATCATGCACCGGCAGTACACGTCCACCAGGTCCGGATCGAACACCCCTTCCCGGCTCACGTACCGGAACCGACTGAAGTAGTCAGCCACCCCTACCGTCTCGAGCGTCATGTAGTCGTCCAGGGTCAGCACCTTGGCGTGTCCGTCCACTGACGACGCCGAGCACTTGTCCTGGTGGTCAGACTGCGCGTGGAGAGGGGGGGGGACTCGCCCGGGGTCGGGGGCCCGGCATCTCCTGCTTGGGGGGTCGGAGGGCGGGGGTGGACCGGGGGCCTGCTGCCCGCGGGAACGCGGGGCGACCGGCGGATCACGCCCCCCGCCTTCCCCACGACCGGGTGAGCAACTCACTGTTAACAGTTCCTTTTCCCCGTGGAAACACTTGCGCCCCCCCTTGATCTCCTCCGGCCGGTAGTACCACATAACCTCGAGGACCAGCCCGGCCGGTTCCTCGATTACCGACTCGATACGCGCCACGTACGGCATTTCTCCCGCGTTGGCTGTCTTCACCAGGACGTTGTCCCCGACTGCGTCTGTTTGGGGGCAGCTTCGAGGGTGGATATGCAGGGACAGGGCGGGGTCGGCCAGGGAATCCGCCCAACCCTAGCAGGGCGACGCGTGCGGCGGAATCACGGGCGAGAGGGGGCTATCACCGGCGTACTGAACCCCTCCTTTGTCAAAGGCGTCTATCTTGGCCTTCGGGGGCTCTATGCTCGGTGCCTCGCTGCCCCCCGCCACCGCCCCCTCCGCCTTCACCGCCCCCTCCGCCGGCACTGCTGTCTGATCGAGCGCGCCCCCCTCCATGCGACCTGGTGATTTCCCTCCCTCGCGCTGATTTGGGGGAAACTGCGGTAGTGCGGGCGGGGCCGCGGGGGCAGGGACAGCGGGTCTCGGGTCCAGCCTCTCCCCCCGCCGGGTTGCTGGAGAGCCTCCCCGGAAGACCGACAGGGCGGTCCCTCCGGCGCGCCCTCCCGCCCTTTCCTGGGCCGTCCCTCCCCGCGACAGGTTCCTCAGCGTGGACTTACGTTGCTGCATATTATTCACGCTCCGTTACGTTGGCACATTGCTCGCGCATCGACCCGCGGTAAGTGTTGACACAAAGGCCGCGCCCCGCCGTGGCGCCCTCGTGGAGCCTGCGGGAAATATTGACGCAGCACCACGAATGTACGGCACGATCGTACCGTTCGTGCAAATTTTCGTCCCGTGCGACCCTCGAACCGGCCCCCACCGGACGGCCCCCTCTCAACCGCGTTCGACTGCTCCAAACCCTCCATTCGCCGCCATCCTTCGCGTCCTCCCCCTTCTTCATCGTGCAGGTTCAAGATTGTGCCCGTTTGACGCTGTCGCTCACATCAGTCCATCTCACGAGTGCCTGGAGGTGCCTAACGGGATCTCGGTTGTGGAGAAGCCGGTACCGCTTGACGTCGCGACACGGGCGAAGTGGTTACACGAAGGAAAGGAACGATGGCTGACGACGCTGCCAGGATGGCCCAGATCGAGAAGGAACAAGAGGAAAAGCTCAAGGCCAAGGTGCGTGCCGGTCCGGGTGGGGGTGCCCTGCCCTCCCCCACTGCACCTGCTCAACTCCCTGGCCCCCTCTCCCCTCCGTCCCACCTCCGACCCCGCCTTCTGCGTCCGCTCTACCCCGCAGTACGGCGGGCTCAAGCCCAAGGCGAAGCTCATGCCCAAGGACCACAAGTTCTTCGACAGCGCGGACTGGGCCATGCAGCAGCAGGGCAAGCCCACTGTGCCGAAAGCAGCATCCGGGCTGCGGGCCTCCAAGGAGGTATCGCCCGGGGGCCTCCAGGGGAAGCCGGGGGCCCCGTCCGGTGACTGAGCGTGCGATGTGTGCCGCCGTGCGCCCCGGCCGTTTGAACCCCGCCCTGCGACAAAGCCTCGTCCCTGGCCCCCCCCCCTGACCTGCCCCGCTCGCTCGCTCTCCTTTCAACCCCCGCATTAGTCCTCGACCCGCCCCCGGCGCCCGATCTGCTGCACGGCGTTCATGAGCGCGCGTCCCTTGGCCCCGCTCATGGGCTTGACGTCCTGCGTCAGCATGGCGTGCTCGATGAGCTTGGTCTCCTTGCAGGCTACCTTGCCGTGAGTCGGGGCCGCAGGCTTGTACACCTCCTGGAACCACCCGATGCGCTGGGACTCGGTGATGGGGCGGGCGTATTTGTCCCTGGCGTCGAGCCTCTCCCGCACGTGCTTGGCCCGGTCGCGCATCATGCGCTGGTTCGACTTGTACGAGGTGGCCTCGGGCTTGGCGTAAGTCTGCAGCACGCTGCTGCCCCGCTGCGGACGGTGTGGGGGGGTGGGTGGCAGTGGGCACGTGTCGCAGGGGGTAGGTGGGCTAGCCCCCGGGGCCGCCCGCCGGCCGGGCGACGCACCTGCACGGCGAGGATCTCCCCGAGGGTCATGGAGGACATCATCATCCCCTCGTCCATCCCCTCCCGCTTGGTAATCGTCTGCTGGGGACCCTGTCCCATCTGGGACACGAAGCCATGCGAATCGGGGGCGCGGCCCGACGCTTGGGCCGCTGCGGACCGCCCGCCGTCCATGCCTGCCGGTGCTGTGGGGGGCTGCAGGGGCAGGGCAGGGGGGCGTCGTTGTTGATACGAGGCGAGGAACGGGAGGGCCCGAAGAAGGTACATCCGCGGGTGGGGAGTGAGATAGGGGTTTAGAGATGCGTAATATTAGGCGATTCGTGGATCGTGCGACCCTGTCTAGCCTCGCACAACCTTCCTGCGATGGGGAAGCGCGACCATTTCCCAGCTGTGGGGGCCGAACATGTGGGGCGAACGAGGTGAAGTGGCGCACCATGGGTCTGAATACTGTCAAATATGAAACAAATTTACTATCATTATGGCACTACAACCGCGCTAGTCGACGCAAAAGTCGTGGTAGCGTCGATTTCCCCTCCATTCCGGGGGGGTCTCGCGACATCCCCCAAATTGCGTGCTCCGCGCATGGCACTTTCGCGACAAAGACGCGCTAAAGCCGCCGACGCTCACCTTTATGCGGGGATTTGCGGGGCGCGTCCCGTCGATATGGGGATTGGCGCCGGGGAAATGTGCGAGCGGGGGTGGGAAGTTCTGGGGGTGCTTTTTTGGTGACAACACGCTGCTCGTGGGTTCTCCGCGCACGGTTTGCTTTTCGGCGCCCACCAGCGCCTGTGGGGGCAGTTGAGCCACCCATAGACGAGGCCAGCGCGCCGGGACGGGCTTCAACGGTCTCGCACTGACAAGCCCCGCCGGCCCCCACACCTGCTGCGTCAGGGCTTGAACACAGCCGAGTCCTTGTCGGCGCTGTAGGGCGTCCAGATGATGCGCTTAGGGTCGACCGGGTGCCCCGCGCTCCCGGCCTTCTTCAGCGCCTGCTCGACCTTGGAGGGCTCGGCGAAGATGACGTGCTGCCCGTTGCTGTACTGGATCATGTCGAGCTCCTGGAGGGTCCGGATGATGTCCTCCTGCCGGATGCTCGTCATCTGCACGAGTTCCTGGATCGAGATCTCCCCGTCAACGTCCTTGAGGATGTTGAGGATGACCCGGGTCCAATAGCTCATGTAGGACACATACCCGAGGTCCGACAGCGGGCGCTCGGGCGTCCCGACCCGCTTCTCCAGCTTGGAGAGCTCATAGGAGAAAGATATGAGGAACTTCCCGTAGCCCTTCCGCTGGTATGCGGGCAGCGTGAGGATGCAGGCCAGGTTGTGGCCCTCCTCCGAAGCCTTCTCCTTGGAGAAGTAGCCCACCACGTGCGCCCCGTGCTCGTCGCACTCGCACAGCACGTAGAAGAGGAAGAGGTCGACGTCGTAGTAGAGCGTCTTGTGGTCGAGGAAGAGTTTGGCGAGGTAGCAGAGGTTCTGGCAGTAGATGCGCTCCTTCTTGCCGTCCAGCTCGAACATCGAGATGTTGCCGTTGCGGTAGATCTCGTCTCCGGGCGGGTGCTTGAGCTCGCACTTGCGCAGGTGCCGCAGCAGCTGGTCGCGCGTCTTGAAGAAGCTCAGGTCGTACTCGCAGAAGAAGAGCTTCTTCAGGCCGTGGTACTCGAGCGGGAGCGGGGAGAAGTACCACGTTGCCATCTCGTAACGCCCAAGCTCGATCCGGTCGATGTTCTTCACCTTCGTGAACTCCTCATGCTCCTTAAGCTGCGGGCAACAAGACGGCGGGGCGCCCCACGTCGGTCCCCGCTGCCCCCCACGGGCGCCGGCGGCCACGCCCGGCTGCCGGTTCACCACGTACCCCCCGCAACGGGCGACCGAGGAGCCAGCAAGGGCCCCGCGCCGCTCACCTGCATCGGGTCGAACCCGTCGTGGTCTTCGTGGAGCTCCATGTCCTCCCACTTGCGCTTCTGCCCCTTGGCCTTGGGGCCGTCCTCCGCCTCGTACTGCTCGTCCGTCTCCATCTCCGTCGGGTCCATGTCCTCGAGGCTGTGCCACTCGTCCATGCGCCGGTTGAACCCGATGTAGTGCATGTAGTACTCGAAGTCCCACTCGTCCTGAGCAGGCGGGTCGATGCGCTTGCGCCGCTCCACCACCCGCGCTGGCCGGAGCTCCCCGTCAGCCCCGCCCATATCCCACTGCGACCAGGGGGAAGGGGGTTGGGAGGTCGGCGAGGTCAGGGACGAGCGCGCGGGGGGGGGGCACAGCAGCAGAAGGGCGGCGTGCTCCTTTCGCGAAGCGTAGCGTAGGTCGCCCGGCTTCTAGAAACCGCGGGCGACAGCACTGGGGCGCATGCCTGGAGGCTCTCACCTTGCACATAATCCTCGTGTTGATCTCCAGAGGCACCCTCACGGTCACCCCCTTGACCTTGATGTCCTTCGGCGTCACGGGGGGCTCGGTTTCCTTCCCGGACTTGGCCTTGGGCACCGCTGCGTGACGAGGCGGTTCGAGGGGGCAATCGCGGGAGATTTGCAATGCTACAAGTCGCAATGGCACGGATTTTCGGGCAAGTAACGCCCGAGAGAGACCTGCGCGGGTGGGAACCGGGTGCTTGGGAGCATGGGAGGCCGCACCCTTCATCGCCATCTTCGGCTTGCTGGTCATGGCGGCGGCGTTCTCCTGGAGACCGGTGGGACCGTGCCGTGATCAGATGCCCGACGAGTGCCTGCCGTCCGTGGGCGCTGCGATCTGGGTAGCGTGAGAGTGTTCTCGCGGACAGGAAAGGGCGGGTAACAAAGGGGGCACCCTGTCGCTGGTGGCGCGCGTATGACCTTCTCTTCGATTGTCGTCGGTGAAATACCGACACATGCTGCCCGGGGGGGCTTCGGAACGCCTTTGGCCGGCCAGGGGGGGGGGGCGTCCGGGAAGGGTCTCCACGACTGACTCCTTCGCCTGGGACTCTCCCGGAGAGTCCCTTCCCCCCCTCCCTTGAGGGCCACCTTTTCCCTCTCCGGGGGCCTCCCAAGCCTGAATCCTGCATTTTTTCGGGCTTCGCGAGGACGCACGTCGATTCTCCTGCGAGATAACCCGCGCAGGGATCACAACAAAAAGAGGAGTCGGGGGACGCGACGGCCATGAGCGCCACGATTGCCGCCAGGCGGGTCCTGCCCGGCTCGATGGGACCGACATGGTCGTTCCTGGGGAAAGATAGAGCTGCAGCATCCATATCAGCGAGGGGGGGGTGGAGCGGGCGGTCGGTAAACACGGCCACAGCAGGCGAGCAGCTTCCCCCGCATCCGCTTCCCACCCAGTGACGCCGATGGCCCTCCGATCCCCGCGAGCGTTGATATAACGCCGTCCGTGAGCCGAAACACGCGCGAGGTGCCCCCCTTTTATTCGTAATACGCGCAGAGGCCGAGCCATCGCCATCGGGGTCCCTCGAGGATGGGGGGGAGCAGCCGCTGGGGCCAACGTGGCTCGCGGGTCTGCTGCCAGGTGCGACTCGGGTCCCCTCACGCGGCCATAATTCCCACGAATCCCCGAGCCACCGGTTGCGGGGGGCGCGGGAGAGCCCGGGGCTCCCCCGCCCGGCGCTCCCGTGTCCCTGTGCCCGCAGCGGTGCCCCAGGCGGATCGCTGGGCCCCCCCGACGGGCTCGCGCCGAGGAACGCCCGGCCTCGCTCGCGCTCGCAGGGGTGACCGGGTGGGCGGAGGGGGCGGCGGACGGGCTGTTGAGGGCGGTGCCCAAGTGGAAGCAGTCCCAGTGGAAGCGACGGTTCAAGATGCACAAGCAGTGGCTCAAGCCAGTCAAGCGGGTGGCCATGTGCCCCAAGTGCCTGCGCGTCATGGGCCCCCACGAGGTCCCCTACGACTGCAAGGACAAGATCGCTTGCCCATCCATGGGTATGGGGGAGTGGCCCCCGAACACCATCCTCGGGGCCCTCAAGATCAAGAGGGACGAGTAGCCGGGCCCGGGCCCGGCGAGGCCCGGGGGTTCGGTCTGGGGCACCACGGGCGGCCTGATGGTTGAACGTCCGCTTGGGAACAGAGGGGAGCGTGCCTCGCTGACGAGGCCGGCAATGCGCCGCGCGCTGGTAGGGGACTTTGACGGGGTAGGATGGGCGGGCAGCCTCGGGGGCACGGGCCCCGGCGTCAGAGCTCCATGAGGATCTCGGCGAGGTGGGTGTCGGGCACGACGACGGTAGTGCACCGGGCCGTCGCCTCGGCGAGGCGGGTGGCGAGAAGGTGCTTGCACATGTGCGCCTCCTTCTTCGTGACGACGTCGAAGTAGAAGCTCATACACGAGCAGAAGTGGTCAGGGAAGACGACGTACGTCTCCCCGTGCCCCTCGACCTGGAAAGCCGCCCTCCCGCTCCCCTCCCCGACGACCTTCTTCACGGCCCCGCTCTCGACCAGGTCAAGGGCCTTGTCCGCCTGCTTCTCGAAGAAGACGAGCAGGGGCGCCAGGTGCGCGTCCAGCACCCCCGGTCCCCCCCCGGGGAGGGGGGCGCCCTCCTCCCCGGCCCTCTGCCGCCTTGCCGCGAGGTCCTCGCAGACCCTCGCCAGCACCAGGCCCGCCAGCTCCTCCCCCGGCACCCCCGACATGGCCCTCGCCTACGAAACGCCCAGCGCGGCGCGCGCCCGATCGCAGAACCCCGGCGTGTCTAGCCGGTCCCCGTCGTCGCGGAACGGGGAGGCCACGGCGTGGGCGTAGAGCTTGTGAAGAGCCAGGCAGCGGGCCCGGAGCTCCGATTCGTCCGCGGCCAGGTGCGCCTCGACCACGAGGAGGATCTTGGCGCGCGTGTTGGTGAGGTAGCCGTACACGCTGTACTCCTCCGTGACGTACAGGAGACCCAGGAACTGGTCCGCCGGCTGCCCGTCCGCCTCCTCGGCGCTCTCCTGGCCCAAGTGGACCTGCGGGCGCGGGGGGGGCGGGGGGTGCCCGTGCGGGGGGCCGGGGCGGGGGGCTGGCTCGGTACCTGCGACACGCGGGGCCGGCTGCACGCGGTCGCCCTGGCGGTGCCGGGCCTCGGCCCGGGGTCACCTTGGTGTCGATGTAGTCGAGTGCTCCGTGGCAGAGCCAGTGGAAGTCGAACTCCCCCTGCGCGCGAGATGGATCGAGTGGCGCATCAAGGGGCGTGTACGACGTGACGAGAGCCGAATGACGTGTCCAGATGGTCGGGGACCCGCGTGAACCTACGGACGTGTAGATATGCATGCTCGTTGTCCCCCCCCGCGCACCTGGGGCGAGGGGCGAAAGACCTCGAGGTAAAGTGGGGCGTTCTCGTGACCGACGATGCACGCTGCGGAAATCATTTTCCAGAAGCGGTAGCGATGATATGATTCGCACGCGTTGCGCACTCCACGCGGCGCGAGGACGGCGCGGTCGCTCCGCCGGCCGGAGCGTTCCTCGCTGCTGGTCGCGGGGAGAGGGGCTGGGTCCCTTTTCGTGACCGATATCGCACCGCCTCTGACAGGCGTGCGCTTCTTAACACATCCTCGTTATTGCTACACGCAGCTACCCCGTGTTTCCGGAAACGGGGTCCCAGACGCGTCCGAAGTGCCCGCGGGGGCGTCGTTGCACAGCACTCACTGGCGAGTTCCAGCAGGGGGGGACCCCCCACGAAGCGGACACGCTGCGGGGTTCAACCCGGCTCCCGAGAGCCCCCCTCAGACGGTCTTGGCGAGGGGCTCGAGGCCGTAGCACACGCGGGCGACCATGAGCGCCACCTCGTTGCTGGACCAGTACATGGTGTGCGCCTTGACGGCGCGAATCGCCGCCATCATTCGGACCGACGAGTCCTTCGGGAGGAGGAAGTCGACGCGCCCCTGGCTCGAGGACGCGTCCTCCCGCATGGAATCCGCGCCGGGCGTGCCCCCGGCGACCCGCCATCCGGAGTTCCGCTTCTCCCGCAGCCGCGCCGGCTCGGGGGCACCCCCGGCGTACATTTGTGGGGGCGGCCCCCCCGGGTCGTCAGTGGCCAGCTCGTTGAACGACGCGCGGAGGTTGGCCTCGTACGCCTGCACCGTGTCGGCGACCTGGTCCGTCGCCGGCTCGGCCTCGGTCTCCCGCCGCGCGAAGAGCGCCGAGAGGCGCTCCGAGAGCTGCCCGATGGCGTCGTCGTACTTGGAGCGGGGCACGCGGGGCAGCTCGGGCGGGGGCGCGCCCGACATGGACAGGTCGAGGAGGGGCTCGAGGCGGTACGCCACGGGGTCGTACCGGTGGAAGACGTTAAAGACGCGGGCCACGGCGGGGAGGCCGTCCCCGGCGCCGCCGTAGATGTGGGGGACGCGGTGGCTGGCCGCAGGGTCCCCGAGGCACGCGGGGCTGGGGCCGGCGGGGTTGTACCCGCGCAGCGCGAGGAACGGGGTGGACGGGGACCCCACGAGGAAGAGGTTCTCGACCGCGAACTCGAGCTCCGGGAACCGCAGCCCCGCGTGGAGCGGCTCGTGGGCGGCGACGCCCAGCTCCCGGTACAGTCGCGGCTGGTTGCAGAGGAGGTCGAAGCACATGATGGAGCCGAGCGAGTGGCCGAGGACGGACACCTTGCCGCGGAACCCCCGGTGGCGGGAGGAGAACTTGCCCCAGGACCGGTTGAGCGCGTCGCCGAGGCTCTCGACCATGGCCTGCGCCTGGGGGAGCGACTGGTACGCCATGACCTCCATGAGGGTGTTGGAGAGGAGGGAGCGCATGCGCGTGTCGCCGAGGGGGGACACGTGCGCGGTGAGGTCGTCCGCCGGGAGCCGGATGCCGGCGCGCCAGTTGACGGGGATGAGCTCCACGCGCCCCCCGCGGGCCGTCCCCTCGGGCACGTGCCGCTCCACGGCGGCGCTCAGGCGGCGCCTCATCTCGTTCGTGTCCTCCCAGATGGCCGACGAGTAGGAGATGTTCTGCCCGACGCCGTGGACGACGAAGACCAGGTGCTCCACGGGCGTCCGGGACGCGTACTCGTCCATCTCCAGGTCGATCCCGTGCGGCGTCGGGCTCCCGGGGGCGAGGCCCCGCCGCAGGGCCCGGGCGCCCGCGGGCAGCTCCTTGGCCTTCTCCGACCCGAGCCCCTTAAAGAAGGACTTCATCTTGTCCACGGTCTTCACCTCCTGCGGGACGATCCAGGCGTCGTCCTCGGACCGGAAGACGAGCTGGTACGAGTCCCCCGCGTCCGTCGCCACCGCCACGGCGCCGCCCCCCCCCTGGGCCCACGGCTGCCGCGCCCACGCCGCCTCCACCCGGGCCGCGAGGTCTTCGCGCAGGGGCACCCACTTCTCCTTCCTCGGCGCCTTGTCCGACGCGTTGCAGAACCACGTCCCCCGGACCACGACGTGCGTGCAGCCGGGCCAGTACCCCGACTCCATCTCCCGCCGCCCCAGGGACGCGTCGTACAGGCCCCCCCGGACGCAGACCTTGGGGCAGCCCGTCCCGGGTTCGGAGGGCTGCTCCTCCCGCGCGTCCCAGGAGGCCTGGTCCCCCGGCGGGGCCGCGTGCGGGGTGCGGTGCCCGTGGAGCACCGCGGGGTTGGCGCGAAACACCTCCTCGAGCACGCGCGACTCCTCCGCCGCGAACGGGAGGACCGAAGCCTTGGGCGGGATGCCCGAGGCGAGCTTCGCGGCGAGGGGCTTGGAGACCTTGGGGTCCTCGAGGGCCTCCAGGGGGAACGTGTAGTAGTACCACCGGACCCTGCGGGCACGGGGGGGCATAAGAAACCGGGTGGGCGAGGGCGCGCGCTGTGCAGCCTCGGAACGCGGCGGGGCGCGGGGGCAGTGGGGGGCGAGCAAGTTGTCGGAAGCTGTGGAGGCCGCGGACGCGCGCCGGCCGGGGGCGGCGGCCGGGGGCGCACCTGTCCGGGGACAGGGTCGTCATGAAGTGCTCGTCCATAGCAGACGGTGCAGGTGTCACAGGGGTGGACCACGTCGCGCGGGATACGGGTCGGAATGCACGAGATGAGCAGCTGGAACTCTCTGTCCCGCTCCCACCTGCGAGGGGGCCGGGGGGGTTCGAGTAAGACTGCGGCGGTGGAAGCGGCTAGGGATACCTTAAAAGGTTAGGCGGGACGGGTCCCCGCCGTCGTCGGAGAGGGCGGGGGAACCGTTTCAAAGGCGTCGCCCGCCTGTCCGTGAAGCTGTGCCAGCCTGCAAGTGCCGGCTTTGCGCGGGCCACCGCTACCGAGCCGTGTTCTCGTGAGGCCCCGAGGATCTCTCCCCCTCCAATTCCCCCGCGCGCCATTCTTTTCTCAAGTCCGTGCGCAGGAAGGCCGCGCGCCGAGTTGCAACAAAAGTATCTCCGGTCACAAACACTCCTCCCCTCGCGCGAGGGGAACGCTGGGTCGATCTACCCGAGGTGAGCATTTTTAACGTGCCATCGAACCGCTCGGGTCGGATCGCAGCTCGCGCTGGTCCAAGCAGGCCCAGCGCGGCAGGTCTCGACGTTCCCTTTTTCGGGCGGGACCCCCCCCCCGCAGAGTCGGGTCGACAAATTCCTGCATCGCTCGTTTCGATCGTGTCGATAGACATATTTATGGCTTCTGACGATCCGGTTCGTGCCGTACCGATCGATCGGCGCGGGTGCGGGCCGAAGTTCCCCTCCCCCCGTCTCGCGAATCCCTCCCGACAAGGGCCCTCTTCGCGATCGCACGTCGGTCTTCACCCGACCTCGCGATTTCGCACCCTAATTTGCGTCGCTCGCGACCAAGCCACCCAGATTTCGCGGCCCAGGCGCTCTGTCACGAGCAAACCCTCCACGCCAGCCCCTTCGAACGCTTCCGCGCCTCGGGAGCGCTTTCTGGGGAGATAAGTGGGACTTCCGTCATCTCTTAGCGTTATCGTATGATATACTCTACCGATACGCCTGGGTTTCACTCCGAGGTGCTCCGTGGAGCCCTCACGCGCGCACTTCCCCCCCCCCCCCCCCCCCCCCCCCCCCCCCCCCCCCCCCCCCCCCCCCCCCCCCCCCCCCCCCCCCCTCCCCCCCCCCCCCCCTTCCTCCCCCCCTCCCAACACCCTTCCAGCCCCCCAAAACA
>Ga0181582_10003585_pt1 | contig 12501 bp, 13 predicted proteins | sample 071ome_32_FD_132438 | JGI IMG/M metagenome (GOLD analysis project Ga0181582, IMG submission 132438) | Coastal salt marsh microbial communities from the Groves Creek Marsh, Skidaway Island, Georgia - 071405AT metaG (megahit assembly) | ecosystem: Environmental > Aquatic > Marine > Intertidal...
AGAAAACGTGATTGAACGCAAAAACGCGAAAAATGCAACCAAACCTGGTACTCCGCGTCTAAAATGGTTAAAATATCGCTTAGCTATGTCCGTTTGTCTCATTCATTTATGGTTGGAGAAGTACAATACTATTTTCGAAATTCATTTGCTATCTATATCAATTTACGAGTACAAAGCGACAGTAAACGTCCAAAGACCTACCAAGATGGAAGCAAGACGCTGACGTCAGCTGAAAAGTTCAACGCACTTCACCAAGTGCCTATGCCTCTTCATGCAAACCCACGAATTTCTTCTCGCAGTTGCTATATCTATAGAGGGGTGGTTCTTCCTCTCGTCAGCGCATAGAAACGTTGCTAGCACGTGCTTGGGACTCAAACGTGCCCTATGATGGCAAGCATACCCGTGACGTAGCACACCATGCACGCCTAAATATTTTGAGTCGTGGTGACAGCCTAATTCCAGCTGCTTTCGCAAACCAATTGACGTCACAGCTGCATACACTGAACGACCTTTCCCTAAATTACCAATTTTCAGGATCGAACTATCTCTGGGGATCTCAACACTGAGTCCTGCACTTACTCTTATGAAAACACTTCGCTGACTCAACTTCGTGATTACTCCTACCACACTTTCTCCCAGAGTTGGGTTACAGAACTGATTGCGTAGGACTGTTATGTCTAGCCTACGAGATAACCGTGACACCACTAAAGTGTTGTCAAATTTGTCTTTCACAAAAGAACTAGAGTCCTCTTGTCTTTTCTTCGGGCTCATTTCACTTTCAGGGTCCCTTCTCTGTTGTACTCGATCTCCGGGTACTAGCAACTTGTAAGCCTGCATTTGAGAGTGACGTAGAAAAGAATTATTACTAGATTCGAAACTATACTTTTGAATCAGTCGAGCGGCGTGAACTTCGCCTCGCCTGCTCGCACTCGCCGCTCTCCGCCTCCGGATCCGGACGTAACGTAATTTCTCTATGTGAATAGTGTGAATATGGACCAATCACTTGAGCGAAATAAATCGTCTGTAGACGAATTGATCTTCTCTTCATCAATATTATACGCAATGGTAGTATCTCTGCGAAAAGCCCAGGCTGAAACCGCAAAACGGCGGCTTGAACCAGCCTGTCTTCCGCTGTTACTACTCTGGCCACTGTATTCCAGCTGTCTTCTAGTCAAACTCCGGAGGATATCCATACGTATGCAAGTAATGAACCCATAACGTGTGTCCGCAGAGCCTTCATCCCCACATTGTGTGACGTGAAACCGCTCAGGTGCAGTGAACGCTCTGTCGCAAAAACAGAAAATTTCAGAAGCGCAGAATGTCCACCATAAGAACGAGACCTACACTTGCGTGTATCGCCGCGTCCACCACAGAGACAGCACTTGAGCGTAGCCTGCCACTTTACGATCTACTTGAGCTTTTATTCGAAACAGGTACGTGACGTGCTTTACACTAGTTGAGGCTTTGCCAACTCACTAAGTAACACAGACCACCAGGATCACGCACCGTTCGACTCGAAAGTAACGCTGTTCAGGATAGCGGCGACGTTATTTTGGCGTCTATGTGATCTCGATTTTGAGTTATGCTGTCCCCGGGTTCTCCTTGTAGCCTGTATGCTTGTAGCGAGAAAGGTACTGGGAGGGGTGGATCTTTCGTGTGAAGCACCTTATGAGATGTACGAAAGACTCATGGGTGGAGCTGTATCCAAACACATGATTTTGCTAGAACCTCCCGATATGTTGGATGCAGCCAGTTTTGCACAAGCGATAGGGGACATTGAACTACGTCTTTTAGACAGCGTTGACTATGATCTGAAAATTTGCACCCTTTGGCCAGAACTAAATGGCTTTCCGATAGACGAATTGAATGCAGAGGACACAAACATCCAACTCGCGCGATGTTTGTTTCTATGCAATTGTACGAATCCACTCCATGAAGCAAAATCAGAGCATTTTTTGGGGCTCGCCTCTGCGCTCGAACGCTTTCAAAATTGTCGTCGTAAAACATATCAAACAACTCATTTGAAAGGTTACGAGGTCAGACTGTGGACCTCGATTGATGAGAGTATCCACCGCATTTTTTATCCCAATTAAGAATAATGTGATGTACAGTAGCTTGAGCCTGTCCAAAAAGACGCTGCCAGTAAGACTGAGCAAGTCCCAATATGTGATTTTATTTTGATAGAAGAGTTGAGCTGTTACTCTTCATCTTCAAAGTTTAAAAACGTTGTAATTCACTCGACGGATTGTATAATACAGCTGGCAATACTATCACTGACACGTTGAATTCTACTTTCTGCGCCTCAGAATCTGAGGACTACTTTCCGAAACGTTTCAACTGTGGGGCCAATGCGCCACAACGCTATGCGTGCCTGTTCATCTAATACTTTCGGTGGGACAAGCGTACAACAATGCATGTGTACGGAAAGTCTGTGGCTAACAAGATCGAGATCTATACCTGGTTGTTTCTTGCGTTAGTAGTAGTTTTGCATGGCGATGGTGAGGTCACTCTATTCGAGTCCTCGAATAGGTGCGAAGACTTAACTAATTCAACCAACAACTTACATTATAGTAGTTGTTACGATGCATCTTTTTGTATCGCTGGAATCACATGTTTGACCTTACAGAATCGGAAGCATACACATCCTTACCTTGCGTTGATGTTGGGCCCTGCTTCAGCCATTTAGTATGTCTTACATGCGTCATTATTCATTTATCCGATCACTGATACGTGCGATAGTTATACGTGGTCTTTATGGACACTTTATGGTTTCTGGTTTTTCACCGCCGAGGTTGGTCCATGCAGTTTAAGAAACCTAAAATCATTCATTATTTCCACACAGATAATATTATTCTTCGGTTTACTGGCTGCAATTCGACTTTCAACTCGCTGGATCACGTCATGTGCAAAACTTGCTAACCTTACATTTTCGAAGTCCTAGCGAGCTTTGTGCTGTAAATTGTTTTATGTTTGGAAGTTGGCTTGACTAGATTTGACTACACCGTCACCTACAAGCGCAAAGACACAAAGTGTGGATCCTAGAAGCTTGGTGAGCGATATCGCATAAAACTGCCCGATACATAGTATTTGACAAGTCTAGTAAATGTGACTAACACTTCACGAGACGGTGAACATACGAGCATACCAACCTTTGCTGGACTTATGAGTAGTAGGGCAAAACTTGAGTCAACACATATGACCAAGCAACACCAGAAAGACCGCCAACCAGCCAGCCGGACGTAAAAGACGCCCAGCCTTGCGATGATTGTAATGGATCTTTGGTAACAGTTCGCCCGCTAAGCGTTTTCACGCCAACCACTTCCTCGCGTTGGAAAGCAGTCGCACCATAAATGCTCAAACAAGCTGTGAGGATGAGCACAAGGCCAGCGCCTGACAGACAACCAGCGAGTTCCGCCGCATCAGTGGAACGAAGCGGGCCTAATTTTATGAACGGTCCTGTCACGAAAAATCCGTGCGCGAGTCCAACCTCAACACCACGCAAGAGTGGAGAGACGCCAGTTCGGTACGCTGGCAGGTTGGACAGAAAGTTCGCAACATCTGGCGACGAGGTCACGGGAGTCTCGAGCATACCAATGAATGGGTCGCCATTGATTGGTTTCACGATTTGAACCTTTTCCGAAGCGGACGCGACGATAGAGTGTCTATGAAAGGACAGTATGGTTAGTCTTCCACTTCCACACTTCCTTGTATGCTATGCTGGACAAGTATTAGGTACGACAAAGAATGCAACTCACGCGCGCAATACGATGCATCCATGCTTCAAAATAAAATATTCATACTCTGGGTTCACACGTACCGTATTTTGTTGCGCAACCCCGCAGAAGCACGGACGCATCTGTCTGATCGCAAAGACTAGTAACGCGGGCCAACACGGAGAACAAGTCAGTAAACGAGGTGTTGCCAGATGCGCGGGGCCTCGAGATGGACATTGAAAGAAGAAGCTTGCAAAAATACGCACCTTCGCTCCAGGGATGAGTCGAGTCGCGTTCGAAAGGTTCACCGTTTGCAACATTCCTGACGTGTGGGTGATTCTGATGCAGATACGCTTCGCGCGGATACGCTCGCATTCGCCTTCGCCATTTGAATCTAAATAAATCGCATTTGAGATTAGACCTGGTATCCCTGAATGATGTATGTATGAGAAAACCGGACAAATTACTAAAAAAAACAGCTTTAATGTTGGATACACTCACTGTTGGATACACTCAATACGGGGGTCGAACCCGCGACCCTCAGCTTAGGAAGCTGACACTCTATCCACTGAGTTAATTGAGCGTGCGAGCTCGCGAAATTCGCTTTCATAACTAGGAAAGGCTAACAGCGATTTCCTACTTATTCTCGAAATCGCGAGTCGACGTACGGCAGACACTGTGGCCGAGTGGTCTAAGGCGCCAGGTTCAGGTCCTGGTTCGAAAGAGCGTGGGTTCAAATCCCACCGGTGTCAAGCTAGCTGTCCAAGCCCACGTGTCTTACTTCGGAACTGTGGAGTACACGGCCGCACTAAACGGCGCACTCTTTTTGTTGCTCGACACGCGGCGCCCCAACAGGTCTACTCGACCGAGCGTCCTCACGGACTAATCCGCGACAACAAAACGCATCAATATGTGGCACAATAAGAATCTTGCAACTGAGCTCGAAGAAACGATTAACAGGACAACCTCTCAGTCATACCACATGAGTAGTTCCTCGTTTGATTCCGTCTCATTGCGTCTTAAGAGGCAAGAGCGTATCATCGTCAAAGCCCAGCGTCTTCTTCGGGACGCTAACGGCTCTTTATGGGATGCAGAGAAGCAGGTATCACATAGAAGCGAAGAGGTTTCTTCACAAAATGAGGGCCTGCGACGTGCCAATGCCACGTTGACGAGCGTCAAATTATATTTGAATACGAAATACTGTGCTCAGGCTTCGAAGGCGGCACTTGTGCCGCCCGAAAGTCCACTCAATTACCTGAGAAATATTATTAAAACTTATGAGGAGGAGTTGTGTACGTGTGAGGAGGCACTGCGAGATTTGTACCTATTTGTTCCGACTGGTGAAGTAGATATAGATATGAAGCAGAAGCTTATTGCGTGTTCACTACTAGACTCGACTGAAGAAACTCTGAGGTTGTCGAAAACCAAATATACCAGTCCTTAAATGGTCTCTCTCACTTCCCGTTATCTTTTAATGTCACTAGCTGTTGAATCTTCGGCTTGGTAAGAGCAGGACACCCGCGTTGCACAAGAGCAAGCGTGTCTGATTTACACATGATCAAAATTTTGGTACTGAAGGTGGTTTCACTGGTCGTAAGCTATCTTCTGGAAGTGGTAGAACTGGTCCGCCTGGGATGTTACACGCTTCAATTGTGGTGTATTCGCGCAAAACCTACGCTATAATGAGACCCGGTTAGCAAATATTAGCGACATGCTGTACCTGCTGCCAAATATAAGATGATAACTGTTTTGTCACATCAATATCATCGTCCTGAGTCCGCCATTCACCACTGTCTGTTACATCTATTTCATTACCGAGGGACAGGCCGACACCCTGAAAAATAGTTTGCACACGTTGGAATAAACTAGCATACAGAGGTTACCGTGTAGTTGACGATTCGCTTTTCACCCAGTTCTTTTTCTGTCGTCGCCGGCGGAGGCATGATGTCGTAAGTAGCCTGGTAGAGAAATTGTGAAGTTATTGTGAGGTTAGAGATGAAATTAGTTATCGTACCATTGCTAGTGGATAAAAGTGTGTTTTCGCTGATGTCTTCTTTGTACCAAGTTTTCGCATCATCTCAACTGCTTGAGGGTCAAATTCATCTGGAACCAATGTGCCATCTGGCTTTCGGCGGTCTCTTCCTCCAGCTGGGGCTATCCATATCAGTGCCCCACCTTTATTCAACAAGCCTTGCATTTCTTTCAAAGTCGCGAGATTTTGTTTCATTTGTGCGGACTTTTTGGAAGGGTCATCATCCTACTCGCATTTGAATGGAGACAACATTGTTTTTGTGCTGACTTACCATGTGCTTCTTTGAGATAACGCAGAGCAAATTTTTTCCCATACTAAATGGTTTAGCGAGGAGATCGCTCACCACACGTCCACCAGCAACATATATAACCTATTTCAAGGGTGTTGGTTAGAACGGAAATCAAGAAGTTGATTGTACCTGCTCGCCAAGACCTGGGTGTGATACCTCTGTGAGCAAAGGGATAAACGCAGCATCACCCTGAATTTGATTCATCTACTGCACTGCTGCAACAATCATTTATTTACTCACCTCACTCTGGTGATTTCCGAGGAGAATGACGTTTTCTCCGGCCTAGCGCAGCGTTCAAAGGAATCGAATGAACTGAAGGAACGCTTACATCCAACTGCTCTTGTACTGTTGACCACCTCGAATAGTGACAAAGAATTGAACGATCAAAGTCAATGAGAGAACCAATATACGCATTTGCCATCTAGGGCATGCACGCCTCAAGTCAATTGTTTAGTGGGATCAATAGTTGCGGTACCTGGTAGTAATCAAAAGGGTATCGGATCGCACGATGATAAGATGGGAAGACGTAAGACTCCCCCAAAAGTTGCTCCGCGTACGCCTTTATCATATCCTGCAGTGATTTTAGAAACGCCAAACTTCTATAATTGCATTCATGCCTTGAAAATAGCTGTGACAGCTATGGAAGCGCGGTTTTCATCGCCTAGGGCGATCAAAAGTTGGCTCTAGAATCAAGATCAGAATAAACTGTGGCATCACTGTGCAAATGGCATACTTTGTAACTTGATAGAAGCCCGTCGAAAGTGTCTCGAATTTTGGCCGGGAACGCGCGTGATAGCACACGTAGGCCTGCCTCTCCTGGTGCCAAATCAATCATCCCTTTCGCGACTCGAACTTTCCAACTCTAGTAAAAGGAGACAGTCAGCAGGTAACTTATCGCTGGGGCTACCAGAATACCTCTGAAGCAACCGAGGGGACCTTACTTTCCGCAAAAACACGAGTGCAGTGTCTATTTGGTTGGCATCGTCCCACGTTTCTCGCAACCTGTATACAGTTTTACCATCTTAGTGTCAAAACAAAACATTATCTGGTCTAGTCACCTTCGTGTGTCGAGTAGGACACGAACGAGAACGAGCACTGAAGTGCACTTGGAACGCTGGTGTTGATAGGTTCATCTTGTCTGATCAGAGTCGCTCAGAGGCTTCAGATAAACTCAAAACCGGTCTCTGACGAGTGAGTTTGCTTACTTACAAGTTTGCGACTTGCCGAGGATCGTGTTTCGAGACGTGGGGGGCCGACGCCTGCATAGAGGGCGTGGCTAAATCTCACGGGGAGGTGACTTTTTATAGACTAACTAATTCATATTGTAACAAAATATTGTAACAAATTTATAATCGATCAAAAGTCAATAAAACGGATTAAAACTGTCGAAAATCCATTTACACACGACGAATCAGGACTCACATCTGTGAGAGACACCCCACACCCGGTCCGTTACGTCCCGGGTGTTTCCACATGGGCAATTTTGACCAGTCAGGGGACAGAGATTAAATAAGGTACTCCCGGGTGTAAACTCTTGTTGAGTCATGAACGGTGAGTGAAACCCGGTAGATCATTAAGGTAGATTTAGCCACGCCCTCCTCACCGACTCACTGAGGCTGAAAAAGAAATCGCTAGCAATTTGCCTGAGACAGAAACGAGGTGCGAAACAACGCGGCGCTGCGATATATAGACCAGCGCCAACCAGAACTTGACTATGATACGTGCACTTTGTCCCAAGTTGACGCCATCGCACTCCTGGCGCAACAGGGGTAGTCGTAATTTTTCTCAGGCGTCCGAAATACTCTGCAGTGGCGACGCAGTCACTGTTGAAGACGTGGCCTCCGTGAACGAAAGAAAAGTGGTGTTAACTCGCCGTCTAATCTCTGCTTTGTCACTACTTTCCTCCACCGAGCTTATTTGGGCGCCTCCGGCTCAATCTATTATGGTACGCGTTGCACGTTCTTCTAGGAAACAAGAAGTTACCGAGGTGTACACAGGGCATGACGGCAGGTCGAGTACCAGGTTTCTCGAAAGTGGACGACGAGGGTTTCCGGTTCTACACTCGACCAGAAGGCAAGAGTGGTGGGCATGGTGTTGGTTGGAGTGAAATCACGCCTTACTCATTTCGAGCCGTGCAGTCTTGGGAAGAGGTACCAGTGAGCATCGCTGACCCAGCTGGTACAGAAATAGATGCTAAATTTGCAAGTGAAAGTGACGGTGCACTCAAGATAGTACTTGCACCGATTCTCAGATTTTCAGACAAGGTGCGTGTTCTAACTTTCTGGGTATATCGAATGAACTCCTATCAACTTTAGGGTGACGTGGGTGATATAGATTTGAACGACCTTGTTTCTGCCGACAACTTTCTCAAGGGCTTTGCACCTGAGCTCTTAGGAGGCCCCATTCAAGAGGGTGACGTGGTTGAAGTGAATGAGGTGCAGATGAATAATCGAACGTATTACAGCTATGAACTTACGGATCACACGTTGGTATCAGCAACAGCGTGGAACAAACGGATATACATATGTGTTGTGACATGTACACCCCTTCAGTGGCGACGAAGTAAAGTGAGGAATCGTTTACTAGTGGACTCGTTTCGTGTCATCAGCACGTAGTAAGTTGAAAAACAGTTAGAATCTTGTATTATTCCTGGCAACTTCAGAACACAGGAGAAGCCAGCTTAAATTCCAAGTTTCAACTAACTGTAATGTAAAAGCAGTACCGGTACAATCTAGTACAAGATACCAAAATAGTCTAGCGTTAGCTAGCCCTCACTTGCACTGATATGTTCATAGCGGCTAATTCAGCGACAAGATAAATGAATACGTGTGGAACTGAGACACACTCAAGTTCAGCAGGAGATTCGCATGTTCTGCAGTTCATCCTGTACGTCGCAAATTTCTCAGAATGTGTGGCTGTCATGCAGGTAGCTGACGGAGCGACGAGACTTCCGCACGAATTACACATCCAGGCAACATGGTTGTCCGAGCAGATGTTCAACCTATCGCGCAGCTGAAGGAAAAATTAGATCGTTTCTTTTGTCAATAGTGCGGAAAACGTACCAGATAAGCGGCCCCATGAGCGAGCAGTGAGTCACGTTCCATTTCACCAAAACGTATACCGCCTCCAGACTTTCGCCCTTTTATTGGCTGCCTTGTAAGCGGATTATTTGGACCAGTTGAGCGAACCTGAAATTTATCACTGACCTAATGTGGACGTGAATACTAATAGAAAAAAGATGAGTTCACTTACCATATGACGGAGCCGCTGGTAGTAAACAAGACCTATAAAGATGTCAACGTCGAAACTCTCTCCGGTATAGCTATTTATCAAATTTTCGCCTCCACAGTAGCTGTATCCATGTTTTCTCAGCACAGCTCCAAATTCTTGCGATGGGAGAGTTTTTGAAGTACTTTTCTGAAACGGAGTTGCATCAGCAAAGATTCCAGAAATCGCTCCAGCTTTGGCTGCTACACTTTCTACAAGCATACCAATCGTCATACGAGATGGAAACGCGTGCGGGTTGATGATGATATCTGGCCGGAGTCCAGTTTTATCACTAAATGGCATATCTTCCTCGGGCCAGAGAAAACTAAGTACACCTTTCTGCCCGTGTCGGCTGCTGAACTTGTCGCCTATTACTGGATTCCGATTGTATCGCAGAGTGATGGCCAAACGTTTATCACTATTAACACTCGCTCTTGTAGACTGTGCGAGCACAACTCGATCGATAATTGCGGGATCTGATCCTTTCATACGAACTTGCCGCTCTTGCGTCACTTGATCCATACGACCTAATGTCATGAACGTGCCACCAGGGAGAATAGAAGAGCCAACATGTGCAATACCAATCGAATCCAATGTGCCATCTGTATTATGCTTTCTATTCTTTGTTCCGATGGTTTCAGATTTAGAAACAGCCTCGATGATAGTTTTGTACAGAGTGGCATGGGCAAAGCCTCTTTCGATCGAACCTTTGTTTACTATCATAGCATCCTCCATGTCATATCCAGTGTAAGATAACACTGCAACAACAGCGTTTGTACCTAGTGCATAGTCATCAAAAGAATACTTGTCATATGTACAAGTCACAGCGAGTGGTCGTTGAGGTGTATGTAGACGATACAGTTTTGTATCACTGCGGTAACATATAGAATGTGCTGGTATTCCCATGGTTTGCTTCGCCATCTGACACTGATACATATTACGCGGACTTTGGTTGAAGTCTGACCATGGAGTGAGGCTCGCGATGCAACTCAAAGCAGACGTGACACAACACTCAGCATGAGTGAAATTTCTACTTACTGAAGAACCGTGTGGGCAGATTGAAAGAAAAGATTGCTCGAGTGTCCCAATCAACTCCTGTTTCGAACTTTTCATATGTTGTACTGGACGCATTAACCTTGAAGGACCATAGAATATGTATAAACCAGGAAACAAGCCATGCTCACTACCAGAAGGAATATAGCAAACCTCTGTCGTACGCATAGATGAATTGTGGTCGTTTCTTTTCTCGTCTCTCAACGCCTCTATGATGCGGGTTGAGTTCGATACAGAAATATAGCCAAAGAAAGCGCCTTCCACTAGAACAGGCAAAAAGTCTTGCCCTGTCGTTCGCTCAGAACTCACCAAAGCTCTATCCAATATGCTAGATATCTGCTGCACGCACTTGATGCGTGCATTGACGTCAACGTCGGGTATGACAACCTCACACAACTCAGCAAGGTGGTTTAATAGTCCACAGGGTGAACCATCTGGTGTGTGTACGGGGCAAAGGAAACCCCATGACTCAGGAAGTAGCTTGCGGACAGTAGTTGTACGGAGTTCCATGAAATAAGCGCCTCTGTGAACCGAGCGAAAGTGAGATATGTATCTAAAATAATTCAATTTTTCTGCAACAATAGTGAAACCACTCGCTTGACTGAGACCCAGACCAGTTGGACTCACTAAATTCCCTGTAGCAAGGAAATATTCAATAGATTTTCCTATATTATTACTCGTAGATGAATTGATGAAATGAAGGAGTTTCTCGCGAAAGAACTCTTCTCCTTCTCCTTCGAATTGAATACTCTTAATTTGCGCAACCACTTTGTCATATACAGTCCTCAACTTCTCACGCACAATAGTTTGAAGTAGAAGCCCAGGTAATAAAATCTCTTGATTGACGAGCGAATCAGGGTCATCAGAACAACTATAACCAGTGACAGTGGCAAACAGCTTGCGTATCATGAGAATGAGCAAAGAAAATTTGTCGCCGTGATGACAGAGATGAATGAAAATGAAATCTTCCAATAGTCGTTCACCAACAGTGATGTCACTCTCGTCCAGAGTAGCGCTGAGGAGAGAACGGAAGCGTTGACCAAGGTAAGAAAGAGCATCACCTTGCGTATATATATCAAATGTGTGACACTCGTGCTGAAGGATAGCCAGACGCTCTTTCACGAACACTAAGTTCGCACCAGCCGAAGCCGTGAGTTCAAGCTGCACACGCTCATGTATCTCAGCATCTGAACAGCCTGTCAGCGCACGTAGAACAATACCAGCGGGTAAGAAAAATTCCTGCCGGCGATGCTGTATGCCAACACGAAGCGAACCGTTCCGCATATAATGCAAACGTACAGTAGAGGAGTGCTCATCGTGGGCAACACATCGCATCACTGTAGCAAACTCAGAAAATAAAGGTGAGCGCTTCGTAAAAGCGCGTCTACGTAATGCAAGAATATGATGTCGACGCTGTTGTATGATCATACGAATCATTCGTTCAATACCATTTATGATGAAATAGCCCCCAGATTCATGAGCTTCCTCACCCTTGACCACTAACTCTTCGGGAGATAGTGCTGATAATGCACACAGGTGAGATCGTACCATGACTGGACATTGACCTAGCTGAACAATTTGTCGCTGAATATCACATTGTCCAACTTTCCAGCAGAATGTTACCGAGAGAGGAGTGCTGTATGTTTCCCCACCTTCACGACAACCCCGTGGAGTTCTAGCACAGTTGCACTCAGATTCACGACGCTTATTGCTTATCGCCTCAGCTTTGAGGTCTTCAAGCCACAATATGATGCTCATATTCGAACCAAGATGCATTTGTTGCGGCTTCAAACATTCCAAGATCTGATTGAAACCCGTACTAACTAAATAGTTGAACGACTCGACATGGCAACCAAACAACTTTCTAACGGCTTCCACGCGGACCGCGTCCACTCCATCTTCGCTCGTGCCTGCTATTGAGCCATCGCAGGACATTTCTGTTGACCGCATTTGATAGAGTGTACAGAACAGGAAGATCACTAGAGCAGCAGCCGTTGGCGTCCCTCGCCGCCGCCAACACAACTGTGAGCCGACTTTCTTGCTTTTTTATCGTCCGTCTTGTAGTTTTCATAACCATACATATTATGATATACTATCCTCCCTAACTTGGAAAACCTGACTAGAATCCATCTTTAGCCCGATGTTTG
>Ga0181582_10003591_pt1 | contig 12489 bp, 20 predicted proteins | sample 071ome_32_FD_132438 | JGI IMG/M metagenome (GOLD analysis project Ga0181582, IMG submission 132438) | Coastal salt marsh microbial communities from the Groves Creek Marsh, Skidaway Island, Georgia - 071405AT metaG (megahit assembly) | ecosystem: Environmental > Aquatic > Marine > Intertidal...
AGAATCCTTTCTGGTCTACACCTATCACACCTTCCTTTGTTGGGGAAGTATTGAGGGAGACACCGTATAGTGCCACTACATTTACTGCTGAGGTAGAGGAGGGAGAACTTCTTATGTTCCCCTCAAACCTTGTACATGGTTATAGTAAGTCATCTGGCAATAGGATTACCATTGCGATGAACTTCCTCCCTGCTGGATTGGGTCAGGGTAATTCTACAGTGTATCTCTAAATAATAAGAAAGACTTTGTTCAATGTCCATCCCCTACTTTCCTGAAGGTGATTTTGGTCCTGTATGCGATACTCTAGTACCGTTCGTATCTTCGGGAAACCCGTCTGGTGTTGGAGAACCTGTTGATGCTCCACCAGCAAAACCAACTTGTCCGATTGTTGATGTCATCAGTCAGTACAGACCTGTAGGAATGATGGGTCCTATTTGTGATATCAGTTGGCCTGACATTGACCCGAATTGTTTGAGTGGAGACCCCAAAGACCCACCATCAGAAGAAAGAGTAGAGTTAGTTAATATCCCCAATATGCCTTTTGATGACCCCACTCCTGAGGGGTCTGATAAAGATATTAAATTCTGGCAACCCACAATTTTTGGAACCAGATGTAAGTACGATGCTGAGACTGGAGTTTATTACGACTGCAAGGTAACGAACTGGCCATGGGACCCCTGTGTCATCCATTATGGTAAGAACAAGGGACTGAATATTTGTGACCTGCTCGAAAAAGATTTTGGACAACCACCTACTTTTAGGTATGCAAAACCACCTTGGAATCCTAGGTACTGTGTTGACTTCGACCCACCAGAGAACCTCATTGAGTTTGACAATGCAGGTAACCCAACACGGTACATAGTCTATCCCAGGTCCGAACCTACAACTTATGGTGTACAAAGTATGCACTGGCATAGGGATGTTAACAACTATGCTGTCTGGGTTAACCCCATGATTTGTAACCTTCATGGTGCAACTCAAATTATTGAGTACAAAGAACGCAATAAAATTAACTTCCCAGCTGGTACGGGTACGGTTATGCAACCTAAATCCAATCCAGAATCTTTTGCTGTAGAGCATCCAGCATGGTCTAATTGGTTAAATGATTATGCTGTATTCATTGAACCTGGAAACACCAGCACTAATTGGAATGGTAGTACCTGGGAACTACAATGGGTTGTTGACTTTGGTGCTGGTGGCGCACACATATTCAGGTTTGCGGCAGACAATACTGCACAACTGTATCTGAACAACAGTCCTATTGGGCAGCAGTTCCACGTTGCTTCTGGATGTAGTGGTACTTCATGCTGGAACTATGAACAGTTTGGTGCTACTGCCCCCTCAGGTAAATCCATATTGAAAGCAAGGGTTACTAACTATAACGATGGTCCTGAGTGGCAGAGCAATCCAACCTGTATTGGTATTGAAATACTTACCATGGGTTCTGCTCAACTCTGGCATAGTAGAATGGGTATTGGTAAAACTTCTGTAACTACAGGAGACACATATACCATGCTTGTTGCTGCTGATGATGATATTCAGGTTTTAATTGACGGAGACAATAAAATAACTTCTACAGGTTGTAGTGCATGCCACAACTATGATGGTAACGTCCCCGCTTCTATGCAAGGTATCCCAACATCACTACAAATCTGGGACCCGATTACAAGCACTTGGGAGAATGCCACCACTGGTGTGTATCCTCTGATAACTACAACCAATACCCACTACTACGACTCTACTTTATCTCAGTGGCACACATTCTTTACTGCAAACCCCAGTAAGACATTCATCGAATGCCTATGTGTTATGGGACCTGCTAGACAGAATGCTAGTGGAAATGATTATGAAGCAATTTCTGCTGGTGCTAGAGGTCTTTATATCTGTAACGGTTGCACCTTAGACAGTTATGATATGACCACTATTAATACTGGTTCGCGAGGAACTGGTCTTAACGGTAAGGTAACTGTACGTGCAGATAGAATTTTGAATGCTGATGGTACATGGGGTGCAAGAGTTTACCTGAGTTACTGGTCAACATTTGGATACAACTATCGTGTTGGTGATGTGTATCAACTCATCTACACAGATGCTGATGGCAATGATATCAGTATGGGATACTGTAAGGTTACTTCTACAACAGAAGATAGTTTTAATATTAGAAACTCTGTTGATAATTATATTACGGTTGACCTTCCTGAAGTAGGAGCAGGTGCTCATGATATGGAAGTTCAGGTTCTGAACGTTGGTGGATTCGCAGACAATTGGAAATCATTCTACCCATCAAATAATCTGGGTGAGTATGACCTTCAGGGTATGTCTGTTGTTGCTGCTAACGGTGGACCAGTACAAAATAGTGATGAACTTCGTGGATTTGATATCCCTGGTGATGGTTGGAGATATCTAATGACAGGTACATATGATGCAAACTTTGTTGCAAATAGGTCTGCAAAGTTTGCACTCAACACTGTAGGCAGCCCACAGATTCGTATCTGGGCACGAGCAGGCAACGACTCCAATGGGCATGAGAGACCCAATGAAAGTAATGAAGGTCTTAAGTTGGAGATTGATGCTGGTACTGGTATCAAGAGAGAAGTTCAGTTGCTTCCTTCGTGGAAAGGTTCTGGTAAAGATAGTGCAACATACGATAGTGCTTATGGTGGTTGGACAACTTACACAACAGACCTGAATTCTGATGAGCAAGTTGGTAACTGTATATTTACCGTGAAAAGTAAGGCAGATAATCCCCCAGAATTCAAAACAGCAGGAACATCTGTTTCATTTAATGCTCAAGGTGATGTTATTGTTACTGGTGATGGTGAGGTTAGAGTTACTTTCACGTATGACCAAAACGACGACCCCAATGCTCATGGAACTGCTCTTTCTGGAACTGGGTATAGATTGTTTGACCCTGATACAAATGCCGTGAAATTGCAATTTACTCAAGGTCCAAGTACGAAGAAGTATGATGAATATACAATCACACTTCAAGGTGGTAAAACGTATCCAGCAGACATTGTTATTGGTTGGAACCCTGCTCCTGGACAACCTGCTTGGGAGAACAGTAATAACAAACTGTGTCTTTATGACTCGCATGAAACGGATTGTAATGTCTCAATTAGAATTGCAAATGTCGATACAATTTCTCAGTCTTCTGCATATGAAACTATCTACGCCAACGCAGGTGATATCTATGGCATCTATCGTGTAGACCTTGGTGGTAGTTTGTCCTCCTGGGTTGGTGACCAGCCAAGTAACTGGGCAACAAACCCTGCCTGCTGGGCAATCAAACTATACAAGGGTGAGTATTATTATTCTCCTCCTAAGACTAAAGTATTAGCACTTGGCATCCACCAGTTTCATCCAAACAGACAGTCTAGTAGAAACATCATGTATAGAGATGGTCAGTGGAATGGTTCATTTATTGAGCATGAACATGGCAACGATGTCTTCACTACTACAGCAGCAACTAATGGTACATGCTATGAACAAGACTTTACTCTTGGAGAGGGAGGATTGAAGATTCGTGTACGGTGTTGTGCAAGGTGCGGAAACTCTAACTGTAGTGAAGCAGACTCCAAGCTTGCGATTATAGATATCCTAGAACAAGGTTACGGTTATGTTGAAGGCGATGAGTTCCCTCTGACCTGGAGCACAGGTGATAAGAGTGGTTCATTCAGTGACTGGTCAGTCTACATTGCAGAGGTTGAACTGGATGCCGAAGACACAGGTAATATGTTCTGGCATACGAGGAAAGCAACTGGTTACGATAAGGTGCTAGATGCCTCATAGTGTGCTATAATATTCTGGTACTGGAGATTCAGTAATGGTAAATGTCCAATGGGATGACTTGCCCCCTGATATTAGGGAAAAGTTTGACCCTGATGAAGAACTTGAAGTTGAAATGCTCGATGAAGAAACTCAAGACCTGATTGAAAAGGAGCTAGAGTTTCGTAAGTCCGCACGTCAAAAACGTGCTGAGCGTTTGCTTAAGCGTACTCAGGTAGAAGTCGATGCTCTTACTAAGATTATCGATAAACTAGAAGACAAACCAAATGAACGTCGTCGTGCTATGAAAAAAGCACAACGGTATCATAAGTCTTCCTTATTTGAAGTACGCATGCTAGATAAGGAGAAAAACAATGGTGTATGAGAACATGAACGAACTGGAAAAGGGACTTCGGGACTTTGGCACCAGAGTTGATGTCATTTGCGCTATGGAAATGGCAGGTAAAATCTCCGAAGAGGATGCGTACCAAGAAATCAAGTCTCTTTGTAAAGAACTAAAACAGATTAGGAAATCTTATCGCAAGAATCACGAATCCTAATCGACGCTTGACGAAAATTCCAGTACATGCTACAATAAATATCTCGTTCAGCAATGGACGACGCGAGGTTAGTCGAAAACCTCCTTCATCTGCGGGTAACCATTCCGCAAGTAAATTCTAAAGGTAAACAACTATGATTAAATCTGTAATCGCAGCTGCCGCTGCTGCTCCTCTTTTCGCTGGCGCTGCCCTTGCAGGCCCCTACGTTAATGTAGAGGCGAACAGCGGTTGGACTGGTTCTAACTACGGTGGTACTGCCATCGACACCCATGTGGGCTACGAAGGTGCTCTGGGTGAGTCTGCTTCTTACTACGTCCAAGCTGGTGCTACCACCAAGCTCCCCGACGCTGGTACTGCTGACACCGTTCCTTCGGGTAAGGCAGGTCTGGGCGTTGCTCTGACCGATGACCTCGGCGCATACGGCGAAGTTTCGTTCGTTGGTTCGGGCGTTGCTGGTGTTGACCGTGGTTACGGCACCAAATTCGGTCTGAAGTATAGCTTCTGAACCGATAAATAAGTACGAGACCTTTCGTGCGGTCTCTACAAAAGTCGGAACACCCAATGGGACTCTTCGGAGTCCCTTTTTTATTCGTATAAGTATTAGTAAGTGTTGTTATTCACTCATGGACCTTAAAATTTACACACGCTCCCAGTGTTCTTTCTGTGAAAAACTGAAGACTGTTCTAACCATGAACAATATTGGTTTTACTGAGTACCGATTGGGTTCTCATTTCACCCGTGAACAATTTCTTGCAGAATTTGGTAAGAATTCCACCTTCCCAAGAGTCATCAAAGATGGTAAACTTATTGGTGGATGCACCGAAACTCTTCGCCTTCTCCTCAGCGAGGGAGTGATTAAAAAAGAACGTATCTAATGTGTTGATAAATACACATATGTAACGTTTGGGAGGGAGAGGTTTCCAATTACAAACAGTAACATACGGGGGAACCATGCTAGAAATCTTGACTGTGTTTGTTATTATTGGGGCATTCATGTTGGGAGTGATTGGTACATGGTTGGCAAAAGGTTACGTTGAAGATTTTATCGAAAACGCTGCTTATGCTAAGTCAGTTACCCATCCCGAGATGCTCGATGAGAACGGTAACATCCTACACGATGATTTAATTTACCTCAGAACAGATTCACAATACTGGACTGAGTTTGAAGAAGACGATGACGAATGATTTGGAGTTTTAATCATGCCAAGAACATTAGATGCAAGCAATCCTCAACTTCTGGTGAGTGAGGTACTTCGTAAGGCGTCCAACGCCAAAACAAAAGCGGAGAAAATTGCCATCCTACAAAAACATAATCACCAGGCGTTGCGCTCTATCCTCATCTGGAATTTTGACGAGACTGTAATCTCGGCAATTCCTGAGGGTGAAGTTCCTTATACACCTAATGATGCACCCGAGGGTACAGAACATACCTCACTGTGGAAGGAAGCATCTAAGTTATACTATTACGTCAAAGGCGGTGCAGACAGACTCCCTTCATTGAAGAGGGAATCTATGTTCGTTCAACTTTTGGAGGGGCTGCATCAGTCTGACGCAGAAGTTATCTGTCTTGTTAAGGACAAGAAACTTCAAGATAAGTATCGAATTACATTAGCAGTAGTTAAAGAAGCATTTCCCCAGATTCAATGGGGAGGTCGCTCTTAATGTTCGATAAACAACAATTAGAAAACACAAGCAGGTACAGCGTCAGAGTCATAAAGGCAAACTGCAATATGTTTGACGCTGCAGATACTTCTTTACCAAGAAATTCTTATATTGTCACAGCAATACACTATGATGGCAGTATATGGTATGATATTGTTCAGGGAAAGTTGTCAGACATCTTTGATTTCTATCACGACAACCTTCCTGGATGCATTCAAAAGTATGAATGGACTGAAGGTAAAATTAATCCTAAACTATGGACGCCGCCAAAAGGAAAATGAGTATCTTTCTTACGCAACCTAATCCTGAGGTAGAGGAACCTACCCCAGAAGAACTTGCTGAGATAGAGCAGGAACAGAACAAAGCACTAGCAAGGAAAGCAACAGCCGAACTCCTAGGTTTTTTTGTCAAACCTGTGGTTATTATGCTATTATGGAACTGGTTGATGCCAGGACTATTCGGACTAGCAACTATAGGATACTTTAAGTCCCTAGGACTGTACGCTCTATCATCCCTGCTGTTTAAGAACACTAATGACTGAACAAATTAAACTTGTATCTGTAACCCCAAATGCAGAACAACTGATGGGGTACGTTGCTCGTGTGAGCAACCCTGCAAACCAGGAGAACCCTAAGGTTGCAGGTCTCTTGTCCTACTGCATCAAACATGGACACTGGAGCGTCTTTGAGCAGGCGTTCATGACCTTGGAAATTAATACCACCAGGGCAATCGCAGCTCAAATTTTGCGTCACCGTTCGTTCACCTATCAAGAATTTTCACAACGGTATGCTTCTACCAACCTCCTTGGTACTGACATCCCTCTACCTGAACTTCGTCGTCAAGATACGAAGAATCGTCAGAACTCCATCAATGACATCGATGAGTTGACCCAGGCACGCTTCCATGCAAAGATTGAAGAGCATTTCTATCAAGCACAACATCTTTACAATGAGATGCTAGAGGCTGGCATTGCAAAGGAATGTGCTAGAATGGTATTGCCACTCTCCGCTCCGACCAGAATCTACATGACGGGTTCAGTTCGGTCTTGGATTCATTACATCTCTTTGCGCTCTGCTAATGGAACTCAAAAAGAACACATGGATATTGCATTGGGTGCTAAGAGGGTCTTTACTTGCACGTTCCCAACCGTCGCTACTGCACTGGACTGGCGTTGTCCTGATGACGACTGTCGGTGTGAAGAAATCGAATCAATCCAACCCTCGCTTAGAATAGACTAATGCCTTCTTACCCTGTAATAAATAAGACCACAGGAGAGAAACAAACTCTCTACATGAGTATGTCAGAATACTCTGCATGGCGTGAATCCAATCCCGATTGGGATAAAGACTGGATGGAAGGATGCGGTGGGGTAACCTACGGCAAACCCAAACAGGACCAAGGTTTCAAAGAAGTTATGCAAAAAGTACAGTCGGAGCATCCTCGCGCAAATCTGAGTCGATTCACCTAAACTATGGCAAGAGCACGTAAGCGCAACACATCCTCACCCCCAGTCCCCCCAGGTATGTCTGCAAAACAAATCCGAAGGAAGAAACCCATTGACAGTTCGTATCTAACTGCTGTCAATCCTGTCACTCCTAACCAGGAGGTTGCGTTCCAACAGTATGCTCTCGGACAGAACCTTCTTCTCCATGGTGCTGCTGGTACTGGTAAAACTTTTATTAGTCTCTACATGGCACTTCAAGAAGTGCTTGACGAGAATACACCTTACGATAAAATTTACATCGTAAGGTCTCTTGTACCTACCAGAGAGATTGGTTTCCTTCCTGGAGACCACGAAGACAAGTCTGCTTTGTATCAGATTCCGTATAAGAACATGGTTCGATACATGTTCAGTATGCCTGATGACAATTCTTTCGACATGCTTTATGATAATCTTCGAGCACAAGAAACTATTTCTTTTTGGAGTACTTCTTTTATCCGTGGAGTCACTCTTGATAATGCGATTGTTATTGTTGATGAATTTTCCAACCTGAACTTCCACGAACTTGATTCTATGATTACTCGCATTGGCGAGGACTCCAAGATTATTTTCTGTGGTGATATCACTCAGTCTGACTTGGTGAAAGAGAATGAGAAGACAGGTATCCATGACTTCATTCGTATCCTCCAGTCCATGAAAGAGTTTTCATGCATCGAGTTTGATGTTGAAGACATTGTTCGTTCTGGTCTTGTTAAATCCTATCTGCTTGCTAAGTACAGCCTTAATTTGTGATGTTTGAATTTGCTACTGTTCCCCATCTCCCTTCAGAACCTCAGGTTGTGGAGAAAGATGGGAAGCGTTTATATAAATTTCCGACTCACGATAAATATTATCCAAGTGTTACCACTGTCACTGGTATCCACTCCAAGAAATCAATTATGGAATGGAGACAACGTGTTGGTGAAGACACTGCAAACAAAATCAGTTCACGAGCAACCTCGCGTGGAAACGCATTTCATGCTATAGTAGAAGAGTATTTCAAAGGTACTCTAGACCTACAGAAATATAGCAACAACCCTCTCGCTCAAAACCTGTTTCGGTGTGCTAAGACTACTCTTAATCGGATTTCTGACATACATTGTTTGGAAACCCCTCTCTACTCTGACCTCTTCTGTCTTGCTGGTCGCGTGGACTGCATTGCTCGTTTCGATAATGAGCTTGCTGTCATAGACTTCAAGACCTCTACGAAAGAAAAGAAAGAGTCATGGATTGAGAACTATTTCGTTCAAGAGACCGCTTATGCCGCCATGTTTTATGAACTAACAGGTATTAAGGTAAAGAAAATTGTCACACTCATTGCCACTGAAGAGGGCTCTACTCAAATTATTCAGAAGTACAATATTGATGACTATCTACAAGTACTTAAACGTTACATCCGAGAGTACAATGCCCAAAACTGAAGACCCATCAGCAAAGTTCCTCACAACGGCAAAGTTCTCGGAAGCAATCGAAAACCTTGTTAAGGAATCCAACGGTCTCCTCAATTACATTGAGGCGGTGGTAACCTATTGTGAGGAGAACGATATTGAACTAGACAATATCAATAAACTCCTCTCTAAACCATTGAAAGAACGCATCAAGTTTGATGCTGCTAGACTGAACTACATTAAACCCTCAAGCAAAGGTATCCTCCCACTATGACTGGTTACGAAGTGTACCAAACCTACCTCGCTGTAAGGTCACACTTCACACGTCCAGAGTACGACTTCTTCAAGTTTCGGGGGAAGACTAAGGCATCCGTTTCCTCTTTTGAGAAGAGGAAGGATGTCTATTTCTTTAAGAAACTGGCGTCTAAACTCACGACCAGGGATGATGTCCTTTACTACATGGTATCCAACTTTATTTCTGACAACAAAGGATACATTAGAAGTTTCTCTCACGATGTCTATGCCAAGTGGAAGGCGAAGCAAGAGTCATTCACTTATAAATTTATACAGGACATCGACAACCTCCTCAATGCTATTGAAGCACCTTACGAACAAAACTTTGATATAATCTTCAATGCTGAGAAGGGAAGACACCCTATTTTACTAAGAAAATATTTTGGTCAGGAAGTTAGCCTTGAAACTCTAGTTGTTTTGGAGCACTGCCTTGGATTTGTGCAAAGGTTTGACAAGGAATTGTCTGACCCCATTTGGACAGAGACTAGAAACGTTGTTGTGAAATATCAACCCTTCCTGAATATTGATTGTAAGAAATATAAGAAGGTCATTTTAGAAACGGTGCAGAAAAAACTATGAGTTTTTTTAAGTCGGAGGTTGTACAAAAAAACCTTCAAGAAATTTTTGAAACCTACCAAGAAATATCTTCGTCACAATACTGGTTGCCCAGGATGACGCAGAAAGAACGGGTAGACCACATTGAAAGAACAAGAGAACTAATTGATAAACAGAAGTTATTTTATTTCAGACTCACTCATGCCGCGAACGAGGGAGACAAAGAAGCAGCAGAGATGAAAGACCGCATCACACAGTTGGTTCAGACCTTCGGGTACAAGGACCTACCACATTGTCTTGAATCCCTGTTAGAGACCCTGGAGCGGGCACTAGGGGGTGCTTGACCCCTTATACATACTATGCTATGATACCTCTGTCGAGTGCAGGGGGTCTTGCACAGACCAAATCCTAACCTAATACGTACACACATGTCTTTCGCATCTCTTAAGAAACAATCCAATTCCATCTTCGACAAACTGAATCAAGAACTTGAGAAGCAATCTACTGCTTCCAAGGGAGGCGCTGATGACCGTCTCTGGAAACCCGAACTGGACAAGTCTGGTAACGGGTATGCCGTCATCCGATTCCTGCCTGCTCCTGAGGGTGAAGACCTCCCTTGGGCAAAGATTTGGAGTCACGCTTTCCAAGACAAAGGTGGTTGGTACATCGAGAATTCCCTTACCACTATCGGTAAGAAGGACCCTGTTGGTGAACTGAACCGTGAACTGTGGAACAGCGGTAACAAGAGCGACCAAGAAGTCGCACGTAAGCAGAAGCGTAAGCTCTCTTACTACAGTAACATCTATGTTGTGAGCGACCCTGCTCACCCTGAGAACGAAGGCAAGGTCTTCCTCTACAAGTTTGGCAAGAAAATCTTTGACAAGCTGATGGAAGCAATGCAACCTGCTTTCGCTGACGAGACCCCCATCAATCCTTTTGATTTCTGGGAAGGTGCCGACTTCAAACTGAAGATTCGGAAGGTTGAAGGTTTCTGGAACTACGACAAGTCTGAGTTCGCTGGTACTTCTACCCTTGGTGGTTTTGATGACAGTGAACTGGAGAAGATTTACAAGCAAGAGTATTCGCTTGCAGACTTCACTGCACCTAGCAACTTTAAGACCTATGAAGAACTGGAGAACCGCCTGAACATTGTTCTGGGTAAGGTTGCTTCTGCTCCTCGCATTGACCGTGAGACCATGGAAGATGAGGAGTCTGACTTCTCTGCTCCTGAGTCTAACAAACCTGAGTGGGGTCAAGAGGTTTCTGAGTTCCGTCAGAAGGTTGCTGCATCTCCTGTGTCCTCGTCTGATGATGACGACACCTTGTCTTATTTCGCTCGCCTTGCTGAGGAGGATAACTGATGGCTGCCCGTGGTACTACCATCTCCATGTATTTTGGAGAGAAGCATACCGATACTCTGAAACGACTTGACTCTCTGGCAGATGAATACCGTCTGTCTCGTACTCAAGTCATTGAGTTTCTTCTTCGTCACTACGAAAAGACTACACCCATTGCACAATCCTTTGCTATTAAATAACGAGGAAGACTGATGGGTGAAGCAGTACACGCTTGGAACACCATGACCTATGCTGAGGGAGCACTATTCTCCCTCTGGGTTATCGGAATGTACTATATAAAGTTACGAATGGATAGGAGATTCGGACGATGAAATTTGCATTCGCTGCTCTGATGATGCTCTCTGCTCTGCCTGTTAGTGCAGAGAGCATTGGTGATCGAAGCAATCGCCAAGCATATGAATCTCAGGGAGGTTATGCTCGTGAGGAAAAGTGTTATCGAAATGAATATCGTGAAGAGTACATTCCTGGCACGTCAAACTCTCCTGGATATGTGAAGTCATATCGAGAGCGAGTTAAAGTTCCTTGTAACAACCATACTTATCATCGTAATCACCATCAACAACAAAAAAATGTTGATGATAACTCCTGCATTGAAGGAAGTATCCTAGGTGGTATCTTAGGCGGCGGAGCAGGCGCCGCTGCTTCTAGAGGTGATGGACGTTATTGGGCAATTCCTCTAGGTATTGTAGGCGGTGCCCTAGTTGGATGTCAAATTGATGGTGGGTGACCCCCAAACCAAAATCGACCTTAGATTCCCAAAAAGGCGGAAAAAAAATTCCGCCAAAAAATGGGTCTCTAAGGTTTTTTAGTATCCGCTATTCGACGAAGATGTGGTAGTGCTTGATGAAGTGCCAGAAGTTGTTCCAGAAACTTCGCTGGATGCTGAGTTAATAGTTGTTACTGTGCTAGTAGCACTTCCTGATGTTGGACCGTAATCAAAACTTGTAACTTCTTGACCAACATTACTAGAATTTGATTGTGCAGTAACTCTATATGAGGATCTATCGATAAATTTAGCAGCACTTGAAATTGGAGTTTTCTTAATACCAGTTTCATCTAATTCATCGTGTGGAGTATAGTCAACCAGTCGTTTAAATTCTGAGGTAAAGAAGTCAATCAATCTAGAAGTTGGTAGAGCAATCAGTCTTTTCTTTTCATTTAGATAAATCTCATGCTCCGAGTTTGTCACTGGATAAATTGATTGCTCTTTTGTCAAAACATCACCGTTTGGCAAAGTTACTCTAAATGAGTCATTGACTTCTATCCCTTCATTCATGAATAATTGACCTAGGTATAAAACTTTTTGAGTTTCCCAGTGATGTATACCTTCTGTATTTCCGTAGGTTGTTTTGATGTATTCATTTAACGTATTGGAGTCTTTTGGCCATTCGTCATAGATATCAATAATATTATTTGAAATTAAA
>Ga0181582_10003592_pt1 | contig 12489 bp, 11 predicted proteins | sample 071ome_32_FD_132438 | JGI IMG/M metagenome (GOLD analysis project Ga0181582, IMG submission 132438) | Coastal salt marsh microbial communities from the Groves Creek Marsh, Skidaway Island, Georgia - 071405AT metaG (megahit assembly) | ecosystem: Environmental > Aquatic > Marine > Intertidal...
AGCGTGCCCTTCATGAGCCAGCCCGGGATGATCGCGGAAAACATACCGGCATCGCCGCCGGCCCGTACCAGCTGTATCCCGCCTTCGCGGAACTTCGCCAGCGTGCCGGCATCGGCCGCCGCCACTGGCGCAGCCGCGTCCGTTCCCATACCGAGATCACGACCCTGGATACGGGTCGCCGCATGCAGCGCAGCCGTGGCCTCAGCTTTGGTCCATGAGGCGTCGTCGAATACCCGACCATGCTCGGGCCCGATCACAACGACAACATCCGCCGCATTCGCCATCTGGTGGTGGTCAATGGTTTTGAGCGTGCCCGCGAGTGAGGCAATCAGCCCCTCCGGGGCGCGCGACTTCTGATCGGCGCAGCCTATCGGCCCGTCCGCGCTGAACAGGGTCACCGCAGATCGCCCCCGCTCGACACCACGCTCCTCTGCCAGTGACGCCCAGGGCGTATTTTCGTCCTCCGCAAAACAGAAGCCGAACTTGGTCGGTGACCCGAAAGTGGACTGATCGGCTCCCTGTGGTTTGCCGCCGCCGACATTGCGCACCAGGAGCTGCAGCGCACGCCCGATCGTCGCGTTCGCCCGATTTCCCTGACCGAGGACATTCCCCCTGGAGTTCATCTCAATCGCGGCCGCCATCGGGCCATTCACGATAATCATGGGGCCGGAGAACCAGGTCGTGGCCAGAAGTCCGTGCAGGCAGAAAGCAGGATCCAGCGCCGCTTCAACGGCTGCGAGTACGACGGGAAGGTACTCCGGTTTGCAGCCGGCCATGACGGCATTGATCGCGACTTTCGTCACCGTCGCCGGAGAGTGGTTCGGCGGCACCAGGCCAACGACGTCGCCAGGTGCGCGAGTAGTGCCCTGGAGCATGCGCATCACGCGCTCAGCGGTGGGCGGTACCAGCGGCAGGCCGTCGCTCCAGCCGCGTTCGAAGCAAAGCTCGATTTCGTCTTCAAGGTCGCCGACGGCTACGCGCCGGGCGACCAGGCGATCGGCGTCATAGCGCGCGGCCAGGCGCTCGGGCATGCCCGGATCGACCGAGCGTGAACCGCAGCCCGGACGGTAGTCGGGCAGTCCGGCGCCGAGCGTTTGAGCCCCCGTCAGGGCGACCCACTCTTCCCGCTGCCAGCCGATCACCCGGGAACTTTCCTGCCCGGCCTGCACGCGGATCAGCGTCGGCACGGTCTCGATTGCCCGTCTGTAGGAGTGCTCGAGCTCGCGATCATCGACCACGCCTGACATTGACGGAAAAGTGGGGTCATCCTGCGAATAGACGGTCAGCGCGTGACCCTGCTTGGCCAGGGACTGCAGCACCGGCTCTATCAGCACGCAGGTAGGGCAGTCACGTTTAACGAAAGCAATGAACCCGTCATCCGGCGTGGCGCCCATAATCAGCCGCGCCCCATGGTGAAAAATTCGTCGTTCGGACGCATGGACAGGAAATTGGCCATACGGTTACTAAGCCCGAAAAACGCGGTGATACCCGCAATGTCCCAGATGTCTTCGTCGCTGAAACCATGTTCATGCAACATCGCGAAGTCCGCATCCCCGACCGCGCGGGCATCCGTACAGACCTTGAGCGCGAAATCGAGCATCGCACGCTGCCGTGGGGAGATGTCCGCTTTGCGGTAATTGGTCGCCAGCTGATCAGCGAGCAGGGGCGCCTTGGCGCGGATCCGCAGGATGGCGCCGTGCGCGACTACACAATACAGGCAGTCGTTTTCTGCCGAGGTCGCCACCACGATCATTTCCCGCTCCGCCTTGCTGAGACCACTCTCTTTCTCCATCAGCGCATCGTGAAAGGCAAAGAACGCGCGGAACTCGTCCGGGCGATGCGCCAGTGACAGAAACACATTGGGAATAAAACCCGCCTTTTCCTGCACCGCCAGGATCATGCTCCGGATATCCTCCGGCAGCTCATTGAGCTCGGGCACCGGATACCGACTGATGGGCTGCTCACTCATTCGGGAAGTCTCCAGACAACGAAGGCATTAGTGTAGCGAACCAACGCAGGCTCGGCGGCGCTACGGGACACTAGACGCCGCGGGGTGGACTACACTGCCAGCCTTACCTCAGGTTCGGCTAAAGGAGCAGCACCTTGTCGCGACGCCAGATTATTGCCATGACCGAAGACGAAGTTGCCCGGTACATCGCCAGCCAGCTCACCATCATCGTGGTTTCCAACGGTCCGGGCGGCTTCCCCCATCCCATGCCGATGCATTTCTGCGTCGAGGACGACGGCTGCATCGCCATGACGACCTACAGGAAAAGCCAGAAGGTGTTCAATCTGCAGCGCGATCCGCGCGCGACGCTTCTGATCGAAAGCGGCGTGCGTTATGAGGAACTGCGCTCAGTCGTGATCCACGCGCAGACCGAGATCATCGATGACCGGGACGCAACCCTTGCGTGCATGCTCGCATGCCGCAAGCACTCCGACGCCGCGCGCGGCGACGGCGCCGCCAGCGTGGATGACGCCTCGTTCCGTGCCGGCGCAGAGAAACGGGCCACAAAGCGCCTGGTGCTCAAATTTCACGCGCAACAGACCATGTCCTGGGATCACGCCAAGCTGGGCGGTGTCTACTGACACTGCCGACGGCTTATCCCGAAAACACAAACCAACCACGAGGAACTTCCATGGACGCAGACGCGCTCAAAACGCTTCAGGCACCGCTCAAAGACCGCTATCGCACCGAGCCCGAGGCTGCAGTGGTCACCCTTGCGGCGGAGTCGCATGGTACTGAAGGCATCGCGGGCCGGCTCGATACGAGCAAAGGACTGGTCGAAGCCGGCCTGCATCCGGCAACAGGCGGCAGCGGCATGCAAGCCTGTTCCGGCGATATGCTGCTCGAGGCGCTGGTCGCCTGCGCAGGTGTCACCCTGCAGGCGGTCGCCACCGCTTTCGGCATCACGCTGACCCGCTCAACGATCCGCGCTGAAGGCGACCTCGATTTTCGTGGCACGCTCGGCGTCGCCAGGGATGCTCCCGTTGGATTCCGCGACCTGCGCCTGCACTTTGACCTCGCCGCAGAGGACACCGCGGAAGAGACTCTCGAGAAGATTGCGCAGCTGACCGAACGTTACTGCGTCGTCCTGCAGACCATCCAGCAGCGTCCGACTGTCGCGGTATCGACCCGTTTCAATTAGCCCCGGACCTGAGCGCGGGCAGCCGAAGCGCCCGCGCTCGTCTGATCGACCCCTGCCTGCCCGGTCTCAGGCAGCGCGCAGATTGAGGGGCATCGGCTCTGCAAGCGGTGGTGTTTCCCAGCGGTGCAGCTCTGGCATCACGTGCTCGGCAAAACAGCGCATGTTGCGCTCGGCCTCATCCCACGGCATACCGGCATAGCTGAGGTTGCACAGCACTGCGTTGGGATCGATGACTTCCCGGATATAGGCAATCTTTTCCAGTACCTGCGCCGGGGTGCCCCAGGGCATCAGTTCAGCAAAGTCACGCGCAGCGCCATCCATGCCCTGCTTCTCGATATATTTTCCGACGTTGCGATAAAACTCGTAACCGTCGTGCTGCCCGAACTTCGCCGCCGTCATCTCGTAGTGTTTCATTGCCGTGTGGTAATAGGCGCCGATCCATTGATAGGCCATGTCCTCGGCACGCTTGGCGTCGGTGTCGACGAACATGAAGCCACCACACAGCGGTGGCGGGGGCGGCGTGTCGTGATGCTTCGCCCACTCGGCCTGATAGATCGCGAAATCCTGCTTGACCACATCCCAGGGTTTCTGCGGGATCACCAGCAACCCTACCCCCAGGCGCGCCATGATGGGCATCGATTCAGGAGAAACAGCCGCCGCGTAGGTGCGCCCACGGAACGAGCGGCAGGGAAACGGGCGGATATCGCGCCGCGGCTGTTGGGTCAGCGAGCCGCCCTCGAGATAGCCGCGCTCGAGGCCTTCGAGCAGCAGTTCGGCGTACTCCACGAAACGCGCGCGACCCTCGCCCTGATCGATACGGAAGCCCGAGTACTCAACATTCCCCAGACCCCGGCCCAGCCCGAGGATCATGCGTCCCCCGGACAGGTTGTCGAGCAGGCTGATCTGCTCTGCGACGCGCATCGGGTCATGCCAGGGCAGCACAATCACACTGGACCCGAGTTTCACCCGCTGCGTGCGGCCCGCCATGTAGGTGAGGAACTGCACCACATCAGGACACATGGTGTAGTCGGTGAAATGGTGCTCAATGCCCCAAACCGAATCGAAGCCGAGCGGCTCAGCCAGCTCAGCCAGGCGCACCTCCTCGCGATAGACCTCCGCGTCAGAGCGCGCATTGCCGGGATTCTGAAAAATCGGGGTGTAGCCTACGTGCATGTGTCCTCTCCCTTGGCTTCGTGTGTGTTGATGCGACCGCGCAGACCGGCGCGGATACGCACTCCGGGACTGCGTCGCGGGCTCGAAAAAATCGCGCGCAGCGCGGCGGACAGGCCGAGCTTAAACGCTGAATACAGGGCCCGTCGAGGCTCTCCGGCCCTATGCTAGACTCCGAATCCCCGCCGGGGGCCGCCCCGTAACGCCGCCAAGGAGCCCACCATGCTGCAAGGGAAAACCATCATCGTGACCGGAGCTAACGGCGCGCTCGGCCGCCAGGTTGTGCAGTGTGCTATCGGCCACGGCGCGCGCGTAGTCGAGTTCGATCTTCACTTCGAGCATGACGCCGATAACCGCTATGTGGTGGACCTGACCTCGGCAGAAATTGTCTCTGGCTGCGTCAACGCCGTGGGAGCTGTAGACGGCGTGTTCAACATCGCCGGCGGCTTCGCCATGGGACCCGCAGTTCACGAGACCAGCGAAGACGACTGGGCAGCCATGCATCAGATGAATGTCGTCACCATGCGCAACATGGTGGCCGCGGTTGTGCCCGGCATGATGGCTCGGGGACGCGGCAGCATCGTCAATATCGGCGCTAACTCCGCCCGTGAAGGACAAGCCAGCATGGGCGCCTACGTGGCGGCAAAAAGCACCGTCATGCGGCTGACCGAAGGCATGGCGAAAGAGCTGCGTGGTCATGGCATCAATGTCAACGCGGTGTTACCCAGCATCATCGATACGCCAACCAATCGCGCTGATATGCCCGACGCGAATCACAGCAAGTGGGTGTCGCCCGCCGATCTCGCCGAGGTGATCTGCTTTCTGGGTTCAGACGCAGCCCGTGCCGTACACGGCGCGCTCGTCCCGGTCGTCGGACTCTCCTGAGCTGCATGAACTTCCTGCGCGACAAGGCTGCCGTCACAGGCGTCGGCGAGACCGCCTATCAGCGCGAAACGACGCGCAGCGCGCTGGCCCTTACGCTCGAAGCATCACTCAATGCGATCCGTGACGCCGGCCTGTCTCCGACGGACATTGATGGCGTCATCCCCTATGGCGCTGGCGGCATCGTGGCGGAAGACTTCATCACGAACCTAGGACTGCCGGATCTGCGCTACTCCGCACTCACGCCCATGGGCGGTGCGAGCCCTGTAGCCGCGCTGCAGTCAGCCACCATGGCCGTCGCCACCGGTGTCGCGCGCCATGTTCTCGTCGCACTCGGCCGCGGCAGCATTTCGGGTGGGCGGATTACCAAGCGGCTCGCGGAAATGCCGCAGATGCACCTCGTGGCCGAGTTCGAAATGCCGCTCGGCGTGAATGCCCCGGCCCAGTTCTATGCCGCGATGGCCAGACGCCACATGGAGCGCTTCGGCACCACGAGCGAGCAATTGGCCGAAGTCGCCATGACCTGCCGCCGCCACGCCCAGATGAATGACCGCGCCATGATGCGCAAGGACATGACCCTGGCCGATCATCAGGCTTCACGCATGATCGCCGACCCCTTCCGCCTGTTCGACTGCTGCCTTGAGAGTGCTGGCGCCGCCGCCGTGGTTGTCAGCGCGGCCGAATGCGCGCCGGATCTGAGGCATCGTCCGGTGCTCATCGGCGGCGTGGCTGAAGGGCACCCGGATTCTCCCAGCACGATTTCCCAGCGCCCCGAGCTGACCCGTCTTGGGATCGCCCGCGCGGCACCGGTCGCCTTCGACATGGCCGGCGTTACGCACGCCGATATCGACGTCGCCGAGATCTACGACTGTTTCACCTATATCGTGCTGTGTCAGCTCGAAGATCTCGGCTTCTGCGCCAAAGGTGAGGGCGGAGCCTTCGTTCAGAACGGGCGGATCGGGCTAGGCGGTGAGCTCCCGATCAACACACATGGTGGCCTGCTGTCGGAAGCCCACATCGCCGGCATGAATCACATCGTGGAGCTGGTTCGTCAGCTGCGCGGCGACTGCGGCCAGCGACAGGTGGTAGAGGCGGAGGTCGGCCTGGTCACCGGGTTCGGCGATCTCGGCGACGGTTCAATTGCCATCATGCACCGCTGAGCCCGCATGACTACCGATAGCCTGCCAGCCCCTCCTCGCCCCGAACCCGGGCTCGAAACGCGCCCCTACTGGGAGGCCTTGCGCGAGCATCGTCTGGTCATTCAGCGCTGCAGCGGCTGTCTGCGACTGCGCCACTACCCCCGCCCGCTGTGCCCTCATTGCTATGCCTTTGACCACGATTGGGTCACCGCCTCCGGTCGCGGCAGCGTGCACAGCTGGACAGTGTGTCATCACCCGTTTCACCCGGGCTTCAAGCGCGACGTGCCTTACACCATGCTGACCGTCGACCTGGAAGAAGGCGTGCGCCTGCTCGGCCGGCTGACCGACAGCGGGACCGATCGCCTCCGCCTGGGACTGCCCGTCATGCTCGACTTCATCGACGTGGACGATGCGCTGACCCTGCCTGCATTCCGTCTGCTAGATTGATCCCATGACAAGCCTTCTGACCGACGAAATCCGCTCCTGGATTGGACGTACCGCCGAGCCACTCCGCTTTGAGGTTGCGCGCCGCGATATCGTGAAATACGCCATCGCTACCGAACAGACCGATGAGCGCTATCTGCGTGGTGATCTTGCGCCGCCGATGTTTCTGTTCGGCGCCGACCGCCCTCTGGTTCCGATCACAGAACTCGGCCCAGACGGCCTGCGCCCTGAAAACCTGCTGCCCGAGCTGCCCCTAAAACGGGTTATGGCTGGCGGGATCCGCCAGCGCTATCACCGCCGGGTGCGCCCTGGAGACGTGCTGATCATCACGCGCGGGATCAGCAATATCTTCGAAAAGGCCGGTTCGAGTGGCCCGCTGATTTTTGTTGAATACACCATCACCGTCACAACTGAGGACGGAACGCCGGTGATGGACGAAACCCAGACCCGCATCAATCGCTGACGCCATGCCCGACATCAACAACATCAAAATCGGCGACACGCTTCCCGAACGGCAGCACACCGCCAGCAACGTCTCCCTGTTCGTGTACAACGCGGCAGTATGGAACCCGCACCGCATCCATTACGACGAGCGCTACACAACCGAGGTCGAAGGCCACCCAGGCGTCGTCATCGACGGCCCCCTGCAGGGGGACTGGCTGACCCAGGTGGTGACCCGCTGGCTTGGGGAAAAAGATGAGCTTATCGAGTTCGAGTACTCGAACCGGCGCGCATCCATGCTCGGCGAGACCCTGACCGCCGGCGGCACAATCAGCGCTATCGACGGCAACGAGGTAACGCTGGATCTGTGGATCAAAAACGAGCGCGACGAAGTGACCACGCCGGGGCGCGCGGTCGCCAGACTCAGTCCCTGACCCGGCAGCTCAATGCCGGGCAGCAGCCCGGCGACCGATCCTCAGTCCGCCTGCCGCTTGCGCGCGCGCGGCGCACCTTTATTTTTGCGATCGCGGTGCCGTTCTTTCTTCCGCGGGCGCTCACCCTCAGCCTTCTGCCGCTCCTGGCGGGGAGAGAAACCACCCTCCGATTCGGGCCTCAGCTGTAACTGGCGTCGCGCGACCCAGACCCGCTTGAGCGGGATCAGGACCCAGGGCGGCAGATCCTTCGGCAGCTCGACGATGCTGTGATCCTCGCGGATATCGATGTGTCCGATATCGCCGAACTCAAGCTCACTTTCGCCGGTGATGGCGCCCACGAGGTTGCCCGGCTTGACGCCATGGTCGTAGCCGACTTCGACCCGATACCGTCCCCAGTTGCCAGGACGTGGACGTCGCTCCGGAGTCGGCCTCTCGCGCTCGGTTTCACCGTGATACGCCGGATCCCGCTTAGGCTCAAAGCGCCGTTCACGGTAGGGTCTTTGCTCGCGCTGCGGCGCTTCTCCGCCACGCACAGATGACCACCGGCCCGGGGAACGCATGTCAGGGCCACTGCGATCGTGGCCGCGATCCTGGGAACGCGGCGGCCGCTCTGCATGATGACGCTCGCCTCTCTCCCGTTCATATCGCGGCCCGCCCTTGTCTTTCCCTTTGCTTTTACCTTTGAACGAATCGGTCAGGTACAGCGGCTCGTCTCCCTGCAGGAGCCGGGCAAGGGCCGCCGCTACACGCAGAGGATCGTGCTGGCGCTCAGCCTGAAAACGGGTCAGCAGGGTTTCAAAAGGACCCAGCTCATCACTGCCCAGTGCAGCCTCGATGCGCGCAAACAGACGTCCCTCCCGCTGAAGATTCACTTCCGCTGCCGACGGCAGCTCGACGCGCTCGATGGTCTGCCGCGTTGACTGCTCGATCAGGCGCAGCATGCGCATTTCGCGGGGGGTCACAAAGAGGATCGCGTCCCCGCTGCGCCCGGCACGCCCGGTACGACCGATGCGATGCACATAGGCCTCGGGGTCGTATGGAATATCGAAATTAATGACCAGGCTGACCCGCTCGACATCCAGCCCGCGCGCGGCAACGTCCGTAGCAATCAGGATATCCAGGGTCCCTTCACGGAACTGCTCAATCGTGCGTTCTCGGAGTTTCTGCGCCATGTCCCCGTTAATCGCCGAGCAGGCAAAACCGCGCGCGGTCAGACGCTCTGCCAGCTCAAGACTCGCCAGCCGGGTACGTACAAAAATCAGCACACCGTCGGCGGGCTCCGCCTCGAGCACGCGAGTCAGGGCGTCGAGCTTCTGTGGGTTGTGGACGATGCTGTAGCGATGACGCACCGTTGTCGCAGTCGCCGTGCGCGCCTCGATGCTGACGGTCTCGGGCTCGTTCAGATAGCGTTTCGCAATCGCGCGAATGGGCTTTGGCATGGTCGCCGAGAAAAGCGCAATCTGCCGCTCCTCGGGGAGCTCGCTCAGCACCCACTCGATATCCTCAATAAACCCCATGCGCAGCATTTCATCGGCTTCGTCGAGTACCAGCGTGCGCAGCCCGGGGAAGCTGAGCGTGCCGCGGCGCATGTGGTCACAGACCCGACCGGGTGTGCCGACGACCACATGCGCCCCGCGCCGCAGCGCTCGCAGCTGGATCCCGTAATCCTGCCCACCGTAGATAGGCAGCACGTGAAACCCGGGCATATGGATCGCGTAGCGCTGAAAGGCTTCAGCCACCTGAATGGCGAGCTCCCGAGTCGGCGCCAGGATCAGGGCCTGGACCGCATTGGACTTGAGATCGATCCCGGCAAGAATGGGCAGCGCGAAGGCGGCTGTCTTGCCGGTACCGGTCTGCGCCTGCCCGATAAGGTCGCGGCCGTCCTGCAACAGCGGGATGGCGCCGGCCTGGATTGCGGACGGGGTTTCGTAGCCCACCGCGTCCAGCGCCTGAAGAATATGCGCCGGCAGACGGAGCTGCTCAAACGACGTCGCCATTACGTTTTCGCTGTCGGACACGGGATAGACCTGGACGCTGGGAAGGGACCCGCAGTGCGGGGCGGCGCATTATAGGGCGCCTGCGGTCCTGCGCCAGTCCTACGCGCGGGTGAGGGAATCAGGCGGCTGCGGCCTCAGGCTGCAGGATCGCTGCCTCACGCAAAGCTTCGATCAACTCATCGACCCGCGCCGTATCGAGTTTGCGCCCGTGTTCGTCGGTCACAAAAAAAACGTCGACAGCTTTTTCGCCGAAAGTGCTGACGTTGGCGCCACGCAAATCTATTCCCGTATCCGCAATCGCCTCGGCAAGGCTGGCCAGGAGGCCCTTGCGATCCGCCGCGACGACTTCGACAGCGGTCACATCGTGTGCTGCCGCAGCGTGGAGACGCACATGAACGGGGATCGCCTGCATGAGGATATCCGGGGTCTGCAATTTTTTGATCGCGGGCGGTGCTTCACCCGCCAGCACTTTCTCCAGACGCTTGACCAGTCGCTCGATCTGCCCGCTCTCGCGCAGCGGCAGATCAGACGCATCAGTCACGTGAAATTCGTCCAGCACCCGCCCATCGCGCAGGGTGTAAGCATACGCAGTCATAACCTTGGTATTTGCCGCCGCCAGAGCAGCCGTCAGATGCGCGAACAATCGCGGGCGGTCGGATCCCCAGGCAAACACTCTGGAATGCGCCCCTGCGCGCTGCTCGGTGACCACCTGCGCGCCACTGGGTGCTGTAAGCAGCCTGCACAGTGATACCAGCTGCGCAGGTGGGAAATGAAGCACCAGGGAATTGGAGCAAATGTCAAAAATCTTCTCTAACGATTTCCGCTCGCCCGTTTCAGCGAGACCAAGCACTCCCTGGCGTCGCGCAGCAATCCGATCTGACTGGTCTTCAGCATGGACGCGACCGGTCCGCAGACAGTCGTCGGTCGCCGAGTACAGCTGGTTGAACAGGTAGCCTTTCCAGTCCGTCCAGGTCCCGGGGCCGACTGCGGTGACATCCGCGATGGTCAGCAGGAACAGCAGCACCAGGCGCTCCCTGTCCCCGACAAAACGGGCGAATTCGGCGACCACACCAGGATCCGAAATGTCGTAATGCTGTGCGACCTTGGACAAGCGCAGGTGGTGGCGCACCAACCAGCACACCAGGCGAACGTCATCCACGGACAGGCCGAGTCTGCGACAGAAGCGTGCCGCCAGATCCTCACCTATTTCGGAGTGGTCCCCGCCGCGCCCTTTGGCGATATCGTGGTAGAGCAGCGCCAGATACAGCAACTCAGGACGCTCAAGGTCCCGCATTAAATCGGCGGCCAGCGGAAAGTTGATGAATTTAGTCTCCCGTACCCGGAAATCGCGCAGAACATCAATGGCCCGGATGGTGTGTGCGTCCACCGTGTAGTGATGGTAGCGGTCGAACTGTCCAAAGCCCGTAATGCGCCCGAAGTCCGGGCAGAAGCGTCCGAGAACGCCTGTTTCATGCAGACCGCTGAGCGCGGTGGTCACGTTGCGCGGCGAGCGCAGCAGCTCAAGAAATAAAGTGCTCGCCGCCTTGGACTGGCGCACCGACGCCGTCATCAGGTGCGCATGATTGCGCACCACGCGCAGAGAGCGGCTGTTCAGATAGCGCTTGTTTTTCTGCGCCTCTACGAAAATGCGGATCAAATTCAGCGGGTCAGCCGCGAACGCACCCACATCACGGATGCCGACTTCCTCACGCCGCACCTCGAGCCCGCCACCAAGATCGACGCGCCGTCGTAAGCGCGGCGGGGGCTGGATCTGCTCTTCGAAGTGCAGCAGAAAAATATCCGACAGGTCAGCGATCGCACGCACTTTCAGAAAGTAATTCTTGAGAAAGCGCTCGACCGCACTGGATTTGTCAGTGTCGCGATAGTTGAAGCGGCGGGCGAGTGCGTTCTGATAGTCGAATCGCAGGCGATCGTTCTCTCTTTTCGCCTGCAGATGGAGACCGGTCCGCACGCGCCAGAGAAAATCCCGCGCGCGGGTAAATGCTGAAAACTCCGCTTCGTCAACAACACCCTTGCCGATCAGCTCACGTGCGGTGGGAACGCCGTACCAGGCCATGGAGAGCCAGAAGATCGTGCTGACGTCACGCAGCGCCCCTTTACCGTTTTTACAGTCCGGCTCCATGCAGAACGCGGTGTCACCCTGCGCCTGGCGACGGTTTTCGCATTCTTCGAGCTTTGTGCGACAGAACTCGATGCGCTGACGGCGCGTCCAGTTCTGCGGCGCGGAGCTTTTCTGCAGCCGGGCAAAACCCTGACCACTGCCGCTGACCAGGCGCGACTCCAGAAGCGCGGTCCGTGCATGGTGATCGGTTTCAGCAAAACGCCGGGTCTCATCCGGCGTGCGGACCGCATGACCAAGATGCGCCCCGGAGTCCCAGATAACCTGGGCGAAACGCTGGATCATGGCGCCGATCTGGGCGTCGTGACGTTCCTTCACCAGGAAGTTCAGATCCCAGTCGGAGTGCGGGCAGAGTTCGGCGCGTCCATAGCCGCCGACGGCGACCAGGTCTACCTCGTCGGCGCGGTCCCCCGCTACAGCGCACCACAGGTCACGGACGAGATCATCAACTGCCGTCGAGATCGATTTGACGATGACACGCCCACCCTGGTTCGAATCCAGTTTCCCGGCGGCTGCAGTCAGCATGTCCTGCCTGCGTGAACGCGCGAACTCCCTCAGCTCGGCATCGTCCATACCGACAGAGACAGCTTCTGCGGTCATCAGGCCGCCACAGGCAGTGCCGAAGTATCCAGCCGGTAAAGCTCAGCCACGTTGTCGTGCAGGATCCGATTCTTCTCCGTTTCCGTCATATGC
>Ga0181582_10003594_pt1 | contig 12488 bp, 8 predicted proteins | sample 071ome_32_FD_132438 | JGI IMG/M metagenome (GOLD analysis project Ga0181582, IMG submission 132438) | Coastal salt marsh microbial communities from the Groves Creek Marsh, Skidaway Island, Georgia - 071405AT metaG (megahit assembly) | ecosystem: Environmental > Aquatic > Marine > Intertidal zone...
CGGTCGTCGTTCAACCCCTGCAGCGAATCTACCTGATCTTACAGACCTATCTACCTGATCTTACAGACCTAAAATCAAATGAATGGGTACATGGCCATCTGCGAGATCTGGCTCTCGTCGGGCATCGAGTTGACGAGCATTGACACCAGGTCCGCCTCGACGTCGGCGAGCTCCGGAAGCAGCCGATAGAACTCGGTGACACCCGCGTCCTGAAAGTCGTCCGAGAAGGCGTCGACCATGCCATGCTCGATGTCCTTCATGACGGCCGACATGTCGACGGGCTGCTTGCCGTCAAAGGTCGCCAGGACGATCTCCGCCTTGTCGCCGTGCTCGACCTCGAACTTGCAGATCTTGCTCTCGAATTTGATCGGCGTGTGGTGCTTCGACAGATACCGCGCCGGGTACTTCTCGAACTCGATCCTCGGTTTCCGACAGACGATCTCGGTCCCGTCGCGGTGCGAGACGCTCTCGATCTCGCACTCGGTGGTGTGCAGCGTCAGCTTGAAGCCTCCAGGGAAACGGAGCTTGCCGTACGGCTCTTTGAGCGAAGGCAACAACCGCGGTTGTCGACAGTACTTCGCCTCCATGCCATTGAACAGATCCTTGACCTGCTCGTCCGCCGTGTCGACGAAGCGATTCATGTACATGCGGTTGAGTGCCATCTTGGATATCCACTGGTTGCGATTGAAGAGGTTGTCCTTCGAGGGAAACTCGGGGATTGCCTCCTTCGCGGCGTCGAGAATCTCGCTGCCGGCGCTCCGGAACGACTCGGCGGTCGCACGGAGAGACTCGGCGGCCTCGACGCCCGCCTGACGGGCGTCCGCGGGGTAGTCTTTGGCCAGGTCGGAGAGCCACTGGCCTGCCACGTTGGTCACGTCCATGACGTCGCCGAGCTTGTCGCGGACCAAGCTGGTGGCCGCCCCGGCAGCGTCGGCGACGGCGTCGAACGCGTTGCCGGCCGCGTCGGCAAGCTTCTGCTTCTTTTCATTGGCGGCGCTTTGGATTTCGGCGATGCCTTGTGTCATTTTCTCGACCCCAGCCTGCACGCCTGGACCCTGGATGCTCCCGAACTGCACCGAAGACTGGGCCCGAGCTGCGGGGACGGGGACGAGGGTCGCTGAGAGGAGCGCGACCAGGCTCAGCAGCAGCAGCGTGATGCCCCTCATCGGTGGCATGGCTGGCTGGTCAAGTCACCCAGCGAAGCGCGCAGTTCGGTCCTCCGGTCGAGGTCGAATGACAAAATCGGGATCGATTCGTTAGTTCGTAACAACCGCGCTGTCCTGGTGCCCGGCAGCCTCTGCAGCTCTCGCGACGTACGTCGGCGATTTTTTTGACGTTCACTGGCCGGTCTAACGGGCCGAATTCGTGCGCCGAACGATACGGTTCTGGGTTCGACAATCACATGGCCTTCAGTCCTCTTCCTCCTCGTCAAAGACCACAAGGCCCGCAAAATCCCGGTCTTGTCCGAAGATCCCACCGCATATCACGAGGACAACGTTTGCCAGCGCCAGCTCCGCGTCGCTGGGTCGAGCCGCAGCCGGCCGCCGCAGGAAGCGGCGACAAGCCCGCACGAGCCTCGACATTGTGGCCAGCGTGTCGCTGTGACACGGCCAGTCCACGAGGGCAGATATCTCGTAGATCCGCATGGCACCGTCGCGCGTTATGCCCTCGCGTTCGAGCGCGTCAGCGGCCTCGCTCAGGAGCTTGCACAGGCGGACCTGACCGAGCCCGATCATGGAGGGCTCGGAGAGCGCCATCATGCACTTGCCGTACGGGTCGCCGGTGCCCTCTCGTACCCGTCGAAGGTTTCGCCGAAGGGAAGCGAATCGTGTCAAAAACGTCCGGGCCCACGCCATGCTCGGCTTCCTGTCGGCGTCCTCATCGCCGGCAGTCCCGCCAGCCTCGTTATCGACGTTATCGACGTCACACTCGTCATTATCCGCGCCGGCCGCTCCCTCTTCCTCGTTATAGCCATACTCGTCGTCGTCGTCTTCGTCGTCTTCGTCGTCTTCGTCGTCGTCAGCCCCGTTCTCATATGCAGCCGTCACGACGCACGGCAGGGCCGCCGCCTCCCGCCGGACCTGACGGAGGTACACCGCACACGGATCGTCATCATCGCCGTCGTCTTGGACCGGTAGACACTGGACGATGCCGTAGCCGGCACGCACCGCCGACTCGTCGACCACGACTTGGTCGTCGTCGTGGTCCTCCTCCATGCGGAATTCTATCGGTTCCTCCGGGTCGCGTGCGTCTCTGTAGGCACAGTTATCACTGTCGGCTGCTATATGGACCTGCCATGGAGTCTTCGAATTACACGTGACGTGACCGAGCAAAACGAAACTTCGCTATCGATCCTCGCGCCAACGATATCTCTCAAATCAGGCGGTCAAGATGGTCATCGTCAGCTGTCGCTCCTCGTCCTCGTCCTCTTCCTGGATGGTCAAAAACCTGCGGGTCGCCGCCCCGTCGAAGAGCAGGATCGCCACACACGCGCCGCCACACAACGACGCGAGGGTGATCCACTCGACAAAGGCGGACCGAAGCAGGTACGCGGAGAACGCCAGCCACGGCGCGCTGGCCACCAGGGCGCTCGACAGCGCGTGCAACAACCACACGCCGCTGTAAGCGACGATGCTCGGATAGGCTTCCCACGCTAGGACGAGGACCGTCACCATGCTGCCCGCCGCACCCAGCCGCGACGCCACCGTGCACCATTTGAACCACCGGAAGTCTTGCGACGTGCCGCCCAGGAGCGAGAACGCGCCGGCAAACATTGCAACCGCCGTTGCGCCGGTAAACGCGGCAGCACAGCGCGCCCGAGTCACGCCGACCCAGCTGACCCCATCGACGGCGAGCGCCGCGACCGCGACGCCGACCAGCTCGTAGAGGAACCCGGTAAAGGCGAGCTCGGCCCCCGACGACGGGGTATACATCGACCCGATCGCGTCGTAGCTCGCCAGCACGCCAAAGTACGTCACCGTGACGGCCACCCACGCAAAGCCGACAAGCACGGTCCGGCGCAGCAATCTCCCGTTCTTGATGATGTCCACGAGCTTTCGGCGGGGGTTGGCCAGCATGTTGACCGGATCCGCGAGAGGACTGTCCGGTGGCCGCGTGCGGTTTCCGAACGCGAGGCTCGCCACCGCAGACGTCGCCTCGCCCTTCCTTCCCTGGAACAGCAGCCACGACGGGCTTTCGACGAGGTACTTCCACGTCGTCACGGCCATGAAGATGGGCACCAGACCAATGACGAAACCTAGCACCCGCCATTGCGGCGCGAGCCACACCAGAAACGCTCCCGCGGCACCGCCCGCGCTGTATCCTGCTTGTAGGAACACGGCCACGTACGGTCTCCAGGAGGTGCCCGTCACGTCGTAGCTGAGGACGTACGCTGCCATCGTCATCAACGAGACGCCCACACCCAGGAAGAACCTGAAAACGAGCACCAGCCACAACACTGGGCTCGTCGCGATCAGCATGCTCGCCAGCCCGGCGACGACGCGACCGAGATTGAGGATGCTCCGCCGTTGATTCCGCTCCGCCAACACGGCAAACCCGACCGTCCCGGCAGCCGCGCCCACAAAGTACATCGTCATTGCGAGATACAGCACCCACTCCCGACCGCACAACAGGTCAAAGTCGCTCGCCAGCGAGCCGTGGCCCGAGTACGTCCACGCCGCTCGCGGCAGCCCACACACGTCGGACCGCAAGCGCCCCACGGAAAATGAGGATGAAGGCAAAGACGAAGACGAGGACTCAGACTCAGACAGCACGTCATTGCACGCCGTGTGTGCCTCCTTGGACGCCTCGGACCCTGACGGATCGACGCATCGCAGCCACGACCGCGCTTCAGACGACAAGAACGTGGCCGACAAAACGACGTGGACGGTGATCAGCGCGGCCGCTGCCTGCGTCAGGGCGCACAGCAGGATCTGAAGCTTCTGTGCCAGTCCGAACTCGCCGACGATCGCGATCGCCTGCTCGATCGAGACCGACCGTTTCCGAGCGACTGGAAGGCCGTCGGCGGCGGCCGTACCGAGCCCCGACTGCTTCTTCTTTATCGTCGCCGTGGCCATCGTTGTCTGTCTGTCGCTGTCCTGGTGCCCGAAGGAGGAGAAACCCTCGACCACGATCGTTCAGAGTCCGAACTCGGCGCTCGACGCGTGCCGCCCTCGTTCGCGACCCTCGTACGACATGGCTCTCTCTCTCTCTCTCTATCTGTACACGTTCTCCTTGTTCTCTGGGACCTCGCTTGCACGCCCGACAGGCGTCTTGTAGTTTTTTTTTTCGGATCCCCCCACTATATCATCGCGCATTGCTCGTCTCGCGATCATGTACGCACACAGTCAGATGACGCGCGGGATCGCCGCAGCGAGGCGCTGTCAACGGACGAACTCGACGACGAACAGTGGGCGCTCTGCTCGACTCAACTCCTCGGTGAAATGCGCCGCGGGCCCGTCTTACAAGGAGCTGCTGGCCGTGGCCGAGGAAGCGGCGCGTGCAGGAGCGGCGATCGTCCAGGATGCAGTGGATAAGCCGCGGAACATCTCGTCGAAGAGCACGAGCACGGACCTGGTGACCGAGACGGACCTGGCGTCCGAGGCGGCAATCCTGGCGGTGCTCCGCAAGCACTTTCCGACGCACGCCATCCTCGGAGAGGAGGGTGGTGTGACCGGGGATACCAACTCGGAGTACCTGTGGTGCGTGGACCCGCTGGACGGCACCACCAACTTTGCACACGGCTATCCTTCCTTTGCCGTGCTGGTGGCCTGCTGCAAGCACGCGACGCCGGTCGCCTCGACGGTCGTCGAGTTCGGCGGCGGCCCCGGCACGTGGGTGCAGCGCGTGTACTCGGCCAGCAGGAACGGCGGAGCGACCATGAACGGCACCCCGATCTCGGTGAGCGGCACCAGGGAGCTCGTGCAGTCGCTCGTCACCACCGGATTCGGATACGACCACGACGCGGCGTGGATGGCAAATATGGGACTGTTCCAGACGTTTACAGACGTGACAAGGGGCGTGCGGCGCCTCGGCTCGGCCGGCGTGGACATGTGCCACGTTGCGTGCGGCCTCACCGAGGCGTACTGGGAGCCCAAGCTCAAGCCGTGGGACCAAGCCGCCGGGGCGCTGGTGGTCGAGGAGGCGGGCGGAACGGTGACCACAATGGACGGGAGGGCGTTCTCGGTGTTCGATCCGTCGGTGCTGGTTTCCAACACGCACCTGCACCAGCAGCTGCTGGATATCATCGAGCCGGTGACGACAGACCTCGTCGTGAACAAGGGAGCCGACCTGACGCCATTCAAGGTGGGTACTGTAGGAGGACACGACCGCTCTGACTTTCTCACTCGCGCCCCGCGCCACGCGCCTTGCTCGACCGCCAGGTACAAGGATACAGCGTCCACACCGGGGCACAGCTCGAGTAGAAAAATTCGTTACAACAGTTACACCATGTATTCGTTCGCTTCGGCTATGCTTCATCATCGTCATCACTGCCCGTACATCCGCTTGGCGATATCCGCCGCACTCTCCTCGTGGTCGCCTTCGTCGAAGGTGTACATGATCTCCCCGGCGCCGACGGTCGGTGCGGCGACCACACGCTCGGGGGTCGGCGTGGGCTCGACGACCGGCGCGGGCTCTTCGACGACCGGCGCGGGCTCTTCGACGACCGGCGTGGGCTCTTCGACGACCGGCGTGGGCTCTTCGGCGACCACCGCAGCGGCCTTCTTCTTCGGCGTGCGTTTTCGTGTGGCCTTCTTCTCCGCTACTTGGAGCTCGCTAGATCCCCACGAGCACTCCAGCGTCTTTGTCCCCTTCACATCCACCTGTTTGTTCTCGCCATCCTCCCACTCAATGACGGCCCCGTCACCTCCTACCTTAACCAGCTTGAACTCGAGCGTCTCGATCCCATCGACCTCCACCTGTCCCTGCCAGATGTCCCCCTCGCTCCAGCTCAGCTGCGTCGCCGTCGACGGCTCCCATGCGTTCGCGTTGGAAACGACCGCGAGCGACTCGCCAAAGTTCAAGGGGCAGGACTTGGTCGAGATGGAAATGGAAGAACTCGCCCTGGCGACGACGACGGAGCGGGCGGTCCGCGTCGCCTTGGCCGGAAATGCAGTAACCCTGACGCCGGTGTTCATGTTCTCTTCTTCTGGGGCCGAGGCAGAGGATCGAGAGCCTGATATTTCTGTCCTGCGTTCGCCAGGTCATCACTATCACGACCACATTGATCCGGCCCTACTGCAACGAACCGAAGGGTCGCCCGCGTACGCAACTCGCGTTTAAACAGGTATATAACAACTGCAAGCGGTCGTTCATTCGTTTGTTCCTTGCTTGATCATCATCATCATCGGTCCATCGATGACCGCCATCGTCAAATCATAAAGTCGTCCAGGAGTATGGTCGCGTCAATGCCGTGCATCGGCTGTTCGATGTTGTTCCAAGCGTTGGCATTGAGCACCGTGGTGCCTCCCGTGACGACCCTTCTGTTGGTGCCGCCCACGCCCGCCATGGATGAAATCATCGACGACGGCCTCGGCTGCTGCTGCACGGACTGCTCGTACCGAGCCATAATCGCTCGGGTTTTCGCCCGCTCAGCCATCAGCTCGCTCTGCACACAGCAGATTTGTGCCTCGTACTCCGTCTTGTCCTTGGCCCGGAGCGCCACGAGCTCGTGAATCACTTGCTCGCGGTTCTCTCTAGCCGCTCTCTCTCTCTCTAGCTCAACCTGAAGACGTTCCATAGACCTCGTCGCCTCGAGGAACGTGTCGTGGCTCACGTGGATGGCCATCCCCGCCTCGAGGAACGCGTCGGAGGATGCATCAGAGGCCCCGCCAGAGCCGTGGTTCTGCTTTTCGTTGGCCAGGTCGACCAGGTTCGGAAGCGACGTGGTGCGTCTCCGCTCCAGGAGCTCGCCGTCGTCGCAGCCGTCCCTCCCGTTCGCGAGGGGCTGGGGCGTTGGAGAACCCATTGGAGGCTGACAGAAGGAGAAAACTTTGGCCAGCGGTATTTTCGCGCCGGTTCGCGTCGTCAATGTGACAATATGGTGAATTTCTCTTATGGAGAAGGCGGAGACGGTTCGTGCGTGCGGTGGCGAAAATTTGGACTCGAATTGCCTGAAAATTCTGCCGAGGCCCAGCGACTCTCTCAACACTGGACGCAGGGCCAAGGAGAGGGCGAAGGCACAGATAGCGAGCGATGTGCCCCTGAGCTTGAGGAAGAAACGAAACTGATGAAACGAAAGAGTGACCGAGCCGGCGGTTGATATCCGGCCCTGATTTTCCAAGATTCTTGCTCGTCTGCAACGCAAGGTGGTCCAGTTCCGAACTGAGGTTCAGTCCACGCGGGGCAGGACGCCCCCACGACTCCTCCTCCTCCTCCTCCGCCCCAGCCTCGGCTGATCGAGCCGCTTGACGTCAGTCAGTCACGGAGGTGGGATGGGTCACCTCGATGCGTTCGATGTGCCGCCGCGACTCGTGTTTATTTGCCCGACGCACGTCTCGACGTCGATATCGACGTGCAGCCGGCCCACGCGACAGGGCGCGCGATTCCCTGTCGTCCTCAGGCGAGGGAGCGGACGACGATCGACGCGTTCGTTCCGGGTCTCGAGCAGCTGAGGCTGATAGGGCCGATGGAAGCAGCCTCCCACCACGTCCTCGTCCCACAATTTTTCTCCCCCTCCGTCCCCATTTCATCCGTTCTTGTTCGTCATCGACGGCTGAGAGCCAGCCATCGCGAGGAGAGCGCGCAGCAATCAATCCTCCTTCGAAAGGGACCTCAAAATGCCTTGCCCGTGCTTGTGAATTTCGCCGGACGCACCGCAGCCGGGCACACACAGGCCTCTTTGACGCCTGAAAAAGACAGGTGTGACTGGGCGCGTTCGTGCGAGCTTCCGAGAAGAGACACGCCGACATTTTCAAACACTGGCCGAGGAAAGATTCCGGATATGGCGCCCTCGACAGCAGCAAGTCTGCGGCCCGCGTGGGCGCAGAGCGCGCGGCAGCTGATCCAACCGCGGTCGCGGCAGTCCGCGACCGCCCTGACCTCGCGGCCACGGCGAAGCGGTCACGTCCGGGCGGCGCTGCTCGACCCCCCGGACTTCGACGCCAGCAAGCTCGAAGTCATTCGGCTCGACGACGCGAGCGGTGGTGTTCACGGCTCGACCGAATTCAACGGCGCATCGACGAGCTCGTCGACAGCAGATTCTGGTTCCCATAGCAGCGGCAATTCTAGCGAGACGATTCGGCGTCGATACACGCTGACGCACAACGACATCACCGGTGTCCTGACATTATCCGTGGGATCGCGGTACAACAAGCAACAGCTCACCGGGTTCTGGGCGAGGGTACTGCGCGACGAGGTCCTGGCTGAGCTGGTCGCCGTGGACGGCGCCTACCGGCTCAACGTCTACTGCCACGTGAGCGGGGAGGCCAAGTGGCTGGCCCCGGCGGGACTGCGGAGCTTTATATTCCTGAGAGAAATGACGCTCGTGCTCGAGTGCGTGTCCTACGCCGACAGGGAGCTGTTCGCCTCGGATCCGGTCTTTGAGGAGGCCCGCATCTACGTCAGCCTCGAGAGCGACCTCGAGCCGCTCAACAAGACGATCGAGTGGGGCACGCTCGGCGACAAACGGACTTGGAAAAGAAGACGGAACGACGCCAAGCGGAGCATCGTCGACTCGCTGTTCAGCACAGATATCGACGATTTCGCCGACGACTACGACGGTGGCATCGTGTACGAGAGCGCGGCGACGAGCAACGTCGAGTTTGTCTCGTTGAACTCGAAAGAATGATCTTTCATTTCGTTGTGAATAACCCGGTAGCGGTAACCGATCGATTACAGGACGGATACATAAATACCGAGACTCGACGACTGCACGTCTTTCGTCTCGCATGCATTTAATCGAAGAGGTCGAAGCCCATGTCCTCGTCCTCCTCCTCCTCCTCGACGGCGGCGGCAGCGGCCGGGGCAGCGCCTCCGGCAGCCGGAGCGGCGGCGGCGGCGAAGGCCCCCGGGTTGGCGATGGCGTCCTTGACCTTGTCGGCCAGCGGGAACGAGTACTCGGTTCCGATGGCCAGGGCGAGCACGTTCTTGTATCCATCGACGATCGCGTGCGGCGCAGCGGCGATCGACGGGGTGCCGGTCGCCCTGCACAGGGCAGCGATCCTGGTCACTCCGCTGGAGACGTGGGCCGAGAGGTCGTCCTCGGTGATGTCCAACACCTTGGCGTCGTAGATGGACCCATCCTCGTAGACGGTCTGCACCTTGAGTCCGTACGAGAACGGCTTGATGCCCAGCTTGGAAAGCAGGGTGGCCTCGGAGGCTCCGACCTTCTCTCCGGCAGTCACGACCTGGATGTCCGCGGTAATCTCGATCGTTCCCTTGGTAATCTTCGTCGGGATGTTCAAGACCTGGAAGAACGACGTCTGGGACGGGTCCATTCCGGTGTTTCCGGCCGGGATGGAGACGTTGATCGGGGCCAGGGTTCCCACCTTGGCCGGGGCACCGACCTTGAACTCCGCGATGGTGTCCTTGACGGCCGACAGGTCGCCGGTGGTGAAGACCAGTCCGACATTGCCGTTGATGTGATCAACAAGTCCAGCCCACTGGTCATTGCCGGTGCGCTCCACGTACGAGCGGATGCAACGGCGAACCATCGTGTTCTTTCCCATGATGACGGTCGAGTTTCCACGGATGGCGGCACGGATGTCCATGAACTGCTTGGAACCGACGTTGTCGGCCTGGACAACGAAGCACTTGGAGTGCGTGTCCATCAGGGAGCAGAGCTTGGCATCATACTGTCGAGAGAAACGGGGGGCGTCGTGAGTGCGTCGGTGGGGAGGTCGTTCCTTCATGACGAGAACGGCGGGAACTCCCGTCCGTTCCTCCGTTCCGTCGCCGCGCGGCACGCATCGCTCTTATATGAACAGACGCGCACGTCCGACGGCCGGAATCGACCCGAGCGGCGCCCGACAGCGCGAGCATCCGGCGACGGCGGAATGAGCAAAACTACAAACAACGTACGGCCTCCTTGGCGACGAGACGAGCGGCGGACGGCATCTTTGATAAATAACAGGACCAGAACGGATCAGTTGACCGCGAGGATGTTTAACCTGCCTTAAATTCGGAGTGTCAGTCCGAGGCCGATTTTCCAAGTTTTCCAAAATTTCCTAGATCTAGTCATCCTCGTAGGGCCCGGCGGGCGGCCTGGGCCCGCCGGCCGGGCGGCTCATGATGATCTGGTCGACCCGGAGGACGGTCGCGGCCGCGTCGACCGCCAGCTTGATGCCCCACCACTTGGCGACGTACAGGTCGTAGACGCTGTCGGCACCGAGGTCGACCGTCTTGCCCGTGTATATGTCGAGCCCGGCGTTCACGTTGGCGGTACCCTCGGCGTGCGCGGCGTACAGGGTGGCCACCGCGTCGGTGGCGTCCAGGCCGCTGTTCTCGGCGATCGTCCTGGGGATGACCTCGAGGGCGTGGCCAAACTGCGTGATGGCGTACTGGTCCAGGCCCTTCTCGCGCTGTCCGAGCTCGACGACGTGGCGCGCGAGCTCAATCTCGGTCGAACCGCCGGCCGGGACGGCCCGCCCGTCGCGGGTGAGCGCCCTGTAGGCGTTGATGCCGCCGTCGACAGCCCGCTCGACGTCGTCCAGCGCCTGCGTGGTGGCCCCACGCAGCACAATCGTCGAGATGGCGCTCTTCGTGGCCGATTGTTCGAGCACCAGGCACGAGGTGCCGCCAATCTCCTGCACCGACAGGCTCTTGGCAAAGCCGACCTCGTCCGCCTTGGGCGTGGCCAGGCTTACGAGCGCCGGGGCGCCCGTCGCCCGCGAAAACCGCCGCAGGTCAAACTTACTCGGGATCTTGACGGCCATCATGCCGTACTTCTCCATGAAGTGCATGGCCATCTCCCCGAACGAGCCCCCCGACGCCACCACCTTGATGCCCTCGTCCGCCAGCTCCTTGATGGCGGCCTCCACCTTGTCCTCCTCGCCCTTCGAGTAGCTCTCCAACTCTTCGGCGCTCTTGATCAACACGGTCCCCTTGGTCTCGGTCCCGAGCGTGTCGACCCCCTGGGCGAACACCGCCACCTTGGCGTCCTCCACCCGCTTGACAGTCCCCTCCACGCCGCGCTTCAGCACCAGACCCTTGACCACCCGCGAATCGTGGATACTCCCGCCCTGAATCTTCACCACGCGCACGTTATCCACGCTGAAGTTGTTCTCGTTCTTGGGCAGCACGGCCACGCACGCCTCTGCCACTAGCGGCGCCAGCAGCGTCTCGTACCCGTGCAACTTGCTCGACATGCACCCCGTGATCCGCTTGACCACGTCCTCCGCCGACCGCACGTCCATCGACTCCGTCCCCGGGACCACCAACTCGTCCAGCTTGGCCAGCGCCATCTCCCCGGCCCTGGTGTACCCGTCGGCGATTTCCACTGGATGCAGCCCGTCCCGCAGGAGCTCTTCCGCCCGTTTCAACAGCTCCCCGGCCAACGACAGCACAAAGTTGGTCCCGTCGCCGATCTCCTGCTGCTGCGCCGCGGCCGCCATGGCCAGCATCTTGGCCGCCGGGTGCTGCACCTCGAGCTCGTTCACGATCGTGCACGCGTCCGACGTCAGAAAGATCTTATCCAAGTGATTGATCACCAATTTGTTCATCCCGTTGGGACCCATCGACGTGCGCGTTATCATCGACAGCTCCTTGCACGCCTGGATGTTTTTCAACACGGCCTCCTCCAGACCGGACATGTGCTGTCGGAAAGGGGCGGCGGGATGGGGCGTAAGACGGTGCGTGAGGCTGGCGAGAGTGGCGAGAGTGGCGAGGCTGGAACAGGCGCGGCGAAAGAGCGAGGGGCCAACCCACCGTTCGTTCTCGCGTACGTACCTTGTAGCCCTCTTTGAGCATGGACTGGAGCCCGTACGGCATCCCCCCCATAGACGCCATGACTGGTCGACTGGATGTCTGTATGTCTGTCTATTCGGCGACGAGGCGACCGGAGGCGAGTACGAAGCGCTCTGACTGGACGGCTAGAAGCGTCGCTTCGATCGTCGGAGACGAAACTTGGACCGACGGACAGGATCGTGGACTGATTCCCGCGGACGTGACGACGTGATGGACAGATGGTACCGTTTTACGTACGAGGAAGCACGGCGACGGCTTCGAATGCTTTGAGTGTGGAGAGAGCGTCGCGAAGCGGCGTTTTCCTTCCTTTCAAACTCGATTCCGGCCCCAGGTCGACGGCAGAAACAAGCGAGCCCAAGTAGGCACGGTCGTGTCTTTGGCGAGTGGTTCAGGAGAGGGCGCCGACCGAAAGTCGCGGAGGGCGCCTCGCTGGTGACCCGAGTCGCGGGTACACGCATCGTCTCCGCCCGGAGCCGACGTCTCGTCGCTGCCGTCGTCGCTGCCGTCGTCGCTGCCGTCGTCGCTGCCGTCGTCGCTGCCGTCGTCGCTGCCGTCGTCGCTGCCGTCGTCGCTGCCGTCGTCGC
>Ga0181582_10003595_pt1 | contig 12487 bp, 10 predicted proteins | sample 071ome_32_FD_132438 | JGI IMG/M metagenome (GOLD analysis project Ga0181582, IMG submission 132438) | Coastal salt marsh microbial communities from the Groves Creek Marsh, Skidaway Island, Georgia - 071405AT metaG (megahit assembly) | ecosystem: Environmental > Aquatic > Marine > Intertidal...
ATTCTGGCAATTTCACGCAGTTCATCCATGCTATAAGATCCCTTTCCACTGTTTATTCCGTCAGTAACCCTTTTTTGCATAGCTGCAACTTTCGCACTGTGATCCTGTTCCTTGCGTATCAAATCGCGGACATAATCACTCACGTTGCTATAGCGTGATCCAACCTGTTCTTCAACCCAGTCTTTCATCGCATCCGGTAGCGATATGTTCATCGTAGCCATCATTACCCCCCTTGAATCCATGGCAAACATTAGCAAAAATTGCCATAAAGTCCAGATTCCAAATCTTTAAACTCTCGCCCGCCACCATCAGTAGCATGAACTTACGCGAAACAGGCTTTACAGATGTCGTATTTCCACATTAAATAACCGGATGACTGATTATTTAATGATCCTGGTTTGTTCGAATCGGCGCCTGAACAAACCCGCCTGTGCCGGCCATGGCAGCGAAGCCTTGTTACAGCAACTTAAACAGGCACTCGCTGGCTATGGCGACAGGGTACAGGTTGAAGCTACCTGCTGTATGGGGTTCTGTGATAAAGGCCCGAATATCCGGGTAGCGCCGGCGGGCAATTTTTATGTCGGCTTTGATATGCAGCAACTTGAACAGTTGAAAAATGAACTTGATGAAAAACTCAAACAGTAATCATTATTCAGCTGCACAAGCCAGATAATGTTCCAACCCCGCCAGCGCCCGCGGGAAATCTTTTCTGCCGAAACCCAGGCGTACATGCTGTTGACCTTGTAAAAAGCACTGCCCCGGGATCAGCATGACACCGGTTTGCTCGAGCAGATCGTTCACAAACGGATCAACCTCTCCCATGTCATGCAACTGCGGAAACATCACACAGCCGGCTGTTGGCAGCCTCGCCTGAAAAAACTGATTATAGACCTGCGCCTGCTGCAAGGTTTGCAGATTCTCGCTGATCAATTGTCGGTTCGAGTCAATGATTTGCGATTTGTGTTGCATCGCCAATAAAGCCAAACGGGCATCTGCCTGCCCATGACAGACTGACAGCCATTGCTTGAACGCCAGGAGTCGCTGTATGAGCTGTTGATCCTGACAGGCCACCCAACCGATCCGAATCCCGCCGAAGCCTAAAGCTTTGGACATCACTCCGAGACTGATGCCCTTTTCATAAACACTGGCTACGGCAGGCAATTGATCAGCCGCTTGATATTCCAGGCCTCTGAAAACTTCATCGGAAAACAGCCAGACATCCATATTCCGGCAATGCTCAACCATCATGTTTAACTGCATCCGGCTTAATAGACAGCCTGTCGGATTATGCGGAAAATTAATCACTGCCATACGGGTAAGCGGTGAGATTTTTTCCAGCCAATGAGCCACATCCAACTGCCACTGGCCGTCAATAAAAGCCATCGATACCGTGTCCAACAGAGCACCAGCACGTCGCGCGCCGAGCAACAAAGGCTCATAGGCCGGGGTGATGCCCTGCACTTTGTCTCCCGCCTGCAGCAACACCTGATTAACGCTAAAAATGGCTTCATTGGCGCCGGCAAACAAAACAATGTTATCTGCCTGCAAACCCGGGTAATCCTGACTGATTAACGCTCTTAGATCGGCATCGCCCTGACTTGCGGCATAAGACAATGGCATATCGGCAAACAGCTCATCAAGACTCGTGCCTGCCAGGTTCAACAGCTCGGACAAAGCCATGCCTTGAGGGGCAGATGCCCCCATAGGCACGCGCAGCAGCGACGCTGAGCGCATCTGGTAATCGGCCAGGCGATAGTCTGACAAAGACTTAACCTTTGAATTTCCAGACGGTGAGTTCGGATAAAGTATGTTGATATTTACGTTTTGTTTCACGAATCACAAAGGGCACATCACGCGGCTCACCGACCCGTTCGAAGTGTTGATCAAGCACGCCATGCAAACCATCGAGCGTCGTCTGATTTTCACCCACCGCATCTTTGAAACCGCCCAGCCATTCCTGTTTATCTGTAAAATCCTCCAGCCAGGTATAAGGTGAGGCCAGAATCAATAAACCTCCCGGGCGCATGCGCTGGTGAATCATCGATAAGAATTTGGCCGGTGAGTAAAGCCGGTCGATCAGATTACCGGCAAAAACCAGATCATAGCGGGTAAATTTCTCATTCAGATTACAAGCATCGCCCTGCATGAACAGACAACGCGAAGCGGTTTCAGCCAACCCCAAATCCTGTAAAGCCGTTTCCCTGAAACTGACCAGATCACCTTCTTCTTTGATCACATAACGTTTCAGACCGGCTTTTTGCAATTCAACCGCAGCTGCAATAAAGCGTGCCGAAAAGTCCAGAGCATCGACATGTTTGATGTATCGTGCCAGTTCAAAACTGCTGCGACCTACAGCACAACCGATATCCAGCGCGCGCAGGTTATCGCCTGTGATACCGGCTTTTTGGGCTTCTTCAATACAGATATCAGCACAGGCTTTGGCAAAGTTGGCAACACCGAAGTAGTCATCACCATAATGAAACTCGAGATACTGTGAAACCAGATCATCGGTTTCGTAAGGATTGCTGTCGATTTTGACTTTGCTATCCGATTCAATATAACGAAAGCCTGCATGCTGGAAAAAATGTCTGCGAAAAGCATAGCGAGAGTCGCGGATGGCATAATTACCCGTTGATATAAAACAACCGCCTTTGATTAGATTATGCTGCCCGTCAAAGGTTGGCGTAGAGAAATCGTCATACACAGGATGCACGCGAAAGCCACTGAAACCATCAATCGGCGTTTCTGTCCACTGCCAGACATTACCAATCAGATCATAAATTTTTTCACCGCCGGATAATTCGCAGGCAAACATGTCAACCGGTGCTGCCGAACACCAGTATTCCAGATTGATATTGCCCGGTGCCATGTCCCAGTCCGGCAAGTCGGTTGGCAACTGTTGTCTTAAACACTGCCATTCTGCTTCGCTTGGCAGACGGATTTTTTTCCCGGATTGCTCGGCTTTCCAGTTACAAAAGGCCTTGGCTTCGAGTTGATTCACATCGACCGGCCAGTTCCATGGCATCGGCAAAATGGCAGTCATGCTTCTGTACCGGTAATCACCCTCTTCTACCATCCAGAATTCCGGGTGTGTCGCTTTGGTATATTCCAGCCAGCGCTTACCTTCTTCAGTCCAGTACTGCGGCTTTTGATAGCCGCCATCTTTGACGAATGCCAGAAACTCACCATTCGATACCAGATAGCGCGAGGCCTTGAAATCCTCAACCTCAACAATCTGTTCGCCATATTCGTTATCCCAGCCATAAAGACGATCATCGGTATCTTTGCCCAGACGCATGGTTTTACCCGGTATATCCACTAACTCATTATCCGGATACCGGTCAGATACCTGATCACAAAGCGGAAATAAATCATCCGGCCTGACCCGCTCTATAGGTAACTGACGTATCAGTACAGAACTGGTTTCCAGATGAATACGTTCGTGTTCAATACCCATCAGCACAATCCACATAGGATCATCCCACTGGATCGGCAGGCTTAACGGCGCTGTCATAATAAAGTCATCAACCATTTGACGGACTTTATCGCGATAGGCTTTGACCTGTGCAGATGAGGGCCACTGGTAATGAGCCTCGTTCAGATCATCCCAGGACATTTCATCGACACCAATCGCCAGCATCGATTCCAACTCAGGATCAACACGCTGCGGAATAAGTTTGGCAACATGTAATTTATTGGTAAAAAAAACGGCGGTATGGCCGAAGTAGAAAATTAACGGATGCCTCAGTGGCGTCGCTTTAGTGAGATAGGCCTGCTCATCGGCCAGACAATCAAACAAACGCTCATAAAGTGTGAACGTTTTATGAAAGTAATCGCGTATTTCAAGACGTTTAGCTTCGGCGTCATGCCCGGTCAGTAAAACCGTGCCGTTATATTTAAGTGCTTGCTCATCGGCCGGTTCGCTATAGCGGGCTAGATTATGCTTATTCATTCCTGATCCTCGGATTATTTTTCTAATCATCCACTCTAACCAACAAAAAAAAATTATAAAAGCTACTTTTTGTAACTTAAAAGCAATTGTGACCTATAGCTTTTGGGTCTATTCTAGGAAAGACTTTCAATAATTATTAATCCAGTACTGAACCCTATGTATAGACTCATCTACAAAAGCCGCACAACCAGTGAAATCGACTGGGATACGATCAGCACTATTCTCAACGACTGTGAAAAAAGCAATCAGGAGCATGAAATCGGTGGTGTGCTACTGGCAACAGAAACACATTTTCTTCAAGTCCTTGAAGGCAAATACGAAGACATTAATGAAACCTTTTTCCGTATAGCCAAAGACCCTCGCCATACAGATCTGCAACTGATCAGTTTTGATGTCATAGACGGCCGGTTATTTAAAAGCTGGGGAATGCGTGGACTTGGCGTAATGGACTTTAACAAAAGCCTCGCCGCCATGTTAAAAACCAAGTACGGCGAGGATAACGGTCAATTACGTTTTCCAGCAGAACAATGGCTGACTTTAGCCATGATTAATGACATCAAGATGGTGCATGGCCTGCCCGAATGGAAAAAGGGCTGAACAGTTTCAGTTTTCCGCGCCCATTGATTTAGCACGCTGCTGACAAGCTTGTGCAGCAGCCTGCTGATCAGCCGAGGTCAGCAGTTCCCATCCAGCTGTATGCTGATCAACCAGCAAACGCATCATTTCTATGTGTTTGTCGCTGTCATTAAGACAAGGAATATACTGGTATTCTTTACCGCCGGCATGCTGGAAAGTTTCACAGTTTTCCATCGCGATTTCCTCGAGTGTCTCCAGACAATCTGCACTAAACCCCGGACAAACAACCTGTACCTTTTCCGTACCAGCCTGACCTAATGCTTCCAGCGTATGATCCGTGTAGGGTTTCAGCCACTCTTTAGGGCCAAGACGCGATTGAAAAGAAACCTTGTAACTATTGTCATCCAGACCCAGTTTTTCTGCCAATAAGCGAGCCGTTTTATGGCATTCACAATGATAAGGATCACCGTTTAACAGATACTCCATAGGCACACCATGAAAGGACATTAATAATTTATCCGCATCACCATGGTCTTCACGAAATTCACGGATACTATCTGCCAGGGCATCGATATAAGCTTCGTTATCGTGATAATGATTGACAAAACGCAGTTCGGGAATACGCCGCCAGTTTTGTAACTCACGGGTCACTGCGTCGAAAGTTGAAGCCGTTGTACTTGCCGAATACTGTGGATACAGCGGTAAAACCAGAATGCGATCACAACCGGCAGCTTGCAGATTATTCAAGCCACCGGCAATGGAGGGATTACCGTAACGCATCGCCAGTTCAACCTTGAAGACATCCGGATAAGCCTCATCCAGTAATGCCTGCAGTTTATCCGCCTGCTTTAATGAAATATCCAGCAGAGGCGAACCCTTATCAGTCCAAACCTTACTGTAGGCTTTTGCCGAACGTCGAGGACGCGTATTCAGGATGATCATGTTCAATACAAACCACCAGATCAGACGTGGCACTTCCACGACCCGCGGATCAGACAGGAACTCTTTCAAATAACGACGTACATCTCCAGGCTGACAGGAATCCGGCGTACCCAGATTAGTCAATAAAATACCGATTTTACTGACATGATGATGGGAAAAGTCTGTTTCGTTTTTAAATTTCATGAACTTCCTGTCTGCGCTCGACTGTGTGATAAGTAATAAGTTATAAGTTATGAGTAATGTGTAATAAAGTTGGTTGTTATACCGGAATGCCAGTCAGTGGTTTACCGGAAAATTATCAGGTCTTTGGGAACCCGGATCTTTTTAATCAATCCAGATAACTGTAAACCAGCGTTTGTAATTCTTTGACGTTCAGCGGCTTGGTCAGGTAATGATCAAAGCCGGCGGCCAGTGCTTCATCAATGTTGGCTTGCATGGCATCGGCACTGATGGCTATGGAAGGAATATCGGCAGTTTGCGAATGCTTTTTCAATTCCTGAAGCATTTCGATACCAGACATGCCCGGTAAATTGATATCCAGTAATAGCAGGTCCGGCTTTTGCTCGGCAATCATCTCAAGACCGGTAGAGGCATCCATAGTGGCCTGCAAGCGGATATTCTCCATACGTAAAAATATGCGTTCTACCAGACGCAAATTCGCCGGGTTATCTTCAACGTATAAAACGGTATGTAACATCGATTGTTCCTGTTCGATCGATTCAGCGCAAGACGCTAGTGCTGTCTCAGACTGTTCCTGCTGTTCCTGCTGTTCCTGCTGTTCATCCAGGTTGTCGTCAAGCATAGCATGTGCCGGAATATCAACCCAAAAACAACTGCCAACCCCGACTTCAGAGGTCAAACCAATTTCACCGCCCATCATCTCAACCAGCTGCCGGGTAATCATCAAACCGATGCCGGTGCCCTCAATACCGCTGTTTTCAGCACCGATACGATTAAAGGCCTCAAACAACTGTTCGTGTTTATCATCGGCAATACCCGGGCCGGTATCTTCGACTTCAATACGCACGCGCTCGGAAAAATCCTTTTTACTCACAGTCACGGTCACCTTGCCATTGGCACGGTTGTATTTGATGGCATTGGAGATCAGATTTGACAGCACCTGTTTGAGCCGGGTGCTATCTGCAAATACGGTCAAGTCGGTGGAGGAGTCTATGATCAGTTTTATATTAAAACGTTTGGCGAGACTTTCAGAGAGCGAGCGGCAATCCGCAAGAACGTCTGCCAGTGCTATCTCTTCGAGGTTAATACTGACCTTGCCGGATTCAATTTTCGATAAATCCAGCACCTCATTAATGAGGTTTAACAGATGATGTCCCGCTTTTTCAATTTCAGCAATGTTTTCTGCTTCAGCATCATCGTCACAGTCCATCGCAAGTAGCTGGGAGAAACCAATAATGGCATTGAGCGGCGTACGCAACTCATGGCTCATGCTGGATAAAAATTCTGATTTGGCCTTGTTAGCGGACAACGCCTCATCACGTGCAAGGCGTAATGCCATGGTTCTATCCGCAACCTGCTGTTCCATATGCGTGTTGGCAGCTTTTAATGCAGTATTAGCTTCATACAATTCACGGCTGCGCTGTTCAAGTAGCTGTTCTGCTTCTTTGCGGGCGCGCTTTTCACGTTGCAGACGCCTCTCCTGCAGCGCAATCTTCTTTTCGAAATCGTCCATCGGGATGATTAACCTTAACCTTAACCGCGAAGCAACTCGAATCTCACATGCTTACTGCCTTCGAGTGGAATCATCTTGACGGAGATATTTTCACCGTAAAAGGCTATGGCACCATTCATCAGACCATTAGCCAGATCCGCCATACCACGCTCTGAAGTATATTCCAGCACCAGACAATCAGGATTGGAATCATCAAAACTGAAATGCGGCAAATCAGCATCCGGATAAAGCTTCAGCACCTCGACATGGATATGATCATTGAGGCTTTTCATAAAATCAAAGACGTTGCCGGCTTCCTGAAAAAATATCGGATAAATCGACGCAAACCTTTCTGCCAGATGCTCACCAAAGGTATACAGCAGATCGGCAACCGGAATAGCCGTTTTTTCTGAAAGCTTGCTGACAAGCTGAACCATTTCAGCATGTTCATAAGTGCCTACAGCGGTATAAGCCCCACCCGATGGCAAATCACTTTCCATGATGATCTCGTCATACATTTCGGGTGAAAATTTTTCTTCTACCAAATCAGCAAATTCGCTAAACACGATGCCTTTCATTAAACTTACCCTCAATATTAAAGTCAGATATAAACCCGAAACAGTGTGAAACCAGCTATGTCAGCTCTTAAACTGAAAATACCGCTACTTGTCAGTCTCTTGTGTTTAGCCGCAATACCGATGTTATCGCAGGCCAAAAGCATACAGGCAAGTGTTTATGCCGTCACTGACGGTATCAGTCTACAGGTAATGACGCAGGACAGGCACAAACTATCGGTAAAACTTCCTGCAGTAAAATTAGCCGCTAACGATACAATACGCCAGCAAAATGCCAAGAAAAGATTAACCACGCTGGCAATGGGTAAAACCGTGACACTGGAATTACTGCCGGCTGCGATGATCAGTATCAAGGTTGGTGATATGAATTTATCGGCAAGAATGCTGGCAGAGAAACTGGTCGATCCGGACATGCCAAAAATTCAACAACTACCGGCGCAGGTACGTACTGAATTACTCAATGCCACTAACCAGCCGTCACAAAATCTGTCACAATCGCAAACCATCAGACAGATTAATCAGCAAAGCTCACCGACCGTGAATTACCCGAATCGTTATTATCAGCCATACTGGTATCAGGGACTGCCGGCACCCATGACCCGGGCTCCCGTTTATCAACCTGCAAAATGACTGAAAAAACCGTCTCAACAAAGCCAGCCGTGAATATGAAACGGACTGACTCCATCAGTGGCCTTGAAGCTGACCTGGCCTTTATTGAAGCTCGCCTGGCGCTGCTGCTACATCAGCCGGATACCATTTACCGGGCAGCCCAGCAGCATACCTATGAAACCCTCAAGTTACAGTTACAGCAAAGACTCGAAAACCTGAAAAACCGTCTCGAAGAACACCAGAAAAAAACCCCGGCAACACCTGAGCAAAAACCTTAATAACCTCGCAGATCATTATTGCTCAGAGAAATAATCTTTATTGACAGTTTTTTCTAGAAAAAAATTTCATTGTGCTACTCTTTCCCATTAACACTTTGAATAATCAAAAGTGCTATCAGCTTTCCGGTTATCCGCATGATCGAACCGGTGATTTAACAAGGAACCTCTGAAGCATTCCGGATGCCGGTCATCAGGCTTTAAAACATCTGACACTTCAGACATTCCCAAACGCTAATGGAAAATTGCACGGCATATGAGCGAACTACTTGAGCTGCTTCGGTCCACCGCTGCCCTGTCAGGCAGTAATGCTAATTTTATCGAGGAACTGTACGAAAATTATCTACAGGATCCAACCAGCGTCAGTGATGACTGGCGACAGCGATTTGATCAGTTTCATTTTGAAAACGGACAGCCACTGGCTGAGACCATTCACCGTGATGTGCGTAAACATTTTGCCAGACTGGCCCGGGAAATCACCCATCCTTCCAGAGTCGCGGGCAGCGGACTGTCTGCAGAAGCCGCTGAAAAACAGGCGGCTGTTTTACGCCTGATCAATGCCTATCGTGTGCGTGGCCATCAGCATGCCAACCTCGATCCGCTGATCCTGCGCGATCGTCAGGATGTGCCCGATCTGTCGCCGGCTTTTCATAACCTCAATGCCACGGATCTGGATCAGCAATTCAATACCGGTTCGTTATACGGTCCGGAAAGCATGACGCTGCGCAAGATTATCGAATTTGTCGACAAGGTTTATTGCGGTTCTGTCGGTTCGGAATATATGCATATCACCGAGACCGAACAAAAACGCTGGATTCAGCAACGTCTCGAAGGCTATCAGGCGGCTCCCGAAATTGATGACGATTATCGTCTCTGGCTACTGCAATTGCTGACTGCCGCCGAGGGACTGGAAAAGTTTTTACATACCAAATATGTCGGTCAGAAACGCTTCTCACTGGAAGGCGGAGAATCGCTGATACCGATGCTCGATGAAATGATTCAGCGTTGCGGTGTCAAGGGTATCGGCGAAGTGGTGATCGGCATGGCTCATCGCGGCCGACTCAACGTCTTGACTAACATTCTCGGCAAACCCCCGGGTGAGATTTTTGACGAATTCGAAGGTAAAAAACAGGCCGACCCCAACCGCCTTGCCGGTGACGTCAAATACCATATGGGTTTTTCCGCTGATATCCCGACCAAAAACAGCGAAGTGCATGTTGCTCTGGGGTTTAACCCGTCACACCTTGAAATCATTGGTCCGGTCATCCAGGGTTCTGTGCGTGCCCGTCAGCATCGACGCGGTGATCATGACGGCAGTCAGGTTTTACCGGTTGTGATTCACGGCGACTCCGCTTTTGCCGGTCAGGGCGTCGTCATGGAAAGCTTTAACATGTCGCAGGCCAGAGGTTATGCCACCGGCGGCACCGTGCATATTGTCATTAATAACCAGATAGGCTTTACCACCAGCAATCCGCTGGATACGCGTTCTACATTGTATTGCACCGATATTGCCAAGTCGGTACAGGCACCTATCTTTCATGTTAACGGTGATGATCCTGAGGCGGTTATTTTTGTCACCCGACTGGCACTGGATTTTCGCAATCGCTTCCGTAAAGACGTGGTGATCGATCTGGTCTGCTATCGTCGTCATGGGCATAACGAAGCGGACGAACCCGCCGTTACCCAGCCGATGATGTACAAAAAAATTCGCAATCATCAGACCACCCGCGAGCTCTATGCCCAGAAGTTAATATCCCAGAGTCTGATTTCGCCTGAACAGGTTAATGAAAGCATTGAAAACTATCGGACATCGCTGGAACAGGGCAAAGCCATTGCGCGTGCCGTCTCCCATGGTCAACGCAAGCAATTCATTATTGACTGGTCGCCGTATATCGGCCGGGACTGGAAAGAAGCCGTTGATACCAACATCAGTCAGCAGCAGATTCAAGCGCTGGCTGAAAAACTGCATGACATTCCCGACGGTTTCGAACTGCATGGCCGGCTGAAAAAAATTATCGATAATCGCCACAAGATGGCGATTGGTGAGCAGATGGTTGACTGGGGCTTTGGTGAAACGCTGGCTTATGCGTCGCTGCTTGAAGAAGGTTATCCGGTGAGACTTTCCGGACAGGATTCCGGCCGCGGCACCTTTTTCCATCGTCATGCTGTCTTGCATAATCAGGCTAATGGTGAAGGCTATGTCCCTTTGCAGCATCTTAGCGATAAGCAGGCTGACTTTGTGGTCATTGACTCGGTGCTTTCAGAAGAAGCCGTTCTGGCATTTGAATACGGCTATGCCACTGCAGAACCCAAATCGCTGACCATCTGGGAAGCCCAGTTTGGTGATTTCGCCAACGGCGCACAGGTAGTAATTGACCAGTTTATTTCCTCGGCTAACAGTAAATGGGGGCTGCAATGCGGACTCAGCCTGTTTCTGCCGCATGGATACGAAGGTCAGGGAGCCGAACATTCTTCGGCACGCATCGAAAGGTATATGCAGCTGTGTGCCGAGCATAATATGCAGATATGCATACCATCGAGTGCCGCTCAGGCGTTTCATCTGATTCGTCGCCAGATGCTCAGGCCCTTCCGTCGACCGCTGATTGTCATGACACCGAAAAGCCTGTTACGTCATCCGCTGGCCGCTTCACCGTTATTCAAATTTACCGAAGGCAAGTTCCATAATGTGATCCCCGACCCGGTAGAACCTGATCCAACCAAGGTCACCGACATCATTTTGTGTTCCGGCAAAATTTATTACGAACTGCATGAAGCACGTCAGGCACGCAAGCTTGAGCACTGTGCCATTGTGCGTATTGAACAGCTCTACCCGTTCCCTAAAGCAGACTTTGCCGCAGCGACTGAAATCTTTACCAATGCCGACAAAATGATCTGGTGTCAGGAAGAACCCCAGAATCAGGGAGCCTGGGACAGTATCAAACATCGTTTTCAACGCCAGCTCGATGAAGGCAGAGACCTCTATTATGTTGGCAGACCCGCATCAGCAGCACCGGCTGTCGGCTATCCGCAATTGCATAGACAGCAGCAGGAAACCCTGATTGAAGAAGCACTCACAGGCAAGATTAACCCCAGTATGAATACCAGGATACCGAGATGACCATAGAAGTCCATGTACCCGCATTACCCGAATCTGTAACCGACGCCACTGTTTTAAGCTGGTATAAAAAAACCGGCGAAGCCGTGAAACGTGATGAAACCATTCTTGATCTGGAAACCGATAAAGTGGTTCTGGAAGTCGCAGCTACTGCAGATGGCGTGCTTGGAGAAACTTTTTTTGCCGAAGGCGATACTGTCGAAGCCGGCATGTTACTGGCTACCATTAACGAAGGCGCTTCGGCAGCAGAAGCCGCCGCGGCCAAAGCCCCGGCCGAACAACCTGTCGCCGCAGCCACTGACTCCGACAAAAGTGCCGATGTGCTGACTCCGGCCGTCAGAAAACTGGTCAAGGAAATGAAACTTGATCCTACTCAGATCAAAGGCACCGGCAAGGATGGACGCATCCTCAAATCCGATGTCATGGCTTATCTGGATAGCCGCGATACCGCCACGGCTGAACAAAAAGAAAATAGCGCCATCGGCCATTCAATTAGCGCCGCAGCCGCACCGGCTGGCAGTCGCCCGGAACAACGTGTTGCGATGACCCGGTTACGCGCCCGCATTGCTGAACGCCTTATAGAAGCTCAGTCCAATGCCGCGATTTTGACCACCTTTAATGAAGTCGACCTGACTGAAGTCAACCGCTTGCGCACTCAGTACCGCGACAGTTTTGAAAAGAAACATGAAGTCCGCCTCGGCTTTATGTCATTTTTTATCAAAGCCAGTATCGAAGCTTTGAAACGTTTTCCGGTGGTCAATGCCTCGGTGG
>Ga0181582_10003597_pt1 | contig 12487 bp, 11 predicted proteins | sample 071ome_32_FD_132438 | JGI IMG/M metagenome (GOLD analysis project Ga0181582, IMG submission 132438) | Coastal salt marsh microbial communities from the Groves Creek Marsh, Skidaway Island, Georgia - 071405AT metaG (megahit assembly) | ecosystem: Environmental > Aquatic > Marine > Intertidal...
CATGATCTGTCCATAGTCCTGCAACATGACACCACAGCCGGACGCTGTTGCCATAATCGCTTCAACACCCTGCTCAATATACGGCCACCAGGCATCAATGTTATTGCGGATAAATCGCCGGCTTTCTGCATTTGCAGACAGATGACTACTGACCGCGCCACAGCAGCCGGCTTTGGCAACCCGCACGGTTTCAATGCCGAGTCGGGCAAATATCCGGCTGGCCATGGCATTCACATCCGGCGTTATCACAGATTGCACACAACCATCGAGCAGTAAGACTTTTCTCGCGCAAGAGATCGAAGCGACGCTGTCTGCTTTAGCGACAAGAGGTATTTTATCGGCCAGCACTGCAGGTAAAACCGGTTTGCTCAAACGCCCGAGTCCGAGTAAAAATCCAAAACGTTTCGGATATGGCAGAATTTTACGCAGTAACCAGCGGGAGGAACGTTGCCATAAAGGCCTGGGCAAAGATTCTTCAACATATTCGCGGCCAATATCCAGCAGCTCGGCATAACGCACGCCTGATGGACAGGTCGTTTCACAGGAGCGGCAGGTCAAACAGCGATCCAGGTGCGTTCTGACCTGCGCAGTGACCTCTCCTCCTTCAAACAGTTGTTTGATCTGATAAATACGACCTCGCGGGCCATCCAGTTCATCACCCAGTAACTGATAGGTTGGACAGGTAGCTGTACAAAAACCGCAATGCACGCAACTGCGCAGAATCTTCTCTGCACGTTTACCGGCAACTGTATTGACTAGATGATCGCTCAGATTTGTCTGCATGCTATAAGTCCGGATAAAGACGACCGGGATTGAATATGCCCTGCGGATCGAGGGATTTTTTCAGGCGTTTATGCAGATTTAACATCGGCATCGATAACGGTTGCATAATACGTCCCTGACGCGATTGACCACGATAACAGGTTGCATGTCCACCTACTTTTTCAAGAGCATCAAACACCTCATTGGTATCGAGGGCTTCTGCAGAGGCTAACCAGCGTTGCGCACCACCCCAGTCAATAGCCATTTTTCCGGGCAGATTGATGGTGGCCGTTGTCGAAGGTACAGAAAACCGCCACAGAACTTCGGCTGCCTGAAAAAAAGCATGCTTGTGATTATTCCAGCTTTGCCAGAAATGGGCAGCATCAGCTATCACCTGACCACCGATCTGCTGCAGGGATTTGTCAATCGAAGCCTCAAAGCCTGACAGGCGCAAATATAGATGCCCTTCAAAATAACAACTGGCCGACAATGGATGTTGTTGTCCGGCAAGTCGATTCATCATCTCAATCGCTTTGCCTGGCTCTAACTGCAACACGGTGGTTTTGTTTACTGCAGGACGCGGCAGCACTTTCAGTGAAAGCTGCAACATGATGCCGAGTGTACCCATAGCGCCGACCATGAGACGTGATACATCATAACCGGCCACATTCTTCATCACCTGACCACCAAAAGTCAGTTGCTCGGCTTTGCCATTGAGAATTTGCGTGCCCAGAAGATAGTCTCTGGCACTGCCCCGATAAGGTCGCCCGGCTCCCGAAAGACCACAGGCCAGCGTACCGCCAATGGTTGCCGATTCATCAAACAGCGGCGGTTCAAAGGGTAGGTATTGTCCGTTATGAGCGAGTTCCTGCTGCAATTCAAGCAAGGGTGTGGCAGCTCTGACAGTGACTACAAGCTCACGAAAATCATATTCGACAATGCCACTGTGACCTGCCAGATTAAACAATTGACCTTGGGCTTCTCGCCCCAAAAAGCTTTTACTGCCGCCGGCAATAATTTGTAACGGTTGCTGGTCTGCCAATGCCTGTTGCAGCTGCTGTCGCAATTCTATCGTGCGATCCATGTTTAAAATCGTTCCAGCTCGGGATGTGGTAGCTGCCCCTGATGCACATGCATGGCGCCGAACTCGGCACAACGATGCAAAGTCGGCACGGCTTTACCCGGATTGAGCAAGCCCAGCGGGTCAAAGGCATCTTTGACAGCATGAAACTGCTCCAGCTCGGCACTGGCAAACTGCACACACATCTGATCAATTTTTTCTACACCGACACCATGTTCACCGGTAATGGTTCCGCCTACAGCAACACATAACTCCAGAATATCCGCACCAAAACGCTCGGCTTTTTCCAGCTCGCCGGGAATATTCGCATCATAAAGAATCAATGGATGCAGGTTACCGTCACCGGCATGAAAGACATTCGCACATCGCAATTCATACTGTGCCGACATGTCCATCATTTTACGCAGCACTTCGGGCAGTCTTGAACGTGGAATCGTGCCATCCATGCAATAATAATCAGCCGAAATTCGACCCACAGCAGGAAAGGCATTTTTACGGCCCTTCCAGAAAAGCTGACGCTCTTCTTCGGAGTTGGAGACTCGCATATGCTGGGCACCGGATTTTTTTAAAACCTGTTCAACAATAGCAATCTCCGCTTCCACTTCCTCGACAGTACCATCGGATTCACAAAGTAAAATGGCTTCGGCATCCAGGGGATAACCGGCATGGACAAAATCTTCAGCAGCAGCCGTGGATAACTTATCCATCATTTCCAGACCGGCCGGAACAATGCCGGCGGCAATAATTTCGCCAACTGCCTGACCGGCAGCAGCCACATCATCAAACGCAGCCATAACCACGCGGGCAATCTGAGGTTTGGGAAGTAGTTTGACCAGCACCTCGGTAATCACTCCCAGCATGCCCTCGGAACCGTTAAATAAAGCCAGCAAATCATATCCGGCAGCATCCAAAGCAGCGCTGCCGAGTGTCATCTGCTCACCCTCAATAGTGACAATATTGACGGCCATCACGTTATGTACCGTTAAGCCATATTTCAGGCAATGCACACCACCGGAGTTTTCTGCAACATTACCACCTATAGTGCAGGCAATCTGCGAGGAAGGATCAGGCGCGTAATAAAGACCATAGGGTGCTGCGGCATTGGAAATAGCCAGATTAGTCACACCCGGCTGCACCCGGGCCGTTCTTGCCAGACTATCAATGTGCAGAATCCGGTTAAAGCGTGCCATGCTTAAGAGGATGCCCTTGTCAAAAGGCAAAGCCCCCCCGGACAGTCCGGTACCGGCACCGCGGGCAACTACAGGCAGATGGTGTTTATCACAATACTGTAAGACCGCCACAACCTGATCAACGGTTTCCGGCAAAAGCACCAGCAAAGGCAAGCGACGAAACGCAGTCAGGCCATCACATTCATAGGCAGACAATTCCTCAGTAGAACTGAGAATCGACTCAGCCGGCAATATGTTGAGAAAAGCTTTTTTGAGCGCGGATCTGGTTACAGACATAAAGGAAAATCTGATAATTTTTATAAATAGGCTAGCCTATGCGGCTTAACAATGCATCTGTGAAAAGTCAGGTTATGGATTTTGCCACAAATAAAAATCCCCGGCATGACCGGGGATTAGGTATCCGCTGGTGATGTTGACGACTTACAGATCGCCGTTAACACCGGCATCAATAATGCTGTAAATACTGTCACGAACCTGTTTCGCCAGTGGCTTTAGTTTTTCAGGCAATTCAACTGCGTGCAACATCATGTCCATGTTGGTGGTAACCAGCCATCTTTTACCTTCGGCATCTTCGACTGCAGCAATACGGCAAGGCAGGAAACCGGCAAAAATAATGTTGTACTCAACCATTTCCTTGGCAATCAGGGCATCACAGAATGCCAGAATCTGCATATGTCTGGCATCTTTGCCCATGGCTTTGATCTGTTCAGACAAAGGCAAGTCAGCGACCATTTTGAAGTTGAGCATATTGGCGCGCAATTTCATTGAATCGATAGCATCTTCAATGGAAACATCATCGGCGATTTCAAAACGCTGAATGCTGGCATTGATCATCTGTGCCGCAATGTCTTTATCAAACTGGGTATCACCTGCTTTTCCAGCTTGCACAGCAGTCATAGCGAAAAACATTAAAGCAAAAGAAACGAGAATTTTTTTCATGATAAGTCCTTTGGAAAAGCCAGAAAAATTACTTATTTTGTTATAAAAATGAGCCAATCATTTTAATATAAGTCATCACCTAGTCAAGCCAGGTAAAGGTATTTTCACAAATTCAGATGCAGGTAAATGGCTGCAAAGTAACCCAATGCAATCACCGGCAACCATTTCAAATGCGAAAAGAAAGTGTAATAACCTCTAGCCTGCCCCATCAAGGCGACGCCACCGGCTGAACCAATGGCCAGTAACGAACCGCCTATGCCTGTCGACAGGGTAATCAGTTGCCACTGCGTCAAAGACATCGCCGGGTCCATGATCAATACGCCATACATCATCGGAATACTGTCAAAAACACCTGACATCAGGCCCATGGAAATATTAGCCATGGTGGCGCCTATGCCGCCATACAGCCAGTCAGATAAAAAGGCCAGATAACCGATAAAACCGAGGCCACCAACACACATGATCACACCATAAAAAAACAACAGCGTATCCCACTCCACCCGGGCGATGGAAGAGAAGATATCAAAGCTGCCGGGCGTACCTATATCATCACCATCCAGGTTGTCGACAAGATCCTTCTGAGCGGTTTTTTTCAGGTAATAGCCAAATAATTGCAGATAGGATAAACCGGTTAACATACCGATGACCGGCGGTAAATAAAGCCCGTAGTGCATATAGATCGTGGTCAGGATGGTCAGCAAAAACAACAGCAGTATACGAATGGTTCCACGTCGCGGACGGATGATGATTTCACCATCAGCCTGTGGACTGCCCGCCGGCAAAGCAAACTGAATAATCACAGCCGGGATCAGATAGGCAACCAGCGCAGGCCCCGCCAATGGCAGAAAATCCGGCATTTGTAGCTTGTCCGCCTGCCAGACCATCAGACTGGTCACATCGCCGAAAGGTGAAAAGACCCCACCGGCATTACTCGCCAGGACCAGATTCAGGCAACTTAAAGCAATAAACTGTTTGTTCCCCTGACCCAAGGCTATGACAAAAGCACCGAGCAACAGTACAGTAATCAGGTTATCCGCCAGTGGCGATATCAAAAATCCCAGTAAACCGACAATCCAGTAAAGCTTCCGGTAACTCAAATGACGATTGACCAGCCAGGTTCTTAACGCAACAAAAAGTCGCCGTTCTTCCAGCGCATTCACATAAGTCATGGTAACCAGCAAAAACAGCATCAACTCGGCATAAGATAACAAGCTCTCACGCATCGCCTGCAAGGCGACTTCTGATTCACCATAAGCACTATAAGCGGCGCCTACGATAATCCAGATCAAACCGGCAGCGAGCAAAACCGGTTTTGATTTGCGCAACTGGGTAAATTCCTCTGTCATGATGCCACCAAAAGCCAGCAAAAAAATGGCCAGTGACAGGTAGCCGGCCCAATGATCACTCAGATCAACCGGATTTTGCAGTTCCTGCGCAGCCAGTACAGGTGAAAACATCATCAAAGCAGGTATCAGAAAAATATTCATCAGCATAGGTTACTTTTCGGTAATCAGGGACTTTTGTTGCAACATTGATCACATTATAAACCGGTCTGAGTTGGAATTCCCGAGTCATAGCATTAAGCTTGAACTCATTGTTGAGATTATCTACCGGAGCCATTATGAATGTGAAATTTTCTGCCCTAGTGATCAGTGCCAGTCTGGCATTATCCGCCTGTCAGACTATCGATCCTTACACCCGCGAGGAAAAAACCTCCAATGCCACAACAGGCGCTGCCATTGGTGCCGCCGCCGGTATTGTCGCCGGCCTGATCAGCGGCGATGACGCCCGAGATCGTCGTCAACGTGCCTTGATTGGTGCCGGTGTCGGCGCGCTCGCAGGTGGTGGCATTGGTTACTATATGGACGTACAGGAAGCCAAGTTGCGTCAACAGCTTGAAGGCAGTGGCGTTAGCGTCACTCGATATGGCGATGAAATTGTTCTGAACATGCCCGGCAATATTACCTTCGCAACGGATAGTTCGGATATCAGCTCAGGTTTTTATGAGGTACTGGACTCAGTCAGTCTGGTACTCAAGGAATTTGATAAAACCATGATTGAAATCAGTGGTCACACCGACAGCCGCGGCAGTGACAGCTATAACCTTGCTCTGTCTGTACGACGAGCTGAGAGTGTAGGACGTTATCTGCGCTCGCGCGGCATTCTATCTACCCGCATTGCAACACAGGGGTTAGGTGAGAAATTTCCAGTCGCATCTAATCAGACCGCAGCGGGTCGCGAACAGAACCGTCGCGTTGAATTAAGACTGGTACCTATTACCAGCAACTGATCAGGGTTTGAAACTCAGGGTGACGAGAGTCACGTCATCCTTTTGTTTCTCCTGAGAATGATATTCCCGCCACTTATCGATAATCACCTGGTTCAGGTTTTCACAAGCCGCATTTTCAATCACGTTAATCAAACGTTCGACACCAAACTGCTCACCTCTGTCATCTTCAGCTTCCGTCAGACCATCCGAGTAAGCCACAATACAGTCACCTTCTCTGACATCTATTTTAGTGACTTTGAATTCACCGCCATCAGGCTCAACAATCCCTAAAGGCAGATCATGCGAAGCAATTTCTGTTTTGATTTTTCCGGTGCGGCCATCTTTCACCAAGGCGCGTGGCATACCGCCATTGAATACTGATAATTCACCGGCATTTTTATCATAAGAAAACATCAAACAACCCATAAACATGTTACTCGGCAGAAACCGCAGTAGTTTGAAGTTAATCTCTTTAAGAATTTGCAAAGGTTTGAAACCCTTTTGATTCATTACAAAAAAAGCTTCAGAAACCGGGATCGCGCCAATCGCACCGGGTAATCCATGGCCAGTAAAGTCACAAACCATAAGCAACCAGGAACCATCATCAGCCTGGGACTGCATGATCAGGTCACCACTGAAAATATCAGCCGGTTCCAGCGATGCGGTGACACCGGGGATAGTTTGTGAATTAAGTTTGATTACATTCTGGAAAATGTTTTCAGCAAAGATCTGTTCAGCGGTAATCTGCTGCTGCACTTCCTGAAGCTCGATTTTTTGTGTCATCACCCGCGAATACAATGCACGAATACGGTTCATCGCTTTCAGTTTGGCCGCTATCATGAACGCATCGATAGGCTTGGTCAGATAATCATCTGCGCCAGCCTCTATGCCCTTTTCCAAACCCTGACGTTCATCCAGAGCCGTGACCATGATGATCGGCACAAAATCTTCAGTATCCAAAGCTTTGATTTGACGGGTAGCTTCATAGCCATCCATGACCGGCATCATGATATCCATAAATATCACATCAACGGCACTGGACTTGACAATATCAACCGCTTCCTGACCATTTTCAGCTTCGATAATCTGCAAACCATGACGTTTTAGTATCGCAGACAAAAGCTTACGGTTTGTTGCGACATCATCGACAACCAGAGCAATCAATGGCTTAAGATCTTGATCAGTAGAGGACATGCATAAAAAGTATTAGAAAAGTTCGTACTACAGTTTAGACCAAGCCGTTCTTTTTTCATATCCAAAATAGCTTATGAATTAATTCTTTTTAGAGAAAAAAGCTTTATCGCATATACTCTCTGTCATCATTTTCAAATTGAGAACATCATTGTTAAAAATCGGCAAATTTAATTATCTGCAAATCGTACAGGTCATGGCACATGGCGCTTACCTCGATGCAGGTCAACCACATGGCAAAATTCTGCTACCGAAAAAGTATCTACCCAAAGGATTTGGCGTAGACGACTGGCTTGATGTTTTCGTCTATTTCGATTCGGAGGATCGCCTGATTGCGACCACGCTTAAGCCGTTTGTCGAAGTTGGCGGGTTTGCACATTTAAAAATTGTTGATGTCAATCGGGTTGGAGCCTTCGCTGACTGGGGACTGGAAAAAGACTTGCTGATTCCGTTTCAGGAACAAATCAAAAAACTTGAAACCGGCCGGCGTTATACCGTGCATGTCTATCGGGACAAGTCGACCGGCCGTATCAATGGCTCAACCAAAATCGACAAATTTTTAAGGCCGCTAAACCAGGGACATTATAACGCCGGCGATAAAGTTAACATTCTGATCTGGCGTAAAACCGAACTGGGTTATTCGGCTATCATCGATAATGCCTATGTTGGCATGTTATACAACAATGAAATTTTTCGTCCTGTCAAATATGGCCAGCAATTGACGGCTTATATCAAACCTTTACGTGATGATGACCGGCTTGATTTAACCCTTAACCAGACGGCAAAACAAACCTATCAGGAATTACCTGAACGTATTCTCGAATGGCTTAAACAAAACCACGGCAGTGGCAATTTAACAGACAAAAGCTCTCCGGAAGACATTTATGCTACGTTTGCTGTCAGCAAAAGTAATTATAAAAAAGCGCTGGGAAGACTTTTCAAAGAAAAGAAAATTGATATAAGCAAAGACCGGATTTTATTACTGGATCAATGACAAAGATACCTCTGACAGATTTGTGTCATGGTATCTCGCACCTCCAGCAAACCGATTTCTGTATTCTATAAAATTTGCTCCTGCATTTTCAGTATTGTCCGGATCCCTTTAATTCATAATCTTCGTAATAGCCTGCAATTACTGCGATTCTCAACTCGAATTCGATTTTTTATGCCCAGCTTAGCGGCTTCGAGAATACCTCAGAGAATCCTAAACATAAAAAAACCGGCTTTCGCCGGTTTTTTGTTTTCAACTTAACTTGCTTCGCCGGGATAATCAGCAATCCCGGGGTTACTCATCACACCAATGAGTTTCGGATGATTGATTTTCGGTAGACGCAAGACCTGATCTTCGCTTTTGTTAGCCAGGATATAATCACGCACCACATCCCACATCAATCGACCTTCAGGTGTGCGGTTAACTGTTGCCCAGCCTGCAACGGAGTATTCTTTGTCAGGCTTAACCATTTCGCCATTATCAAGACGCACGTCAGTGATACGTTCGCCGAGTTTTTTCGCCGGATCAATGGTGTAATCCAAACCACCAATACGAACCATGTCACCACCGGACTGTAAGTATGGATCAGGATCAAACAGGTTATCAGCAACACCCTCTAACACGTCAATCAGTTGTTTTCCGGTCATCGTGGAAACATAGGTCTCACCGTAGGTCATGGCGCATTGAGTCATGACATCTTCCATAGTGATCCAGTCACCTTTCAGTGTTGTTGTACCCCAGCGAACACCGGCTGACATCGATACATCCGCCATGTATTCGTGACGCAACGCATTACACAGCACCTGATCCCAGGTACCCATGAAATTACCGCGACGATATAGTACGCGGTCCGCTTTAGCGAGTTTTTCGCTAAGGATTTCTTCGTAGGTTTTACCGACTCTGGCAGGGTTAAAGAACAAGTCTTTAGAGCGCGACTCGATGATATTCTCATCATATTTTGTCTGCCGCATCTGGTTGATGTAGGCCTGCATTTCTTTATCCGCATCCAACCAGTCAGTAATAACCGGCAGCATCTGATAGTGCATACCTTTGAGTTTGCCATCCTGAATATCAAAGTCCATCACACCGACGTATTTGCCGTTGGAACCGGCATTGGTAACCCAGCATTCGCCGCCATCAACATTTTTAACCTTGATAGGTTTTGGCATACCGTCATGAGTATGACCGCCGAATACAGCATTCAGACCAGGTACCCTTTCAGCCATCTTGATATCAACATCCATGCCATTATGTGATAACAATACAATAGCATCAGGACTCTCATCTTCACGAATCTGCTCAACAAGTTCGATCATGTCATCTTCGCGCAAACCAAAAGACCAGTCAGGGAAGAATTCCTGCGGGTTGGCATTAGCCGTACGCGGGAAGGCCTGACCAATAATACAGATACGGGCACCGTTAACTTCCTTGATGACGTATGGACGGAAAGCATGACCGGAATCTTCGTCGTACATGCCGCGACCGTCAAAGCGTTCAACTAATGCCGGATATTCATCACCGAACATTGAAGCTTCTTTGACACGGACGTTCTGACCAATAAAATCACCTTTGAACAAAGCAACATTACTGAGAACTTCATCTTCACGATAGGTAAATTCCCAGTGTCCAACCATCACATCCAGACCGAGAATATTCGACGCTTCAACCATGTCGACACCGCGGGTCCACAGAGATGTACCTGAGCCCTGCCATAAGTCGCCGCCATCGATGGTGATAGTATTTTCACGACCACCGGCAGCACTGCGCAATTTATCCAGCAAAGTTTTAACATGAGCAAAACCACCGGTTCTGCCATATTTCAATGCAGCATTTTCAAAATCCAGATAGGTGTAAGCATATGACTCTGGCGAGTTTTCCGAGAGTCCCATTTCCTTGAGCAGTTTTTTACCGACAACATGTGGTGGACGACCATAAGCATCGCCTACACCGAGATTAACATTCGGTTCGCGAAAATAAACCGGATTTAACTGACCATGCACATCGGTAATATGCAAAATACGCGCAGTACCTTTCATCGGCAGGTCATAATAACCTTTAGGTGCCGAATTACTAAATGCCGTCGATGGGATAAATGCAGGTAAAGCTGCCGCACCGGCACCAATACCCATCAGTTTTAGAAAATCACGTCTGTCGATTTTTTTCATTGTTTAAGCTCAGGAATGAATTTTGAAAAAAGAATTCTGATTCTGCAAGTCGCAGAATGAAACAGGGTCTGTTGCCAGACCCTGTGTACTTACTTATTTTACTTTGGCGACTTTACTGTCACCTTTGCCCATGTTATCTGCCCAGGTCAACTTGAGCTCATCGCCTTTAGAACCCAGGTATTCAAATGACAGGTAAGGGTTTTTGGAAATACCGCCACTCCACAGACAAGTCAGGACAGTCTCGCCACCAACTTCTGCTTTAACTTCATTGATAAAGTGTGCTGGCACAACCTGACCGGTTTTTTTGTCTTTACGCAGACCGGTTTCCATTGGGTGAGTGATCAGGGCCTTAACTGTGACGACGCCTTTCTTCTCTTTAGCTTTCATTTTTATAGAAGCCATTTTTATATCCTCTTAATAATTTAAATCAGAAATGAGACAGTCAGGCATTAACCGCCACAACCACCGATGGTGACTTTCACGCCTTTACGAGCGGAAAACATTTTACCGCCGGCTTTGCAGACCGCGATAACGTCACCGGTTTTACCCATTTTGATGCGAGTAGAGACAGAAGCATTGGCGCCTTTACCCATATTGAAAGAAGCTACCAGCGGCGTGCCGTTAGCAGATGCCAACAGTGCAATGGATTCGATACCGTTAAGACTTGACTCAATTGATACTGGAACAACAGCACCGTTTTCGGCAATGTCAGGAGCTTTGATTTTGATATCTTCAGAAGGTGTTGTAGCACTGCCACCCATCAGGGAGCTTAATGCATCTTCTGTTTTCTTAGCTCCGAAGGCATCTTTAGGCCATGAAGCCATGACAACCTGAGGCGTTAACAGACCGGCTCCGACTGCAACACCAATAGTGCCCGCAGCAACAGAACCTTTCAGAAATAAGCGACGCTTTATATTAGCATTCATTGATTTTTCTCCGAATAGTATTGTTTATTATTAATTTAAAAACGCGGGCCAATGTTTTTCTGACCAACAGCCTGCTCGTAACCCATGTTGCCCTGAAAAGTTGCCGTTTCTGCAAATTTCATGGCTGAAGCATAGTCACCATCTGCGGCTGCAATTTCTGCTGCACCCAGAAAGCTGGATTTGTGCGTTTTACCATCTTTGGTTTTGTATTTGACAAAAGTGGATTTTTTCCAGCGTGAATCACGCCATTCACCCTCGACACTCGCGGCACGATCAAGTGCTGCATTCGCCTGAGCCAGGGCTTTTTCGAAATTTTCTTTAGTCGGTGCTGCTTTGCCGCCAGCGAAGGCAACAGAAGAGCTCAATAACAGAGCCGCAGATACACCAGCTGCAATCTTAGCTAAATGTTTCATTAATGCTATCTCCTTCGATTATTTACGGTAAGCTGGACCGTTGTATTCCAGACCATTGGACATGGATGTGTGGAAGAACTCCAGGTTTTTGTACTCTTCGCTCTGCGCTTTGAACGGTTTAGCACGAACCTGTTTGTTACAACCACCATAACGACGGTGCAAAGTACCCAGACCATCTTCGTTAGGAGAACCATTAGCCCATTTTTGACGATAAACCGGGAAGTGAGAAGCCTGTCCGGTAGCTGGACTCAACACTTCAGAACGTACATAACTACTGCCATAGTAGACATGGCAATCGGCACAGGACAGATTTAACTGACCGCGTTTCTGATAAAAATGCTTTTTACCGTCTTCATAAGCGGCAATAGCTTTAGGATCATCAGGCACGACCACATTGATAGTCTGTCCGCGGGCCTCGGTTGCTAGGTATCCGGAAACATAAGCCATCATGCCTTTTTTCCAGCCTAAAGCCTTTTCACCGTTATCAGTAAGACATTTGTTAATGTCTTCTTCGAGGGTGACTACGGTCTCTTTCTTACTATCCCAATGAGGATATTTGG
>Ga0181582_10003603_pt1 | contig 12479 bp, 7 predicted proteins | sample 071ome_32_FD_132438 | JGI IMG/M metagenome (GOLD analysis project Ga0181582, IMG submission 132438) | Coastal salt marsh microbial communities from the Groves Creek Marsh, Skidaway Island, Georgia - 071405AT metaG (megahit assembly) | ecosystem: Environmental > Aquatic > Marine > Intertidal zone...
CCCCGGCCCCGTCCCGCCGCGTCCGCGCCCGGCCTCGCCCGTGCCGCCCGGGCCCGCGGCGCTGCTCCCCGTCGGGTCGCGCCAGCGACCGCCCCGCCCCGCGCGGGCCCCGCCGGGCGTCAGAAGGGCGGCGCCTGCCCCGGCGGCCCCTCCCCCTGGCCCTTGGCGATGAGCTCCCGCTGCCGCGCGATGGCTCGCTCGATGGCTTGCTCCAGGGCCTCCCTCCCGTTCACCAGCAGCCGCGTGACGGACTCGGCGTCAGCCACCCTCCTGTTTGCCTCGAACTCCTCCCTGGCGCTACGCACGATGACGTCCCGCCACAACTCCCCCCTCTCGTTCGGGTACTGGAAGAACTGCGCCGCCCGCAGGACGTCCCGGTACAGGTGCATGGCCTCCCTCCGTGTCGACATGAGCGCTGCGGGGGGGGGAGGGCGGGGCCCGTCGGGGGACCGCTCGAGGGGGCGGCCGGCTCGGGCGAGGTGCTCGGGGGCTCGCGACCCCTCGGGGGCTGGCGGGCCGGCGCCTGGGGGCCGCGCGGGGCGGCTTACCGGCGCGAGGGAGCTGGGAGGGCCCCCCCTTGTGCTTGCTGAGGTGGTGGTTGATGATGTCCGCGACCTCCTCGCTGTCGGCGTTCCAGCTGATCGGCCCGTCCGACAGCGCGCGGTACGACGACGACGCGACTGCGTCGCCCCCCCGGGAGGACGCCCCCGCCGTCGGGCAGAGCGTACTCCCCAGGTGCCTCCGCAGGGCCCCCAGCGCCCGCATCGTTCTCGCCGTGCCGCGGGACCGGAATCCCACAGAATCGGGGCGCCGGGCGCGAAAACGGGCGAGAGTGGCACAAAGTACCCGACTCGGAGGAGAGACGACGATTCGTGCGTGAGTCGCGCTGCCGCGACCGATCCCGCGGCAACGAGAGCCCGTTCCTCTCGGTCGAGGCGGTGTCTTCCCGTCGGCTCCGGTCTCGCGCGGGCGCGGCGTGCCCGAGGCACTCGAGGGCGCCCCGGGCCGGGCCGCCACGCGGGCACGCGAAGGTCGCGTCAGGGGCGGGGGCTGACCCGGGCGCCCCCGGGCCCCCAGCACCACCGGGCTCCCCGCACTGGCGGCCCCCGAGCGACTGTCCCGCCGGGGGGAGGCGGGCGGGAGGGCTCGCCGGCGTCGGCGCGGGCCCGCGGTCAAGGGCACCGCTCGCGCCCGCCCCACCCCCAGCCAACCGGCGCCCACTCCCAGCCGTCTGTCGCCACTTGAACGCGCGCGCAAGCGCCTGCGCCCAACGGGAGGAAGAGCAGGGGAGGACCAGACGAGAAGACGTCGCTCCCCCACGTCAGTCGAAAAGAAGATACCGGTTGAGAGGTACGCGTCGGCAGATACATCACAAATGAACGCGCACACGCAGCAAAGAAACCCCATTTGCGCCGCGGGAGGGGCCCGCGCGCCGCGAGAGCCCCCCCCAAGTGGGTCCCCCTCCCCGCCGATTTTCCGCCCCCCTGAGGCACGAGGAGCCTCCTGCCCCCCCTGGTGGGGAAGAGCGTGCTATGATACTGGATGTCACGGCCGCGAGATCCGCATGAGGTGGGCGGGCGCTCGGAGGGAGCGGCAAAGGGAGCTCCCCGGGCGAGGGGGCTGCCCCGGGGGGACGGGCGGCGCCGGGGCCTGAAGGGGACCCGACCCGAGCCCCCCTCGCAGGAGGGAGGGGAGATGATCAAGCTCTTCAGCGTGAAGAAGGAGCAGCAGAAGGCGGCGGAGGACAAGAAGGACGGGGTCAGGAAGCTGACGCCGGGGGAGATCCGCCTGCAGAAGGACCTCAGCGAGCTCAACCTCGAGGGGAAGACGACGATCGAGTTCCCCGAGGGCCGGGACAAGACGACGCACTTCCACATCGTCTTCCAGCCCGTGACGGGCATGTACCAGGGGGGCTCCTTCACCTTCGACTTCAACATCCTCCCGGGGTACCCGCACGAGGCCCCCAAGGTGCGATGCCTGACCAAGGTGTACCACCCGAACATCGACACCCAGGGCAACGTGTGCCTCAACATCCTCCGGGAGGATTGGAAGCCCGTGCTGAGCATCAACAGCCTCGTGTACGGCCTCATGTACCTCATGACGGAGCCCAACCCGGACGACCCGCTCAACCGGGAGGCCGCCGAGGCCATGCGGAGCAACAAGGCGCAGTTCGAGCAGGTTGTCCGCCGGCTCGTCGCCGGGGGCGGGTACGTCGGAACCGAGCACTTCCCCAAGTGCCAGGGGATCACGCAGCGGTAGCGGGCCGGGCCGCCGGTTGAACGGGCCGGCGAGCCGCGGGGGCGGCATTCCGGGAGAGGGCGCGCCCGACGGGTGGGACCCCGCCGAACCGCCGAGGGATCCCTCCTGCGGCGCCGCGACCCTAGCTGCCCAGCGGAAACACGGGAACACCCCCTCCAGGGCCCCGCGGCGTGCGTGCGGGCCGCTCCTCGCCCCTGCGATGCTGCGCATCGGTGCGTCACCGCGACTTCACACCGCGCGGCCGGCACTAGGAGCCGGGAGTGCCGTGTTCGAAAAGGAGAGGGCGAGGGGAGGGAGTGCAGCTCCCCACGTCTCAACTTTCCGCAGTCCCTGGCGAGCCGGGGGCCGCAGCCTCCCCCCCGTCCGCGGAGGGGCCGCTTAACCCGCCCCCCGCCCCCGCCCTCCCCCCCGTTCCGCCCGCCCGCGAGCCGTTCGGGGGCCTGCTCGCCGAGACCTTTGCCGCCTCCCAGCAGGTCCCCGACTCCCAGCTGCGCCAGGCGCTGCTGTGGAACGGGGTGGCCGGCGCCGCGCTCCTAGCAGCCTTCTGCGTCGTGTACCCGCACCTGGTCGTCTACCGCACGCGCCTCTTCCACCCGGACGTGCGGGTGCCCCCCCGCCCGGTGCCGCTCGCGGTCCCGCGACCGCGGCGGGGGGCCGGGGCGCTGCGGGGCCTCTCGGAGCGGGCGTCCGTGGCGCTGTGGAACCTCGTGGCGTGGATGTCCCCCGTCCTGACGGCGACCGACTTCGAGCTCGGCCACTCGGCCGGGCTGGACGCCGTCATGCACGCCCGCTCCCTCCTCCTGACGGCCCACATCTTCGTGCCCCTCTCGGCCGTCGCGTGCGCCGCCCTCCTGCCCGTCCACGCCCGCGGGGGGGCGCTGGTCGGCCCCGGCGCGGCCGCGGGCTCCTTCGACCGCCTCACCGTCAGCAACGTCCCCGACGGCAGCCCCTGGCTCTGGGCCCACGTCGCCGTCGCGTACGCCGCGACCGCCTGGACCCTCTGGGTCACGGAACGCCACCTCCGCTCCTGGCTACACCTCCGCCAGCGCTTCTTCCTGACGCTCGACTCCCCCGCACCCAAGGCCCCGCCCCCGGGCCGCGCGGCCGTAGGGGTCCTCCTCGCGGGCCTCGTCGCAGACCCCCCGGCCCCCGGCGACGGCGACGGCGACGGCGGGGGCGACGGCGGGGGCGACGGCGGCGACGGCGGGGGTGACGGCGGGGGTGACGGCGGGGGCGACGAGGAGTCCGGCGCCCCGCCCCCAGCGCCGGGCGCCAGGCGGCGGCCCGGGCACGGGGCCGGGTCCGGCCCCGAGACCCCGCCCGGGGGAGACGGGGAGGGGCCCGGCCCCGCCGGCCCCGCGGCCCCCCCCCCGCCGTCCTGGTGGGGCGCGGCGGGCGGGGGAGCGGCCCCCCCCCGCCCCCTCTGGCGGCAGCCGTCCGTTCGGGAGACCAACGTCCGCCTCGTCCCCACGGGAGCAGGGGACGTCCCGGTCCGCGTGCAGTTCTACGCCGTTCTCGTCACCGATGTGGCGGCCGGCGGGGCGGACGGGGTGGACGGGGCGGGCCGGGGGCGGGGGCCGGCGGCGCGGACCGGCCCGCCGGGGCAGGCTGCGGCGGAGCGGGGCGCGGCGGGGGAGCCCTCCCCCGGGCATGCCCGGAGCGGGAGCACGGGGGCGAGCCTGATGGGGCGAGCGCTCGAGGGGACGCTGCGGAGGGCCGGCGGGGCCCGGGAGCCGGCCGGCGGGGGCTTCGTCCCCGCGGGGGACCCCGTGGCGCGGGCGTTCGGGGAGCTGTTCCCGCGGGAGTACGTGGGCACGGTGGGGGTGTACGACCACCGGGAGGCGCACCGGGCCCTGGTGGCGTGGGACGCCGAGTCGGCCGCGCTGGAGCGGGCCGAGGCGCGGCTGCGGGCGACGGGGTCCCGGCCGGCGCTCAGGGTGGGCGCGGGGCGGCTGGCGTGGGCGGCGTGCCACGCGGGGGCGGGGCGGCTGCGGGGGCTCCCGTGCGGGGGGTGCCTGGAGGCGGGGTGGCTGGCGGACGAGATCTCGCACCGGCGCGCGCGGCTGGAGGAGCTCGGGCGGGCGGCGGCCGAGGCGCGGGACCGGGCACTCCGGGGCCCGCCGCTGCCGAGCCGGATCGTGCTGTTCCGGACCCAGGCCGCGGCGGCGACGGCGGGGCAGGTCGTCCTGCACGGCCGGGGGGCCGCCGGGTTCGGGGCGGCCCGCCCCTGCCCCGGGCCGGAGGAGGTGAACTGGACGGCGCTGCGGGCGACGCCCCGGGACCGCCGGCGCCGCGCCGCCCTCGCGGGCCCGCTCCTCCTGGGCCTCGTGCTGTTCCCGGCGGGCTTCTTCACGGCGGCCGTCCAGGCGGTCGCGTGGTCCCTGTGCGAGGGGGCCCCCGGGGGCGACCTGTGCCCGGCGTCCCGCGCCGCCTCCCTGCTGGTGAGCTGGCTCCCCGTCCTCCTCATCTCCCTGTGGCAGGGGGTGGCCATGCCGTACGCCGTGCAGGGCCTCGCCCACGCGCAGCTGGCGAGCGCGAGCCTGACCGACCTGGACCGGCGCGTCTTCTCGAGCGGGGCCGCGTGGCAGTACGTCAGCGTCTTCCTGGGCGGGATCGTCGGGTGGGTGGTCGCGGCGGGGGACGCCGCCGAGCGGTTCACCGACCCGGTCGGCGCCCTCGGGGGGGCCGTCCCGCTCGCCGCCTCGTACTTCGTGTCGCTGGTGGCGTTCAAGGCGCTCGTCGTGGGGCCGCTCCGGCTCCTGGTGCCGACCATGCGCGTCGTCCGCTACGCCCTCCGGGGCTGCGGCCGCCTCGGGTCCCTCACGGCCCGGGACCACGCCGCGGCCTGGGCCCCGCAGTCCCTCCGCCTGGGCTGGGAGCAGTCGGGCGTCTTCTTCGTGGTCGCGGCCTCCCTCGGCTACGCGCTCCTCAGCCCGCTCGTGCTCCCCCTGGCGGCGGCGTACGGGGCCGTCCGCTGGGCCGCCGCGAGGTACCAGGTCTCGTACGTCTACGTGCGGGCGTTCGAGTCGGGGGGGGCGTGGTTCCCGTCGACGGCGCGCGGGGTGTGCGCGGCGCTGGCGACCATGCACGGGCTCACGGCCGCCGTGCTGCTGGCCAAGGGCTCCCTCTACGCGGGGGCCGCGCTGCTCGCCGGCAACGCGGCCGCGGTGGCCGCCTTCCTCGCGCGCGTGGGCGCCGAGTACGGCGGGACGTGCCGGCACGTGCCGCTGGCCGCCGCGGCGCGGGCGCCCGCGCTGCCGCCGGGGGACCCCGACCCGGCCGCCTTCCTGCCCCCCCCGCTCCGCGCCGACGCCCGCGGCTGGTTCCCCGAGTGGGGCAAGGTGTACGTCGGGTACGGACACGCGTAGGGGGGCCGGGCCGGCGCCAGGGCCCGCTTCGACGGAGCCCTCCGGCGCCTCCCCCCCCCCCGCATCCCCTACCCCCCCGCCCGGTACGACGGAGCCCTTCAACGCTCCCCCCCCGCCCTACGGGCCGGCGACCCCGGCGTAGTGGGCGAAGGCCCCGCGGGAGCACTCGGTGAAGGCGGCGACGGCGTCCCGGCACGCGAGCGGGTCCCGGGCGTGCTCCCCGTAGCACCGGACGCACGCGTCCCGCTCCTCGCCGCACGCGAGCTCTCGCCGCGGGACGCTGAACTCGGCCTCCACGAGGGCCTGGGCCCGGGCCTGGACGCGGGCGGCCTCCTCGGACGCGTTCTTGAGGAGCAGGCCGCCGATCTCGACGCTGGCGCTGAGCTCGTGCTCGAGGGCGGCGGCGCGGGCCTCGGCGCGGGCCACGGGCGAGTCCTCCCCGGCGGGCAGTTCGGGCAGCGAGAGGACGGGCGGAAGGAAGCCCCGGGCCCCCGCGCCCCGGGGGGGGACGGCCACCGAGGCCCCCGGGGCCTGCCCGTCCAGCCTCATGTGCTGCCCCCTCCGCTGCCCGAACGCCGCCGTCCTGGGCACGCCGGCCAGGGTCTCTAGCAGCGGCCGGGAGATCTGCGGGGGGGGGGGGGGCGAGGGGGCACTGCTCTCGGGGAGCGCAGGCCCGTGGGGAGGCCCGAGGGAACGACGCGCCCGTCGCGATCACCGCCGGTGGACGCCCCTTGCCCCGGGAATGCGGGGGTTGCAGGGCACGAGAACCCGGGATAACGGCGCGAAACTCACGTTGACGCTGAAGGGCTCCTCATCGGACGCCGAGGGCCCTCCCTGCTCCACCGAGGCCTGGTTCCCCATCCTCCCGCGACTCTCCCCGTACCCAAGCGCGTACAGACGACGCGATCACCCGTGTCACCGAAGGTTGACGCCCTTCAGAGAGAAATTCCCCGCGCACGCGTCCTGATCCGTCACGGCAAGGGGCAAAAGGCTTCCCCGGGTGGTTCGTTCGAGGAAGAGTCGCCGTCTGTGCGGGTGTTCCTTCGCCCGGTGGTCTTGTCACGCGCGAGTGACGACTTGCGGGGGGCGCCGGGCTGGATGAGCAGCCGGGGCCGCAACGGCCCCCCACGCGCCGCGCATGCTCCGCAGCGGAAAGCCTCTCCTGACCGAGCTCCCCCTGACCACCCCTCTCTCTTCCCCTCCCCTCGCGTCCTGGCCCCCTTGAAGTCTCCCGGCCCTACCACGGGACCCGCCAGAATCGCAAACCCGGAACCTACCCAGAACCTGACCGGAGAAGCGAGCGACGGCCCCACGAGCGATCCGCGAAGGAACAGGGTCCGTCAACCCGACCGCTTTCCAGGCTCTGAGAGCGCTCGAAAAGACTAGGCCGGGGGCTGTTTTCGGAGAAGGTCGAGAATGTCCTCGGTTTCCATGTCGTGGCGGGCGGGAGTGGCCCAGGGTCGGAGCCAGGTGGCGAAGTCTATCCAGACGGCCCGGTGAGTTCCCCGACGCTCTCTGTACTTCCAATCCGCGTCGCTTGTGTGGGGGAAAGTTACACTTGTTTAATGCTTACACGGGGATCGAGAGCCCCAGATATCGAGTGTGATGACGAGGGGAGCGCGGAAACCCCCGTTCGTCGTCCCCCACCCTCGCGCCCAAAGGCGGGCGGAATCCTGCCCCCCTGGGGATCGAGGAGCCTCCTCCTCTCACTCCGCGCGTGCCAATGCCATCTAAGGACGCATCAATCTACACTTCTGGATCGACCGCAGGCTCGGCTCCCGGTGCTCGCCCTCCTTTGGCAACTTCGCTGGGGCCCGGCGCACGGTGATCCTGAGGAGCGCGGGGGACATGTCTATGGACCAGGTGCAGCCCATGGAGCCCGTCGACGAGGCCCGGGAGTACAACAAGCGCGGGGAGTCGGACCCCTACAAGGTAACGGCGCGCGCATCGCCCCGCGGTCGCCCCGCAAGCCCCCCTCCACTGGCCGCCCCTGCCACCACAACCCACCCTGACCCCCCCCCTCGCGCGCGCAGCGGCTGGGGATCGAGAAGAACGCCGACTTCGACGAGATCGAGTCCGCGCGGGAGTACCTGATCGGCGAGTACGGGGGGCACCGGGCCAGCCGAGAGGCCATCGAGCTGGCCTACGACAGCATTCTCAAGGAGAAGTACGAGCACCGCAAGAAGACGGGTTTCCGGCCAGTGAACCGGAAGACGGGGAAGCGGGCCGAGGCGAAGGAGGCGACGCTGCTGGACCGGGTGAAGAAGAGCTACGACTACGAGGTGACGCGGAACAAAATCATCAACGAGGCGGTGGTCTACGGGCTCATGGTCGCGGCCACCTTTGCCGACGACATTGGGGGGGCCCTGGCGAGCACGGCGGTCATCGTGTCGCTGGCGCTCTCGACCTTCAAGCTCTTCAAGAAGCGCAGCGTCCGGAACCCCGACGGGCCCTACCTCCTCAACACCCCCGTCCCCGGCGCCCTCGGCCACTCGATGCTGGGCATGGTCGGCGGCCTCCTCCTCGGCGCCCTCGTGGCCAAGACGGGGGTCGTCGGCGCCACCATGGCGGGGTCCTTCTCCATCGCCCTGGGGCTCATCGCCAACTTCGTCACCGTGACCTTCTTCACCTAGACGACTTGCCGCCGCCGCCCGAACCCCTGTGCCCTCGACGGCATTGGGACGGGGCCGAGCGCCGGCCGCAGTTGAATCCCGCGAGTCCTGCCCGGCCCCCCGGGCCGCCTCAGTCGAGGTAGCTCGCGCCGACCGCCCCCGCGGGCGTCCCCTGGCCGACGGCCCCGACGGGGGGGTAGGGGAGCCGCAGCGGGGTGCCCCCGGCCGCCCCTGCGGAGCGCGCCATCTCCCGCGCCGCGTACGCGTCCTGCCGGGCCACGTGGACCTGCCTCCCGAGGTCGGCGATCTCTGCCACGTCCGACAGCCGCATGCGCTCCAGCGCGTGGACCCGCCGGAGCTCCACCTGGAGGCGCCGGTACGCCTCGGCCTCCTTCCCGCGGCTGTCCCCGAGCATGGCCCGCGCCTGCGCCTCGAGGTAACGGGCCTCGTCGAGCTGCGCCTTGGTCAGGTCAGACGTCTCGAGGGCCTCCTTGAGGGCGAGCTCGAGGGCGCGGACGTACGTGTCGAGGGGGCCGTCGCCGAGGAAGTGGGGGCGGGCGGGGGCGCCGACGCGTGCGGCAGCGTCGGCGTTGGCCCCGGCGGCCGCCTGGGCGAGCATGCCGGCGACGGTGCGTCGGCGGGCTGCGTCGGCGTCGGCGGCCTGGGCGGCGGCGGCCCCGCGCGCGTGGGCGAGGGCGTCCTCCGCGTCCCGAAGGCGCGCCGTGAGCGCCTGCACCTCCCCCGTGAGCTCCACGTTGGCCAGCGCAAGCTGCTCGGCGCGCGCGGCGGCCGCGGCTGCCGTCCCGCGCTGCCGGTCGGCGTCCCTGGCGCGGTCGCCCTCGGCCGCGCGCGTCAGCGCCGACTCGCGCTCCCGCTGCCCGGCCAGCGCCTCCAGCTGCCCGACCCGGGCCTCGAGCGCTCTCGCCCTCGCCTCCGCCTCCCCGGCCCGGGCCTCGGCCTCCCGCCACCGCCGCTCCCCGGCCTGCCCCGCCAGCGTGAGCTCCGTCACCTGGGCGCGGTGAGCCTCTTTGACTCGGTCCCACTCCTCCCGCCAGGCGCCCTTGAGCGCGTCCAGCTCCCCGGCGCGCTCCTCGGCCTCCCGGAGCCTCGCCCGCAGCTCCCCGACCTCGCGCACCCGCCCCTCCGACTCGCGCACGGTCGCCTCGGCCCGGGCCCGGGCCTCGGCGCCCTCCCGCCGGGCCTCCTCGGCGCCCTCGAGGCGCTCCTGGAGGGCCCCGACCTCTCGGCGCGCGGCGTTGAGCTCCGCCCGGGCCTCGGCCAGGTCCCCCTGGAGCCCCGCCAGCCGCTGCCCGTCCCGCTCCCGCGACTCGCGCGCCGCCGCCGCCTCGTCGACGCTGCGCGACGCCAGCGCCTGCGCCTCCCGGAGCTGCGCCTCGGCGGCCGCGGCCCGCTGCCTCGCCTCGCCCAGCTGCCGCTTCAGCCCCGCGGCGTGCTCCCCGGCCCGGTCTCCCTCGGCCTTCGCGTCCTGCAGCAGCTTGCCCAGCAGCTGGTTCTCCGCCTTGTAGTCCCGGAGCTTCTCCGAGAGGAGCTCCACGTGGTCGCTGCCCCCCCTGCGGGCCTTGCGGGCGCCTGGGGACAGCAGGCCGCTCGCGTCCGCGGACCCGCTCCGGGTGATCACGCCCCCGAAGTTCTTCTTCATCATCTTGCGTGGCGGGGGGGCTTGGCCGTTGGGGGAGGCGATCCAAGGCCTCTCTGCAGGGGCGGACCAGGGGCGCGCGGCGGGGGTCAGGAGACGGGTCCTGGGGGACAGCACCCCCGCTCCTGGGAAGCCGACGTATAGAGTGTCCCGCAGCCCCGGAAGCAACGCCGCGGATCTCGAAAGGTAGGGCCGCAGGGGCGACGGAGTGGCGGGCACGCAAGGGCACATCCGAGCCCCCGATGGCGACCCACAGTCCTATCGGGAGCATTTCAGTACGCCATCCGTTCACTGCAGATCGTTTTCCTTGCTGAACCGCACCAGCGATGCTCGATCAAGACTCTACAGGACAGGAGACGCACCTTTGTGTCACGACTTCCGAGCGCGGGTGATCCTCAGCCGCGACCGATGGTATTTCTGCCCGACCGTGGTATTTCTGCCTCGCAGATGGCGGTAACAGGAACGAGGACCGGGTAATTGAAACCCAGGACGAAATCACGGTACTGCCGGACGCGCAGTCGGCCGCCGAGGCTCGTCAGAGCCCCAGGACCTCGTCAGGTCTTCCCACTCCGTTCTTTTCCCCCGCCGCGACCCTCGTGCGGGGCTCTCTCCCCCCCCATCGACCCCCACCGCCGCACAGAACCGTGTCAAAGTGTCCTCTCACGGTGCCTCATTACGGCAGAAGAGAACTACGCGCGCCGCGGCGTCCTCTCACATGCTGAGCCCCCTTTCGTGATAGCCTTCCTTCCGAAGCGTCTTCTTTCAGGGGTCCGTAGCGGGGGTCAAACATGATGGGGGGAGCGGGGGCCCGCACGGGCCCGCCCGGGCGGGAGGGTGACCCGGAGACGAACAATCTCAAGCTGGTGAGTCCGTGGGAGTGGCGTCGCCTACCCACAACACAGTCTCCCTCCAGGAAAACGCAGCATTTCCCACTTCTTGTGGCACTCGCGAGCTTAACAACGCGTCGAATACGTGTGAAAACCATTTTTGCGCTGCGAAATCATCGGAGGGAGGGGACACCGGCGCGGGCGCTGGTGGCGAGCGTCGACGACATGCTCGCGGGCCCCAGGCCCACCTTTCCCCCTTCCGGCCCCGCTAACGCCCCCAGCACGGATAACTGGTTCTCAGCTTGCCACGAGGGGCTATAAGTATCACAAACGCGCCAATTAGCCAGGGGGATGTCTCAGGAGGCCGAGCCCGGGAGACCCCAGCGGCGCCCCAGCCTCGCCGTGGAGATGCTTGCCAATGCCCCTACGCGCCCACTGCCCCCCGCACTCGGGACCCGCAGACGGCGATGGAGGCGGTGCACCTGTACGCGGTGATCACCCACACGATGAGCCACCTGTCCCTGGTCGGCGCTATCACGGTGGACCCTCAGGTGCAGGCGCAGCAGATGACCCAGAACGTCGGGGAGGAGATCTCACGCATGATTGCCGAGCAGAAGCAGCTGGAGAGCCGTTTCCAGGAGCTCATCGAGCAGCAGCACGCGCTGCGGGCCGTGGTCAACCAGAGTAAGCTCAAGGAGAACTCGAACGAGGTCAAGCTCGTGTCCGAGGCCCTGCGCGAGTCGACGGCCAAGCTGTGCCGGAACCTCAAGAGCAACCCCAACGTGGTGGACAACATCAACCGCGTCCGGGACATCCGCATGGAGCTCATGGGGCTGCTCGGGAGGACGCAGGACGAGCTGCACCAGACCAAGTGGGTCAATCAGTTCAGCATCCGCGACTTCGTCGAGGACACGGAGCGGAACCGGCGGGAGGAGGAGGAGTGTGCGATCGAGCAGAAGAAGCTGTCTGCCGAGGTGAAGAAGCTCAAGCAGGAGAAGGCCGAGAGCGAGCAGCAGCACACTGAGGAGATGGCGCGGCGGAGGGCGCTGCTGGCCAAGGAGAAGGAGCGGCTCAAGCTGGTGAAGGTCGAGTACGAGAAGGAGGCCATCTACACGAGGCGGGCCAAGCTCGGGGCGAACGAGTGCGTGCGCAACGAGAACGGGGCCGTGCTGGAACAGCTGCAGTCCGAGGTGTACCGGCTCAAGCAGGAGATCAAGATCGAGGAGACGGTGCACCAGGAGATCGTCGAGTTCGAGAACTCGAAGTTCAAGGAGTTCATGAAGGCCAACACGGACTGGAGCGTCCGCACTGACCGCGACCGCGGTGACGTGGAGAAGAAGAAGCTGCAGGTCGAGGCCAACCACGCCAAGTCCCTCACCGAGCGCGAGAAGGAGCGCGAGGAGTTCGAGCGCGAGGGCCGCCTCAAGCGCGAGCGCGACGAGCTCGCCATCTCCCGCAAGCTCGCCGCCCTCTTCGAGGACCCGGCTGTCAAGGCGTGCTACCACCGCTGCGCGGGGGTGGTGCAGCGGGTGTGGCGGGGGCACCAGATCCGCTACAAGCTCAAGGACGGCGTGGGCGCGGCCCTGACGCAGCAGATGGAGGAGGAGAAGAGGGCCGAGGAGGAGGCCGAGACCCTGGCCAACGAGGCGGAGCAGCGGCGCCTCCTCCGCGCGGCCAGCAGCAGCGTGCAGCGGGCGGCGATGAACGCCGAGGCGTTCGGGCTGGAGCCGGCCCCCGCGGGGTCTCCGACCCCCCC
>Ga0181582_10003604_pt1 | contig 12478 bp, 9 predicted proteins | sample 071ome_32_FD_132438 | JGI IMG/M metagenome (GOLD analysis project Ga0181582, IMG submission 132438) | Coastal salt marsh microbial communities from the Groves Creek Marsh, Skidaway Island, Georgia - 071405AT metaG (megahit assembly) | ecosystem: Environmental > Aquatic > Marine > Intertidal zone...
AGCTCTCCCTGGGTGAGTGTCGTAAAGCTATTCAACTGGCCTCGCGCTCTATTCGAGCAACACACCGTGGCGAATTTGAAGAGGCATCAAAATTAGTTTCTAAATCAGGCACATCCGTGGCTCGGGCGGTCGAGGCTCTTGGGGCTCAACCAGCCTTGCGCAGTTCGGGCTTCCTTACTGACGGTGAAAAAGAATACGCGGAAGCGGCAATCACACTGGCATTCGTCCAGGGGGCCACCTTGCCGACACCTGAAGACCTTAACACCGGCTATGCGTCATATTTGAACGGTCTTGCCGAAGCAGCAAGTGAATTGCGCCGTTCGGCACTCGATGCAATAAGAAATAGCGACACTCAAAAAGCCGATCGATTGCTGTCTATGATGGACGAAGCAATGTCTGTCCTAACCTCCGTTGATTTCCCTGAAGGTGTGACCGGCGGGTTACGTCGCACGACTGATCAACTACGGGCCGTGACCGAAAGAACACGAGGCGACGTAACGCAGGCGATTCGGCAAGCTTCGCTCGAACGCAGGCTCTCCGATCTCGAATCAGAACTAGGAAAACAGGGATAGACCACTCTGCCGGACCACCTCCGCACTCTGAATCACGCTTAGTTTTCGTTGACTGGCCCAAGGGGCCAATGCTAGCGTTGCTAGGTCAACATGAAGTTGGACTCGAAATTTAGGTTCTCAGGCGGACTTAATTATCGTGACTATGCCAGCTTCTAAATCTGGACCTTCCAAAGACTCGCAAAAGAGGGGGTTACGGGAGGTTCTTTCGCGGAGAAATCTAAATGGATTCGATCTTGCTTGCCATCGCAGCAGGAGCCATTGGTCTCGTGACCGCCGGGTTGCTCGCAGTGCGGGTTCTTCGACAGTCACCAGGCAACGACTCTGTACGGGAAATCGGTGACCTGATTCAAGAGGGTTCATCTGCATTCCTGAAAAAGGAATACTCAATCCTCGCTGTGTTCGTAGTTGCGATTTTCATCGTCCTTGCCCTGTTCATCGACTTCAACATCCTGGGTAACGACACAATCGACACTCTCAACGCAGGTGGAGCAATAACTTCAGAAGGTCCATGGACCGCCATTGCCTACCTCGCGGGTGCGATCGGTTCAGGTCTAGCCGGTTTCATCGGTATGAGCATTGCGGTGCGAGGTAACACCCGAACAGCAACGGCCGCCCAGACCGGACTGAACAAAGCTCTCCAGGTTGCCTTTAGTACTGGTGCAGTGATGGGTCTGACCGTTGTAGGTATCGGCATCATCGGCGTGACCATTCTGTGGCTCATCTTCGAGAACCCGAACGTCATCGCTGGGTTCGGATTCGGTGCTTCTTCCATTGCACTTTTCGCCCGTGTTGGTGGTGGTATTTACACAAAAGCCGCTGACGTTGGTGCCGATCTGGTAGGTAAGGTCGAAGCTGGATTGGATGAGGATGACCCTCGCAACCCCGCGGTTGTTGCCGATAACGTAGGTGACAACGTAGGTGACGTAGCCGGTATGGGTGCTGATCTCTTCGAGTCATACGTTGGCTCGATCATCGCCACAATCTCTCTGGCATTTGCGGCGTCTACGACATACGCCTTCGATGCCCCTCGTGCGATCCTCCCGCTGATGATCGCAGGTATTGGAATCATCTCATCCGTCATTGGAATGCAGCTTGTCCGCACAGGCGACAAAGCAGACATGGGCAAGCTCCTTTGGACTTTACGCTACGGAATCTTCGGTGCCGGTGGACTCGCACTGCTCGGTACAGGCTTGTACATCAACGCAACCGATGGACTAGAGTTCGATCTGTTCTGGGTTGTTGTTGTAGGTTTGGTCGTAGGACAGGTAATTGGAACTTCAACCGAGTGGTTCACTTCGTACGAAGGACTCAAGATTGGTTCATGGGAGTTCAACCCCGTCCGATGGATCGCATCACAGTCTCAGACTGGGCACCCATCTACGATCATTGCGGGCATCGCTATTGGTTTCTACAGCGCAGTAATTCCTGCCCTGGCAATCGTCGTTGGAATCTGGCTGGCTCATGAGCTGGCTGGTCTCTACGGAATCGGTCTTGCTGCGGTTGGAATGCTTTCAACCCTCGGTATCACGCTGGCGACCGATGCATATGGTCCGGTTGCTGACAACGCTGGTGGTATCGCAGAACAGGCACACCTCGATCCTGAAGTACGTGAGCGAACAGATGCTCTCGATGCCTTGGGCAACACCACAGCTGCTACAGGTAAGGGATTCGCTATCGGTTCGGCGGTGCTTACCGCTCTCACGCTAATGGTTGCCTATGGTTTCGTCACAGGCATTGACTCGTTGAACCTTCTGGCACCAGAAGTACTCATCGGAACGATCATTGGCGGATTGCTGCCGTTCTTGTTCTCTGGTCTGACAATGCAGGCGGTTGGTATTGCTGCTGGTTCGATGATCGAAGAGGTTCGACGTCAGTTCCGAGAGATCCCTGGACTTCGAGAAGGTAAAGAAGGCGTAAAGCCCGATGCCGCTCGAGCAGTTGCAATTAGTACTGCAGGATCGCTCAAAGCGATGATCCTTCCGGGATTGATCGCCATTGTCGCTCCGATTCTCGTTGGCTCGATAATGGGAGCAGAAGCTCTTGGTGGACTGCTCGCCGGTTCGATCGTTTCTGGATTCCTCCTCGCTATTTTCATGGCGAACGCAGGTGGAGCCTGGGACAACGCCAAAAAATACGTTGAGCTTGGGAACTTCGGCGGTAAGGGTTCAGACACTCACGCTGCTGCAGTTACCGGTGACACAGTTGGTGATCCGTTCAAAGACACTTCCGGTCCGGCCATCAACATTCTGTTGAAGCTCATGGCAATCGTGTCGTTGATCTTCGGACCTTTGTTCATGTAGGTCTCACAGAATTAACAAAAAAGAGCCCCGATGTGAATCGGGGCTCTTTTTTGTTAATTCGCCTTCTTAACGGATGAACATGTTGTGCTCGAGTTCATGGGCGACCGTACTATTCTGACCATGCCCTGGGAGCACTACGGTATCTGGAGGAAGCGTGAGCAGTTTTTCCCTGATGCTCGCTATTTCTTGAGCCTCGTCCCCGCCTGACAGGTCGAAGCGGCCAATCGTCTCACGGAATAACGTGTCACCTGTAAGAACGTGTCCATCGACGCGCAAGCTTATTGACCCCGGTGTGTGACCCGGCGTTGCGATGACCATGATTTCAGCGTCGCCAACTGAGATTTTGTCTCCATCGTTAAGAATCTTGGTCGGAGATGGTGGATCAACGAAATCGCCAAGCATCGACTTTAACCATGACATTTGCTCGTTAACCGAAACTTCGTCGCCTTTGCCTATCGCGAAATTACAGTCGAACCGGTCAATCAGAGCAGCAACTGCGCCAGTATGGTCGGCATGAGCATGAGTTGAAATGACGGTGTGGGGTTCAAGGGATGAATCATCCAGAGCGGAGATTATTTTTCCGCCTTCCCCACCGGGGTCAACCACTACACACTCCGAGCCCTCAGACAGGATGTAGCAATTCGTCGCCAGGACACCCACTTGTACCACTTTGATTTCTAGCACTAAATTCACCTAAACCTGAGTCGATGTCCAATCGAATAACGACTCGTGGTAAAACCACGAAATTAACGCACCAGCTACCAGATATGGTCCATACGGTATCAGTACGCGATCAAATCCAAAGAATCTTGCCTCGTAAACAACCAACGTAACTGCGCCGCCGAGTAACACGCCAAGGTATAAAGCCAGCAATAACGGAGCGAGCCCTAACCACAATCCCAATGCACCAGATAGTTTCACGTCACCCATTCCCATCAACGGACGATTTAGGCGGTCTCCAAGCCAGGCAAGCAGAAAAAATATTGCGTACCCAACCAGCCCGCCGGTCAATCCTTCCCACCATTCGCGTTCGGGTATAAAAAAACTAGTCACCAGGAATATCCCGGCGAGCGGAAAAACGAGTTTGTCAGGGAGAAACGTCGTCTCGAAATCGATGAACGTGAGTGCGAGAAGAATCGGTACTACGACAAGAGTGAGGATCAGCAACCAAGTTGGTTCTTCAATCCGATACCAGGCGAATCCGAACAAGAACGCGGTGCCGAGTTCAACTAACGGATACCGAACACTGAACGCTCTGTGCGGGACACGCTGTGAGCGACGCGCTCCAGCCAAACTGACGAAAGGAAGATACTCCCAGCCAGCAAGACTTCTAGGTCTCGCACCAGATGGGACTCCATCTACATAGTCGTAAGGCAGTAATCAATCAATCAGGACATTGACGATTGCGCCAACGAATAGTCCGAGCAGCGCGAGTAATCCAGGTTCTATAGCTAAGATTGTGCCGTAATTTGAGCTAACGCGTCTTTGGGAGTTTTTGCCATAATCGGTTTGCCGAATCCCATCCTGTCCTTGCGATTACCGTCGTCAGGAGAGGTTAGGCATCACCTCATTCTTCAACAATCCCATCGAGTTTTCCCAGAAGCCTTTCGGTTCCCACTCGTGCCCCATAGCCATCAAAGTTCCGAATCCGCCAGTCTTTTCGTTCAACTCAGCAAGTTTTTCCGTGACTTCATCAGGTGTGCCAACAATGAAGATGTTGTCTACGAGGTACTCCACTGTTACATCTGAGTCGGGCATATCAGGATCAGTCTTCAGCAGACCCAGCATTTTTGATCTCGGCAGCAACTTCAGGAAATATCCTTGCATGTCGCGTGCAAGAGTGCCTTCAAGTGCTTGTTTCCTAGCCTCAGCAGTGGTTTCTGCGACCACAACCTCTCGAGCAACTCTCCAGTTATTCCGATCTGCGGTCTTTCCAGCTTTCTCGGCTCCATCACTGACGGCAGTCCAATGTGATTCCAGCATTTGAACAGGGACAAAGTTAATGCTCATCGGCAACCACCCTCGTTCACCGGCCATCGTGAGAGTTTCAGATTTTGGGGAGACTCCGGCTACTCCAATCGTAGGATGAGGATCCTGGTACGGCTTTAGGTGGACCCGAAGTGCAATATCCTCTTCCGGTTCTGGGATGGTGAAATCCCACCATTTACTTTGATACCTGCCAGGTACGGGGTCGTCCCACAACTTCAGCACGAGTTCGACAGCCTGTAGAGTCATTTCTCGGTTGTCACCAGTCTTTGGATCGAAGCCGAAGACGTTGAGATCGCCCGGGAATCCACCCGAACCAACTCCCCACATGAGGCGCCCTTTGGACATTTGGTCTAGTTGAGCAATTCGATGGGCGATGGAAAACGGGTTGTGGTTCGTCATGCAAGTGACGCCCGTTCCTAAACGGATTTGTGAGGTAAGTCCTAACGCCTGGGCGATAAGCAAATCGGGGGCAGGAATGTTTTCCCATTCAGCCGTGTAGTGTTCTCCGATCCAAGCTTCCGAATAACCGAGTTTGTCGAGATAGACGAGCTGTTCCAAGTCCGCTTCAAGTGTGTCGGCGATGTTCGAGCCGGGTGGGTGCAACGGCATCATGAAGAAGCCCAGGTCCATCGTGAATCCCTTTGAATAAGCAAAGCTGCGAATAATTTCGCCGAATCTTACCGCGGGAGCGGTCGATTTAGACGAAGGTTATTCGTCCAACGCCTTTGCCTGTAGCTCAAACAGTGCGTTGAGGGCTTCGATCGGTGTCATGTTGGAAAGATCAAGTGACCGCAAGGCTTCGAGAGCCTCATTGTCCTGCGATGGAACCTCGCCGAAAGACATAGGCAGCTGATACTCGTCGTTTTTTCGACCGGGCATGTTTTCGAGTTGATCTAGCAACTCCCATGCGCGATTGACTACGTCTCCGGGCATGCCTGCGAGCCTGGCTACATGCACGCCGTACGATTTATCTGCTCCGCCTTCGACTATCTGGTGAAGGAAAACGACTTCGCCGTCATCCTCGGCGACTGCGACGCGAAGATTATGCGCACGTTCCAGGGTTTCGCCCAGTTCAGTCATCTCGTGATAGTGGGTGGCGAAAAGGGTTTTGCACCCAAGGCTGGGGGAGTTGTGAATATGTTCGGCAACCGATCTTGCGATCGCCAGTCCGTCATACGTCGATGTGCCTCGACCAATCTCATCAAGCACGGCAAGTGACCGAAAAGTCGCCTGATTGAGAATCGAAGCCGTCTCGACCATTTCGACCATGAATGTCGACTGACCGCCGGTAATGTCGTCAGACAATCCTGCACGAGTGAATATTCGATCAACGATTCCAATTCGGGCCGAATTGACAGGCAAAAAACTACCAATTTGTGCCATCAACACGAGAACTGCAGCCTGCCTGATGTAGGTTGATTTACCGGACATATTCGGCCCGGTGATGATCATGACCTGTTTTGTGTCGGTCGATAAATTCAGATCGTTCGGAACGAAGCGACCGGGACCGAGTGATGCTTCCACTACAGGATGACGTCCACCGCTGATTGCCACGTCTCCTGATTCATCAATGTCAGGTTTGATCCATCCGTTTTCGCTGGCAGTTTGTCCAATGGATGCGACGCAGTCGATGATTCCCAGAGCAGTCGCGGTTTCCATGATGCGTTCGCTATGGACTGAAACTTCGGCGCAAACCCGTCTGAAAAGATCACGCTCGATTTCGCTAATCCTGTCGCGGGCAGTGAGTATTTTGGATTCAAGCTCCTTGAGTTCAGGAGTAACGAATCGCTCGCCGTTCACAAGCGTTTGACGACGTTCGAAAGACTCTGGAACAAGATCGACATTCGATTTCGAAACTTCCATGTAGTAGCCGAAGACGCGGTTGTAACCAATCTTCAGGCTTTTGATTCCGGTCGATTCTTTGTAACCAGATTCGAGCGAAGCAATGCTCGTCCTTGCATCCCCGGACAAAGCCCTCACCTCATCCAGTTCAGGGCTAAACCCTTCTCGGATCGCACCACCTTCACCGACATTCACCGATGGTTCGTCAGCTATGGCGGATTGCAAAAGCTCGACCGTTTCAACGGAAGCGTGCAGCTTGTCGACCAACGCTCCGCCAGGTCGTGCCGACTCAGGCAATTCTTCCAACAATGCAGGGATTGTCTGCAATCCACTCCTTAGCGAAGCAAGATCTCTCGGATTCGCAGTTGAAGTTCTAACTCGATTAGTCAGGCGTTCTAGGTCAGATATCTGAGCCAGTAATTCCTGCACATGTGAACGCATACCGGCGTCGTTACAAAAGGCCTCGACTGCCAATTGCCTGCTGCGTATGTGGGTCACATTCATAAGGGGACGGGTTAGCCACGACCGCAAAGCTCTCGCACCCATAGCTGTCTTCGTCCGGTTGAGTGTCGAGTACAGAGTTGGTCCAGTCGATCCAGAGTGTGACGATGAGAACAACTCCAGATCTTTGATCGCCTTTTGATCCAACTTCATAAACGATGAGGAAGACTCTGTACGGAGTGAAGTTAGTTGAGGGATGGCGCCGAATTGGTTCTCAGCTACGAAATCCAATACCGCCGATGCTGCGGTAATTGCCATAGGCAAATCTTCGCAACCGTAGGCTTCCAAAGACTTCGCTTTGAAGTGGTCAAGTAAACGGGTTCGTGCAAGGTCTGAATCCAGTCTGGTTTCATCCAATGGTCGAGTTACGACGTTCGTACTTGGCCGCTCATCTAGTAATCGTGCTGCGCTCGAATCAACGAGCAGTTCGGCAGGAGTCAGACGGGATAGTTCATCGTGAAATTCGGAAAAATTGATTTCCGAAGTAACAAACTCGCTGGTCGAAATATCCACGTACGACAAACCGACTGTGTCGCCTTCACTGACTGCTGCGGCAAGATAGTTGTTGGTAGTGCGGTCCAGTAGCTCCGGCTCGATCACGGTTCCAGGGGTTACTACCCGAACCACCTTCCGTTCAACAAGCCCCCTCGATTTTGCGGGATCACTGGTCTGCTCTGCGATCGCAATTTTCAAACCCGCAGCGATCAAGGTACCAAGATGGTTTTCAAGGGAGTGATGTGGGATTCCGGCGAGTGGAGCTTTCCCACCACCACCAGATTCTCGGGTGGTGAGCGCTATGCCTAATACCTGCGACAACACATGAGCGTCGTCATCGAAGCACTCATAGAAGTCCCCCATTCTGATGAGGAGCAACGCGTCAGGATAGGCAGCCTTGAACTCCAGGAACTGCCTACGACCGGGAGAAAGTTTCTTCTCAGCTTTCTTTTTAGGACGACGCACCTTTTTGGACGCCTTTTCGACGGGCGCTACAGCTTTGTTGCTGTCCGTTCCTACTTTGTGCTGAGAGTCGACCATGGGAGCTAGATTCTAGCTCCCTGAGGCAACAGTTCGTGCTTTGGCGGCAGATTATTGGTACTTAATCGAAGCCGTGTCTGACGCAGACCAGCGCAACTCTTTGAATCCCGAGTTCTTCGGAACTTCAAAAACCAACATCCCGAGAACCTGTTGTTTTTCGTTGAGCTCGATTGATCCCCACATCGGCTGGAATCCAGGGACGTTGTATTTCTCACTGAACTCAGCGGTGTAGGCACGATCAATTGTGTTTATTGGTGTGTAAGCCCGGTTATTTGTATCGAGAAGGGTCGCCGCCTCTTCATCTACAACCATGCGGACTGAACCTGATGTCTGGTTGTGAATCGTTACATGGACAAATGCCAACTCATTCTCAGATTCATCGTCTGGAACCAACGCCCAGTTGTATAGCGTGCCCTGAGTGTCGGCGCCTTTGTAAATAATGAACTGCTGTGTTTTCGGAATTTCTGCCCGAATCCACAAAGTTCGACCTGCAACGTATAGCGGGTCGCCGCCATCTTGCTCGAATATTGTCATCATGCTGATGAGAACGACTGCGAGAACCACGGAAAAGGCTGTAATCCCCATAAGAACGACGGGTTTGTTTTCCTTCGGTACACGAGTTTGGCGACGTGCCAAAATTTCACCGTTGGCGTCGACATCCAGATATTCGGTGCCAGGATCGCCGCGGAATCCCTCGGTTGGGCTGTATTCGAGGCTTACACGGACAATGTCATTTGCCATGCGTTCGACGGTGCTGACATCCCATTTGAGCTCGGTTTCCCGCATACGAGGACCGTACTCGTACCGGTTGTTGCCTGCGTACTTGATTGCTGCATCAATTTGCGCGCTGTAGTGTTTGCGCGCTTCGTCGCCCGTGACGATTACGTCGTTGGGCTGAGCATTGGCATCGATGCTGTCAGCGGTCGATTCATCTCGCGAATCGGCGTCCTGCTGTATTTCGTCGTTCTTCTCTTCGGTCATTCATTGCTCCAGGACCATCAAAACGGTCGACAAGCGAGATTACATGTTCTGAATGCGGGTTGTGTAGGGCATGCAGACCAACCTATCTATTATTGCCACTGATGTGCCGTTTGGTCGACACGGTTTCGGCTCAAGAGTCAGCGGACGGGTACGTCGCTAACTGCTCAAGCACTCTTGGCAATACGTCTAATACGTCATCTAAATCAGCTTCGGTTGTGTCCTTGCCGAGCGAGATTCGAACACTCCCAACGGCAAGATCTTCAGGTACCCCCATTGCAAGCAGTACGTGGGAAGGTTCTAGTGAAGCCGAACTGCATGCGCTTCCACTCGATGCGGCAATACCTTGAAAATCGAGACCAAGAATAATCGGTTCACCCTCAACACAGGGGAACGAAAAATTCGTAATTTCCGGAACCTTGTTGGTTTCGCTCCCGTTAAATCGAGCACCTGGGATCTCTTCAAGTCCCTTTTTGAGCCGGACCGACATTGCTGCCATTGGTCCTCTCGTGTTTTCCCGCTCTTGTTCGGAAAGGAGGATCGCCTCACCGAGTCCAACGATGCCAGGAACGTTTTCTGTTCCAGATCTGCGCTGACGCTCCTGGCCACCACCAGCAATCAACGGATCAATGTCTACACCACGCCTGACATATAGAACCCCGACACCTTTTGGTCCGTAAATCTTGTGCCCTGAAAGACTCATCATGTCGACGCCCAGTTGATCGACATTTAATGACAGCTTGCCGGCCGCTTGGACCGCGTCAGAGTGCATAAGGATTCGTTTGCCAAACTCGTTCGAACGCTCTTTGACGAGTTTGGATATCTTAGCCACATCCTGAATCGTGCCAACTTCGTTATTAACGAGCATCACACTCACCAGGAATGTTTCATCGTCGATCAGGCTCACGATCTCCAGAGGATCGACCCGGGCGTGTTCGTCAACCCCAACGTAACTGATCCGATATCCCAGCTTCTCAAGTTGCTCCAGCGGATGAATCACAGCGTGGTGTTCGATCGCAGTCGTGATGATGTGCCCCGGTCCATTGAGAGCAGCAGTACCCTTTAATGCGGTGTTGTTCGACTCCGAACCACCACCTGTGAATACAATCTCCGACTCCCGTGCTCCAAGAACAGACGCGACTTTTTCTCTCGCTTCATCTACACCGTATCTGGCTTCCCCCGAAAGTGAGTACAAGCTGGACGGATTTCCAAACTTCTCTGAGAAGTACGGCAGCATCGCTTGTAATACCTCGGGTCTAACCGGTGTGGTCGCAGCGTGGTCCAGGTAATTTATTCGATCGTCAGACACTGTCATTTGCGAGAGCTGTAATAAGGTTGTTCCGGACTCGAAAACGTGTAGCCGGGCGAACTTAGCTTAGATAAGATGTGTGAGTTTGGAATCCAAGTAAAACTTAGGGTCGTATTGAACAGCCGTGGAACACACGGTTTATTAATTTTGGCAGAATAGTACTTCTGTGACCCAGCCGATACTGGAGTAAATATTTGATCAAGATTGAGCATATGTCGAAAAGCTACGGGCCGTACCCCGCAGTAATCGATGTCTCTTTCGAGGTGCTCAAGGGTGAAATTGTTGGCTTCCTGGGACCAAACGGTGCCGGAAAAACCACCACAATGAGAGTTGTGACAGGGTTCACACCACCGACCACAGGTGATGTAACCGTTGGCGGATACAACGTCGTTTCCCACTCCCTCGACGCCCGACGGCACATTGGCTATTTGCCAGAAACAGTGCCCCTCTACCTCGACATGACCGTTTCCGAGTACCTGTCATACATGGGCTCGATTCGAGGAATGAACAAAAAGTGGGTCAAGGAACGATTGCCGAAGGTAATCGACATGGTTCGATTAGGTGACTATCGCAACACTCTGGTTGGTCGCCTTTCGAAGGGTTACCGGCAGCGAACTGGTATTGCCCAAGCGATTCTCCACGAACCCGATGTCTTGATCATGGATGAGCCAACAATTGGTATCGACCCGATTCAGGTTGTTGAGACTCGCGAGCTGATCAGTGAATTGGGACAGGAGCACACCATGCTCTTGAGTTCACACATCCTTCCTGAGGTCAGCGCAATTTGTCAGCGAGTTCTAGTAATCAACGACGGCAGAATCGTCGCAGACGATAAACCTGACGAGCTTTCGACAAAACTACAACACGCCGAACGAATCGAAGTTAGTGTCCGTGAGGTTGAATCCTCAGCGTTCATTAACTCCATGCGAGACATTCCTGCTGTAATCGATGCTCGAACCGACCAGAGAGCAGCGATTCAACAACGAGCGTCACGCGAGGGATTTGTTCCGTTCATTGTCGATGCCCGACCGAACCTCCAATCTGCGGAAACTATCGCACGTACCGTAGTAGAGAACGGCTGGGGACTGTCGAACTTGACTCCTTTGCCGATGACGCTCGAAGAAATATTCCTCGAACTAACCACAGAAGAAGATTTGGGCGAGTAGAAATTGGGATACATCACGATCATTGCGGGGAAAGAGCTCCGCACGTATTTCGCCTCGCCAATGGCGTATGTCGTATCGGCGGCATTCCTGGCGATTACAGGTTTCTTTTTCGTAGCTTCGGTATCTGATGCGTTCGCTGAAGCGAGCATCCGTGGCTATCTGGCAGGAGCCGTGTTTTTCATGATTTTCATGTCACCGGCTCTCACAATGAGGCTGCTGGCTGAAGAGCAAAAACTAGGAACTCTTGAACTGCTTCTAACGTCTCCGTTGAGAGAGTTTGAGATTGTGGTTGGCAAGTTCCTTGCGGCGTACGCCATGACATTGATCATGCTTGTGTTGTCGTTGTACTTCGTAATCGTTCTTTTCGTTTACGGTGACCCAGATGTCGGGCCGCTTTTGAGCGGATTGCTCGGTCTTGCGTTGTACGCAATGGCAACCCTGGCAGTTGGACTGTTCGCTTCAGCTCTTAGCTCCAACCAGATTGTTGGTCTGGTTGTCGGTTCCGGAATTCTCACCGCACTAACGATCATCGACTTTGTGAGCGACCGTGTGAGCGGTACTGCCTCTGAAGTCCTCGATGCCATCCAGCTCGGTGCATCGTTCTCAGTTTTTGACCTCGACAGCTTCGGCGTTGCCGAGGGAGGTCACTTTGCTGACTTCGCGAGGGGAATCATTTCTCTGACCGACGTCGCTTACTACTTCTCAATAACAGCAGTTTTCTTGCTTCTGACAGTTCTTGTTCTTGAAGCTCGTCGATGGCGCTAGGTCAATAAATGTCTACAGAGA